>Ga0210142_1000102_pt1 | contig 19182 bp, 21 predicted proteins | sample Goodyear_PhragC__FD_184869 | JGI IMG/M metagenome (GOLD analysis project Ga0210142, IMG submission 184869) | Wetland microbial communities from San Francisco Bay, California, USA, that impact long-term carbon sequestration - Goodyear_PhragC_D2... | ecosystem: Environmental > Aquatic > Marine >...
CTGCGCCGGGCTTCTGCTTCGGACCTGGTCCCGCTACCGCTCCGGCCGCCTCCGGCGCGCTCTCGACTCGATCCTCTCCGCCGGCGAGCGGGAAGCGGTCTTCTCGCGCCTCGCCGAGCTGCTCCGCGGCGCGGCCCGCGCCGACTGGGTCGGCCTCGTCGACTGGGAAGAGGACGGCCTCGGCGGCAGCCTTGCGCGCTCGGGGGGCGAGGCTCCGCCGGAACGGGCGTTGATGAGCTGGCTCGTCCGGGAGGCCGAGTCGCGGGAAGAGCTGCTCACGACCTCGGCGCAGGAGCTCGGCGGTCCGGCCGGCGTCTACATGGCCTTGCCGCTCCGCCGCGAGAACAGCGCCCTCGTCGGCTTCCTCACGCTGCGCGCGCCGCGCGTCCTCTCGCGCCCGGTGCGCACGGCGCTCGGTTCGGCGCTCGACGAGCTCGGCGTGTCGCTCGCCGAGGATCCTTCCGGCCCCGTCGGCCCCGAGCCCGGGCCGCACAGCTCGGGCGGGATCCTCCGGACGGGCAGCGACCTGTCCGTGATCGCGGTCAACGGCGTCGGCCCCGCGGTCGAGTCGGCGGCGCTCAAGCTGGGCTCCGAGGGCGTCTCCGTCGAGGTGGTCGAGCTGAACGGCAACCGCGCGTGGAGCGAGCAGGCCGTGCTCGAGAGCGTGCGCAAGACCTCGAAGGTCGTCCTCGTCCACGAGGAGCAAGACGGCGCCGAGGCCGCGGAGCTCGCGGCCCTGATCGCCGAGCGCGCGTTCGAGAGTCTCGACGGCCCGGTGCGGCGCGCGCGCGTCGACACCGATCTCGCCGAGACCCTCCGCGATCTGGCCGGGTTTTAGACCCGGGAGGGCTCGAGCAGCCTCAGGCGCTCGAGGCAATCGCGGATGCGAGCCTGCTCGTCGTCGCTCGCCTCGACGAGCGGGAGGCGCAAGCCGCCGACGTCCTGGCCGAGCATGTTCAGCGCGGCCTTGATCTGGATCGGCCCGGTGACGACCGAGAGCAGCTCGTAGGCGGGCGCGAGGTCCTGGTCGATGCGCCGAGCCTCGTCGAGGTCGCCGGAGCGATACCGCTCGATCATCTCCTTGACCCGCGGCCCGACGACGTGCGTGTGGACGCAGACCCCGCCCTTGCCGCCGAGCTCGAGGAACGGGTGGATGAGGTTGTCGTCGCCCGCGTACAGCTCGAGGCCGAGCTCGATGATCCGGCGCGCCTGGTCGAGGTCGTCGTTCGCCTGCTTGACGGCGGTCACGTTTTCGATCTCCGCCAGCCGGGCCATCGTGTCCGACTCGATGTTGATCACGACGCGGGCGGGGATGTTGTAGACGATCACGGGCCGGTCGCTGGCCGCGGCGACGGCCTCGAAGTGCGCGACGATCCCGCGCTGCGGCGGTTTGTTGTAGTACGGCGTGATGACAAGGAAGCCGTGCGCGCCGGCTTCGTGGGCCTGCTCGGTGAGGTGGATCGAGTGCTCCGTCGAGTAGGTCCCGGTCCCGGCGACGACGGTCGCGCGGTCGCCGATCGCGTCGAGCGCGGTGCGCAGCAGCCCGAGTCGCTCCTCGTCGGAGAGCGTCGGCGACTCGCCCGTGGTGCCGCTGACGACGACACCGTCCGAGCCGTTCTCGACCAGGAACCTGCAGAGCTCGGCGTAGCGCTCGTAGTCGACGCCGCCGTCCGGGTCGAACGGCGTCACGGTCGCGGTCAGCACCTCGCCGAGCACGACCCCAGTCTACGCCGCCCCGCCCACCAACTCCTGCCGCGACCGCCCGAGCGACCCCCAAACCGCCCCCAAGGGGTCCCCCGCGACCCCTGGTAGGAACGGTACCGGCACGGATGTGACGTGTCTGTCACGGAAGCGCCACGAATCTGTGACTTTCCGGCCACATCGTGACCGACCGTCCGTCACGGCACCAGGCGCTTGCCCATGACGAGGAACGGGGGAAAGTCCGGGCCGAAATCGACCTCCGGAACCACGACCTCCCAGCCGCGGTTGCGGTAGAGGGCGATCGCAGGCTCGTTGTCGCTCTCGGTCGAGAGCACGGCTGCAGGCGCGTCGAGGCCGGCGAGCAGCGCGTCGTGGAGGCGGCCGCCGATGCCGCGCCGTCTGAGATCGGAACGGACCGCCAGCTCGACGAACTCGAAGTGGCCGGGGCCGAGCCACCGGGCGCGCGCCGGCCCGTCCATCACCCCAGACACCTTGTCGTGCCACCACTGGCCCGCCTCGCCGCGGTAGCCGTAGGCGATGCCGGCAAGCCGCCCGGCCTCGTCGTCGTCGGCGACGAAGCGGAAGCCCGGCCGCTCGAGGTGACGCGGCACGATCACGTCGAGGCGTTCGCCGCGCGCGTCCGGCCAGACGGCGACAAGCTCGTCCGGCCGCTCGAGCAGCGCACGCACCTCCTCGACCGTCAGCTCACGCAAGGAGTGAGTCGAGGCCGAGCGTCAACCCCGGCGGCAGCTCCCGGAGCTTCTCCAGCGCGAGCAGCACCCCGGGCACGTAGGCCTCGCGCGAGAACGCGTCGTGCCGGATCGTCAGCAGCTGGCCCTCGCCGCCGAAGAGCACCTCCTGATGGGCGACGAGCCCCGGGAGCCGCACGGAGTGGACCGGTGGGTCGCCGGGGAGCAGGGCCGCTGTCGCCTTCGCCGTCCCCGACGGCGCGTCCTTCTTCCCCTCGCCGTGCAGCTCCACGATCTCCGCCCGCGGAAGGAAGCGAGCGGCTTCGGCCGCGAGCCGCATCATCACGACGGCGCCGAGCGCGAAGTTGGGCGCAACGAAGAGCGCCAGCCCGCGCTCCGCCGCCAGCTCGCCGGCCGGCGCGGGATCCCAGCCGCTCGTCCCGACGACGCACGGCACGCCCGCCTCCAGCGCCGCCCACACGTTCGCTTCGACCACCTCGGGAGCCGTGAAGTCGATCATCGCCTCGGCCTCGGCGAGCTCGACCAGCTCGTGGCCTTCCGCCTCCAGCGTCGGCGCGAGCACGGATCCGACGCGCCCTCCGCGCCCGCTGAGGCAGACCTTCACGCGGCCTTGGCGAGGCCCGGGTTGACCAGCTCGACCGCCGCCAGGAAGCGCTCCTCGGACGGCCCGATCCCCGCCGCCGAGAGCTTCTCCGGCGCCAACAGGACCCCGGCCAGCTCCGCCAGCGCTTCAGATTCGACCGCGTCGACCTCGGCCATGATCCGCTCGATCGAAAGCAGCTCGGTGTCCGTGATCAGCGATTTGCCGAGCCTGCTCATCCGGTTCGACGTCGACTCCATCGAGAGCATGATCCGGCCCTTCAGGTTCTCCTTGGCGCGCTGCAGCTCCTCGGCGCGCAGCTTCCCCTCGGCGATCTCGCCGATCTGCTCGCTCGCGATCTCGAGGCAGGCGGCGAGGTTGTCCTCGCGTGTGCCGATGTAGATGCCGACCTGGCCGGTGTCCGTGTACTGCGAAGCGAAGCTGTAGACGGCGTACGCCATCCCGCGCTTCTCGCGGATCTCCTGGAAGAGCCGCGACGACGCCGAGCCGCCCAGGATTCCGTCGAGCAGAGAGGCCGCGAAGCGGCGCTTGTCCGAGCGGGCGATCCCGGGCGCCGCGATGCAGACGTGGTACTGCTCGGTCTCCTTGCGCTGGAAGCGCAGGCTCGGCGTCGGCGGCTTGACGAGCGGCGGGCGCACCTGCGGGCCCTTGCGCACCGGGTCGGCGGCCTTGCGCTGTGCCTTCAGCAGGAGCCTCTGCAGGTCCTCGTGCCGGAGGTTCCCGGCCGCGGAGACGACCACGTTGCCCGGGACGTACTTCGAGCGGTGGAACGACGCGAGCGTGCGCCGGCTGACCGACGAGATCACCTCCGCGCGCCCGATCACCGGCCGCCCGAGCGGATGCTTGCCGAACGTCGCTTCCGAGATCAGGTCGTGCACGAGCTCCTGGGGCTGGTCCTCGTACATCGCGATCTCCTCGAGCACCACCTCGCGCTCAGCGTCGAGCTCGGCGAACGACGGCGCGAAGACCATCTCCCCCATCACGTCGAGCGCGGTCTCGAGCCGCTCGTCCGGGACGCGGGCGTAGACCACCGTGTGCTCGCGCGAGGTCGCGGCGTTCAGCTCGCCGCCGAGCGCGTCGAAGGTCTCGGCGATCGCCTGGGCGCTGTACGACGCCGTTCCCTTGAAGAGCAGGTGCTCGAGGAAGTGCGAGACGCCCGCCTTCGCGTCGGTCTCGTCCCGCGAGCCTGCGCCGATCCAGAACCCGATCGCGACCGAGCGCACGTGCGAGAGGCGCTCCGAGATGACGCGCTCGCCGGAGTCGAGCTCGGTCAGGACGTATCGCTGCACGGGCGGATCGTACTTGCGCCGCTGGGAGGGTTTGGCGGAACCTTGCTCGTCGTCGGGGTGCGATGGCCGTTCCGAGGCAAGGACGCAGGGAGGCCCAATAGTGGATAGCTATTGGGCCGACTGAGGACGCCGCCTCGGGGCGGACAGCGCGGCCCGGCGGCTCAGACCAGGTTTCGTCAAGCCCTCCTAGCTAGGCTCGTTTCGTGGACGAGAGCGAATTCGAGGAGATCGTCGCCGCGGCGCTCGACAGCCTGCCGCCGGAGCTGGGTCGCGCGATGTCGAACGTCGAGCTCGTCGTCGAGGACGAGCCGCCGGCGGGCGAGCCGCTGCTGGGCCTCTACCAGGGCATTCCGCTGACGCTCCGCAGCAGCGGCTACGCGGGCGTTCCGCCGGACAAGATCACCATCTACAAGGGCCCGCTCGAGCGCCACTTCGGCCACGACCCCGAGTTGCTGCAGCGCCAGATCCGGCACGTCGTCCTGCACGAGATCGCGCACCACTTCGGGATCAGCGACGAACGGCTGATCGAGCTCGACCGCTACTGAGCGAGCGCGCGGTCGAGGGCGGCCTCGAGCGCCGGAACGCTCGGGGAGCCCGGCCCGACGAACTTCAGCGGCCCGCCCTGCTTGCCGACGAGCACCGTGGGTGTCCCCTGCACGTTGTCCGCGCTCGCCTGCTCGTCGAACGTGCTCGCCTGGGACGAGACCTCCGACGACGTGCGGGCCTGCTCGGCCGCCTGCGTGTCGAGCCCGGGAATGCTGTTGTAGGCGGCCGCGATCATGGCGTCGTTCAGCCAGCTGGTGTTCTCCGTTCCCTGGTTCGCGTAGAGCAGCTGCGAGAACTCGAAGAAGTGGTTCTGCTTCGCCGCGGCGAGCGCGGCCAGGCGGCCGCTCACGGAGTCGGGGCCGATGAACGCGATCGGCCGGGCGATCACCTGGACTTTCCCGGTGCGCACGTACTTCGGGACGATCGAGGGCATCACGGTCGTCTCGAACTCGCGGCAGATCGGGCACTGGAGGTCGACGTACTCGATCAGCCGGACGGGCGCCGTGGGAGAGCCGAGCACGTTGCCGTGCTGCGGGATCCCGTGGAAGAGCGAACGCACGGCGGCCGAGTCCGGCAGCGTGGTCGTGCTCGTGGACGACGGCGACGAGGAGCCGCGGGTCAGCGCGATCGCTCCCGCCGCCACGATGCCGGCCAGCAGGATCACGCCGGCGCCGATCGCCAGCGCCTTCGGAGACGCCGTGCGCGAGCCCGTGCTCCGCACCGGAGGGGGTGGAGTGCGCCGCTGCTGGCGGGCTTTCTTGCCGCTCGTCATGTCCTCTCCACGGTAGCCGCTCGCATCGGCGGAAGCGCCCCGAGGAACAGGAAGGCGACGCAGAGCGCGAAGCCGGTCAGGGCGAGCACCGGGATCGTCACGTAGCCGAACTCCTCGATCCACTTCGTCGCGCAGCCGCCCGGCGCCGAGATCAGGCACTCGGTCGACTGGCCGACCACTCCGTTCTCGACGAGCAGGTGGTAGACGGAGACGCCGGCGCCGACGAGCGGGAGCGGCAGCAGGTACCGCGCAACCCGGCGATCGTTGGCCGCCGCGGCGAGCAGCGACACGATCGTCAACGGGTACATGCAGATCCGCTGGTACCAGCAGAGCTCGCAGGGGACGAAGTGCGCGACCTCCGAGAAGAACAGGCTGCCGCCGGTGGCGATCGACGAGACGACGAAGACGAGCCAGAGCTCGTAGCCCTCGAGCGACCAGCGCAGCAGGTCACCGGGCCTGCGCAGCCCGACGAGCCAGGCGAGGCCGACGAGCGCGAGCAGCACGGCGAGCACCTGGCCCGCTACGCCGAGCGCGGAGAGCAGGACGATGACGTCGTGCGTCACGCCTGCGCCTTTCGCGCGAGGAAGACCCGCCCCGACGCCCCGCGCTCGGCGTAGAGGCGGCCGCCGAGCTCGTGCTCGGAGAGCGCGAGCAGGCCTGCCGAATAGAGCGCGGCCAGGCCGAGCCCGGCAAGGATGCCTGCGAGCACCGCGGCCAGATCCGGGCTCACGGCCAGCGCGATCGCCGTCACCGCGGTGAGCCCGATCGTGCTCGGGTACATCGCCAGCGCGAGCGCCTGCCGGTTCGGCATGACCGCCGCGCCCTCCGGCAACGGGGCGGCCTCCACCACGCGGCGGCTACCCCGCCGGCGAGTGAGGCTGGCGGGAAGCGCGACGAGCAGCAGGCCCGCCCCGAGCGCGAACAGCCCGGCTGCCGGGCCCGCGTCGAGCCCGCGCACGCGCGCGAGGCCCATCGCAACGGCGGCGAGCGCCAGCCGCACCACCGCGATCAGGAGTGCCTGCACCCGCACATTGACGAGCGCGGGTGCAGGCTCTCCGGTCTCAGTCGCGGTCGCGGCCGCCTCGGCCTCGGCCACCGCCGCCCCGACCGCCGCGGCCGCCGTCACGACGCGGCGGGCGCTCCTCGCGCTCGCGCGGAGGCGCGTCCTTCGCGCGCTCGATCAGCTCCTCGGGCTGAACGAGGTTGCCGTTCTCGTGCTTGGCGATCAGCTTGAGGCCGATCCGGCCACGGTCCTTGTCGACCTCCTGGACGATCACGTCGAGCACGTCGCCGCGCTCCATCACGTCCTCGATGTGGCCGACGCGGCCCGGTCCCACGTTGGAGACGTGGAGCAGCCCGTCGGTGCCCTTCTTGAGCTCGACGAACGCGCCGAACTGCGTCGTCTTGACGACCCTGCCGGTGTAGGTGTCCCCCACCTCCGGCTCCTTCGTGATCGACTCGACCGCGGCGATCGCGGCGTCCGCCTTCGTGCCCTCGGTCGCGTAGATGAGGATCGTGCCGTCCTCCTCGATGTCGATCTGGACGTCGTTCTCCGACTCGAGCGCGCGGATCGTCTCGCCGCCCTTGCCGATCACCATGCCGATCTTCTCGGGGTCGATCTTGACCGTCGAGATGCGCGGCGCGTGCTCGGCGAGCTGCCCGCGGCTCTCCGGCATCACCTCGGCCATCTTGTCGAGGATGAACTCCCGGGCCCGCTTCGCCTGCTCGAGCGCGTTCCGCATGATCTCCTGCGTGACGCCGGTGATCTTGATGTCCATCTGCAGGGCGGTGATGCCGTCACGCGAGCCGGCGACCTTGAAGTCCATGTCGCCGAGGTGGTCCTCGGCGCCCTGGATGTCGGTCAGGATCACGTAGTCGTCGCCCTCCTTGACGAGGCCCATCGCGATGCCGCCGACCGGGGCCTTGATCGGCACGCCGGCGTCCTGCAGCGCGAGCGTCGAGCCGCAGACGGAGCCCATCGACGACGAGCCGTTCGACTCGAGCGTCTCCGAGACGAGCCGGATCGTGTACGGGAACTCCTCGAGGCTCGGGATCATCGGCTCGAGCGCCCGCTGCGCGAGCGCGCCGTGGCCGATGTCACGCCGCTTGGGGCCGCGCATGAAGCCCGTCTCCCCGACCGAGTAGGGCGGGAAGTTGTAGTGGTGCATGTAGCGGCGCTCTTCCTCGAGCGAGAGGTCGTCGATCCGCTGGCCCTCCTTGGCGGTGCCGAGGGTGAGCAGCGTCATGATCTGGGTCTGACCCCGGGTGAACAGCGCGGAGCCGTGTGTGCGCGGGGTGACCCCGACCTCGCACGTGACCGGGCGGATCTCCTCCGTGCCGCGGCCGTCAGGCCGGCGCTTCTCGACCGCGATCTTGCGCCTGACGAGCTCCTTGTAGATCGCCTCCGCGGCGCGCTTGATCTGCTGGCGGGTCATCGAGTCCTTGACCGCCGGCGCACCCTCCTCGGCGGGCGTCGGCCCGACCGGGAACGGCAGCTCGACCTCTTCCTCGATCCGGCTGAAGAGGAGGTTCCGCTTCGCCGACTTGAGCTCCTTCGAATCCTGCTCGGCGTCGGTCAGCGCACGCAGCTCGTCCTCGAACTGCTCGCGCACCGGGCCGAGGACGGCCTCGAGGCGCTGCCGCTCGAGGATCAGGGCGAGGCTCGCCCGCACCTGGATCTCCCTGCGGATGTCCTCCTCGGTCGACTCCATCGAGAGCGGCGCGCAGAGCTCTCCGACGAGCTCCTCGACGACCGTGCTCGCCTCGCGAAGGCCGCCGCCGGCGATCCGCTCGGCGAAGCGGGAGCCATGCTCGCGCTCCAGCTCCTCCGTCAGCTCGGCGTCGAGCCAGCGCTCCTTGCCGGCCTGGCGGCGGAGGTCCTCCTGCGCCTCGCAGATCTTCCGGATCTCGCCGTGCGCGAGCTCGAACGCCTCGAGGATCGTCTCCTCGGGGATCTCGTGCGCGCCCGCCTCGACCATCGTCAGCGCGTCCTGCGAGCCGACGACGATCAGGTCGAGCGTGCTCTCGTCCGACCCGATCTCGGCGAGCGTCGGGTTGATCACGAGCTCACCGTCGATCCGGCCGATGCGCACGGCGCCGATGGGGCCGAGGAACGGCAGCGGCGAGACCATCAGCGCGGCCGACGCGCCGTTGATGCAGAGAATGTCGTGGGCCGTGACGAGGTCGGCCGACAGCGTCGTGCAGACCACGTGCACCTCGTTGCGGAAGCCCTTCGGCCAGAGCGGCCGGATCGGGCGGTCGATCATGCGCGCGGTCAGGATCGCGCGCTCCGTCGGGCGCCCTTCGCGCTTGAAGAAGCCGCCGGGGATCTTGCCCGCGGCGTACATCCGCTCCTCGACGTCGACGGTGAGCGGGAAGAAGTCCGCGCCTTCGCGCGCCTCCATCTTCCCCTGCGCGGTCGCGAGCACCATCGTCTCGCCCGCGCGCACGAGGACGGCGCCGTCCGCCTGCTTGGCGAGCTTGCCGGTCTCGAAGGTCAGCTCCTGGTCGCCGACGGTCACTGAGACCGTCGCGATCCGGGGCTCGGTCGTTACTGCCATGTCAAATCCTCCACTTCTTGAGGAGAGTGGAGGTTTGAGTCAGCTCCGGTCTCGGCTCCTCGCTCGCCGGGGCTCGCTCAAACTTCCACCCTCCGCGGGTTGGTTGGTTCGTCCTGGTGGTGGGGCCGGGTCCTACCTCCTGAGACCGAGCTCCTGGATGAGCGCGCGATACCCCTCGAGGTCGCGCTTCTGCAGGTACTGCAGGAGGCGCCGCCGGCGGCCGACGAGCTTGAGCAGCCCCCGCCGCGAGTAGTGGTCCTTCGGGTGGCTGCGGAGGTGCTCGGTGAGCTCGTTGACTCGGGCGGTCAGCAATGCGATCTGCACCTGCGCCGAGCCCGTGTCGGCCTGATTGCGGCCGTGCTTGTCGAAAATCTCCTGCTTCGCTTCCTTGGTGAGGGTCAACCTCGCCTCCTTCTAACGTGACTCCGCAGTCCAAGCGCGCCGCGGGGAAGCACCCGCGCACGGCCGAGACTGCGGTCTCCGGAAGGGTAGCAATTCGCTCGATCCGGCTTCGGCAGCCGTTCCGCGCTGCTCGACCCGCCCGCCGCCGCCCCGGCCCGGCCAGATCGCGCCGGAGGCCACCAACCTCCTCCCCACTGCGAGCGTATCGGGGAAATGCGCACGTGTGGGTGACGCATGCGTCACGAAAGCGTCACGATCTCTCCACCGTGGAGGCGGCGGTCGCAGCAGGTCATCCCGCCACGGTCGAGGCGGGGATCGAAATGCTCGCGCAGGGCGGGAGCGCTGCCGATGCCGCGGTCGCGGCCGGCCTCGCCTCGTGCGTCGCCGAGACGATGATGACCGGCCTGCTCGGCGGTGGGCATGCGATCTACTACGACGGGGCTACCCGTCGCGCGCGCAATCTCGACTGCTTCGTCGCGGTTCCCGGGATCAGCGGGAAGCGGGCGGCCGCCAGGCCCCTGGACATCGAGGTGGCGTTCGGCACGGAGCTCGTGCATTACACGGTCGGGATCGGCTCGTGCGGCGTGCCGGGCCTGCCGGCCGGGCTGGGCGCCCTCCACGCCGAGCACGGCCGGATTCCCTGGTCGCGCGTATGCGAGCCGGCGCTTCGCCTCGCCGAGGCCGGCGTCGACTTTCCGCCCGCGCACGCGGCGTGCCTGCGGATGCTCGCGCCGGTGATGACGATGAACGAGGGCGCCCGCATCTACGCGCCTGGCGGAGAGCTGCTCCCGGCCGGAGCGCGGCTCGAGCAGCCCGGCCTCGCGCGCGCGATCGAGCTGCTCGCCGACGAGGGCCCCAGGTCGCTCTACGCGGGGACGATCGGCCGGGCGTTGCTCGAGCTCGTCGCCGAGCGGGGCGGCGTCGTCACGCGCCAGGATCTGCTCGCGTACGAGGTGCGCTGGACGGAGCCCGTCGAGGTGCCCTACGCGGGCACGAGGCTCCTGACGCGCGGGGGGCTCTCCCTGGTGCCGGAGACGATCGTACGTCTACCGGGGCTCCGCGGCCTCTCCGAGTCGGAACGGGCGCTCGCACTCGCCCGTGTGCTCGACGACCGGCCGCCGCACGGCCACACGACGAACGTCTCCGTGGTGGACGGGGAAGGCAGCGCGTGCGCACTGACGTCGAGCCTCGGCCTTGGCTCCGGTGACTTCCTGCCAGGCCTCGACCTCCATCTGAACAGCATGCTGGGCGAGACCGACCTCCTCCGCGAGTCGCTTGGCTCGGGAGACCGGATGGGCAGCATGATGGCGCCGAGCCTCGCGCTCGACGACGAGGGTGTCGTCCTGGCGGCCGGAGCCGCAGGAGGGACGCGGTTGCGCAGCGCACTGCTCCAGGTGGTGAGCGGGATCCTTGACGAGGGGCTCGAGCCGCGGGCGGCGGTGTCCCGCCCGCGCCTGCATCGCGTCGCAGGGCTCGTTCACCTCGAGCCGGGGTTCGAGCCGGGAGTCGAGGAAGCGCTCGCGCGGGACGGCTGGGAGGTACGCGCCTGGCCGGCGCGGCACCACTATTTCGGCGGGGTCAGCGTCGCCGGGCGGAGCGGTGCTGCAGGCGATCCGCGACGAAGTGGGGACGCGGCAACGGTGCGATCCCATGGGAAGGGCCGGAAGAGCTGACCGGCTCCCAGCCGAGGTATGTACACGCCGGGCAGCCGGGGTTGGCGATCGCCGTGCTGCGCTCGCGGCGCCGCCAGTAGACGGAGCCGCAGCCAAGACAGCGAACCGTCTCGATCACCCGGAACGAGGGCTCTTCCTCTTGCATCCACCCCGCCATGTGCAGATAAGAGCCCACAACGTGCAGAAACTTGCGCATTGCTACACAAGCCTCAGACGGGCGGAGTCGCAGCGCTGGCTTCCTCGACGTCGCGGGCGATTTGTTCGACCAGCGCAGCCTCGCTCTCGAAGGCGCGCTCCTCACGCAATCGGCGCCAGAGCTGCAGCAGGAGACGCCGACCGTAGAGGTCGCCGTCGAAGTCGAGCAAATGCGCCTCGACCCGCCGCTCGTGACCGCCGTAGTGGGGGTTCGTGCCGATCGAGACCGCCGCCCGGTGTCCGGCCGTGGCGCCCGCGTAGATCCCGTGCGCCGGCACGAGCAGGTCGCGATCGACGCGGAGATTCGCCGTCGGGAAGCCGAGCGTTCCTCCGCGCGCGTCTCCCGCTACGACGGTTCCCTCGACCTCCGGCGGGCGCCCGAGCAGTCTCGCGGCGCGGTCGACCTCGCCGGCGCGAAGGAGGTCGCGGATCGTGCTCGACGAGACGCCTTCGACCAGCGGCACGACACGCGTCTCGAAGCCGAGCTCCGCGAGCAGACCGAGGTCGCCGCTCCGGCCCCGCCCGAAGCGGAAGTCAGCGCCCGCGACGACCACGTTCGCCCCGAGCGGTCGCAGCACCGTGCCGGCGAACTCAGCCGGGCCGAGCTCGGCCAACTCGAGGTCGAAGGCGACGACGAGCGTCTCCTCGATTCCGGCCTCGTCGAAGAGCTCGAGTCGGCGTTCGAGCGTCGTCAGCAGCTCGACGTCATAGCCAAGCGCGACCCGTGGATGCGGGTCGAACGTGACGACCGTCGACGTGCCGCCGGTGGACCGGGCAGCGTCCAGCACCCGGCGGTGCCCGAGATGGACGCCGTCGAACGTTCCGATCGCGACGCCGCGCGGACGCGAACCGAGCTCGCCAGGATCGCGAGCGACCTTCACGGCACCGCGTCCGCTTCGGCCTTCATGCCGATCCGCGCGAGTGCGGCGGCCGGCGCGATGATCCGCTCTGGATCGGCCTCCTCGACCCGGAACGGACCCACCTCCGTCCGTCGAAGCGTTGCGCAATGCCCGCCCAGCGCCTCGGCAATCGCCCGCACGTACGTCCCGGAGCTGACCCGCAGGTCGAGCCGGACAACGCCGTCGCTATAGGAGATGACGTCGAGCGTGTCCACCCGTGAGCGCCGCAAGGGCATCTCGACCGCAATGCCCCGCCGGTGCAGACGGTAGGCGCGCTCGCCGCCGATTTTGACCGCCGAAGCGGCCGGGATCGGCAGCTCGATCTCGCCCTGGAGGCCCGCGAGCCGCCCCTGCAGCTCCACCCGGTCCGGTGGCTCCAGGCGCTCGACAGCCTCTCCCTCTCGGTCGCCGGTCGAGGTCCGAGCCGTCAGGTCGACGTCGGAGAGGTAGCGCTTGTCGAGCCCCACGAAGCATGAGGCAAGCTTAGTTGCCGCCCCGGACAACACGAGGAGCAACCCCGACGCAAACGGATCGAGCGTTCCGGCGTGCCCGGTGCGCGCGCCCGTCCGCCGGCGCACCTCCGCCACGACGCCGAAGGAGGACGGCCCCTCCGGCTTGTCGATCAGCATGACGCCGCTCGGGCTAAGCGCCCGCGGCGGCATGGATGAACTCACGATGGATGAAGTCGGCGATCTCCTCGATCGACTGGTCGCTCGAGAAGCCCGCGGCCTGGCGGTGGCCGCCCCCGCCGGACTTGCGCGCGATCGCGGAGACGTCGATCTCGTCCACCGATGCCCGCAGGCTGACCTTGCGCGCCGGCGCGTCGTCGCTGCGCGGCGGCTCCCGGATCAGCGCGACCATCTCCGCCCCGTCGATCGCGCGCAGCGAGTCGATCACGCCCTCCGCGTACGCCTCGGCCGCGCCCAGCTCCGTGAAGTCCTGCCGCTCCAGGTAGGAGATCACCAGCCGGCCGCCCTCGAGCACCTGCGCGCGCTCGGCCGCCTTGCCGGTCAGCTTGAACTTGAAGAAGTCGATCGACTCGTAGAGCGCCTGGAAGATCCGGTGTACGTCGGCGCCTGCCTCCACGAGCTCGGCGGCGAGCCGGAAGGACTTCGGCGTCGTGTTCGTGTATTGGAAGCGGCCGGTGTCGGTCACGAGCGCGATGTAGAGCGCCTCTGCGATCTCCGGGGTCAGCGCGACATCCAGCTCGGCGAACACGTCGCGAAGCACCTCGCCGGTCGACGAGGCGTCGGGCACGACGAGCGTCACGGTGCCGAAGCGCGTGTTGTCATGGTGATGGTCGATGTCGATCGTCAGCGGCGCATCCGCGAGCACGCTCAGATCCTGGCCGAGCCGCTCCTCGTTCGCGCAGTCGAGCGCGACCAGGACGCGCTCGGACGCGTCCGCCGGCGGCTCCCGTCGTAGCTCTTTGAAATCCATGAACGAGTACTCGAGCGGCAGCGGCGCGTCGCCGTACAGGTACATCGCGGCATCCTTTCCGAGCGAGTCCAGCGCCAGCTTCGTGGCGAGGATCGAGCCGAGCGCGTCGCCGTCCGGGTTCTCGTGCGTGACGAGCAGGAAGCGGTCGTTCGAGCGGAGCGCTTCCGCAACCGCCCTGAGATCGTCACTCGTCGTTTGGCGCGAGCTCATCGATTAATTGCGTCATGCGGACCCCGCGCTCGACCGTCGGATCGTACTCGAAGGTCAGCTGGGGAGTCCGCTTCATCCGGAGCTCGCGCGCCACGCGCGCCTGCAGGACGCCGTGCGCAGCATCCAGGCCGGCGAGCGTTCGATCGCGCTTGCGCTCCGTCCCGAGCACGCTGACGAAGACGGTCGCGTGACGCAGGTCCGGCGACGTCTCGACGCCGGTGACCGTGACGAAGCCGACCCGGGGGTCCTTCAGCTCGCCCACCGCCTCGGAGATCACCTCGCGGACGGCCTCGTTCACGCGTCGCATTCGGTCGCTCATGCCGGTATTCAAGCGGTCAGTCGTCGAGGGTGACGACGTCGCGCTCCGTCCGCACGAGCTCGTACTCCTGGCCGCTGAGGTAGTGCACTGCATCGTCGAGCAGCCGGACCACTTCGCCGTGCTCACGCGCCACGCAGGCGATGGTGAGCTGCGCGCGCTGCCAGAGGTCGTGATGGTCGACCTCCGCCACGGCGGCACCAAAGCGATTCTGGAGCTGGGCTTTCGCCGACTTCACGTACTTGCGTTTGCCCTTGAGCGAGCCGTTCTCGGGGAAGTGGAGCTCCGCGGAGAGGATGCCGACGTAGCCGGAGCTCAAGCTCAGGCAGCCGGCGGGGTGCCGGCGTCACCGAGGTCGGTGCGCTCGATCTGGCGCGTCTCGTAGACCTCGAGCACGTCGCCTTCTTTCACGTCGTTGAAGCCCTCGAGCAGGATCCCGCACTCGAAGCCTTCCTCGACCTCGCGAACGTCGTCCTTGAAGCGCTTCAGCTGCGAGATCCGCGTCTCGTAGATGACGGTGCCGTCTCGCACGACGCGCACGTTCGCGTTCCGCCGCACCGTGCCGCTCGTCACGTACGAGCCGGCGATCGTCCCGAGCCGCGAGACGCGGAAGAGCTGCCGCACCTCGACCTCGCCGAGCGTCGCCTCCATCTCGACCGGCTTGAGCATCCCGACGAGGGCCTGCTCGATGTCTTCGGTCAGCTGGTAGATCACGCGGTAGGTGCGGATCTCCACGCCCTCGCGGTCGGCGAGCGCGCGCGCCTCCGCGTTCGGGCGCACGTTGAAGCCGACCACCATCGCGTTCGACGCCGACGCGAGCATGATGTCGTTCTCGGTGATCCCGCCGACGCCCTGGTGGATCACGTTCACGCGCACCTCGGAGTGCTGGATCTTCGAGAGCTCCGAGATCGCGGCCTCGACCGAGCCGACGACGTCGCCCTTGAGCACGAGGTTGAGGTCCTGGACGGCGCCGGCCTGGAGCTGCTCGAAGAGCGACTCGAGCGAGACGCCGACACGGCGCTGCGCGAGCTGCTCGCGGCGCAGCCGCTCGCCGCGGGCTTGCGCATACCCGCGCGCATCGCGCTCGTTCTCGACCACGCGGGCGACCTCGCCGGCCGGCGGCGGATGGTCGAAGCCGAGGATCTCGACCGGGTCGCCCGGCCGCGCTTCCTGCAGCTTCTCGCCGTGGAAGTCGTAGAGGGCGCGCACGCGGCCCCACGCGTCGCCGGCGACGATCGCGTCGCCGACCTTGAGCGTGCCGCGGTGGACGAGCATCGTCGCGGCCGGGCCGCGGCCGACGTCGAGCCTGGACTCGATGATCGGCCCGGAGGCGTCCGCCTTCGGATTCGCGGTCAGCTCGAGCTCGGCGTCGGCGACCAGGAGCACCTTCTCGAGCAGGTCGTCGAGGCCCTGCCCCTCCTTGGCCGAGACCTCGGCGAACTGGGTCGTCCCGCCCCACTCCTCCGGCTGCAGGTCCTCGGCGGCGAGCTCGTTGCGGGCGCGGTCAGGGTTGGCGTCCGGCAAGTCGATCTTGTTGACGGCGACGACGATCGGCACCTCGGCCGCGCGCGCGTGCGAGATCGACTCGCGCGTCTGCGGCATGACGCCGTCGTCGGCCGCGACGACGAGCACGGCGATGTCGGTCACCTTCGCGCCGCGGGCGCGCATGGCGGTGAAGGCCTCGTGGCCCGGCGTGTCGAGGAAGGTCAGCTTCCGCCCGTCGTGTTGCACCTGGTAGGCGCCGATGTGCTGCGTGATCCCGCCCGCCTCGGTCTCGACGACCGCGGTCTTGCGGATCGCGTCGAGCAGCGTGGTCTTGCCGTGGTCGACGTGGCCCATGATCGTGACGACCGGCGGCCGGGCTTCGAGGTCGGCCTCGTCGTCCTCGTAGACCTCGGGCTCGAGCTCCTCGTCCGCGGCGTGCTTGATCGTGATCTCGCGCCCGATCTCGGTCGCGATCAGCTCGATCTCCTCGTCGGAGAGCGACTGGGTCGCGGTCTTGGGCGCGCCCATGCCCATCAGCAGCTTGATGATCTCGGCCATCGGCTTGCCGAGTGCCTGCGAGAGGTCCTTGACGGTGATGCCGGACTCGACGGTGACGGGGCCGGTCGGCTGGACGACCTCACGCGGCTGCTTCGGCCGCTGCTCGGCGGCGCGATCGCGCGACTGGCGGCTGTCCTGGCGTGGGCGCGCGGCGCCGGTGTCGATCACGACGCGGCGCTTGCGGCGGCCCGCAGGGGGCCCCTGGCGAGGCCGGATCGGTCGGTTTGGCCTCTTCGGACGGTCAGCCATCGGCGTCAGTGTACGAGGCTCCAAAAAGCCGTGCCAGCCCGGGATCGACCAGGACGGTCGTCTTCAGGGTGCGGTTGAAGGCGCGCCGGTCGGCGGCGCGCTCGAAGCACGAGAGCCGCCGGCATGTGTAGACGCCACGGCCGGGGCCGCGCTGCGAGTGCTCGAGGGCTCCGTCCCGGGCGACGAACCGCAGCAGCTCCGTCTGCGGGGCCTTCCGCCCGCAGCCGGCGCACGTCCGGGTTGGAGCGCTCACGCTGCAGGCTCGGTCTCCTCTGGCTCCGGCACTTCGGGATCGGCCGTGCCGAGCGGCTCGATGGGAATGCCGCCAGGGTGCTTCTCGGGTGGAGCGATCTTGGGATGCGAGACGTCGAGGTCGACCTCGCCCTCTACTTCGGCGATCGCCTCGGCGCTCGGGCCGTGAAGGGCGGCGACGTCGGCGGGCGCCTCGCTCTCGAGCTCCTCGTCCTCGCGCACCGGTTCGACGCTGTCGGGGCCGATGCTCTCGGCCTCCGGCGGCGCCTCGTCTGCCGCGGCCTCGAGCTCGGGCTCAGGCTCCGCGACCACCGGCTCCTCGTCGGGCCGCAACGCGAGCTCCTGGTGCGCCGCGACGCCGCAGTAGCGCGAGCCCGGCAGCGCGGCGTTGGGACAGCGCTTGCCGGTCGAGAGAATCGCGCCGCAGCGGCCGGTGAACTCCTCCGTCTCGCCGTCGCCGGCGAAGGCGGCTTCCGCCTCCTCGGTCGCGAACTCGGTGTCGGACTTGATGTCGACCTTCCAGCCCGTCAGGCGCGCGGCGAGGCGCGCGTTCATGCCTTCCTTGCCGATCGCGAGCGCGAGCTGGTCGTCCGGGACGACGACGGTCGCCTCGCGGCCCTCGTCGTCGAGGTAGACCTCGCGCACGCGCGCCGGGGAGAGCGCCTTGGCGACGAAGCGCGCGGGCTCGGAGTTCCACGGGATGATGTCGATCTTCTCGCCGCGAAGCTCGGAGACGACCATGCGCACGCGCGAGCCGCGCGGCCCGACGCAGGCGCCGACGGGGTCGACGCCCTGGGCGTGCGACTCGACGGCGATCTTCGAGCGGTAGCCCGGCTCCCGGGCGACGCCGCGGATCTCGACGAGGCCGTCGGCGATCTCGGGCACCTCGAGCTCGAACAGCGTCCGGATCAGCTCGGAGTCGCGGCGCGAGAGGATCACCTGCGGGCCTTTCGTGCCGGAGCGGACCTCGGTGATCACGGCCTTGATGCGCGAGCCCTGCTCGTAACGCTCGCCGTCCACCTGCTCGGAGCGCGGCAGCAGCGCCTCGACCTTGCCGAGGTCGACGAGCACGTTGTTGCGGTCGCCCGCCTGCTGGACGATGCCGGTCACGACCTCGGTCACGCGGTCGACGTACTCGTCGTACATGATCTGGCGCTCGGCCTCGCGGATCCGCTGCGTGATCACCTGCTTCGCGGTCTGCGCGGCGATGCGGCCGAAGTTCTCCGGGGTGACGTCCGCGCGCTTGACCTGGTTCTCGGGGACGTCCGACCAGTCGATGTCGAGGTCGTCGTCGGTGACGAGCACGTGCGAGCGTTCGCCGTTCTCGACCTCGGCGGCCTCGAGCTCGGTCAGCACGCGCTCGCGGGCCTCCTCGAGCAACCGTTCCTCGATGTCCGCCGGGAGCTCGATCGAGAAGACGCGGAAGTCGCCTTCGTTGCGGTCGAGCTCGACCACGGCGTGGCGCGACGCGCCGGGCGTCTTCTTGTAGGCCGCGAGCAGCGCATCCTCCAGCGCGGCGATCAGCGTGTCGCTCTCGATTCCACGGTCGCGCTCGAGCTCATGGACGAGCTCGATGATCTCTCGGCTCATTGCTCCCTCTCGTCGATCAGGTTCCCCCGCACGATCTGGTCGTACGGCACGTCCACCTCGCCACCGTCGGCGGCGACGGTCACTACGTCGTCGTCTGCCCGGCGCACCTCGCCGCGCAGCTTCGAGCGCTCTGCGGTCTTCAGCTTGACCTGCTTGCCGACGACCCGCTGGAAATGCTCCGGCTTGCGCAGCGGCCGCTCGAGGCCGGGCGAGGAGACGGCCACAGAGTAGGTGCGCAAGTAGTCCCAGAGGACGCGCGTGACCTGCTCGCAGAGCGCGTGGTCGACACCGTCCGGACGGTCGACGTAGACCGTGAAGCGCTCGGGGCCGGTCAGCTCGACCGCCAGCACCTCGACGCCCGGCAGGGCCCCGGTGACCTTCTCGCTGATCTCGCGTTCCAGCGTGCGCTCCCTCTCGTAGACGTTTGCCAGAATCGTTCTCCTTCGGAAAACCGCGTGCTCTCCTCACAAAAAATGGGCGCTGCGCGCCCATTTCGCCAAGCGGTGAAATGTGGTGTGGCAAGGATAGCAAGGCAGCTGGGGCTGCTGGCCCCGCCGCAGCGGGGCCGTGCCCCTGCTCGCTGCCTAGGTGGGCTTGACGAAACCTAGTCTGTGCCGCCGGGCCGCGCTGTCCGCCCCGAGGCCGCGTCCTCAGTCGCCCCTGTAGTGAGAACTACAGGGACTCCCTGCGTCCTTGCCTCGGAACGGCCATCGCACCCCGGCGACGAGCGAGGT
>Ga0210142_1000103_pt1 | contig 18941 bp, 13 predicted proteins | sample Goodyear_PhragC__FD_184869 | JGI IMG/M metagenome (GOLD analysis project Ga0210142, IMG submission 184869) | Wetland microbial communities from San Francisco Bay, California, USA, that impact long-term carbon sequestration - Goodyear_PhragC_D2... | ecosystem: Environmental > Aquatic > Marine >...
GGGAGGACATTCCCTTGTTGGCCCGGTATTTCATAGACCGAATTGCCGCCCGCGAAGGGCGACCTGCGCCAGAATTCTCGGCTGAGGCACTGAGTATTTTGAAGAATTACGACTGGCCGGGCAACGTGCGTGAATTGGAAAATTTGATGGAAAAAACCATGATCTTCTGCCGCGGCACGGAAATCAGCCTCGCCGGTTTTCCCTGGGAGGTCCGGCGCCATTCCCGCAACTCTTCCGGCGACATATCCTTGCGCAAGGCCAATCGGCGCCTGGAGGAAGAATACATTCGCAAGGCCTTGGCGGCGACGGGCGGCAACCGGACCCAAGCCGCCAGGCTTCTTGAAATCAGCCTCCGCGGGCTGCTTTACAAAATAAAGGAATTCAAAATCGAGTAATGCCGGGAAGTTTCGGGTTGAAAAAGCGGCGGACCCTTGGCCTTGGAATCGCTTTTAAGAATGAATAGTTTATTCCCTGTAAATTCTGTGCCGCCAGGAATTCGCGGCAGGTCCAATCCATAAACAAACGCTTCTCCCAGGCCAAGGCGCTGTGATCCTACGAAGCGAGATGCTGAAGATTGTCAGTTCGGGAGTCTGTCCCGAATCCTCCGCCCGGTGGCATGCGACTTAGCCGTACCCGGGGAGGGATGGAGTTCCCTGCCAGTTGGTTTCCTCCCACAGGTTTCATTCAGGCAGGAAGTTAATTTCAGAGGGGCGTACCCCTTCGGCATCCCGTCCCGGCAAATCGACAACTTTGACAGTGGCCTAAGTGTGCCCCAGGGCTCAAACGGAGAAGCCGTGACATGGGGGTCCCCTTCGCGGACCACTTCCTCTCCACCTAGATATTTTACGGTTCAGACAATTTGGGGATAAGAGAGGCACCCCCAAGCTGCAAGTGGCAATCTAAATATGGCTGCAAAGTTTGCATGGCTATTTACGCAGGAATTGCGGCTTTGGCGCTCAAAAATTTCGAGGAAATCTACCTAAATTCTTGATTTTTAAGTGAATACAAGGGACTTGCTTGGGGTGGCATGTATTTTGCTTAAAAAGCCACAAGACCAATCCGACATGTGCAAAAAGGACTTTTGCCGATGAAGTCACTGTCTGACCAAAGAGGAGTTACACTCGTCGAGCTGATTACGGTTATAGCGATCATCGCTATCGTGGCGGGTATCGTGACGCTCTCAAGCCGTGACACCATTCAAAACTACAAACTTAAGGGCGCTGCACGGCAGATATTTTCGGACATGCAATTGGCTCGCTTGCGTGCCATCAAGGAGGGCCGGGCTTATGCCTTGGAGTATTCCGGGACTGCTTACTCAGTCAAGGATGCCGGTAACGATGGTACCTTCGGCAACAGTGATGACCATGTCATTAAGAATGAGGACATCGCCAATGGGTATTCTCATGTGAGCCTTTCGTCCAGTCTTTCCCGGACCGTTTTTTATTCGAACGGTACTTCTTCGGGCGGTACGGTCACCCTCAATAACGGAATCAAGTCCAGGCAGGTTTCTTCGAGTACATCGACCGGGAACATAAGGATTCAGTGACCTATGCCAAACTTGAAAAGCCAAAAGGGATTTTCTTTGATCGAAGTGCTGGTGGCGATCACCCTTCTTTCCATTGGTCTGCTGGGGGTCGCGAGCATGCAGACTACCGCCATCTCCGGCAATTCATTTGCCCGAACCGGGACAGAGGGTGTGCAACTGGCCCAGGAGATGGTCGACCTGATCCGTACCAACGCGGGGACCAACCCGCAACTCTATGACGGCATCGATACTAATGCGACGTGTTCCGGTGCCGATCCAAGATTGACCGATTGCGCCAATTGGCAGACCAGTCTCCAAGATTCTGGTCTGCAGAACATCTCGGGAACCGTCGATGTCGTGGCGAATTCGCCCATCGACAATACCGCTACCGTTACGGTGAGAGTGCAATGGGGTCCTTCCGGGAGCAACAGGAAGGTGATTCTAACCACGATCCTTGAAACCTGGGGGACCTGATGAGCCAGAGAAGATTCAATGGCAACCATTCCCAGGGGTTCACCCTGGTCGAACTTCTGGTCGCCTTGGCCATCTCCGGCCTGGTCGCCATGGCTGCCTACACGGTTTTCTCCACCAGTAACTGGTCCTCTGTTATCCAGGATCAGGTTTCAGCGGCGCAACAGAACGTGCGAGTAGGGATGGACCGGCTGTCTGCAGATATCCGAACAGCCGGCTTTGGCCTTCCCGATCCGCCTTTTTCCCTGTCAATTGGTGGCTCGACTATCAGCGCCCCAATAAGCATTACCAATAGCTCCACCGGGCCCGACAGCATAACTGTTCTGGGAATCGGGTATCTTGCCGGAACCCTGGATTCGACGGTGGCCGCCGGTTGCAACAGTGCCGCGAGCGACAAAATCTGCTTGGACAGCGTGGCCAGTTTTCTCAACAGCGCTACCCCGCCCGGCTTCAAAACCGAAAGAAAATACATCAGCCTGGATGGGGTCAAATTCATTGAGCTTGACGATACGCAGGGCAGCCTCACCGGCAAGATATTGATGTTGCATAACCCTCCGACCCTGGATCGAAATTATCCGGATGGCACGGCAGTTTACATTGTCCAGGCCGTCACCTATTCGATAGAAACCGATGGTTCCCCCGCTGGTTGCACCAGTGCCAATCCCTGCCTCGCCTCGAATGATCTCACCGACCTGAGGGGGAGCGGACAACAAGTCATGGCTGACAATATCGAGGATATGCAATTCGCCTTCAACCTCAAGGGGAGCCCGAGTTTCATCAACAATGCATCCTCCGATTCCACCGACATCCTGGCGGTGCGCATGAATCTGGTCGGGCGCACCAACAAACCGGACTTCAAGGCTTCCGCCGGGTTTACTCGGCCTGCACTGGAGGACCATCCGACCAGCTCTGCCGACGGTTACCGCCGCCGCAGCCTGACCAGCATCATCAAGATCAGAAATCCCAAATCCAGCTCTTGAGGATAGCAGTGCCCCCGATCTACAACCAATAAGGACCTGGCATGAAGGCGCTCAAAGACGAACAAGGAATGATTCTTATCACGGTGATCCTGCTGCTGATGGTCGTGACTCTCCTCGGCATTATGGCGATCAATTCGGCGACCGTCGACATTCAGATCACCGGGAATCTCAAGCGATCTTCCTCTTCCTTCAGCGGTGCCGAAGCAGGCATTGACTTGAGCACCCCCATTATCGAAAAGAGCATTGCAGCTGGTGCTCTGGATCCGACCAGTTTCACGGTAGGCAGCGATACGGTCAACATCGACAGCAACCTCGGCGACGAGATTGCCGGTGGCCATGACTATGACACCGACACGTCCGACTTTGCCGTGCCAAGTCTTGGCGGGACGCAGGTCAATGTCGATATCGACCGCCTTTACTCCTATACCCTTCCTGGTGGAGCCATGGAGTTCGCTTCCGGCTATGAGGGGGTTGGCGCGGCTGCTGCGGGGGGGGGCGTTGGCGTTCTTTACCGGATTAACAGCCAGGGTACCAAGTAGGGAACAAAAGAAATTAATTCCTTCGGAGGAAGGACGAGGTGAATAAGATGGCCAACCTGAAGAAGTACCTGTTGGGGGCGACTTTCATTGCCCTGATGCTGATTAACCTAATGCCCAGCGCTGCCGGCGCCGTTGACATCTCCGATTTTACCGCCTTCCCACCCTTCCTGCCCCGTGTGGTTTCGCCCAACATCCTCTTTCTGCTCGACTACTCCAAGAGCATGGTCAGGCCGGCTTACGGGGCCTGCGATTCCAACCTCGCCGGCTGTCGCTATACCTTTGCCCAGACCAGCGACGATTACGACGCTGCCAAGACCTACCAGGGCTATTTCGATGCGACAAAGAAATACAGCTGTTCCGCAGGCGGGACCTGTGCCAAAAACAGTTCCGGGGCCTGGAGCGGCAACTGGCTCAACTGGCTGACCATGACCCAGTTCGACATCCTCAAAAAGGTCGTGGTCGGCGGGGATATCACTCCGGCGCCGGAGCAGGGCAACCCCACCAGCCTGCAGAGCCAACTTACCGGCAGCGTCGGCGAATACAATTTCTACAAGGTGGTCAGCGACGCCAACTGCGCCGGGAACGCAGCCGGCTGCGATTCGAGCCGCCCGCAGGAGATTTCCTATAAATGGATAGATACCCCGTCCAGCGGTGTCAATTACCTTTATACCTCTTCCGCGGACGACGCATACACGTCTATAACTTTGCCCTTTTCCTTTTCCTTCTACGGTTATGACTACACCACGCTCTACCTCAGTACCAACGGCCTGCTGGGGTTCACCGCGAGCGGAATGTCGGCCTACTTCAACACCGACCTTCTCGATGCGAATGATCCCAACAACATCATCGCCCCTTACTGGGACGACCTCTACGTAGAGCCGACCAAAAACAGCAGAATCTCCTCTTTCACGGTCGGCACGGCGCCCAACCGCATCCAGGTGGTGTCTTTCGAGAACCTTGTTCCCTTATCTGACAAAACCACACCTCTGACCTTCCAGGTCCTGCTCTACGAGGGGTCCAACCAGATCGTCTTCCAGTACAAAGAGGTGCAGGCGGCAACGGCCTACGGCGGCGGCAAGTGGGCTACTGTCGGGGTGGAGAACAGTACCGGCACCGAAGCCAAAAAGTTTGGCGTGGGCAGCGGCACTGCCATTCTCCGGAATGGCGAGGCGCTGCTGGCGACTCCCGGCTACATGGTCTGGAAGGTGACCCCTTCCTCAAGTCACCCTACAGGTTTCCAACCATCCGCCCCGCTGGCCGTCTCGTCCAACGACTATCAGGTGAAGATCGATATTACCTCCACGGCCAAGGTAAGCGGCTCCTGCCCGGCCGGGACCTGGCTGAACAAGGACCGCGACTCCTGCTACGATCATGAAACGGTCGGGCTTCTGCAGGACTTCCGTGACGGCGAACTGGCCGGCCTGCTCGGCTTCCGCCTGGCGATCATGCAGCTCAACAGCCAAGACGGCGGATCGGTAGTCAAGCAATTCAACCAGAAGGATGCCACGGGCTGGTCAAGTCTGATGACCGACACCCGCAACCAGAGGCCGACCCCTGAAGCGCCTCTGGCCGAGGCTCTCTATGAGGCGGAGGGGTATTACAAGGAAGATACCGCCTATCGTTTCGCCAACGGCGACTGGAGCAACAACGGAGCCGGAACCTGCTCCGCCAGCGGCACCAACTACGACCCGTTCTGCTTTCAGAGTGCCGCCCAGCTCGTTCCTTGCGTCAAGAGCTACGTGCTGCTGGTCAGCTCCGGCAACTACAGCCACGACGACACGACCAACATCTATGGCGATCCGGCCAATACTGAATCCTGGAGCAACAGTTGGTCGATCGGTTACCGTTCCACCGACGATGCCGGCAGTGAAGGCACCAAGGCCAATGGGGGCTGGCTCGACGATGTGGCCTACAAGGCACACACCACCGACTTGCGCAGCGACCTCGAGGGAGATCAGAATCTCTCTCTCTACGTGGTCAATACCTTCAGCTCCGGTTCCAGCGACGGCGCCCTGGCCCTGCAGAAAGCGGCCAAATACGGTGGGTTCAAAGATCAGAACGGTGACAACGCCTACGACGCCGGCGAGGACGACCTCAATGGTGACGGGCTGGCGGACACTTATTTCGAGGCCGGCGGCGGCAGCAGCCTGAAATCCAAGATCATCTCGGCGGTACTCGATATCCTCAAGAATTCCGCCTCAGGGACCTCGGTCTCGGTCCTCTCCACCTCCGCCGGAGGCGAAGGGGCGCTCTACCAGGCCTACTTTTACCCCGCAAAAGTGGAGGGGAACACCGAGGACCGCGCCTGGCCGGGATTTTTGCGCTCCTTTTTCCTCGACCGCTACCAGAACCTGCGCGACGACAATAGCAGCACCAGCGGCACGGGGACACCGGATGCCCACCTGGTCCTCTCCGAGGACCGGGTGGCCCAGATGTGGCTGGATACGACCACCAACGAGGTCAAGGTCGATCTTATCCATGACGACGATGGGGTCCTGCCCACCAACCCGACCATCGACGCGACGGTTCCAATGGATGAAGTCCCTTCCATCTGGGAGGGGGGCAACCGGCTTGCCCTGATGAACAAGGCCAACCGGAACATCTACCTCTGGCTCGATCTCAACCACGACGGAGTTGTCGACGAAGGCGACTTCAACAGCCCGACCGGGGAAGCGAAGACCTTCACCGACTCCGAGGCCGCGACCCTGCAGCCTTATCTGCGGGCAAGCGACAGTACCGAGGCCGGCAAAATCATCGACTTCGTTCGCGGGGTGGAAGTGAACGGCTACCGCAGCCGCTGTCTTACCGTTGCTGGGGCCAGCCAGGAAGTCGGTTGCGTCGCCAGCAGCCAGAGGGTCTGGCCCTTGGGGGACATCGTCTATTCGACGCCGACCCTGGTGGCCGCGCCGGGTGAAAAATTCGATCAAATCTATGGGGACAATGCCTACCGGTCCTTCACGCAGAGGTATCAAAACCGCCGTCAACGGGTTTTCGTCGGCGCCAACGACGGTTTGCTGCATGCCTTCAACGCCGGCGTCTACCACACGGGGGACGACTCGTCCACCACCGGGCAGACCGAGACCGGCTGGTTCACCGCTAGCCCGACTTCCGGCAATGGTTGGGGCTCGGTCGGCTTGGGCGACGAACTCTGGGCCTTCCTTCCCTACGACAACCTGCCCCACCTCGCCTGGCTGGCCTGCAACGGGACGGCGGACGACCCCTCGGTCTGTGGTGATTCCGAGTATACCCATGTCTACTTCGTCGACCAGCGGCCGAAGGCTACCGATGTCCGCCTTTTCAATTACACCGACCCGGACAACGTGACCGCCAACGACTTTTCCGGAATCGCCGGCCAGGATGGCAGCGACGTGCATACCCGTGGCTGGGGGACGATTCTCATTCTGCCGTTGCGTCTCGGCGGCGGCGCCATCGACGTCGATCTCAACGGCGACGGCGACACGCTCGATGCTGGAGAGCAGTCCTTCCGCTCTGCCTATTACGCTCTGGATGTGACCGACTCCGAGAAGAAGCCCAAGCTTCTCTGGCGATTTACCAGCCCGGCTCTCGGCTTCACGACCAGTTACCCCGGCATTGTCCGCGTCGACGACGGTACGTTGACAAAATGGTTCATGGTGGTCGGCTCCGGCCCGACCAACACCACCAGCACACGCGACTATGCCAGCAACAACACCAGTACGACCGGGAAGATTTTTGTCGTTGACCTGAGCAACGGCAGTCTGGTGAAAACCTTTGACACCGGGGCCGCCAATGCCATTATGGGCGACCCGACGGTGGTGGATGCCGACCTCGATTTTTCCGTCGATACGATCTATATCGGCAGCGCGATCAGCACGACCAGTGGCCGGGTTTACAGGATCAACACCAAAAAGAGTGTCAACCCCGACGATTGGGTATTGTCGACCCTTTTCGATCCCGTTTACGGCCAGAGCAATGCCGACCCGGACGCTGGAAAGGACATGGGCCCGCTGCTGGTTGGTCCCTCCCTCTCCAAGGATATCAACGGCAATCTTTGGGTCTATTTCGGGTCTGGCCGCCTGCGCAGTACCGCCGACCTGAACAATTCGGATCAGCAGCGCTTCTACGGCATCAAAGACAGATGCTGGAAGGATGTCGCCAGCTCGAGTTGCGACACCCTGTCAACCAATAATTATGCTTACCAAGTTACCGACCTGCTGAACACTTCTGCGGTCGCCGTAACCTCCACCACGGGCAGCGCCACCCAGGTTTCAGATAGCAGTCTTTCTCAGGAAGCCTGCGGCGGGACAGGCAGCTGTTCCTATCAAACGCTGCTGACCCAGTCGCGGGCGGCCAAGGGATGGTACGTCGATCTGGACAACCCGACTGACCCAAGTCCAAGCGAGAGGGTTCTTTCGCGGAGTTCGGTACTCGGCGGGATGGTGCTCTTTACCACCTACAAGCCGACCAACGATGTGTGTTCCGTTCTCGGTGACAGCAACCTCTACGCTCTCTACTATGAAACCGGGACGGCTTACAACAAGCCGGTCGTCGGCACCTACACGCAAGGCGGCACGGAATTTGTCAAACGCTCGGAAAGTCTTGGTCAGGGCCTGCCGACCTCGGTCGGGGTGGCTATCGGAGAAACGGTATCGGGCTTCGTGCAGAAATCGACCGGAGAAATAATCCGGATTGAAACTGCTCCCGGACTTGGTGTGCGCAGCGGTACGGCCAGCTGGCGCGAAAAGGCCGGTACCGGCGGAACCGTGGGTATCGAATCGATTTATAAACATATAGTCAAATAACCCATCAGGGAGCCGCCCCTTGAAAAACCGCTGTGTCAGATATCGCAGGTATGCGCTCTTCCTTTTATTGGTTTTGCAGTTGAGTGGCTGTTCCGGGAAAGGACAGGATGCAAACCCTGCGCCCGCCCCGGCCAAACCCGAGTCACAGCCGATGCAGCAGGAAGTCCAGAGCAACTCCCCGGATGCGAATTCTTCGGGACTCACCAATTCGGTGCAGGTCCCCCCTGCACCCGATGAAAACAAGCCGCCGCAGGTGATGTCGGTCAAACTGGGGCCTGACCTGGTCTTCCCCGACACCCCGGTAAAGGCCGAGGTCGAAGTCACGGACCCTGATGGAGACCCGGTTTCGATCGATTATGAATGGAAAGTCAATGGAGAGGTTGTCTCAGGCCAGGCGATGGAGGATTTCGACACCGACGGTTTGCGGAAAGGTGATCTGGTGACGGTAACCGTTACTCCCTACGACGGTCAGACCCAAGGAAAGGCGAAGGAATCGCGGCCGATCGTTATCCTCAACCGGCCGCCGGAGATTACCTCCTTTCCGCCCCAAGCCCTTTCCGAAGGGGTGTTTACCTATGAAGTCACCGCCAACGATCCCGATGGGGATCCCTTGCAGTTTTCCCTGGAAAATGGCCCTGCGGGGATGTCTATTGATCCCACTTCAGGTCGGATTGAATGGCCGGTACCGACAGATCTCTCCGGGAATTTCCGGGTGAGGATCGTGGTGTCGGATCGAGACGCCAAGGCCTTTCAGGAATTTTCCCTCAATCTCAAAAAGGTAGAGAAATAACTGACAGCACACCACGGCGAGCGTTTTTTTGGCAGCGCTCCCCGCGGAAAAACGTTTCCTCCTCGGACGGCCATGGCTGCCGGGCGAGAACATTTTTCGAACCGCATGGAATATAAGGAATATTTACAACAATCAGCAGCTGGTATGTGATTTGCACCATCGGGTTGCAGGTGCCGACTTGTCGATCCCGGATTATCATTAACGATTGGACTGAATGGGAGGTAAATATGAAGAGGAAGTTGCTTGTTGGGTTGGCTGCCATGGTGTTTTTTGGCGCCGGTACGGCGTGGGCCCAGGTCGTATCACTTTCGGGCACCCACCAGTACACCAAGCCACAAGGTGCTCCGGCAACTTTTACGGAGACCTTCGCGGTGCCGAATTCCGTCACTGACTTTGTGCTGTATGTCCAGAACGGCAACAATGCAAAAGACGAGGTGAAGAATTTCACGATCCTTCTGAATGGCCAGGAAGTTTTGAGTTCACGGCATATGACCTCCTCCAAAATCCAGGTGCCTGTAACCCTGCTCCCCGAAAATACCCTGGAAGTGACCCTGAAGGGGCAGGGAGGGAACTCTCTTTTCGTCGATGTTCAAGGAACAGTGGTTGAGAAGAAGTAAATGAAGTGATAGGAATTTCCATACAGGGTCCAATATGACAATCTCCAGCAGGGGCCGGTAGTGTTTACCGGCCCCTGTTGCAATGCTGCCGAAAATTTACGATCTTTATCACTCTCCAATTTTTGGGTACTCTCCAGATTTTTCGGCGATACGTCCTTCCCCTTTTTCCCCTTGCAACCTTTTTGACGATTTGCGTATAGTGTTGACCTCTTACACCTTCCTGCGGAAGAGGTTTTCGATCATGGCAAAAATCGTCCCGTTTCGCGCTCTACGCTACGACCTCCATAAAACCGGCGGCCCTGATCGAATCATGGCCCCACCCTATGATGTCATCCCACCGGCCCTGCAGGAGATCCTCTACGCCCGCAGCCCCTTCAACATCGTCCGCCTGATCCTCGGCAAGACCGGTCCGGAGGACAGCGAACAGAACAACCGCTATACCCGGGCGGCGGCGGATTTCGTCACCTGGCAGCGCGACGGCGTGCTGGTTCGCGATGCCGAACCTTCCCTTTATTTCTACGATCAGGAATATCCCCTGGAAAGCGGCGAGGTGGTGGTCCGCAAGGGGTTCATGGCCCTGACCCGCCTCGAGGATTTCTCTTCGGGGGTGGTCAAGCCCCACGAGAAGACCCTGGCCGGCCCGAAAACTGACCGCCTGCACCTGACCAAGGCCTGCGGCGCGAACTTCAGCCCCATTTTTTCCCTCTATGCCGATTCCTGCTGCGTCCTCGAGGCGCTGACCCGGGAACTGCGTGCCGCTGCGCCGGATATCGCGGTCTGCGACGACGACGGCGTCCGCCATCGCCTGTGGCGGGTCACCGACCCGGCAATCATTGCCAAGGCCCAGAGCCTGCTCGATGCCAAGCCGCTCTTCATCGCTGACGGCCATCATCGTTACGAAACCGCCCTCAACTACCGCGACTACATGCGACAGCTCCACCCCGGCTATTCCGGCAAAGAACTCTTCAACTACGTGCTGATGTACTTTGCCAACATGGAAGACCAGGGGATGCAGATTTTCCCGACCCACCGGCTCCTGTTCAACCTCCAGGATTTCCGGCTCGAGCCCTTCATTGAGGCGCTGGCCGAGTCCTTTGACATCGAGACGGTCACCTTCGATCCGACCTCGGCCGAGGAACGCAAGCGCATCCGGTTGCAGCTGGCAGCCAAGGGGGAAGGAGGGCACGCCCTCGGTCTGTATGCCGGCGGCGAGCGCTGTTTCCTGCTCACCCTCAAGGACGAGCGGGTCATGGATCGTTTTTTTCCGGAAAAAGCCCCCAAGGCGCTGAAGACCCTCGATGTTTCCATTCTCCACCGGTTGATCCTCGAGAACCTGCTCGGCATCACCCTGGAGGCGCAGGAGCAGCAGCTCAACCTTAAGTATGTGAAGAACTTCGACGAGCCCTTCGAACTGGTGCAGTGTGGCGAATTTCCTTTGGCCTTTCTGATGAATCCGACCCGCATGTCCGAGGTGCGCGACGTGGCCAACGCCGGCGAAAAGATGCCCCAGAAATCGACCTATTTCTATCCCAAGCTCCTCTCCGGCCTGGTGATCAATCCGATCGTGGAAGGGGAACTGGCGGAATAAAGCAGTGAAAAGTGAAAAGTGAAAGGTGAAAGGTGAAAGGTGAAAGGTGAAAGGTGAAAGGTTAAGGGCCGTTTTGAGTTTTAGGTTTTGAGTTTTGAGTTAAAACCTTGACCATACCTCTGGACCTTGGACCCTGGACCCTGGACCCTGGACCCTGGACCCTGGTCTTTGCACGGAGGCGTGTGTGGAAATACTTGGCATCGATATCGGTTTCGGCTTCACCAAGGCAGGCAACGGCAAGGAAACCCTGATCTTCAAGTCGGTCCTCGGCGAGGCCACCGATATCCAGTTCCGGGAACCGGTTCTGGGTGAAGGGAGCGCCGAGGAGCACTTGCAGGTGGAGGTGGACGGCAAATCCTTCTTCGTCGGGGAACTGGCCGAACGGCAGAGCAATGTCCGTTTCTTCACCCTCGACCAGGCCCAGTTCATCAGCCGCTTTGCCAAGACCCTCGCTCTCGCCGCCGCCGCCAGAATGGTTGGCAGCTTCCTTCCCATCAACCTGGTCACCGGCCTCCCCATCGGCTACTATCGTGAACACAAGGACGAGCTGGCCCGGGTTCTTCAGGGGGAACACAAGGTCGCCTTCATCGACGCCGAGGGCAAACGCCAGGAAAAGACCATCAACGTCAACAAGGTCCGGGTCATCCCGCAGCCCTTCGGTTCCATGTTCAACCTGATGCTCAACGACCTCGGCGAGATTTCCGACCATCGCCTGGTCAAGGAGAAGATCGGCATCATCGACGTCGGCTTTCGTACCTCCGACTATACGATCGCCGACCGGATACGCTACTCGGAACGGGGAAGCCGCACCACCGATTCGGGGATTGCCCGGGCTTTCAACGTGATCGCCGGCAAGCTGCGCGAGAAGAGCAACATCAACGTCGAACTCTACCGCCTCTACAGCGCGGTGGAGAAGGGGTCGATCAAGATTCGCGGCAAGGAATACGATCTGCGCGACCTGACCGAACAGGTCTTCTCCCAACTCGCCACCACCGTCGCCAACGAAGTCGACCGGCTCTGGGTCGACGATTGGGATATCGACGCCATGGTCATCACCGGCGGGGGCGGCGCGGTTCTCGCCAAGCACCTCCGGCCGCTTCTCAACGGCCAGGTGCTGACCCTCGATCAGACCCAGGACGCCCGGCTGCTCAACGTCCTCGGTTATTACAAGTTCGGCCGCCACCTCTGGGCGCGCGGCGTCGCGCCCGTCCCCCAAGCCGGCTGATCCTTCCCGCCATGGTATAATACCTCCGGCCGTGATTTCCATCCCGGCCGTTCCGTGCCTTTTCCAAGGGATCTTCCGTGGCCGTTACCCCGCTCGACATCATTGCCCATCTGGAACGCCAGGCACGCCGCCCGCTGACGGTGCGGGAGCTTGTTTCCGGCCTCGGTCTCAAGGGCGCGGAGCGCCGGGCCGGCAAGGCGCTCCTCGAGGAGCTCGCCCGCGACGGCACCCTGGTGCGGCTCAAGGGCGATCGCTATTCGCTGCCGCGGCAGGTGAACCTGGTGACCGGGAGGGTCAGCGCCCACCGCGACGGCTATGGGTTCGTCGTCCCACCCGCGGGGCAGGGGCGGGACGTTTTTATTCCCGCCCGCTTCATGCGCGGCGTCATGGACGGCGACCGGGTGGCGGCGCGGATTGAACGGCACGGCCGCGGCGGCAGCCCCGAAGGCCGGGTCGTCCAGGTCCTGGACCGGGCCCATGCTACCCTGGTCGGCCGCTTCGAAGCGGGGCGCCGGGTCGGTTTCGTCGTCCCCATCGATCCCAAGTTGGGAACGGACCTGCTGATTCCTCCGGGCGCCGAAGGCGGGGCGCGCCCCGGCCAGATCGTGGTCACCCGGATCGATATCTACCCCGAGAAGAACCGCAACCCGGAAGGGACGATCGTCGAGGTGCTCGGCGACCCTGGCGACCCGGAGGTCGAAGTCCTGACCATCGTCCACCAGCATGGCCTGCCGTACCGTTTCCCGGCAGAGGTGCTGGCTGCCGCCGAGCAGATCCCGGAGATGGTGGCGGCGGCGGACCTTGACGGGCGGGAAGATCTGCGCCGGTTGCCGATCGTTACCATCGATGGCGAGACGGCGCGCGATTTCGACGATGCCGTATCGGTGCAGGCCGAAGCCGGGGGGCGGCTGCGGCTGTGGGTGGCGATCGCCGATGTCGGCCATTACGTCGCTGAAGGATCGCCCCTCGATGCCGAGGCTCTGGAGCGCGGCACCAGCGTCTATTTCCCCGACCGCTGCATTCCCATGCTCCCGGAGCGCCTGAGCAACGGGATCTGTTCCCTCAACCCCGGCGTCGACCGGCTGGTGCTCACCGCCGAGCTCCTTTTCGACCAGCAGGGGGCCCGGCTCGAGAGCCGTTTCTACCCGGCGGTCATCTGCAGCAAGGCGCGCCTGACCTACGGCGAGGTTCGCGACCTGTTGCTGGAAAATGCTGCGGCCTCCGCATCCAGTCACCGGGATCTGCTGCCGCAGCTGCAACGGCTGGCCAAGCTGGCCAAGCGCTTGACGGCCATGCGCCGGCGGCGGGGGAGTCTCGATTTCGATCTGCCGGAGGCAGAGATCATCCTCAACCTGCAGGGAGAGGCGGAGGACATCGTCCGCGCCGAGCGCAACCAGGCCCACCGCTTGATCGAGGAATGCATGCTTGCCGCCAACGAGGCAGTAGCGGAGTTTCTGACCCGGCGCCAGGCGCCTCTCCTCTACCGAATTCACGAACCGCCCGATGCCGAGAAGCTGCAGGCCTTCCAGCAGTTCGTTGCCCATTTCAACTACGGGGTGCAACTCGACGGCAGCGCCGGCGACGCCCGGCGTCTGCAGCAGCTGCTGGCCGAAGTCGAAGGGACGCCTGAGGAGCGGATGATCAACCAGGTGCTGTTGCGCAGCATGCAGCAGGCCCGCTATGACCCGGAAAACGTCGGCCACTTCGGCCTGGCCGCGGAGTACTACTGCCATTTTACGTCACCGATCCGCCGCTACCCCGACCTGCTGGTGCATCGGGTCCTGCGCCGCGTCCTGCAGCCGGGCGGCCTGAACGATGCTGAGCGGCACCGCCTGCAGCGGTCTCTTCCCGCCCTGGGCGAGCTGACCTCGCAGCGGGAGCGGCGGGCCATGAATGCCGAGCGGGAAATCGTCGCCCTGAAGAAGACCCAGTTCATGGCCGACAAGGTCGGCGAGGAGTTCGGCGGCTTCATTTCGGGGGTGCAGCCCTTCGGTTTTTTCGTTGAGCTCAAAGACTACTTTGTCGAGGGGCTGGTCCATATCTCCAGTCTCAGCGACGATTTCTATCATTTCGAGGAGGAGCGGCAGCGGCTGCTCGGTGCCAATCGGCGACGGATTTTCCAGGTCGGTGGGGAGGTTACCGTGCGCGTCGCCAAGGTCTCCCTGGAGCGACGGGAAATCGATTTCGATCTTGCCGGCATGGACGCTGCGCCAACCCGCGAGCGGCGCCAGCGGCGCCCGGGAAAGACCGGCTAACGATGCGGATTATCCACCGGCTTGAAGAACTGACCGCCCCGGTTTCCCGGGCCGTGGTCACCATCGGCAACTTCGACGGCGTCCACCTCGGCCACCGGGAGATTTTTCGGCGCGTGGTACAGCGGGCGCAGGAGCTGGATGGCACCGCAGTGGTTCTCACCTTTGTTCCCCATCCGCTCAAGGTGCTGGACCCCGAGCGGGCACCCCGGTTGCTCAATACCTATGCGGAGAAGGAGCGGTTGATTGCGGCTTCCTGCATCGACCTGATGGTCAGCCTCCCCTTCACCAGGCAGCTGGCCGCCATGCCTGCCGATCGATTCGTGACGGAGATCCTTATGCGGCGCATCGGGTTGGTGCACTTGATCGTTGGTGCCGACTACGCCTTCGGTCGCAACCGGGAAGGGGATGTTCCCTTCCTGCAGCGTAAGGGGGCGGAATTCGGCTTCACGGTGGAAGCGCTTGAGCCCGTCCGGACCGGCGCGGAGGTCTACAGCTCAACGTTGATTCGGAGGCGCCTGGGTGCCGGCGATGTCGCCGGGGTGGTGGCGCTGCTGGGACGACATTTCACCCTCGAGGGGCGGGTGACCCACGGGGCCAACCGCGGCCGGCAGCTCGGCTTTCCCACCGCCAACCTGGTGACCGACAAGGAGATTCTGCCGCGCCCCGGGGTCTACGCGGTCAAGGTTCGCTGGCGCGAGGAGTTCTTTGCCGGGGTCATGAACATCGGCTTCAATCCGACTTTCGGTACCGAGCGGATCTCGCTGGAAGTCCATCTGCTCGATTTTCACGGGGACCTCTACGGGGAGACCCTGCGCGTCTATTTCATCGAACGGTTGCGCGACGAGATGGTCTTCCCGTCGGCGGCGGCCCTGGTCGAGGCGATCGCCCGGGATGTCGCTGTGGCCCGCAAGATTCTTGCTTCCAGCCGCCTCGTCGAATATCGGGAGTATCTCGATTGCGGCCTGAACATGACGTTGGATTCGCAACCGAAAGAGAGCAGCCCATGAACCTGAACGTTCGCACCATGGTGCCGGGGACCTTCGGCGGTCCGGTGGTCCCTTTCCGCCCTCGGAAATGTTGCATGCCGCCCGGCTGGGCGCGGAGTTCGCTCCGGTCTTGAAAGGCACATCCCTTGCAAGTTTTCTCCTGCCCTGCTCCCCGCGTGCCGGACAGCTACCGTCGGCGGCAGCGACCTGTTGGTAAATACCTTCGCGGTCAGCCTGAATGGCAAAGTCTTCCCGCTCCACTGGCCGACGTCCCGTCGCCGGGTGTTTCTATTGACGACATGGTTTGCCGCAGCGGCGGCACCCTGGTTCTGAATATGACCCGCCGGCGCGGGCATGCTGGTCGGTCAGAAAAAGGGGCCAACCTGCTCTCGACCGTGCGGCGCCCGCCCGGCGGGGCGATGCCGACCCGGGGGGTGGGAGAATCCGCTGCAATATAGGGATCTTAGCTTGACATGCGGGGGGTGGGTGGATAAGATAAGCTGCTTTTTCATTTTTAGGGGGACAGGGTACTAAATGGCCAACAACCGACTCGGTGAACTTCTGGTTCGCAACAATCTGATCAGCGAGATCCAGCTCGCCAAGGCCTTGGAAGACCAGAAGGTCCAGGGGGGGCGCCTCGGCACGAGTCTGATCAAACTTGGTTTCGTCAAGGAGGAGGAGCTTTCCGCCTTCCTTTCCCGCCAGTACGGCGTCCCCTCCATCAATCTGCACGAATTCGAGGTCGACTCTGCCGTCATCCGTCTGGTGCCGGCTGAAGTCGCGCAAAAATACCAGGTCATCCCCATCAACCGGGCCGGGTCGACGCTGATCGTGGCGATGAGCGATCCGTCGAACATCTTCGCCATCGACGACATCAAGTTCATGACCGGCTACAACGTCGAGGTCGTCGTCGCCCCCGACGCCTCGATCAAGCAGGCCATCGACAAGTACTACGACCAGTCAGCTTCCTTCGACGAGGTCATGGGCGACCTGGAAGACATCGACCTGGAGCTGGTCGACGAGGAGGACAATGTCGATGTCGGCGCCTTGGAGAAGGCTTCCGAGGATGCCCCGGTCGTCAAGCTGGTCAACCTGATCCTCACCGACGCCATCAAGCGCAAGGCCTCGGATATCCATATCGAGCCCTACGAAAAGTCCTTCCGCGTCCGCTACCGCATCGACGGGATCCTCTACGAGGTCATGAAGCCGCCGATGAAGCTCAAGGCCGCCATCACCTCACGGCTCAAGATCATGGCCGAGATGGACATCGCCGAACGGCGCCTGCCCCAGGACGGACGCATCAAGATCAAGCTGCCCGGCGGCAAGGACATGGACTACCGTGTCAACTGCCTGCCGACCCTGTTCGGCGAGAAGGTCTGCCTGCGGCTCCTCGACAAGTCGAATCTGCAGCTCGACATGACCAAGCTCGGTTACGAGCCGGAGGCCCTGGAGCATTTCAAACGCGAAATCCACAAACCCTTCGGCATGGTCCTGGTCACCGGCCCGACCGGTTCCGGCAAGACCGTCTCCCTCTACTCCGCCCTGTCCGAGCTGAACAAGACCACCGAAAATATTTCCACCGCCGAGGACCCGGTGGAGTTCAACTTCGCCGGCATCAACCAGGTGCAGATGCACGAGGAGATCGGCCTCAACTTCGCCTCGGCGCTGCGCGCCTTTTTGCGCCAGGACCCGGATATCATCATGATCGGCGAGATCCGCGACTTCGAGACGGCCGAGATCGGCGTCAAGGCGGCCCTCACCGGCCACCTGGTGCTGTCCACGCTGCATACCAACGATGCGCCTTCGACCATCAACCGCCTCCTCAATATGGGGATCGAGCCGTTTCTGGTCTCTTCCGCGGTCAACCTGATCACCGCCCAGCGCCTCGGCCGGCGGGTCTGTCAGGAGTGCAAGGAAGTCCAGGAAATCCCCAAGCAGCAGCTGATCGACGCCGGCGTTCCGCCGGAGGAAGTCGACGCGTATGTCTGCCAGGCAGGAAGGGGATGCCCCACCTGCAACGACACCGGCTACAAGGGGCGCGTCGGTATCTATCAGGTCATGCCGATGTTCGAGGAGCTCCGCGAGATGATCCTGGCCGGCGCCAATACCGCCGAGATCAAACGCGAATCGATGCGCCTCGGGATCAAGACCATGCGCCAGTCCGCCCTGACCAAGCTCAAGGAGGGGATGACCAGCTTCGAAGAGGTGTTGCGCAGCACCATCGCTGACGACTGAGTCGTTTTTGGCCCGCTCCTTGCTCAAGCATTAATGCTTTCGCAAAAATTCATGGGATGGCTAAGCAAAAATTTCGTCCTACAAGGCTTGGTGCGTTTTTCAGGGGCGAAGGCATACATCAGGTAAGTCGAGGTCCTGAAAAAGCGCCGTAACGCCGTAGGGCGGACTTTTTGCGACGCCATCAACCATTAATCTGCCGCTATTCTCCGGAGGTTCCCTTGTCCAGCATCAGCATCCATCAACTGCTCAAGACCATGGTCGAACAGGGGGCCTCGGACCTGCATATAACCACCGGCTCTCCGCCGCAGGTCCGGATCGACGGCCACATGACCCCGCTCAAGCTGCCGCCGATGCAGCCGGCGGAAACCAAGCAGCTCTGCTATAGCATTCTCACCGATGCCCAGAAACGCAAGTTCGAGGAGGAAAACGAGCTCGACCTCTCCTTCGGCGTCAAGGGCCTGGCCCGTTTCCGCGGCAACATCTTCATCCAGCGCGGCGCCCTGGCCGGGGTCTTCCGGCTCATCCCCTATCGTGTGCTCACCTTCGACGAGCTCGGCCTGCCGCCGGTGGTCAAGGAGATAGCCCGCAAGCCGCGGGGGCTGGTGCTGGTGACCGGCCCGACCGGAAGCGGCAAGTCGACGACCCTCGCCTCGATCATCGACATGATCAACACCGATCGGCACGAGCACATCATCACCATCGAGGACCCGGTGGAGTTTCTCCACCCGCACAAGAACTGCCTGGTCAACCAGCGCGAAGTCGGCGCCGACACCCAGTCCTTCAAGAAGGCCCTCAAGTACATCCTGCGCCAGGATCCGGACGTGGTCCTGGTCGGCGAGCTGCGCGACCTGGAGACGATCGAGGCGGCCCTGACCATCGCCGAGACCGGCCATCTCTGCTTCGCCACCCTGCATACCAACGGCTGCGTGCAGACCATCAACCGCATGGT
>Ga0210142_1000104_pt1 | contig 18780 bp, 19 predicted proteins | sample Goodyear_PhragC__FD_184869 | JGI IMG/M metagenome (GOLD analysis project Ga0210142, IMG submission 184869) | Wetland microbial communities from San Francisco Bay, California, USA, that impact long-term carbon sequestration - Goodyear_PhragC_D2... | ecosystem: Environmental > Aquatic > Marine >...
GCCGACAACGCGCTCCTGCGGGCGGTGCCCGTGCTCGAGGCGCTCGGGCGGCTCGGCTTCGAGCCGACGCTGATCCCCGAGGTGCAGGCCTTCCTCGAGGAAGCGCTCGGCGAGGCGCCACCGGCCGACGTGGCACTCGAGCGGGCGCGGGCCGTCGACCCGCTCGCCGCCCAGCTGCTCGCCCCGCTCCTCTCGGCGACGCTCTCCCCGACGATGATCGAGGCGTCACTCAAGCGGAACGTGATCCCCGGCTCGTGCACGATCACGGTCGACTGCAGGCTCCTTCCCGGCCAGACCCGGGGCGAGGTCGAGGCCCTCCTCCGCTCCGGCGTGCCGGGCGCGTGGGAGATCGAGTGGATCGAGCACGAGTGCGTCGGGGGCACGCGCTCGCCGATCGACACCGCGCTCTGGGGAGCGCTCGAGCAGTGGGTCGCCGAGACCGACCCCGGCGCCCGGCTCGCGCCGATCGTGTGCGGCGGCTTCACCGACAGCCACTACGTCCGCAGCACCCTCGGGACCACGGCCTACGGCTTCTTCCCGATCAGGGCGATGGCGCCGGAGCTCGTCGCACGGCTCGTGCACTCGGCCGACGAGCGGATCGCGGTCGACGACCTCGAGCTCGCGGTCGACCTCTTCCGCCGTCTCGCGACGAGCCCGCTCGACTGAAGCCGGCTCCGCGGCTCAGGCGCCCGCCGCGGGCTTCTCGTGGTGCCCGCCGAACTCCTGGCGCATGGCCGACAGCAGGCGATGTGCGAACTCGCTCTCGGCCCGCGACGAGAAGCGGTCGTAGAGCGCCGCAGTGAGGACGGGCGCCGGAGTGCCGGTGTCGATCGCGGCGATCGACGTCCAGCGTCCCTCGCCGGAGTCGGAGACGCGTCCCGCGAAGCCGTCCAGCGCAGGCGACTCGTGCAGCGCAGCCGCCGTCAGGTCGAGGAGCCAGGAGGCGATCACGGAGCCGCGCCGCCAGACCTCGGCGACCGCCGCGAGGTCGAGGTCGTAGCGGTACAGCTCGGCGTTCTCGAGCGGCGCCGTCTCGGCGTCCGCGTCACGCGCGACCGAGCCGGCGTTGGCGTGATGGAGGACGTTGAGGCCCTCGGCGTACGTCGCCATCAGGCCGTACTCGACCCCGTTGTGCACCATCTTCACGAAATGCCCGGCGCCTGCCGGGCCGCAGTGAAGCCACCCGAGCTCCTCCGGTGCCGGGTCGCCGGTGCGTCCCGGCGTTCGCTCGATCGTCCCCAGGCCGGGGGCGAGCGACGTGAAGATCGGCGCGAGCCGTCCGACCACGGCCTCCTCGCCGCCGATCATCAGGCAGAAGCCGCGCTCCAGCCCGAAGACGCCGCCGCTCGTCCCGCAGTCCACGTAGTGGAGCCCGCGCTCGGAGAGCTCCCGCGCCCGGCGGATGTCGTCGTGGTACCGCGTGTTGCCGCCGTCGATGACGGTGTCGCCCGGCGAGAGCAGCTCCGCGAGCTCGGCGATCGCACGCTCGGTGATGTCGCCCGCGGGCACCATCACCCAGACGGCCCGCGGAGGCTCGAGCGCCTCGACGAGCTCCTTCGCCGACGACGCGCCCGTCATCCCCTCCGACGCGAGGGCGCCGACGACGTCGGCGCTGACGTCGGTGCCGGCGCAGCGATGTCCGTCCCGCATGAGGCGGCGGACGATGTTCGCGCCCATCCGCCCGAGGCCGACCATTCCGAGCTGCATCGGGTTCGCCGTCGCCATCGCGCTCCTCCCGTGTACGACCGTCTAGAGTCGTCGTGAGTCTACGAGACCCGCGGCGGCCGCCAGGCCGCACCTCCAGGACGTGACCGAGAGCGCGCTCACCGACAGCTCCGCCTGGCAGGCGCTCCAGCGCCACCACGCTGAGGTGCGCGGGATCCACCTGCGTGAGCTGTTCGCGACCGACCCGGGGCGAGTCGAGCGGCTCTCGTTCGAGGCGGCCGGAATCGAGGCAGATCTCTCGAAGCACCGGATCACCGCAGAGACCATCCCCCTCCTGCTCGCGCTCGCCGCCGAGCGCGGCGTCGCAGAGCGGCGCGACGCGATGTTCCGGGGCGAGCACGTGAACCGCTCGGAGAACCGTCCGGCGCTTCACGTGGCGCTCCGGATGCCGCGCTCGAGCTCGCTCGTCGTCGACGGGCGCGACGTCGTGCGGGACGTCCACGAGGTCCTCGACCGGATGTCCTCGTTCGCCGACCGCGTGCGAACCGGCGAGTGGCGAGGCCACACCGGGCGACCGATCCGTGCGGTCGTGAACATCGGCATCGGCGGCTCGGACCTCGGTCCCGCCATGGCCTACGGGGCGCTGCGCGCCTACAGCGACCGCGACACGGCGTTCCGGTTCGTGTCGAACGTGGACGCCACCCAGCTGGTCGAGTCGTTGCGCGGGCTCGATCCCGGGGAGACGCTCGTGATCGTCTCGTCGAAGACGTTCACGACGGTGGAGACGATGACCAATGCCCGCAGCGCCCGGCGGTGGCTGCTCGACGGCCTCGGCGGGGACGAGGAGGCGATCGCGCAGCACGTCGTCGCGGTCTCCACGAACCTCGATGCCGTCGCCGAGTTCGGGATCGACCCCGCGAACGCATTCGGGTTCTGGGACTGGGTCGGCGGACGCTACTCGATGGACTCGGCGATCGGGCTCTCGACGATGATCGCGATCGGCCCGGACCGCTTCCACGAGCTCCTCGCCGGGTTCCACGCGATCGACCGGCACTTCGCCGAGACGCCCGCCGCCGAGAACCTCCCGCTCCTGATGGGGCTCCTCCGCGTCTGGTACCGCGACTTCTTCGGGGCGCAGACCCATGCCGTGCTGCCCTACGACCAGTACCTCGCGCGCTTTCCGGCGTACCTGCAGCAGCTCGTGATGGAGTCGAACGGCAAGCGCGTCACGCTCGACGGCGCACCCGTGGAGGCCGACACCGCCCCCGTCGTGTGGGGCGAGCCCGGGACGAATGGGCAGCACAGCTTCCACCAGCTGCTCCACCAGGGAACCGTCCTCGTGCCGGCCGACCTGATCGCATTCGCGACGTCGCTGAACCCGCTCGGCGACCACCACGTGCTGCTCCTCGCGAACGCGCTCGCGCAGGCGCAGGCGCTCGCGTTCGGGCGGACCGCCGAGGAGCTGGCGGATGCCGACGTGCCCTCGGAGCTCGTCCCGCACAAGGAGATGCCGGGCAACCGGCCGACGACGCTGCTCCTGCTCGAGCGGCTGACGCCCTTCGCGCTCGGCTCGCTCGTCGCCCTCTACGAGCACACGGTCTTCACCGAGGGAGCCGTCTGGGGCATCGACTCCTTCGACCAGTGGGGGGTGGAGCTCGGCAAGGAGCTCGCCGGCGTGCTCGCACCCGTCCTCGAGGGAGCGGCTCCGGACCGCGAGCTCGACGGGTCGACTGCCGCGCTCGTCGCCGTGCTCCGCCGCCTGCGCGCCCAGAGCTGACCGTGCTCGAGCTGCACGAGGCGGACGGCGCCCTCGAGCGCAGCGGGGCGAGGCTCCGCGAGCCCCGTGACGCACCCCTCCATCCGATCCGCGACCCGAGCAGCCGGCCGGCGGGGGCGCGCACATGAACGAGCGGCCCGTGTCGGTTGCGGTCTCGGGCCGGGGGCTGGTCGAGCCGCACGGCCTCGTGATCGCGGTGGACGACGAGGGGTTCTCGCGCGGCCGCGCCGCCTTCGAGACCCTGCGCGTGTACGGCGGGCGCCCGTTCCGGCTCGCGCAGCACCTCGACCGGCTGGTCGCCTCAGTCGAGAAGCTCGGCTTCGCGCCATCCGAGCGCGGGGAGCTCGCCGCCCTCGTCGAGCTTGTGCTCGACGATGCAGGGCTGCCGGACGCCGTCCTGCGCCTCTACCGGACCCCCGGGGCTCCGGGGACGGAGCCCGCCACGATCGCGCTCGTCGCGCCGCTGCCGGACGAGCTCGAGGCGCTCCGGGAGCGCGGCCAGCGGCTGGCCTCGCTCGCGTACCCGCGGCGGTCTGTGCCGTGGCTCCTGCCCGGGACGAAGTCGGTCAGCTACGCGGCGCACGTGGCGGCCGAGGCGGAGGCGCGCCGCCGTGGCGCCGACGACGCCGTCTTCGTCGACCCGGACGGCACCGTGCTCGAAGGCACGGTGACGAACGTCTGGTGGCGCGAAGGGTCGACGCTCCTCACCCCGTCGCTCGACCTGGGAATCCTGGCGGGCGAGACGCGGGCCGCGCTCGTCGAGCTCGCGCCGACGCTCGGGTACGGCGTCGAGGAGGGCGCGTTCGCGATCGACCGGCTGCGCGCGGCCGTGGAGATCTTCACGTCCTCCTCGGTGCGAGAGGTGATGCCGGTCGTCGCGCTCGACGGCCGGGCAGTCCCCCGGGGACCCGCGGCCGAGAGGCTGCAGGACGCGCTGCGCCGGATCGCCAGAGGAGACGAAGGGGCCGGGGACCGAAGGCGGTAGCGCGGCCCCAGGTTCCGGGCGCCCGCGGGTGAGAGGGCGGCGGTACCCTCCTCTCATGGAGAAGCTCCGCCTCGGAGGCATGGCGCTGCAGAACGGCGTCCTCGTCCACGGCCCGCGCGCCTGGGGGGCAGCCGTGCGGCTCGAGGACGGCACGGTGAAGAGCGGCTCCGGCCCCAAGCCGACCTTCGCCCCGGGCGTATCCGTCCCGTTCGTACGGGGGCCGCTGCGGCTCGCGGAGGCATTCGCGGTGCTGCCCGCGCTCAAGCGCGGGCTCCCGGAGGCGAGGCTCGCGTTCGAGCGCCCCGCCGTGGTGGCCGCGCTCGTCGCCGCCTCCACGGGGGCGAGCCTGGCGCGGCGCTCCTCCCTGCCCGTGATCCCGCGAGAGGCCGCGGTCGTCGTCGCCTCGATCGTGCCGGCGCTCGTCGCGCTCCGCGGCGAGGAGCTGACCCGGTACCACGGGGCCGAGCACATCTCGATCGGCACCTACGAGACGGGCGAGCCCGCGGCGAAGGAGCACGACCGCTGCGGGTCGCACCTCGTCGGGCCGCTCACGCTCGCGACCGCGCTCGCCGGTGCCGCGGCCGAGCTCGCGCCCCCGCGGCACCGCACCAAGGCGCGGATCGTGGGGGCGGTCGGCGCCGTGGGCGCCGCGGTCGAGGTGTTCGGCTGGATGGGCCGTCACCCCGAGAGCCGGCTCTCCCGGGCACTCGCCCGACCCGGCACGGAGCTCCAGCGCCGGATCTCGACCCGCGAGCCTTCCCCGGCGCAGCTCGAGGTCGCGGAGGCGGCGATCCGGGCCTGCCTCGACGCCGAGGAGGCGCTCGCGCGGTGACCGTCGTCCCGTCTCGCCCTCGCCGGGCGCGACTCGACCCGGAGATCTTCGACCTGCCGGTCGAGAAGATGCGGGACGGCTATTACAGCGACGCGTACTTCAACCACACGCGCGCGGCGCTGCTGCACGACCACCGGAGCCCACGCGTGCTCATGCAGCTGTTCCAGCGACACCAGGCGATGATCGGCGGGATGGACGAGTCGACCGCGATCCTCGAGCTCTGCTCGCACGACTGGCAGGGGCTCACGGTCCACGCGGTCCGCGACGGCGACTGGGTCGAGCCGTGGGAGACGGTGATGACGATCGAGGGCGACTACACCTCGTTCGGTCACCTCGAGACGGTCGTGCTCGGGACGCTCGCCCGGCGCACCCTGATCGCGACGAACACCGCGCGCGTGCTCGAGGCGGCGAACGGGAAGGCAATCATCTTCATGCCCGCCCGCCACGACCATCACCGCGTGCAGACCGGCGACGGCTATGCGGCCCATGTCGCAGGGGCTGTGTTCGGGGCGGAGATCGGCGTCACGTCGGACGCGCAGGCGTCGTGGTGGGGAGGACGGGGAGTGGGCACGGTTCCGCACGCGCTGATCGCGGCGTACGGCGGCAACACAGTGCTCGCCGCGACGAAGTTCGCCGACTGGGCGCCGGAGGACTTCCACATCACGGTGCTCGTCGATTTCGAGAACGACTCCGTCCGCACCGCCCTCGAGGTCGCGCGGGCGCTCGGACCGCGGCTCTGGGGCGTGCGGCTCGACACGTCGAGCCAGCTCGTCGACCGCTCGCTGTGGGACGAGCTGGGCGACTTCGACCCGAGGGGCGTGAACGAGCGCCTGGTGCGGAAGGTACGCGCGGCGCTCGACGACGACGGCTTCGAGCGCGTGAAGATCGTCGTCTCGGGCGGGTTCACGGTCGAGAAGATCGAGGCGTTCGAGCGACGCGGGGTGCCCGTCGACGCGTACGGCGTCGGCTCCTCCCTCATTCGCGGAGAGAACGACTTCACGGCGGACATCGTGCTGACGGACGGGCGCCCGACCGGAAAGGTGGGCAGGCGCTTCCGCCCGAGCGAGCGGCTCGAGCTCGTGCGGTGAGCGGACGTCGTTCGCCGGCGTCGGTGACGGCCGAACTTGCCACACATTCGGCGCAGACACGTGACAGGTGCACCGGTAGCCTGGAACCAGGGCACCCGGGGTGCCCCTGGGGGCGGTTGTCGGAGTGTCGGCCACGCCGCGCCGGTGGTGGACGGGGCCTCGAGGGCAGGACGTGCGACGGATGAGCGGCCCACTGCTCTGGGACGTCGATACGCAGGTCGACTTCGTCCATGCGACCGGCAAGCTGCCCGTACCGGGCGCCGAGGACGCCGTCCCCGCCATGGCGCAGCTCGTGGAGTGGGCGCGAGAACGCGGTGTGACCCACCTCGCGACGGCTGACGACCACGAGCTCACGGACCCGGAGATCTCGGATGAGCCGGACTACGAGACGACGTTCCCGCCGCACTGCCTGCGCGGGACTCCCGGCTGCGCGAAGATCGCGGAGACCGCGCAACGTGACCCCCTGCCACTGTCGCTCACGCCGTACCCGCCCGGCCTCGTGCCCGGCCTCGTGCGCGACCGCCGCGAGCTGCTCGTGCTCAAGAAGACCTACAGCGCGTTCTCGAACCCCAACGTCGAGCCGCTGCTCGCGGCGCTCGACCCCGACGAGGTGCTCGTGTTCGGTGTCGCGACCGACGTCTGCAACCATGCCGCGATCATGAGTCTGCTGGCCCGAGGCCGGACGGTGGCGTTCGTCGAGGATGCCGCGCGCGGCCTCTCGGACGACAGGGTCGCGGCAGCGCTCGAGCAGTGGCGCGCGGGCGGCGTCCGCTTCACGACGAGCGACGAGGTCGTCGCCGGCGCCCGGTGACTCCGCCGCTCGTCGCCGGGCGCAGGCGATCGCGGAGGAGCTCGGCTCCGAGAGGAGCTGCCGAGAAGAGGACGGAATTGCCCCTCCACGGGCGTCCCTGCCGGGGGAGACTCGAGCGCGTCGCCGAAGACCCGATGTCCTATCCCGCGCTGCGCTCGGCCACGTGCTGGGCGAGCGCAGCGAGCCGCCCGTCCCACTCCGACCCGACCCGCTCGAGCCAGGCGGCCGCCTCGTCGAGCGGCGACCCGTCGAGCGCGTAGCGCGTCTCACGCCCTCGCCGCTCGCTCCGCACGAGGCCGGCGGCATGCAGCGTCGAGAGGTGCTTGGCGACGGCCTGGCGGGTGACGGGCAGTTGGGCGGCGAGCTCCGACTGGCTCGCGCTCTCGCGCCCGGCCAGCAGCTCGACCACGAAACGGCGGGTGGGATCCGCGAGCGCGTCGAAGACGCGGTCTACGCGAGCGTCCACGAGGCGAGCGCGCTCAGCTCCAGCGCCGTGCTCCACTGCGGCGACGTCTCGCGCACGAGCACGCGCGTCCCGCCCTCGTCGTCGGCCAGCCGGAGGTCGACGAGCCCGTCGTCGTCGAAGCGCAGCACGAGCCGCTCCTCGTCCTCGACGGTCACGACCTCCGCGCGGCGCAGGTCGCCGTCGCCCCACCGGAACACGGCGGCCCCGCCCTCCCGGAGCTCGAGCTCGACGTCGGTCGCGAACCACTCCTCCAGGCGCTCCGGCTCGGTGAGCGCCTCCCACGCGTCCTCGCGGGTGGTCGGCAGCACGATCTCCCTGCGGATCTCCATCTGCAACCTCCGAGTTGCATGTATAGTGCAACCGTTCGGTTGCAGATTAGCGGAAGGAGGCGCCGTGGTGATCCCGACCGTCGTCGAGGCGGACGGACGCGCGGAGCGCGCGTTCGACATCTACTCACGGCTGCTGCGCGAGCGCATCGTGTTCCTCGGGCGTCCGGTCGACGAGGAGATCGCGAACGTCGTGGTCGCACAGCTGCTCTTCCTCGAGGCCGAGGATCCCGGTGCGGAGATCGACCTCTACGTCAACTCGCCGGGTGGAGACGCGTACGCGGGGATGGCCATCTACGACGCCATGCAGCACGTGAGGCCGGACGTGAAGACGATCTGCTTCGGGATCGGGATGTCCGCCGCAGCCGTGATCGTCGCCGGAGGCGCGCCGGGCAAGCGGCTCGCGCTGCCGCACGCGAAGCTCATGATCCACCAAGGCTCCGCGGGCGCGCGCGGCGCGCCGTCCGACATCGCCATCGCGGCGCGCGAGATCGAGGCCTCGACGAGGCAGATGGCGGAGGTCCTGTCGAGGCACACGGGCCGCCCCGTCGAGACCGTGCTGGAGGACATCGACCGCGACCGCTTCATGACGCCGGCGGAGGCGGTCGAGTACGGGCTCGTCGACCAGATCCTCGAGCCCCGCGTGCCGCGCGCGGCGGAAGTAGCATCGAGCGGGTGACCGTCGGTGGCATCCACCACCTCGGCGTCGCCGTCGACGACCTCGACGAGGCGCTCTCGACGTATCGGCGCCTCTTCGGGGCGACCGTCGAGCACCGCTCGACCGTCCGCGACCAGGGTGTCGACGCGCTGTCGATCCTCGTCGGGGCCGACCGCATCGAGCTGCTCGCCGCGACCGGAGACGACACGCCCGTCGGCCGGTTCCTCGCGAGCCGCGGGCCGGGGATGCACCACGTCGCCTACGAGGTCGGCGACGTGAGCGCCGCGCTGGCCGAGCTGGTCGCCGCCGGAGCGGAGCTGGTCGACGAGGTCCCTCGCGTGGGGCTGTTCGGGCTCGAGGTCGCGTTCGTCCATCCCGACGCCGTGCACGGCGTCCTCACGGAGGTGGTGTGCCCTGTCTGACGATTCGATTCGCATCGAGCTCGCCTTCGACGGCGGGCAGATCGTCGCCGCGACCGTCCAGCCGGAGACGGCCGATGCGATCGAGCGCGCGGTCGGCGCGGGCGCCGGCGGCGCTCTGCAGCTCGACGCCGTCGACGGCCGCCTGACCGTCGTCGTGCCCAGGGTCGTGTACCTCAAGCGGTACCCGCCCGGGTCGCAGGTCGGCTTCGGCGCGTAGCGGCGCCGAGTAGCCTGACGCCGCGATGGCGCTCGAGGTCGGGATCGTCGGGCTGCCGAACAGCGGCAAGACGACGCTATTCAACGCGCTCACCCGTGCGGGGGCGGAGATCACCGCGTACGCCTCGGTGAGCGACAAGCCGAACGTGGGCATGGCCGCGATCGACGACGAGCGGCTCGGCCGCCTCGCGGCGCTCGTCGACGCGCGGAAGGTGACGCCGGCGGCGGTGCGTGTCGTGGACGTCCCGGGCACCGGCCCGCAGCTTCTCGGGAACCTCCGTCAGGTCGACGCGATCCTCGCCGTCCTGGACGGCTTCTCGGACGGGGCCGCCCCCGACGACGACCTCGAGACGCTCGAGCTCGAGCTGCTCGTCGCCGACCGGGACCACGTCGAGCGGCGCCACGAGCGGGTCGCCAAGGAGGCCAAGTCGGGGGAGCTCGCGTCGCGCGCCGAGCTCGAGCTGCTCGAGGGGCTCCTCGCCCACCTCGACGCCGGCAGGACGCTGGCCGACTGGGAGGGCGAGCTGCCCTCGGCGCTCGACCCGCTCACCACCAAGCCTCTGCTCGCGGTCGAGAACGGTCCGCGCGGGATCGACTGCAAGCTCGAGGCCGAGCTGGCCGAGCTGCCGGACGAGGAGGCGGCCGAGTTCCGCGAGGGGCGCTCGGCGCTCGCCGAGGTGGTGCGCAGGCTGCAGGACGCGCTCGGCCTGATCACGTTCTTCACGGTGGGAGAGAAGGAGACGCGCGCCTGGACGCTCCGCCGAGGCCAGACGGCCCTGGAGGCGGCCGGCACGATCCATTCGGACATCGCGCGGGGGTTCATCCGCTGCGAGGTGATCTCGGCCGAGGACCTGCTCGAGGCGGGCTCCCACGCCGAGGCCGCGCGCAGGGGCACGCAGCGTCTGGAGGCCAAGACGTACGTCGTCCGGGACGGCGACGTACTCAACATCCGCTTCAACGTCTGAGCGGACGCGCTGCGTCAGCCGACGGCGACGAGGGCCGCGCCGCCGAGCGCCAGCACCCCGCCGACGCGTCGCGTCGCGTCGAGCCGCTCGGAGAGGAACAGCCGGGCGAGGGCGATCGTGGTCAGCGGGTAGAGGGCGCTGAGCACGGCCACGATCCCGGCCGAGCCGTGGGTCGTCGCCAGGGCGACGAGGACGTTCGCGGTCGTGTCGAAGACCCCCACCGCGACCACCGCCGGCAGGAGGCGTGGAGGGGGGTGGAGCGGCGCTGAGAGGACGACGAGCGCGCCGACCGAGAGCAGCGTGGAGGTGGCGCGCGCGACGACCACCGCCCAGGTCGCGCCGCCGTCGGCGGCGGCATCGAGGCCGACGACGAAGAGGCCGAAGCCGAGCGCGGCGACGAGCGCGAGCGAGACCCCGGCCGCGAGCCCCGCCCGGAGAGTGCCGCCCGGCTCGCGCGCGAGGAGCACGACGCCGGTGAGCGCGGTCGCGATCCCTGTCCATTGGAGGCCGGTCGGCACGATTCCCCGGGCGAGGTCGACCGCGAGCGGCACCGCAGGGCTGACGGCGGAGATCGGGGCGACGACGCCCATCGCGCCGATCGCCATGCTCCGATACAGCGCCGCCAGCCCGACAGCCCCGGCCGCGCCGGCGCCCGCCGCAGGGAGCACGTCGCCCACGCCGGGCACGGCCGCTCCGGTCCCGATCGCCCACGTCGCGACTCCGACCAGCCCCACCGCCTGCGAGACCGCCAGCACCGTCAGGACGTGCGTCCGGCGGGATGCGAGCCCCCCGAAGAAGTCGCCCGTGCCCCAGGACATCGCGCCCAGCAGGGCGAGAGCCGCCGCGTCCATGCGGATCAGGCCTCAGTCGTCGCCGACGGGACGGGTGGCTGCCTGCGCGTCGAGCTGGTTCGCGTGGTACAGCACCGCCGCCTCGGCCGTCCGGGTGGCGCCGCGGTCGTGGTGGGCTGCGATCGCGTGCACGAGCTCGGCCCGCACCTCCGGCTCGAGCGCAGCGGCCTGCGTGTCGACGAGGCGCGCTCCGAGCTGGACGTGGCCGAGGAGCGCCCCCTCGCGCGTGGGCCGGAACGCGGGCCCACGTCCGAGCTCGCGGACGCGCCCGACGTCATGGAGCAGCGCTGCGGAGAGGAGCAGGTCGGCCCGGAGGCGGGGGTGGAGCTGCGCGGTCTCACGGCAGAGAGTCGCGACGCCGACGGTGTGCTCGAGGAGACCCCCCGCGTAGCCGTGATGGCCGTCCGCCCCCGCCGCGGGCAGCGAGCGCATCCCGTCGCGCACGTCGGGAGCCGAGAGGATCGTGGCGACCGTCGCCGCGAGCCCGGGATGGGCGATCTCGGCGGCGAGGAACTCGAGGAAACCCTGGAGCTCGTCCGCGTCGCGACGCAACGCCGGCGCGAGCGCGGCGGGGTCGTCCTCCGTCGCCTCGAGCGCGCGCACCTGCAGCTGGAGCCGCCCGTCGAACCGCTCGACTCGGCCGAGGACGTGCACCGCGTCGCCCTCGGCGAACCGGCGGTCGAGCAGCTCGACGTCCTCCCAGATCCGGCCCTCGATCCGGCCGCTCGGGTCGACCAGCTCGAGCGCGAGGTACGGCTTCCCCTTACGGGTCGTCAGCCGCCGCTTGCGCGCGACGGCGAAGACCCCGTCGACCGTCCTGTCCTCCGAGAGCTCGGCGATCGTCGCCATCAGATTGGTGAGTGTAGGCTCGTCCGGTGGCCGACGTCCGTCCGTTCCGCGCGGTCACGTACGCCCGGCCGAGCGCGGACGTGACCGCGCCTCCCTACGACGTGCTGGACGAGCCGGCACGGGCCGAGCTCCGCGCCCGGGATCCGCACAACGTCGTCCGGCTGACCTCCGACCGGGACGAGGCCGCCGCCGGCCGCCGGTTTCGCGAGTGGCTCGACGCCGGAGTGCTCGTCCGCGACGAGGCACCAGGGGTGTGGCTGCTCGAGCAGGACGTTCCCGGGGCTGCGGCGGGTGGAGCTGCGCGCGTCAGGACGGGCGTCGTCGCCTCCCTTCGCGTCCAGCCGTACTCCGACCGGGTGGTGCTCCCGCACGAGCGGACGCATGCCCGCACCAAGAGCCGCCGGCTGCGCCTGCTGCGGGCGGCGCGTGCGCAGCTCGAGCCGATCCTGCTCCTCTACGCCGGCCCGCCGCCGCTCGCGGTCCCGGATCGCGAGCCCGACCTCGAGGCCGGCGACTCTCGGCTCTGGCGTCTCCCCGGCGGTCAGGGGGTGGAGGACGCCTTCGCTGCGACGCAGCTGCTGATCGCGGACGGCCACCATCGCTACGAGACCGCGCTCGCCTTCGCCGAGGAGGCGGGCCCCGACCGGATGCTGGCGGTGCTCGTCTCCACGGAGGACCCCGGCCTCGCGATCCTGCCCACGCACAGGGTCTTCGCCGGCCGGACGGACATCGCTCCCCCCGGGGAGCCGTACGCGGGGGCCGAGGAGGCGCTGGCCGCCCTCGCCACGGAGTCGTTCGACCACTCCGCGGCCGTGCTCGTCGACCCAGCAGGGGCTCGCCTCGTACGCGGCGCGGCCGGGGAGCTCGACGTGGAGCTCGTCGACGGCTTCGGGCGCGAGGGACTCACCTACACCGCGGACGGGGCCGAGGCCGTCCGGCGCGTCCGGGCCGGCGAGGCCGAGCGCGCCTTCCTGCTGCGGCCGACGAGGATCGAGGACGTGTTCGACCACGCGCGGCGGGGCTCGACGATGCCCCCGAAGAGCACGTACTTCTTCCCGAAGCTTCTCTCGGGCCTCCTCTTCCAGCCGGTCGAGCCGTGACCGACTGGCTCGCCTTCTCGCGCACGTGCGTGCGCGACCTCGAGGGCGTGCTCGCGGAGCTGCCGACCCGGGCCGAACGAGAGCCGGTGCTGCGCGCGGGAGAGGGGGGCGACGACACGACCGCGGTGGACGCGGCCGCCGAGTCGGCGGTCGTCGCGCGCCTCGAGGAGCTCGACGTCGACCTGACGCTCGTCTCCGAGGAGCTCGGCACACGCACGTTCGGCGCGGGAGGTCCGCTGCGGGTGGTCGTCGACCCCATCGACGGCTCGGTGAACGCCAAGCGGGGAATCCCGTACTTCTCGCTCTCGCTCGCGGTCGCGGAGGGCCCGTCGATGGACGACGTGACGTTCGGGTTCGTCCACGACTTCGGCGCGCGCGAGGAGTGGGTCGCCGAGCGGGGCGGCGCCACGCTCCTCGACGGGAGGCCGCTCGCTGGCCCCGGGCCGAAGGAGACTCTGGAGATCCTGGCGCTCGAGGGCACGACGACCGCCGCGATCGCCGACGTCCTCCCCGCGCTGCGCGGGGTCGCGCACCGGATTCGCGTGATGGGCTCGCTCGCGCTCTCCCTGTGCCACCTCGCCGCCGGCCGGCTCGACGCGGTCTGCTGCCTCAAGCCGGCGCGGTCGATCGACATCGCGGCGGCCCAGCTGCTCGTCCGCGAGCGCGGGTGCGCCATCGAGCTGTTCGAGGATCCCCCGTTCGGTGCCGCGCTGCTCGACCTCGGGCAGCGCTCGCGCGTCGTCGCGGCTGCGAGCCCCGAGCTCTGCGAGGGAGTCGCGGCGGCCCTCCGCGGCGTCTAGCGGCGCGCCTCGGGCGCCGACTCCCGATCGCGTCCGGCTACGCTGGGCGGAATGGCACCCGACCGCGACGCGATCCTCGCCGCCCTCGAGCGGGTGATCGACCCGGAGCTCAAGCGGCCGGTGACCGAGCTCGACATGGTGCGCGACGTCACGTCCGCCGACGACGGCCTCGTCGAGGTCACGATCGCGCTCACCGTCGCCGGCTGCCCGCTGCGCGCGAGCTTCGAGGACCAGGTCGCCCAGCACGTCGGTGCCGTGGAGGGCGTGACGAGCGTGTCGCTCCGGTTCGACGTGATGACGCCGGAGGAGAAGGCCGCGCTCGCGACGCGCCTCCGCGGGGGGCGGCCGCCGCGCGAGATCCGCCTCGACCCATCGACGCGGGTCGTCGCGGTCGTCTCCGGCAAGGGCGGGGTCGGCAAGTCGACGCTCGCGGCGAACCTCGCGGCGGCGCTCGCGGAGCGCGGAGAGCGCGTGGGCGTGCTCGACGCCGACGTGTACGGGTACTCGATCCCCCACGTCCTCGGCGTGTCGCAGCGACCGGTCGTGGTGGATTCGATGATCATTCCTCCGGTGCGCGGCGACCTGCACGTGATGTCGATCGGCCTCTTCGCGGAGGACAACGCGCCAATCATGTGGCGCGGGCCGATGCTCCACAAGGCGCTCGAGCAGTTCCTCTCGGACGTGCACTGGGGCGAGCTCGACACGCTCGTCGTCGACATGCCGCCCGGCACGGGCGACGTCGCGATCTCGATCGGACAGCTCCTGCCGCGGGCCGAGGCGCTCGTCGTGACGACACCGCAGCCCGCTGCCCAGCAGGTCGCCGTTCGCGCGGCGGTCATGGCGCAGAAGACAGGCATGCGCATCGTCGGCGTGGTCGAGAACATGTCGTGGCTCGTCGGCACGGGTCAGGAGCTGTTCGGCTCGGGCGGAGGCGAGGCGCTCGCGGCGGAGATCGACGCACCGCTCCTCGCCCGGATCCCGCTCGACCCGGCGCTGCGTGAGGCGGCCGACGAGGGCCGGCCCGTGCTGGAGGCGGCGCCCGAGGCGGAGGTCACCGCGGTGATCCGGGCTCTCGCCGAGAGTGTCCGGGCTCGCCGCCCCGGCGGCATCCGCAAGGCCCTCACGGTGCTGTAGCCGGACGTCTACGCCGCTCTCGCAGGGAAGGGAGCCCGAAGGCTCCCTTCCGTGACGGCGAGCCCAGCGGCGGTGGGCCGATGCCGTCTCTGCACGTCCGCGCCGGGGGGAGGCGCGGCCATCCAGTCGCATCCTCGCACGATCGTGTGAGGATGTCGTAAGCCTACTGTGTCGGGCTAGGCTCGGGTCGTGACTGCCGCCGAGGCGATCGCCCGACTCGAGGCGAGGGGCATGTCGGAGCGCGATGCGAGGACGGTCGTCGACCACCTGCTCACTGCAGACCGTGTGGGGAAGTCGGGGCACGGCCTGTCCCGCATCCCGTGGCTCGAAGGGCTGTTGGGCAGGGGTGTCGATCCGGTCGGCCGCCCGCGACGCGTCGAGCGGTTGGAGGGGTTCGAGCGCTGGCACGGCGCCGGCGCGCTCGGCTACCTGACCCTCGCGGCGGTGTGCGAGGCGCTCCTCGCGGAGCCGCCGACGGGCGCCCGACTCGTCGTCGCGGAGGCCTGTTTCCCCACAGGCGTCCTCGGCGCCTGGGCGAGGCGGCTCGCGGATGCGGGGCTCGTCGCCCTCGTGACAGCGACGTCCCCGCGTCGCCTGCCGCACCCCGAGGGCGGCCCGCCGCTCACCGGGACGAATCCGATCGCGGTCGCGATCCCCTCCTCGGAGGGAGGTGCGCTCGTCGCGGACGTCTCGATGGGGGCGGTGACGCACGGCGACGTCCTCACGGGCGCGGCGCGCGCGGAGGAGCTCGTCCCGTTCGGCGGCCCCCTCGCGCACAAGGCGTTCGCGCTCGCGGTCGGCGTCGAGCTGCTCGTCGGCGCCCTCGCGGGGCCCGAGCCCGGCGCGGTCGTGCTGGCCGCCCATGCCGAGCACGACCCGGTCCCGGCGTTCCGAGAGCTCGCGCGGGGGCTCCGGCTCCCGGGTGACGCATCCGTGGCGCGGAGCTGATCAGCCGGCGACGGCCGGCAGCCCTGCGAGGGCCAGTGCGAGCTCTCCCTCGTCGTACGACCGGTCCTCGAGCACGCCCGCGAAGTAGTCGATGTACGCCTGCATGTCGAAGTGTCCGTGACCGCAGAGGTTGAAGAGGATGGTCTCCGGGCTCCCCTCCTCCCTGCAGCGGAGCGCCTCGTCGATCACGGCCTTCACTGCGTGGTTCGCCTCCGGCGCCGGCAGCACCCCCTCGGCGCGCGCGAAGCGGACGCCTGCCTCGAAGACCTCCGTCTGGTGGTACGCGCGAGCCTCGACGAGCCCCAGCGCGTGCAGGTGGCTCACGAGCGGTGCCATCCCGTGGTAGCGGAGCCCGCCCGCGTGAAAGCCCGGCGGGACGAACGCCGAGCCCAGCGTGTTCATCTTCACGAGCGGCGTGAGGTGACCGGTGTCGCCGAAGTCGTAGGCGAACTCGCCCCGCGTGAGGCTCGGACACGCCGCAGGCTCGACTGCGATCACGCGGACGTCGGGGCCTCCGCGGAGCTTCTGTCCGATGAACGGGAACACGAGCCCGGAGAAGTTCGAGCCGCCGCCCGTACACCCGATCAGCATGGTCGGATACGCGTCGGCCAGGTCCATCTGGGCGATGGCCTCCTCGCCGATCACCGTCTGGTGCAGGAGCACGTGGTTGAGGACCGAGCCGAGCGAGTACTTCGTGTCCTCGCGTTGCGCGGCCTGCTCGACCGCCTCCGAGATCGCGATCCCGAGGCTCCCGGTCGAGTCCGGGTGCGCTGCGAGGACCGCCCGGCCGGACGCGGTCTCATCCGACGGGCTCGGCACGCAGCGCGCCCCGAACGCCTCCATCAACGCACGGCGGTAGGGCTTCTGCTCGTACGAGACGCGCACCATGTACACGTCGACCTCGAGCCCGAACAGCGCTCCGGCGAACGCCAGCGACGAGCCCCACTGACCCGCCCCGGTCTCGGTCGTGATCCGCTTGACGCCCTCGCGCGCGTTGTAGAACGCCTGCGGGACCGCCGTGTTCGGCTTGTGGCTGCCGGTGGGCGAGACGCCCTCGTACTTGTAGAAGATGCGTGCGGGCGTCTCGAGCTCCCGCTCGAGCCGTCGCGCCCGGAAGAGCGGCGTCGGGCGCCACTGCCGGTACACCTCGCGCACCTCGTCCGGGATCTCGATCCGCTCCTCGGTCGAGACCTCCTGGCCGATCACCTCCAGCGGGAAGAGCGGCGCCAGGTCGTCGGACCCGATCGGCTCGCCGGTGCCGGGATGGAGCACCGGTGCGAGCGGCTCGGGCAGGTCGGACGCGATGTTGTACCAGGCCTCCGGCAGCCGGCTCTCGTCCAGCGTGTACTTCACGGTCTCGCCCACGACTGCGCTCCTCCCGTCTCTTGCCGTCCGCGCCTCCGCGCGCCCACCACCAATCTGCCACGTCGAGGCCCGCGGCGCGGGAGCCCACCACGCAAGTTACAACTTGTAACTTGCGCCCCTCGGCCGGTCGCCGGTCCGCACGGAACGTCCTCCGCGGCGCGCGGCCGCGCGAAGGTCGGGCGAACGGGAACGACGGGGCTGGCGCGGATCGACGGGCCGAGCCGAATCGAGGCGACGATTCCCGTCCGGCGGCGGCAGGGGCCCCGCAAGTTACAACTTGTAACTTGCGCCCTCGGCCGGTCGTCGACCCCAGGGCGGACGCCCCTCGGTCGCGCGGCCCGACGGAGAGTCAGGTGCGCGCCAGGACGGGCTGGCGCGGATCGACAGGCCGAGCCGAATCGAGGCGACGATTCCCGTCCCGCGGCGGCCGGGGCCCGCAAGCTACAACTTGTAACTTGCGCCCTTGGCCGGTCGCCGCCCCGGGCGGACGCCGTCCGTGGCGCGGCGTCGAGGAGGAGTCAGGCGCGCGGGAAGGACGGGTCGTCGCGGATCGAGGCGAGATCGTCGTCCGTCTGCGCGAGCTCGAGGAAGCGATCCTCGCCTGCGACCGCCTCGCTGAGGCGCGCGAGCGCCTCCTCCCGCCTGCCGGCCCGCGCCAGCGCGCACGCGAGGTTGTACAGCGTCCCGGCGTTGTCGGGCGTCTCGGCGAGGTGACGCTCGAGCACCTCGATCGCCTTGTCCCACTCCTCACCCGGCCAGAAGGCGAGCGCCTCGGCAGTCCTCTCCCACGGCGACGGGGTGAACGCCTCTCCGCGCTTCGCCCCGATCGCGAGGATCGTGGTTCCGCTCGCGCCGACCGCGCCGCGCTTGACGGTGGGGTCGGGGACGTGGACGACCGTGCCGGGCGGCGCCTCGAAGGTCTCGCCTTCGAGCGTGAAGGTCGCACGTCCGGTCAGCACGACGTAGAGCTCCTCGTGCCCCTCGCCGTCGGCCTCGTCGTGCTCGCCGATCACCTGCTGGCCGTCCTCGGTCGCCGTCCAGGCATTGATCCCGAAGGCCTGCACGCCGAGCGAGCTCCGGATCGTGTGCCAGCTCGCGCCGACGGCCTGGTTCACGACCATCTCGTCGAGCCCGGCGACGCGGTAGCGCTCGCTCATGCGGTCTCCCGCAGGCGCTCGAGCACGACCGGATCGACCGCGTCCTCGCCGTCGACGCGCTCCTCGAGGTTCTCGACGCCGGCCCAGTCGGCCAGCGTTGCGTGGCCCGTCCTCGCGAGCAGCATGTCGAGCTCGGCGCGGAGCTCGTCGTCCACCGCCAACCACCGGTCGCGCGGCGTCGCCCCGAAGAGTGCGTCGTGCATCCGGTAGATCCGCCGCAGCTCGACGAGCGGGTCGCGATGGTCGTCGACCCGCAGGTCGACGAGGACGTCGGAGAGGCTCGCGTAGCCGCCGTCGCGCTCGACGACGAGGAGCGCCGCGGACTGGCGACCGCGGCTGTCCCCCCCGGCCGCCTCGGCTGCGTC
>Ga0210142_1000106_pt1 | contig 18521 bp, 15 predicted proteins | sample Goodyear_PhragC__FD_184869 | JGI IMG/M metagenome (GOLD analysis project Ga0210142, IMG submission 184869) | Wetland microbial communities from San Francisco Bay, California, USA, that impact long-term carbon sequestration - Goodyear_PhragC_D2... | ecosystem: Environmental > Aquatic > Marine >...
CGGGACGGCGGCAGACCCAGATCTGGTCCTCGCCGCCGTCGAACGAGCGGCCGTCGAACCAGCCGTAGAGCGCCTCCACCTCGAGGCCGGCGGCCTCGATCACGGCATTCCACTCGGGCGGCGACAGCCAGTGGAGCTCCATCGACACCGTCTGCTCGCGCGCGCGCACGGAGAGAACGAGCGACCGCCCGCGCACGTCCCAGTCGGCCCGCTCGAAGATGCCGGGCTCACGCTCGATCCAGAGCCCGTCCGTCTCCTCGACGTCCTCGCGGCTCGGCGCGAACACGTCGAACACCAGCCGGCCGTCCGGCTCGAGCAACGATGCGGCGGCTGCGAGCGCGCGCGTCTTCTCCGCGTCGGTCGGCATGTGCAGCAGCGACCGGAACGGCACCGTGACGAGCGGGACCCGCTCCGCGACGGGGGGGTCGCGCAGGTCTCCGAGCCGTAGCTCCACGAGCTCGGCCACGCCCTCGCGCACGGCGTACTCGCGCGCGACCGCGAGCATCCCGGGCGACTCGTCGACCCCGATCACCTGCACGCCGGCCATCGCGGTCGGGACTGCGATCCTGCCCGTGCCGACCGCGAGCTCGACGACCGGCCCGCCGGAGGCGAGCGCCCGCTCGACGTAGAAGCCGACGTCCTCCCTGACCGACACCGACCACGGGTCGTAGATCCGGGCGATCTCGTCGTACAGCGCTCCCGTGCTCACGACGGCTTCCGGGCCACGAAGACGAGCTCGCGGCTCTCGTCGTCGAGCGGTCGTCGGTCGAACCAGCCGTAGAGCGCCTCGACCTCGAGCCCCGCGACGTCGACCAGCCCGTCCCACTCCGAGCGCGTCACCCAGTGGAGGCTGACCGTTCCTCCCTCGGCGAGCGTGATGTCGATGCGGGAGTCGGCCGGGACATGGTCGACGCGGTGCCGGACGCCGTTCTGCTCCTGCCAGTGTCCCGCGTGCTCCGCCGCCACGAGGGGGTCGAACGCGAAGCTGTTCCAGGCGAAGCGCCCGCCCGGGACGAGCGACGCGGCGACACGCTCGAACACCCTTCTCCGGTCAGCCCACGTGGGCAGGTGGAGCAGCGAGCGGAACGGGCAGATCACGAGGTCGGTGGGCTCGTCGAGCTCGAGGTCGCGCATGTCCCCGAGCCGCAGGTCGAGCTCGACCCCCGCCGCCTCCGCGCGGGTGCGCGCGGCCTCGAGCATCGCCGCGGAGACGTCGATCCCGATCACGGGTCGCCCGGTGCGCTGCGCGACGGGGACCGCGACCCTGCCGTTCCCGACGGCCAGCTCGACCACCGGGCCGTGCGCCTCGGCGGCGAGCGAGACGTAGAAGTCCAGGTCCTCCGTCATGTGCCCAGCCCAGTCGTCGTAGACGGGCGTGAAGGCGTCGTAGTCGCTCACCGGGTCGATTCAAGCAGTCTTGTGACGAGGAGTCACTTGCTAGCCTCGGACGTCCCATGGACGTCGAGGCGCTCGAGCGGGCTGCCCTCGCGGCGGTCGCCGCCGCGGCGTCGACGGACGCGATCGAGGCGGTGCGAGTCGAGTACCTCGGGCGGAAGAGCGCGCTGCCGCTGGCCCTGCGCGAGGTGCGGGACGCCGAGACCGGGCGCACGCTGAACGCCGTCCGCGAGCGGATCGAGACCGCGGTGGCCGAGCGGGCGGACGAGCTCGGGCGCGCCGAGCTCGACCGACGGCTGGCCGAGGAACGGGTCGACGTGACGCTGCCGGTCGGCGGCCGTCCCCGAGGGCGCCTGCATCTGGTGACCCAGATCCGGCGCGAGGTGGAGGACGTGTTTCTCGGGCTCGGCTACCGGGTCGTCGACGGCCGCGAGGTCGAGACGACCCATTACAACTTCGACGGCCTCAACTTCCCGCCGGGCCACCCCGCACGCTCGCCCCTCGCGACGTTCTTTCTCGACGAGCAGACGGTGCTGCGCACCGAGACCTCGCCCTCGCAGATCCGCACGATGGAGGCCGAGCAGCCGCCGATCTACGTCGTCTCCCTCGGGCGCTGCTATCGACGCGACACCCCCGACGCGACCCACACGCCGATCTTCCACCAGGTGGAGGGCCTCGCGGTCGACGAGGGGATCACGCTCGCCGACCTCACCGGCACGCTCGACTTCCTGCTCAAGGCGCTGTTCGGGCAGGAGCGGCGCACCGAGTTCCGCACCCACTACTTCCCCTTCACCGAGCCCTCGATCGAGGCGTACGTCTCCTGCCACGTCTGCGACGGCGCCGGCTGCCCGGTGTGCCGCCACTCGGGCTGGATCGAGGTCGGCGGCGCGGGGATGGTCGACCCCGCCCTCTTCGAGTTCGTGGGCTACGACCCCGAGCGCTACTCGGGGTTCGCGTTCGGCTGGGGCCTCGAACGGATCGCGATGCTGCGCCACGAGTTCCCCGACCTGCGCGAGCTCTGGCGCGACGACCTCCGCTTCTCGGGGCAGTTCTAGTGCTGCCTCGCCCGCCGAAGACGTGCCAACGTCACCGGAGGCGGCACTGATGCGCGTCCCCGTGTCCTGGCTGCGCGAGTACGTCGAGACCGCCGCGACCGCGCGTGAGCTCGAGCGCCGGCTCGCGATCTCGTCCGTCGAGGTCGAACGTCTCGTCGACGCCAGCGTCGCGGACGTCGACGACAACCTCGGGCACTTCGTGGTCGGACGGGTCGTCTCCGCGGAGCGGCATCCGAACGCCGATCGGCTGCAGCTCTGCCAGGTCGACGTCGGGAGGCCCGAGCCGCAGCAGATCGTGTGCGGCGCGTGGAACTTCGGGGCCGGTGCGACCGTGGCCGTGGGGCTGCCGGGAGCGCTCCTGCCCGGCTTCCCGGGGCCGCTGGAGGAGCGCGCCCTGCGCGGCGAGGTCTCCCGCGGGATGATCCTCGCCGAGGACGAGGTCGGTCTCGGCGCCGACCACTCCGGGATCATGCTGCTGCCCGACGGCCTCGAGCCCGGCACGCCGCTCGCGGACGTGCTGCCGCTCGTCGACCAGGTGCTCGACGTGGTGCCGACCATGAACCGGCCCGACCTGCTCTCGATGGTCGGGCTCGCGCGCGAGGTCGCGGCGCTCTTCGACGGCGAGCTGCGGCTGCCGGACCCCGACGACCCGCCCGTGACGAGCGACGGGCCGGTCGACGTGCGTGTCGAGGACTTCGGCGGCTGCCCGCGCTACATCGGGCGCGCGTTCCGCAACGTCCGTGTCGGCCCTTCGCCGCAGTGGCTGCGCTCGCGGCTGCACCTGGCCGGGATGCGCTCGATCTCGAACGTCGTCGACGTGACCAACTACGTCATGCACGTGTGGGGCAGCCCGCTGCATGCGTTCGACCGCGCGCGGCTCGCCGGCGGCCGGATCGTCGTGCGCCGTGCGCGCGAGGGCGAGACGCTGCGCACGCTCGACGGCACGCTCCGGGAGCTGCGCGCGAGCGACCTCCTGATCACGGACGGCGAGCGGGCGGTGGCGCTCGCGGCGATCATGGGGGGTCTCGAGTCGGAGGTCTCGGACGAGACCACGGAGGTGCTGCTCGAGGCGGCGAACTTCGAGCCGATCGGGGTCCTGCGCACCTCCGAGCGCCTCGGGCTCCGCACCGAAGGCTCGAACAGGTGGGAGAAGGGAGTCGACCCCTACGCGGCCGAGCCGGCCGCAGTGCTCGCAAGCCGACTCCTGGTCGACCTGGCCGGCGCCGAGCCCGTGGGCGCGGTCGACGTCAACGACGGGCTACCGGAGCGGCCGCGCGTGACCCTCCGCCCGGAGAGGGCGGCCAGCCTGATCGGGCTCGACGTCCCCCGGGACGAGCAGCGGTCGATCCTCGAGCGGCTCGGCTTCGACGTCGACCTCGCGTGGATGGTCACCGTGCCGACCTGGCGTGCGCGCGACGTGACGCGGGAGGTCGACGTGATCGAGGAGGTCGCCCGCGTCGTCCTCGACCGCGTCCCGACCACCATGCCGCTCCGTCGCGCGGTGGCGGGCCACCTGAGCGCCGAACAGCGCTTCCGCCGCGCGCTCGAGGACGTGCTGGTGGGGGCGGGGTTCTCCGAGGCGTACACCTGGAGCCTGACCCCCTCCGATCCGGACCCTCGGGCGCTGCGCCTGCCCGACCCGATGAGCGCCGACCAGGCGGTGTTGCGCACGACGCTCCTCACCGGGCTCGTGGCGGCGGCGCGCGTCAACGTCGACGCGGGCAACGAGGGAATCCGGCTGTTCGAGCTGGCGCGGGTGTACCTCCCGTCGGACGAGCAGCTTCCCGACGAGCGCTGGCACGTCGGGGGCATCGCCGAGGGCGGCTTCGAGGCCGCGCGGGCCGCCGTCGAGGTGCTGTACGAGGCGTTCCACGTGCCGCTCGAGGTGCGCCGTACGGCGTTCGAGCACCTCCATCCCGGCAAGGCGGCCGAGACGGACGCCGGCTGGCTCGGCGAGCTGCATCCGCGGCTCCTCGACGGAAGGTGGGGCGTCTTCGAGCTGGACGTCGCGCGGCTGATGGAGCCGCTCCCGGAGCGGATCCTCTACGACGACGTGATCACGTACCCGGCGGTGCACCAGGACATCGCGGTCGCCGTGGGGGAGGAGGTCGAGGCCGGCGCGATCGTCGCGGCCGCCGTGGACGCGGGTGGAGCCGAGCTGCGCGAGGCCCGCGTCTTCGACGTCTACCGCGGTGAGCAGGTCGGGGTGGGCCGGAAGTCCGTCGCGCTCCACCTCGCGTTCCAGTCGGCCGATCGCACGCTCACCGACGAGGAGGCCTCGGTCGTCCGCGACCGCATCGTTTCCGCGCTCGCGGAGCGCTTCCAGGCCGAGCTGCGTGCCTAGGTGTTGTGACGCGGCCCAGCGGCCGCGTCACAACACCTTGCCGCCGACGTACCAGACGGCGCCCTGAGTCGCGACGTTGTCCGTGCCGGAGAGCGAGCGGAGGACGGAGACCGCGCCGGAGATCCCCTCGCCGTCGAGGTGCTCGAAGCACCGCCGCGCCATCGCGGGCGACACGCCGTAGCCGGTCGTCCGCGCACAGCGGAACGTGAACGCGCTGCGCACGAGGTCGCGCGTCGGGTTGAGCGGCGCGCACAGGAGCGCAGCCCGGGGAAGGAGCGAGCTCGAGCCGATCTCGAGCAGGCAGAGGAGGTCGCTCCACCCCGCGGGAAGCTCGTCGAGCGTGGCGTCCCACGCGTCCGCGAGCGATGCCTCCGCCCGCGACTCGGGCGCCTCGAGGCGCGGCGGCGCCTCCGCGACGTCGTGGGGCTCGAGCAGGCACCAGATGCGTGCCCGGTCGAGCCTCCCGAACAGCCGCCGTGCGGCCTCCGGCCCGGCTGCGCCGCCCGCGCGACGGACCGTCACCGCGAGCTCCTCACCGACGATCCCGACGCCCATCGGGCCGAGGATCCGCGCCGCCTCCTGCCGCTCTTGCGGCTGCTCCGTGCGCAGCCGCATGGCAACCGACTCCCAGTCGGCCGGGAGGCGCCGCTCGATGGCCGCCCACTGGTCTGCGAGCTTCACGGGGTCAGCATAATGACGCGTGTGACACGGGCTGCCGTAGAGCCGGAGCACGCTTTCGTCGCCCACCCAGGCGAGCTCCCGGGGCGCGCGTGAGCACCGAGGTCAAGCTGCCGCGTCTCGGGCAGGGCATGGAGTCCGGCGTGATCGTCCGGTGGCTGAAGCAGCAGGGCGAGACCGTCGCGAAGGGCGAGCCGCTGTACGAGCTCGACACCGAGAAGGTGACGCAGGAGATCGAGGCCGAGACCGCCGGCGTGCTGCTCGAGATCGTGGTGCCCGAGGGCGAGGTCGCGGTCGGGACGACGCTGGCGATCATCGACGGCGAGGCCGAGTCGCCCGACGGCGACGCGGCCACGCCTGCAGCCGCGGCCAAGCCCGGGCAGGACGACGGCGAGCCGAAGGACGAGGCGGCGGGCGACCGGGCCGAGTCACAGACGGAGCCGGGCGGTCGTGACGCGGTGTCCGCATCTGCAGAGCACGCCGCAGCGACCGGGCGCACGGCGGAGCCTCCCGCCGAGACGTCCGGTGCGCGACCCTCGGGGCCGCTCAAGGCTTCGCCGCTCGCCCGCCGGATCGCGCGCGAACGGGGGATCGACCTCGCGGCGCTCCGGGGCACCGGGCCCGACGGCAGGATCCTCGCCGAGGACGTGGAGCGAGCCCCCGCAGGGGAGCCGACCGGAGCCCCTGCCGCTCCCGGCGCGCCCGCGGTGGCGGCGGAGGTCGTGCAGCTCACCTCGGTTCGCAAGACGATCGCGAGGCGACTCACGGAGGCGTGGGCGGCGCCGGTGTTCCAGCTCGGGGTCTCGGCCGACATGGCCGAGGCGCTCGCGTTGCGCGAGCGCCTGGTCGCGCGCGTCGCGGAGGGTGACGTCAAGCCGACCGTCAACGACGTGCTCGTCAGGCTCGCCGCCGTGGCGCTCGCCCGTCACGCCCCGGTCAACGCGACGTTCACGGGCGAGGAGATCCATCGCCACGGGTCGCCGAACGTGGGGATCGCCGTCGCGGCGCCCCAGGGCCTCGTCGTCCCCGTGATCCGCGACGCCGACCGCAGGACTGTGCAGGAGATCGCGCGGGCCCGGGCGGACCTCGTCGGCCGGGCGCGCGACAGCAAGCTCACCCTCGCCGACCTCGAGGGCGGGACGTTCACGATCTCGAACCTCGGCATGTTCGGCGTGGAGCAGTTCACCGCCGTGCTCAATCCTCCGCAGGTCGCGATCCTGGCGGTCGGCGCCGTGCGGGACGAGGCGGTGGTGCGCGACGGCGAGCTCGACGTCGCGCCGATCATGCGGCTGACGCTCACGTGCGACCATCGCGCGATCGACGGCGCCGACGGCGCCGCCTTCCTCCAGACGCTCGTCGCGCTGATCGAGCAGCCCACGCTCGCACTGTGACCGGCGCGGAGCAGGGTGTCGTCGTCCGGCGAGGCGGCGCGCAGGACGTGCGCTTCCTGCGCGACATGCTCCATCACGCGTACTACTGGAAGGAGCGGGCCCCGGAGGACAGCGGACCGGGTCCTGTCGCGCTCTACGTGAAAGCCTGGGGGCGGAAGGGCGACGCCGCGATGATCGCGATCGACGGAGGATTCCCGGTCGGCGCAGCGTGGTACCGCCTGTTCGAGCGCGACCGGCGCGGATACGGGTTCGTCGACGAGCGCACCCCCGAGCTCGCGATCGCCGTGGTGCCGAGCGCGCGGGGCAAGGGCGTCGGCTCGGCGCTCCTCGAAGCGCTCCTCGAACGGGCGCGCGCCGAGGGACACCCGTCGATCTCGCTCAGCGTCGACCGCAACAACGCCGGGGCGATCGAGCTCTACCGGCGCCACGGCTTCGAGCGGGTCGCCGAGGAGGACGACTCCGTCACCATGCTTGCCTCGCTGGCCTGAGGGCCATCGAGGCTAGGTTTCACGGCATGGATGTCGACGTCGCAGTTCTCGGAGGGGGACCGGCCGGGTACACGGCCGCGATCCGCGCCGCCCAGCTGGGCGGACGCGTCGCGTGCATCGAGCAGGAGCCCGCGCTGGGCGGCACGTGCCTGCGCGTCGGGTGCATCCCGACCAAGGCCTGGGTGCAGAGCGCGCACGCCTATCACGACGCGCAGGAGACGTTCGCGAAGCTCGGCGTGCAGGTCGGCCCGCCGACGCTCGACTTCGGGACCGTCGCCTCCTGGAAGGACGCGGTCGTCGCGCAGATGACGGGCGGTGTCGCATCGCTCTTCAAGGCGAACGGCGTCGACTGGGTGCAGGGCAGGGGCCGGTTCACGAGCCCCAAGACGATCGCGGTCGAGGGCGCCGAGGACGTGACGTTCTCCAGCGCGATCGTTGCGAGCGGCTCGTACCCCGTCCGGCCGCCGATCCCGGGACTCGACTCGCCCCGCTGCGTCGACTCGACAGGGCTCCTGGCGCAGACCGAGGTGCCGCGCCGGCTCGTCGTCCTCGGGGGCGGCATCATCGGCTGCGAGTTCGCGTCGATCTTCAACCGCTTCGGCACCGAGGTCACGATCGTCGAGATGCTCCCGACGCTGATCCCGGCAGAGGACGCGGATGCCGCGAAGGAGCTCGAGAAGGCGTTCAAGAAGCGCGGGATCGCGCTGCACCTCTCGAAGCAGTGCACGCAGGTCGACGACCACGGCGACCGGCTGACCGTGCACTTCGGCGAGGGCGAGACCGTCGAGTGCGACCTGATGCTCGTCTCGGTCGGACGGGCGGCGCTCGTCGACGGGATCGGCCTGGAGGAGGCGGGCGTCGCCTTCGACCGCAGCCGCGTTGCGACCGACGACGAGCGGCGCACCAGCGTCCCCCACATCTACGCGGCCGGCGACGTCGCGGGCTACTGGCAGCTCGCCCACACCGGCTTCCGCGAGGGCGAGGTCGCGGCCGAGAACGCGATGGGCCACCGGGCGTCGATCGGCGAGCCCGCCGTTCCCCGCCCGATCTACACGGATCCCGAGGTCGCGGGCGTCGGTCTGACCGAGGAGCAGGCGCGCGAGATCCACGGCGACGCGGTGGTCGTGGGCCGCTGTCCCTGGGTCGCGATCGCGCGCGCGGTGATGTCCGGGGACACGACCGGGTGGATCAAGACCATCCACGAGTCGCAGTACGGGCAGCTCCTCGGCGTCGTGATCGTCGGGCCGCACGCCACCGACCTGATCGGAGAGGCCGTCGTCGCGCTCGACGCCGAGTCCACGATCGAGACGGTCGCCGACGGGGTCGCGCCCCACCCGACGTTCGCCGAGGGCATCAAGGAGGCCGGCCTCGTCGCCCTTGGCCGCGCGATCCACCTTCCGCCGCGGCGGCGGTAGTAGGCTCCCGGGATGGCGAAGGTGACCGACCGGAAGACGGCGCTCATGTGGGCCGTGGGCTGGTGGTTCTTCCGCCGCTGGCTCCGCCGGCGCGCGGCGCTCGCAATGTCCGAGGTCGCCGCGAGCGCGTCGGCGCGTCGCGGGCGCCTCAGAGCGGTGCTCGCCGCGACCGCGCTCGTCGCGGCGCTCGCAGGCGCGCTCTTCGCCTGGCGGCGCCTGGCAGGCGGGCCCGACGACGGTGGCTGGGACGGCCCGCCGCCCGACGAGCCGGTCGAGCCCACGCCGAGCCCAACCCCGGAGGCAGTCGCCGTTTGAGGCCCCGCGCGTTCCTGGCACGCGCCCGCGGAGCCCGGCCTCGCCGGGCGGGAGCTGCCGCCGGCCAGGGGCGCGCGTGACGCTCGAAGGGCCGGGGCCGGAGCTGTTCCGTCCGGCTCTCGACAGTCTCGTGCCCTACGTGCCGGGCAAGCCGGCGGAGCTCGTCCAGCGGGAGCTCGGCCTCGAGCACGTCGTCAAGCTGGCCTCCAACGAGGGGCCGTTCGGGCCGTTCCCCGAGGCGCTGGAGGCGATCGGACGGGCGCTCGGGGACTCGAACCGCTATCCCGACAGCGGTGCCTACCGGCTGCGCGAGGCGCTCTCCGCCCGCCACGGGGTCGCGTTCGAGGAGGTGATCGTCGCGGCAGGCGCCGATGCGGTGATCGGGTACGTCTGCCAGGTGAGCCTCGACCCGGGCGACGAGGTCGTGACACCGTGGCCCTCGTTCCCGAGCTACGTGCTCGACACGCTCAAGCTGGGGGCCACACCCGTTCGCGTCCCGCTCCGCGACGGCAGAGTCGACGTCGACGCACTGCTCGCGGCGGTGACCCCTCGCACGAAGCTCGCGTTCCTCCCCACGGTCAACAACCCGACCGGGACCATGGTCACGCGGGACGAGCTCCGCCGCTTCCTCGACGGCGTCGCGGGGCACGTGCTGACGGTGGTCGACGAGGCCTACATCGAATACGTCGACGATCCCGCGTTCCCGGACGCGCTGGCGGAGGCGGCGGCGCGCGGCTACCGGGTGCTCGCGTTGCGCACGTTCTCGAAGATCTACGGCCTGGCCGGGCTCCGCGTGGGCTACGGCGTGGGCCCGGCGGAGGTCGTCGCCGCGATCCGGAAGGTGCAGCGCGCCTTCGACATCACGACCCCGGGACAGGAGGCCGCGCTGGCGAGCCTCGACGGCGAGCGGGAGCTGGCCCGCCGCAGGGCGCTCAACCGCGAGTCGATGGCCGTGCTCCACCGCGTGCTGCGCGCGCGGGGGTTCGCCCCGATCGAGCCGACGGCGGCGAACTTCCTGTTCGTCGACGTGGGCACGGACGCGGACGCGCTCAACGACGCGCTGCTGCGCCGCGGGGTGATCGTCCGGCCGATGGGCCCGTTCGGGGCGCCGTCCGCATTCAGGATCACCGCCGGGACGCCCGAGGAGATCGAGTTCCTCGCGGAGCAGCTCGAGGCCGTCTTCGCGACGACCTGAGCGGCCGGAGGCGCAGACCCTCTCCGGCGGGTCGGCTACCGTTATGCCCTCGGGCGCTGGCGCGCCCCCGGCATCCATGCGAACGACGCTGAAGAGAGGAGTCGGCCGCGGCGCGACGCTGAACGGCTCGAACCGGGCGACGCTGCCGCCGGGGCCGGTCGGCCCCGTCACGGTCTACCGACAGCCGCCGCCTCCGCCCCGCCGTGGGGGCTCCCTCGCGCTGCAGATCCTCGGCTGGGCGGCGCTCGTCCTCTGTGTGCTCGTCGGCGGCACCGCCGCCGGGGCGTACCTCTACCTCCACGAGTCGGTCGCCGCCGTCGCGCCGAAGTCCGTCGAGGTCAAGGCCGCCGCCAAGCAGCTCGACGTCCCGCTCCCCGGGCAGCCGGCGATCGCGCTGGTGATCGGCTACGACCACCGCGCCAACGAGGCGAAGGGGACGCCCTCGCGTTCGGACACCCTCATGCTCGTGCGCGCGGATCCCGGCGAGAAGTCGATTTCGCTGCTCTCCTTCCCGCGCGACCTGCGCGTCGACATCTACTGCCCGGGGCAGGGGACGTACCGGGACAAGATCAACGCGGCGTACTCCAATTGCGGAGCTCGCGGGACGCTCGAGACCGTGCGCAAGCTCACCGGCCTGCCGATCAACTACATCATCACGGTCAACTTCCGCGGGTTCCGCCAGCTCGTCGACAAGCTCGGCGGCGTCTGGATGGACATCGACCGGCGGTACTACAACGACCACGGCGGCCCGAGCGGGTACGCGAAGATCAACCTCCAGCCCGGCTACCAGCGGCTGACGGGGCTCAAGGCGCTCGATTTCGTGCGCTTCCGCCACACGGACTCGGACATCTACCGCAACGCGCGCCAGCAGCTGTTCGTGCGGGCGTTCAAGGACCGGATCAAGTCGGCGTTCTCGTTCACGAAGCTGCCACAGGTGATCAAGGTCGTGACGTCGAACGTCGAGGTGGGTCAGGGCGGTGGCAAGAACGTCTCGGCGAAGACCGTGCTCTCCTACGGGCTGCTCGCGTACTCGCTGCCCGCCGGACACGTCTTCCAGGAGCGCATCGAGGGCCTGGAGGGCTTCTCCGACCTCACCACCTCGCAGGACAACATCCAGCGGGCGGTCCGAGACTTCACGAACCCCGACGTCGAGTCGCCGACGAAGGCGACCGCGGTGGCGCTCGGTGAGAAGGTCAAACGCAAGGCGCCGGCGCCGCGCGACACCACCGTCGCCGTGCTGAACGGGAACGGGATCGAAGGCTCCGCGTCGACCGCGAACTACCTTCTCTCGCAACGCGGCTACCGGATGGTGCTGCCGCCGAACGGGCTGCCCGCGAACGCCCCGAACTTCGGCTTCTTCCGCACGACAGTGTTCTTCGACCCCCGCACCGCGGGCACGAAGGCGGCCGCCCGCAAGCTCGCGAACCTCTTCGGCTCCGCCGACGTGAAGACGCTCAACGTGCCGGTCCGCCGGCTCGGGAACGGGGCGATGGTGGTCGCCGTCGTCGGGCAGACGTTCCACGGACGCCTCGCGTCCGCACCCGTCGACCAGACGCCGCAGCGCGAGCCGGCGTCGGTGACGACCTACGGCGCGAGCGACGCGGTCGGCCTCCTGAGCGACTGGCGGCGCAGGATCGACTACCCGCTGATGGTGCCGACGAAGATTGCGGACAGCTCCAGCCTCGACCCCGAGAAGCCGATGCGCGTCTACCTGATCGACCCCGACCGGAAGCACAAGGCGGTCCGTCTCACCTATCGCCTGGGTGGGGCGAACGAGTACTGGGGCGTGCAGATGACGGACTGGGACGACGCCCCGGTGCTCGGCGACCGGAACTTCGTGCGGCACATCGCGGGCAGGCGCTACGAGCTGTACTACAACGGCCCACACCTCCACATGGTCGTGCTCCGTACCGACGGCGCCTCGTACTGGGTCGTCAACACGCTGCTCGACCGGCTCTCGAACGAGACGATGATCGCGATCGCGAAGGGCCTGCGGCCGCTCGCGAAGGTGCGCAAGTCCGCCTAGGACCCTCGTTCCGGCCGCCGCGGGCGTGACTATGCTCCGCCCCGCCATGGAGGAGAGCGGCAAGCGGGTTGCGGTCTTCGGCGCGGGCTACGTCGGTCTCGTGACGGGCGCGTGCTTCGCCGAGCTCGGGCACCGGGTCACGGTGAGGGACGTGATCCCGGAGAAGATCGAGGCGCTCCGCCGCGGAGACGTCCCGATCTACGAGCCGGGCCTCGACGAGCTGCTCGCCCGGAACCGCGAGCGGCTCGCCTTCACCACCGACGTGAACGAGGCGATCGACGGAGCGGACTTCGTCTACGTCGCCGTCGGCACGCCGCCCACGTTCTCCGGCGACGCAGACCTGTCCGCCGTCTGGACGGTGGTCGACGAGCTGCCGGCCGTCGACCGGCGGATCGTCGTGGCGATGAAGAGCACCGTCCCGGTCGGCACCGGCGAGAAGGTGCGGCATCGCCTCGACGGTCGCGGGCTCGCCCACGTCGGCTACGTCTCGAACCCGGAGTTCACGGCCGAGGGCACGGCCGTCCGGGACTTCATGGAGCCCGACCGGATTGTGATCGGAGCCTTCAGCGACGCGGACGGCGACGCGGTGGCTGCGCTGCACGAGAGCATCGACGCGCCGATCGTGCGCGCCGACGTCGCCTCGGCCGAGATGATCAAGCTCGCCGCCAACGCGGCGCTGATGGCGCGCATCTCGTTCATCAACGAGATCGCGAACGTCTGCGAGGCGACAGGCGCCGACGTCGTCAAGGTCGCGGAGGGCATCGGACACGACCGCAGGATCGGGAAGAGCTTCCTCAGGGCCGGCGTCGGCTTCGGCGGAAGTTGCCTCGCAGGCGACGAGACCGTGCTCGTGCGGCGAACGGGCGTGAGCTCGCTCGTGACGCTCGAGCAGCTCTACGAGGGGACGGAGCCACTGTCCGAGGTCGAGATCCTCACCTGGCGCGGCGACGGTGACGGTGCCGAGTTCCTCCCGGTGGAGGTGCTCACGCGACGCCACTTCAACGGCGAGCTGCTGACGATCAGGACCAAGATGGGTCGGCGCGTGCGCTGTACGCCGGATCATCCGTTCGTGGTACGGGACGGGTCGCGCGTGCTCGCCTCGGACCTCACGACGAACGACTGGCTTCCGCTCGCCCAGGGGGCGCCTCCGCCCCGTGTTCGGACGTCACGGCTGTGGATTCTCGACGCGGTGGAGAACGGTGTCGAGCCAGACGAGGTGATCGTGAGGCCGGACGCAGATGAGCTCGCTGCCGTCGCGCCATACGAGCTCCACGCGGCCGTCTCAGCGAACCATCCTCGCGGGCGTGCCCGCGGGTACGACATCGCCCGGCCGGGCACGCTACGCCTCCCCGAGGCGGCGGCCCTCGACCTCGAGCTGGCCGACGCCACCGTCGGGATCGCGAGAAACGGGACGTACGTGCCGGCGTCGCTCGACGCGACGCGTTCGTTTTGGCGAGTCGCAGGCCTCTATGCGGCGGAAGGGCACCGCTCGACCGACGCGACGAGCGGAACACAACGCATCTCCTGGAGCTTCCATCCGACCCGCGAGGAGGGCCTCGTCGACGAGGTCGCGCGGTATTGGCGGTCGGTCGGCGTCTCGCCGTACGTGTATTCGACACCGACGTCCCGCGTCGTGCGCATCAGCTCGCGGATCCTGGGCACGTGGTGGGTCGACCGATTCGGGATGGGACGACACTGCTACGAGCAGCGCGTGCCTGGCGTGCTGTGGGACGAGCCCGAGGAGCACAAGCGTGCATTCCTGTCAGGGCTCTGGCACGGCGACGGATCGTGGTCGCTGGTGCGCGGCGGGCCGAGCGTGATCCTCGAGCTCGGGACCGCGAGCCGCGACCTCGCCGACGGCGTGCTGCGCCTGCTCTGCGACCTCGGCATCGTCGGGTCGCTGCGGGTTGGTCGGACGAGACTGTCGACCGTGGACACATCCTGGGTGCGGATCTCGGGCGCGGAACAGATCGAGCGAATGCTCGAGCTCGTCAAGGCCGAAGATCGCGCGGGCGTCGTACTGTCGCTCCGCCGTCAGGCGAAGCGGATCGCCCCGACCGGGTATCGGCGCGGCGCGAATGCCGCCTGGACGCGCGTGGTCGAGGTGACGCGCGAACGGTTCTCGGGCTTCGTCTACTCGCTCGAGGTGCCGCCCGCGCACACGTTCGTCACGACCGGGGGCCTGGTGACCTCGAACTGCTTCCCGAAGGACAGCCTGGCGCTCAAGCAGCTCGCGGCCAGCTCCGGCTACCACTTCCAGGTGCTGAACGCCGTGATCGAGGTGAACGAGCTCCAGAAGCGCCGCGTGGTCGGCAAGCTGAAGCAGCTCGTCGGACCGCTGCGCGGGAAGCGGATCGCGCTGCTCGGCCTGGCGTTCAAGCCCGACACGGACGACACGCGCGAGGCGCCCGCGTTCGTGCTCGCGGGGCGGCTGCTCGCGGAGGGGGCGGACGTCGTCGCGTGGGACCCGGTCGCACGGGCCGACGGCCTGCACGGCGTGGTGCAGGTCGACTCCGTCGCGGAGGCGCTCGAGGGCGCGGACGCGGGTGTGCTGGTCACGGAATGGCCCCAGCTCGCCGACGTCGACTGGGAGTCGATCGCGCCGCGGATGCGCTCCGCGGTGCTGGTGGACGGACGGAACATGCTGGATCCCGCGTCGATGCGGACGGCCGGGTTCACCTACGACGCGATCGGCCGCGCGGCAAGCTAGTGCCCCTTCCGGCAATGTCCTCCTGGCCCCTGGCCCGTGATGAGCGGCGCCATGCGTCGTCCTCGGTCGCCCCGATACCTTCTGGTATCGGGGTTCCCTGCGTCCTAGCCTGGCTTGCTCCTCCCGCGCCAGGAACGAGGCAACATCACCGGAAGGGGCACTGATGGAGGCGATCGTCCTCGCCGGCGGCAAGGCGGAGCGCCTCGGCGACGCGGCCGGCGGGCTGCCCAAGTCGCTCGTGCCGGTCGGCGGGCAGCCGCTCCTCGCCTGGCAGATCGGTCGCCTGCGGCAGGTCGGCGTCGAGCGCGTGATCGTCAGCTGCTTCGGCGGGCAGGAGCACGAGTTCGACGCGAGGCTCGCAGGGCTCGGCGTCGAGGTCCTGTGCGCGGGAGAGCCGGAACGTCTGGGTCGCGGCGGCGGGATCCGCTTCGCGTCGCGGCTCCGGCACGAGACCGGCGACGTGCTGGCGATGAACGGCGACGAGCTCGTCGACGCGGACTTCGGCGCCCTGCTCGAGCGCCACCGCGCCACGGGCGCGGCGGCCACCATCACCGTCGCCCAGCCGCCGTCGCAGTTCGGGCAGGTCGAGCTGACGGACGACGACGTCGTCACCGGCTTCCACGAGGTGTCGCGCGTGCCCTACTGGGTCAACTGCGGCATCTACGCGCTCTCGCCCGAGGCGCTCGAGCGCTTTCCGGAGAGGGGCGACCACGAGGCGACCGCGTTTCCGGCGCTCGCGGCCGAGGGCCGCCTGCGCGCCTTCCGTCACACGGGGCTCTGGCTCACCGTCAACACGCCGAAGGAGCTCCGCCGCGCCGACGAGTACGTGTCCGCCCATCCCCATTGGCTGGGATGAGGAGCCGCTTCATGGTCGCGCCCCGGCGGGTCGAGAAGCCGTGGGGCTGGGAGCTCGTCTGGGCGGAGGCCGAGGCGTACGTCGGCAAGCTGCTGTTCGTGCGGGCCGGCCACGCGCTGAGCCTCCAGTACCACGAGGTGAAGGACGAGGCGTGGCTCGTCCAGGAGGGCCGGGCGACGCTCGAGCTGGGCGAGGTCGACGGCGAGCTCGAGACGCTCGAGATCGTCCCCGGCGACGTGCTCCGCTACCCGCCGGGCACGGTGCATCGCGTGACCGCGCTCGAGGACACCCTGATCGTGGAGGTCTCGACCCCGCACCTCGACGACGTCGTGCGGCTCGAGGACCGCTACGGCCGCGAGGGCACGAGCGCGCCGTAGGGTGTCCGACTTCAGTCGGACACCTGGCCTGCGCCGTGGCCGCTGCGCCTGTTCCCACCGACGCTCAGCTCTTCCGGTGGTCCGCAGGCGTCGGACTCGAAGTCCGACAGGCCGGCCGGGTGTGGTTTGCCGGTGTCGGACTCGAAGTCCGACACCCTGGTCAGGAGCAGAGGTCCGGCCCCTCGTCAGAAGTAGAAGGCCTGCCAGGCCTCCCACCACGTCTCGGCGCGCACGCTGATCGTGCGGTCGTCGACGCGTTCGACGCCGGTCCGGAAGCGGAGCGCGTCGGGCGCGAGCGTGTGCTTGAACTCGACCGTGATCTCGCACGGGCTGCCCGGGCTCCACGGCTCGACGGCGCCGAGGTCGGAGAGCGCGCGCTTCGCGCCCTCCTCGATCATCGCCCGGGCCCGCACCGGAGGGACCTGGCGCGCGGACGAGGAACCCAGCCCGGTCTTGACGGCCACCGTCGTGAGCCCGTCCCCGAGCAGCTCCCGCCCCTCGTCGCAGGCGGCGTCGTCGCCGGTCACGAGCAGGATTGGGCACCCCCACGTGCCGCACAGCGCCGCGTGGATGCCCGTCTCGCCGACGAGGACTCCGTTGAAGCGGAGGTTGTGGTAGTCCCGGCCGGAGACGGTGTGGTTGAGCACCCCCGCGCGCGTCCCCGCCCGTGCGTGCATGCCCACCAGGAGCGCCGCGTCGCAGCCCTCCTCGAGGAACGCGGTGTACTCCGTCCAGTTCTCCTGCACGACGAACTCGCAGTCGGGGTCGAGCAGCTCGGGGACGAGCGAGTTGAACGACCACTCCTTGCCCGCGCCGTGGCAGTCCATCACCACGATCTCGGTCGCGCCCGCAGACTTCGCGCCACGCACCGCGGCGTTGATCTCCTCGGTGTAGAGCCGCCGCGCCTCCTCGAACATCGGCTCGCCGCCGGTCGTCTGACCTCCCTTGACGATCCCCGAGACGCCCTCGAGGTCGCTGATCACGTGGACGCGCACCCGTCGAGCCTAGACGCGCGGGAGCACGAGGAACGCCGTGACCCGTCGCGGATCTACATTGACACAGTTGTGGTAAGGTTGCGCGCCGTGCCGACCTACACCGTCAGCGAAGCCGCCGCCGAGACCGGCTGGTCGCCGCGGATGCTGCGGTACCTCGAGTCGACGGGGCTCGTCGTGCCCGCGAGGAGCGCGGCCGGCTACCGCCGCTACGAGGCGCGTGAGCTCGAGCTGTTGCGCGGTCTCACCGATCTCCGGCGCCGCTTCGGCGTCGCGCTCGACGAGGTGGCGTTCGTCGTCCGCCTCCGGCGTGACGCGGAGCTCCGCGTCGCGGTGGAGAGCTGGCTCACCGGTGCGACGGTGCCCGCCGAGGGCGCGAGCGAAGCCGACTGGATTGCATGGGAGCAGGGCAAGCACGAGCAGCTGCTCGCCGCTTGACGACCGACCGGAGAGGAACCATGGCCACGATCGAAAAGCACGACGTGAAGGATCTCGCGCTCGCCCCCGAGGGGAAGCGGCGCATCGAGTGGGCCGACCGGCAGATGCCGGTGCTGGCGGCGATCCGCGAGCGCTTCGAGCGCGAGCAGCCGCTCGCCGGCTACCGCGTCTCCGCGTGCCTGCACGTGACGACGGAGACCGCCAACCTGATGCGCACGCTCGAGGCGGGCGGCGCAGACGTCGTCCTCTGCGCGTCCAACCCGCTCTCCACCCAGGACGACGTCGCTGCGGCGCTCGTCGAGGTGTACGGGATCGGCACGTTCGCCATCAAGGGCGAGGACAACGACACGTACTACCGCCATCTCGAGGCAGCGATCGACCACCGCCCGCACGTGACGATGGACGACGGCGCCGACGTGATCGGCGTGCTCCACTCGGCCCGGCGCGAGCAGCTGGGCGACGTGATCGCGGGCACCGAGGAGACCACCACCGGCGTCATCCGCCTGCGGGCGCTCGAGCGCGACGGCAAGCTGGGCTTCCCCGTGATCGCGGTCAACGAGGCGAAGACGAAGCACCTCTTCGACAACCGTTACGGCACGGGGCAGTCGACGATCGACGGGATCATCCGCGCGACGAACAAGTTGCTCGCGGGCAGCACCCTCGTCGTCGCCGGCTACGGCTGGTGCGGCCGCGGCGTCGCGATGCGGGCGAAGGGGCTCGGCGCGCACGTGGTCGTCACCGAGGTCGACGCGATGAAGGCGCTCGAGGCCGTGATGGACGGCTTCCAGGTCATGCCGATGGAGCGGGCGGCCGAGGTCGGCGACGTGCTCGTCACCGCGACCGGCG
>Ga0210142_1000107_pt1 | contig 18509 bp, 16 predicted proteins | sample Goodyear_PhragC__FD_184869 | JGI IMG/M metagenome (GOLD analysis project Ga0210142, IMG submission 184869) | Wetland microbial communities from San Francisco Bay, California, USA, that impact long-term carbon sequestration - Goodyear_PhragC_D2... | ecosystem: Environmental > Aquatic > Marine >...
CTCCTGCTTGTACTCTTCGGTGTATCTCGCCTTACGACGAGCCGGCTTACTTAACTGTGTCTTCATGTGGGCTTCCTCTCGGGTTTTGACCCTTAGCCCACTGTCCGTCAAATCAATGCAACCCTAGTCCCTTTTTTCTTGCATTGTCAGCCGGAGAATAAAGAACGGGCAAGAAGATGGACAGTTTACTGAGTGCACCCGCTTTCGCTCGCCACCGCGATCTTTTACAGTCGATTGGTGTTTACCCGCCTGGGCGGAGTAGGGCGACTGGTCCCTGGGTTGTTTTTGAAGTCTCGATCGAACAAAATCTGTCCGACAAAACGATAGGCATTTTTGTTTTATCGGGCGTTTCCCTGACAGGTCGTCGGGCTCTTCCGTCAGGGATTTCTTCGGTCGAACTAATTTGTTGGCGCCACTCTGTTTCTCCGATGCGACCCGGTGCCTTCAGCGTGCGTGCAGCGGGCGGTCTGTGTGTTGCTGCATCCGGTATTTAACGGTTTCGTCCTAAACTTGCAGCTGCTTGTAGGGGAAACGCTACAAAAATTAAGCCAAAAATTCAGGGATTCACCCCGACAGACAGGCGGCCAGCAGTCCGCTTATTCTGCACCCGAGCGCCACGGCAATGAGGAAGCGCAAGTACCAGACGCCAGAGGTCCAAGATCAGGGGTCGGCAGACCATTTCCAGGCCCAATGCGCATTACATCCAAGGCGCAACCTCCGAACTCTGACGTCTGCGAAGTGCGGCCCGGAAAGCGTTCGAGCCTTTACGCTGCCCAGGCAACGTGAGCGCGCCAGCGCTTTTACGTTGCTCGAATTGTTAATCGTCGTCGGGATCATTGGTCTGCTGCTGGCGCTGGTCGCTCCGGCGTTCACGAGCATGAAACGCGGAAACGATTTCACCAATTCTATCTACGGGATCCAAGGCATCTTCGAGAGTGCACGCACGTACGCTAAAGTAAATCGCACGTATGTTTTTGTTGGTTTCGCAGAGGTCGATTCCTCGCTGAGCCCTTCAGCAATTCCGCAAGTGGCTGGCTTCGGCAGAGTCGCTGTGGCCGCAGTTACTTCAAAGGATGGAACTCGCCAGATCTCATATACTTCAACAGACCCGCTTGCCGATTGGGCCGCGAGCTATTCCAATGGATCTCATTTGTTGGCGATCGGGAAACTGCAGACATATGAGAATTTGCATTTCCTTGTCGATTTCGGGACCTGGCCGCCTTCCTTGCACCAAAACTCCAGGATGGCGAGGTATCAATCGAGCGCGCCGTACACTCTGGGTGCCGATTGGTCGGCAGTAGGAATTATACCGGCAACGCCGTTTAGCTGGCCCCTTGGGGCGCCGCTTGATTCTGGATATCAGTATCGCTTTGACAGAGTAATCAATTTCGATCCCACAGGCATTGCTCGCGTTGCGACCGCTACCAATGCAGATGCAATCGCTCAAGTAATGGAAGTCGATCTACAGCCTACCAATGGAACGCTGGTTCCACCAGTGCCGTCGAATCAGGATGTCGGAAATCACGCGGTGATACAGCTTGGGACCACAGACGGTGCGGTCCGTGTTTATCGGCCATGACATTCCGCAAATCCAAAACTGCTGCATTTTCACTGATAGAAGTAACGCTCGCTTTAGGCATCGCTGCTTTTTGTTTAGTCGCAGTGCTCGGTTTAATGCCAGTAGGCGTGCAGACGAATCGCAACGCTACTTCTCAGACAGCCGCGACCAGCATTCTCTCCAATGTGATCGCAGACATGCGCGCTACACCGACGAGTGCAACAACGTCCATCCAGTACGGCATCGAGTTTGGCGCCGGGAAGACATTATACTTTGATGGGTCAGGACAATTTACAACATCGTTAGGCGCCGACTCCCGCTATCGCCTGGTGGTGTCCTTTCCCACGAGTCCCGCGGAGTTAAGCTATGCTGATCTCCGGGTTACCTGGCCAGCATCGGTCATTCCAGCAAACGCCAGTGGCTCGGTGGAAATGTTCGCCGCGTTCGACAGGAACTAGTGCACATGCGCCCGGAGACCAGAGAAAAACGCAACTCTGCTGTGAAGGAAGTCAGGCTGGCTGCAACCATTCAACAGGTGCGGGCAACACTTTCGCCAGCCCGACGGCCTCGACCGGTGGCAAGCCTGCCGCAACAGCTTTCCGAATCACTGATTACCAATCACCGATCACCGTTTTGTTCGCGGCTGCGAACGGATGGCTTCACCCTCGCTGAGCTTCTCGTCACGGTGGGCGTGGTGGTGCTGCTCGTTCTGGTTTTCGCGCAGCTCTTGAACAGTGCCGCTACAATTACCACCCTGGGTCGCAAACAAATGGATATGGACTCGCAGGCGCGAGAGTTACTTGAGCGGATGTCCATTGATGTGATGCAAATGGTAAAGCGCCTGGACGTAGATTATCTTCTTAAGGCGCCTGGAAATGCCACTGACTGCACAGCGTGCGGGACCACCTCCCAGGCTGGCAACGATCAGATAGCATTTTATAGTAACGTACCCGGGTATTTCCCATCGACGGCGTCAAATCCAGATCACCGGAGTTCGGTCTCAGTCGTCGGATACCGCGTGCACGCGAGTATGGACACTCTTTCCAACAGATTGGAGCGATTGGGTGCGGGCCTGGTTTGGAATGGTGCCACCAGTGACATGCCTCTGGTTTTTTGGGGTCCGTTGAATCCCTGGCCGCTGGCGAATAACAACAATGTTGACCTCGTCGGGCCGCACGTTTTCCGGTTCGAGTATTATTACCTGCTGCGGAATGGAAACTTATCCGCCACGCCTTGGTACGCAGCTTCGAGCGTGCGCGGGATGCAGGATGTGGCTGCGATCGTAGCAGACATCGCTGCGATTGACCACAAGAGTAGAGGGTTGTTTACCAGCACACAGGTTACAGCCTTGGCGGGAACTCTACCTGATTACAATGGGCAAGCCTCAGGCGTCCTGCTTTCGTCCTGGCGCAATACCATTGACACAAACACGAGCCTGCCTCGCCCCGCGCTCTCCGGCATTCGACTATACGAACGATATCTCTATCTATCGCCGCCAACGTTATGAGACCCTCAACCAAAAAATCTCCCGAGGGAGCTGCTCTCATCATCGTGCTTGCATTCGTCGTCCTTTTAGCCGGCTTGTCACTTGCTTATTTCTCCCGCACAACCACTGACAGGCAGCTTGCCCAGGCCAGTTATCACGACACTTCGGCTGATGTACTCGCGCGCAGCGCACTCGACATTATCAATCGCAGTCTCAAGCAGGAAATTGTGAACTCCGGAACTGCGGTGACGCAAGCGAACATTCAACCGCAACGCTGCGGCGTGCCGAGCGATCCCACGTTGATCCCTAACTTAATCCGTCGCAGCGCTCGCAATGATGGACCCGGCGGCGCGAACGCAATGCCGCCACCCGGAGTTCCCAGTGGGGCGTCCGCTGTTACCTCTGCGCCGGGTGACCCATTAAATCCAAGACGCGGTGAAGTCACACCGGCCCGGTGGAACAGCCACTACTTGATTCCGCAACCTAACCTGGGCAGCTTCATCCCACCGGACTGGGTGCTAATCACCCGACAAGGCCCGAACCCTGCACCAGTACCGGGCGACGTCATCGGGAGATACGCATTCGCCGTGTACGACGAAGGAGGGTTGTTAGACATGAGTCTGGCAGGATTTGTTCCATGGACGGACATTGGTGGCGGTGGCGGGCCGGCGCCAACGCCAACTCCGTGGGACCTCAATGTTGGACGAAAAGGTAACGTCGCCTTTGCGGATCTGAGTGCTCTTCCGGCGGCGCCGACAACCACACAAATGAAAAAGATTGTGGGCTGGCGCAATTATGCCACGACCAAACAGACGTCAACCAACTTTGGTTTTACTTTTCCAGCAGGCCCGCTCAACAGGCAGGATACCTGGGGTACTTATTTGCTCGATTTCGGCGATGCACCCTACACCGATCCTTCGATTTATCCGTTTACCTCCGTGCCACCCTATACCGACTTCAACTCTAACAGCCGAACCGATCAAGCTTTCATGACGCGTCAGGAACTGTTGAAGCTTCAGAGAAGCAGTGGCTTTGCTCAGACTGCACTGCAATACATGGGAACGTTTTCGCGAGAACGCAATCAGCCGGCGCCCGATTGGTATCGGCTCAACGGCAGGGTCCGTGACAGATTTCCGATGAACGCTTTTGGTCTGGTGAAGCCAAACCCGCCCGGCTCTGTCACTCAGCGTGGACGCGGTAACGGTAACGGGAATGGCGGGGGATGGAGAGGTCGTGGCCGATACAGGGGGGACGCACGAACGATCCTCGATCTGTTTGGCCTGGGATGGGTACCCGCCGATACCAGCATCACGGATAAGAGCCAAATTGCCTACTGGGGACATTGGCTGTATGTCGGTGAGCAAGGCCCCTCCGACCCGCCCAACCCCAACCCGCTCCCGCATATCCCACCGCTCAGGGGTCGACTCGAGTTTGTGAGAATCCTCAACTACCTTCTGAATCAGGCTAATCCCGATTGGGATCCTTTTTCAGACGATACGAACTCAGGGCGCGTGGCCAGGACGCTTTCAATTCTAGCCTCATTAATTGATCAGTACGACGACTCCGGCGACACAAACGAACCCGATCCGAGAACGGGCAGTCATACTACGATTATCGCGTACAGTGGAGGATTCGTCATGGGCTGGGAAAACGAGAACGGCCCCGTTACTCCCGGCTACGACGTTAACAAAGATCCTTACGCTTGGATAACTGATCCAAATACCGGAATAACAAAGAGCCGGCCGGCCGGCGTTCCCATAGTGCTGAATCATCCATTCAGTAACGTAGGAGAATTTGGCTACGGCCTGGACACTGAGAACGGCTTTGCACCTCTGAACTTTACTACGGAGACAAGCAACGACAAACCTGTCCTCGATTTTATCACGTATAATCCAATCCTCCACGCCTATCCGCGAGCGGGCATCGTCAATCTGAATACGAAGAATGTTCCAGTGCTTGCCGCAATATTGAAGTCTGCGCTCAAAAACGATACCATCATGTCTCCGCCGGCGAGCGTGATTTCGCAGAGTGAAGCAATGGCCGCAGCTGGGCGCATTGTTACCGAGACGAGTGCAAGGCCGGTGTTAAATCGTGCGGATGTCGCCAGGCTTGTCAGAGTGGGTGCCGATACGAGTTGGACCAAGGAACAAAAGGAGGCCGTCGCGCGTGCACTTGCAGAGTTGGGACAGGCGCGAACGTGGAACGTGATGATCGACCTTATCACTCAAACCGGGCGATACGTGCCCGGAGCGGGTCCGGATGATTTAGCTGACCCTGGTAAATTCATCCTGGAAGGTGAGAAGCGATACTGGCTTCACATCGCGCTCGGACGTGATCTGGTAAATGGACAGGTGGACGTGCTCGGCACGCAGCTGGAGGAAGTGGTAGAGTAGCTGCAGAGGAGCTGATGGTTGAAGGTTGAGAGTTTGATCCGCGTTCGCCTCGGCACGGCTGATAGGCAGTTGAGAGGTTCAGTAAGTTTCAGCGCCCCTTACACAGTTAGTGGAGCTCTGCTTTGCGCAAATGGTCGTGAACGCGAAACTTAATAACGCCGCACAGAGGGGTCCTCGTTTTTTTGGAGCCCCTTGCCCAGGCCGTGCAGTTGGTTGTTTATTGTTCTGTTTACCTGGGCAACCTGATCTTTGAAGGGCGTGTTCCATCCGAGAGAAATCAGGGCGGCGATGATCACAAGTTCAGCCAGTAATCGCATAAGTCCTTGAGAGTGACAGAAAATGCCCCGTGAGATCAACGAGAATCGGTGAACGGTTGAAGCGTTGAAGCGGTAGAGGTCGCATTTGAGGCAGCAGACTTGAAGCCGCGCGGACATCCTGAGAGAATTACATCAGGTCCTCGCAATGGTTGATCTGCGCGGGGATCGATTGCGGAGCGCTAAAAATGTACCGCGGATTATCTGCCATTGCGATCGTGCCGGTCTTTAACGAAGAAGCGAAGATTGGAAAGGTCGTAGAACGTATGCCTGTAGAAGTCGTGGATGAGATCGTCGTGGTTGACGACGGTTCCACCGATCGTTCCGCTGAGGTGGCGCGCGCACTTGGGGCCAACTTGATTCCCATGGGTGCAACGCTCGGAGTGGGTGCGGCACTGCTCGCTGGATATTGCTACGCAATAAAACGCGGTTACGACATTGCTGTCACCGTGGCTGGGAACAACAAAGATGCGCCGGAGGAGATTCCGTTGCTTCTGGATCCGATCGTGGAAAATCGAGCCGATTTCGTCCAGGGTTCACGTTTCCTAAAGCGCGGTGCCAGCTTCGCCAGGATGCCAGTCTATCGGCAGATCGCCACGCGATTGCATCCGCTGTTTTTTTCGCTGGTGGCGCGACGTTGGGTCACTGAATCAACCAATGGTTTTCGGGCCGTGCGCACGAGCGTCCTGGCTGACCCGCGGCTTAACCTTTCGCAAACATGGTTGCGACAGTACGAGCTCGAACCGTACTTGTACTTGCGGAGCATCCAGCTTAGGTACCGCACCGTGGAAGTTCCGGTGACGAAAATTTATCCGCCCAAACATCTCGGACAGACAAAAATGAAACCAATCGTCGGTTGGTGGTCGATTCTGCGACCGCTTGTGTATGTGGGTTTAGGGTTGCGAAAGTAACCTGCGTGGATACAACGAGGAGACCATCGCTCATGTCGCAGAGGAAAAAGCACGAGCGGACGCCGGCACCACCGCAAGAACGACATGGACACATTTAACCGTATAGCTCCCGATGTCCGCCTCGGGCGAGCCGTCAAGATATTCGGCTTTGCCAACCTTTACGGCTGCACAGTGGGGGATGAGTCGCGCATCGGCTGTTTCGTTGAGATTCAGAAGAACGCTGCCGTTGGGGCCCGCTGCAAAATTTCCAGCCATTCATTCATCTGCGAGGGCGTCACCATCGAAGACGATGTATTCATTGGCCATCACGTCTGCTTCATCAACGATTTATTCCCGCGTGCGTCACGACCCGACGGAAACCTGCAAACGGATGTCGACTGGGATGTAATTCCTATTCTGGTCGAACACCGCGCGACGATTGGGTCTGGGGCGGTCATTCTGGGCGGAGTGACGATCGGTGCAGGAGCTATTGTCGGTGCTGGCGCGGTTGTGACCAAGAGCGTAGCCCCGCGGACCATTGTCGCCGGAAATCCGGCGCGCCTGATACGCACTTTGAATGAAGCGGAGGCGCCGTGAAAGATGATTTCAGTCCGAAAGCGCCCGGCCAATTCATGATAGCGTGGACAGGGGGAGAGCGAGGCCTTCCGGCGAGACGCAACTGCCAATGCGGCGCGTCAAACCTGCGCCGCCACGGATGACAACGATTCGCGTGGCAGTGATTGGGGCTGGCCAGTGGGGGCCGAACCTGATTCGGAATTTTCACAACAAGCAGGCCAGCGAAGTGGTCTGGATCATCGACCGTGACGCGGCTCGATTAGCCGAGGCGCAAGCTCGTTTCCCCGATGCGCAGATCGGGAAAAATCCTGAACAGGCGTTGCGCGACCCGTCTGTTCACGCCGTTGTCGTCGCCACGCCTACGAGCACTCACTACGCGCTCGCCAAAGAGGCGCTCGAGCAACGTAAGCATGTGCTGGTCGAGAAACCGTTGACGACCGACGTGAAGCAAGGCCTCGAGCTTCTAGAGTTGGCGAGGAAGCACCGGCTCATCCTGATGGTCGGCCACGTGTTTGTTTACAATCCTGCTGTACGAAGGGTGAAGGAATATCTCGACGCTGGCGATCTGGGAAAAGTCTACTACGTGTCGATGGTCCGTACAAATCCCGGACCCATTCGGCTGGATGTGAATGTGGCGTGGGATCTCGCGGCGCACGATCTTTCCATTGTTAATTACTGGTTTGATGCAGAACCGTTAAACGTTTCGGCAAGTGGAGAAACCTGGATCAATCAAGGGATTGAAGACGTCGTTTTCGCCACTTTCAAATACCCGCAGGACGTGCTGGTGAACTTGCATGCATCCTGGCTCAATCCCCGAAAGTCCCGCGACATCATGGTGGTTGGCGAAAAACGGATGCTGACTTTCGATGACATGAATCTCAAGGAGCCACTCCGCATCTACGACAAAGAAGTAAACGATGTGCACCGGGCGGCTTATGTCGATTCGTTTGCCTCGTTCCGTGCGAGCGTACCGAAAGGCAATATTACAGTTTCACAGGTGTCACTCGGAGAACCCCTGAAGACGCAGTGTGCTCACTTTCTCGAATGCATCGTCACCGGGAAACAACCATTCAGCGGCGGGCGCGAGGGGATTGCGGTGGTACGCGCCCTTGGGGCAATGCAACGTTCGATGCGCGCAGGCGGTCGCGAAGAGCAAGTGGAACTGTCATGCTGATTCCGCTGGTACCACAGTGACTAAAAGTCATCTAATAAGTAGACTTTGTCATTCTGAGCGGAGCGAAGAATCTCAAATTAGTTTCTGGTTCACCTGCATTGCCGCTTGAGGAAATAGTCACAGATGTTTCGCTCCGCTCAACATGACACGCTCTTTTGTATTTATGAGATGGCTAGATGGCTTCTAAGCTGAGAAAGCCTCTTTCAACAAATCTTCGGTCATGAGTTGGACGAAACCCCTGTCACGCCGGAGCCTTGAGCAAAGGCGGAGCGACTGGTTCTTCTGTCTGATTTTGGCGGTAGTTACGATAATGGCTTATCAGCCGGCGTGGCATGGCAGGCTTTTATGGGATGACGACGCCACTACGACGCCTCCGGAGCTGCGAAGTCTGGATGGTTTAAGGCGAATCTGGTTCGAGCCAAGAGCGACCGGTCAGTACTATCCTCTTCTTTATACTTCCTATTGGATTCAGCAAAGGTTGTGGGGCGATTCGACCACGGGCTATCATCTGATCAACCTGCTTCTGCACATCGGCTGTGTCGTGCTGCTGTTGAAAATCCTGCGATTTTTGCGGATTCCGGGAGCAGAGCTGGCCGCGATCATCTTTGCGCTGCACCCTGTAAACGTTGAAACGGTTGCCTGGATTTCGGAGCGAAAGAACACGCTGTCGGGACTCTTCGGCCTCGCGGCGACACTGTCGTATTTGAAATTTGAGGAGAGCCGAAGCAGCAAAGAGGAAGACGATTCGCAGAGCCGTGGCTACAGGAGCTATGTCTTGGCGATCGTTTTGTTCGTTTTGGGATTGCTGAGTAAAACCGCGATTGTCACGCTGCCTTTGGCCTGGCTCGCGATTCTCTGGTGGAAGCGCGGCACGATCTCATTGCGGCGCGACGCTGTTCCTGTCACTCCATTTCTTTTGCTGTCGGCGGCAGCTGGCTTGGTGACGTCGTGGTTTGAATACGGCAACATTGGCTACAGATCGAGGGTCCTTGATTTGTCATTGCTCGACCGCTGCCTCATCGCCGGGCGCGCTTTCTGGTTTCAACTCAGCAACCTGTTCTGGCCGTCGAACCTTACGTTCGTCTATCCGCGTTGGGATATTAATCCCGCGATTTGGTGGCAGTACATTTTTCCGATCGGTGTTGTGGTACTGCTGTTAATCTTGTGGAGCCTTCGGCGATGGTCGCGAGCGCCGCTGGCAGGAGTGCTTGTCTATCTTTTTCTGCTGTTCCCGTCGCTCGGTTTTATCAACATCTATTTCTTTGTCTATTCGTTCGTAGCCGATCATTGGCAATATTTGGCCTGCCTGGGAATCATCACGCCTTGCGCAAGTGGGATCGTCCTACTGGCCAGGCGATTGAAGTTGGAAAATTGGCTGGAACCTGCGACCACGCTCGTACTTGGGGGGATACTGTTTGTTCTTACGTCGCGGCAAAGCCGGATGTACACCGACATCGAGACACTTTACCGGACGACCATCGCCCGCAACCCTGCCTGCTGGATGGCACAGGTTAACCTCGGTAACATTCTGTACAAAGAGAACCGAATTCCAGAGGCAATGGATCTATTCAATCAAGCCTCGGAAATCAAACCTGCGGTGGCGCATTATAGCTTGGGTAACGCATTCATGCAGAAAGGGCGAAGGTCAGAGGCAATCGAAGAGTATCGACAGGCGCTACGAATTAACCCCGATTATGCCGAGGTGCATAACAATCTGGCGAGCGCTTTGCTGCTGGCGGGTCAAACGTCAGAGGCCATCGACGAATACGAGCACGCGCTACGGATCAATCCCGGCTACGCCGAGGCGCAAAATAATTTGGGTAATGCTTTGCTCCAAACGGGCAGAGCTGCTGAGGCCATCAAACATTTTCGTCACGCGCTCCGGATGGATCCGAGTTCGGCCTCCACCCATAACAATTTGGGAGCTGCCTTGGCACAGGTGGGTCGAATTCCCGAGGCGATAGAACAACTGAGGGAGGCGCTCCGGCTCAATCCTAACAATGCAGAGGCCGGAACTAATCTGAAGAAGCTGGAAGCGCTGCAAAACAGCACTCCGGCAAAGATTGATCAGAATTCGTTGAAGCGTTGAAGCGGCGATTGGATGTCGGCCAGCTTGGCTGACCTGGCCGGCAGGCTGCCAGCCTGACGGAGGATGAACTTGCGTCCCCGGCTTGATGAATTCGTTTGTAGCGGGCTGGCAGCCCGCTCGCCGGGTCAGGCTGGCAGCCTGACCTCCTGCTGCAAGAGCGCAGCGGTGAACGGCGCTCCTCAGGTCCATGCGGAGCGCAATCGATCCTGCCAGAGTAAGATGCGTTTCCCGCTAGGAGATCAGAAAAACTCCCGGAATTTTCGTTTCAATATTGCCTAAGGAAAATTTCTTAGGTCAAGAATTGCCTAGCATTTCGCAATTTGTGGAGAGATCGCCGGGGTCTCCTTAAGGAGAATAAGCGCCATGAAAGTCAGATCTGGATTAAGTGGAGGACACTTCCCCGCTGAATTCTTCACCTCGTTCAAATCTGAAAACCCCACAGAAACTCAGCGGGGAAAAGAAAGAGCTATTAATATGAACAGGTTCACTCAGGTTAAAATGTCAATTGGTCCACTGCTCGTTGCGTTATCGGTTGCCCTGGTGCTTGCGCCGGGGCCAATAAGAGCGGTGTCACCAAAACCGCAGGGGATACAGTTGCCGCCCGGAGGTTATCCTGGCGAGAATACAGCTGCCGGCGAGGGAGCGCTCAATTATCTTCTTCCTTACATTGGAGAAGACATGGGGCATGCTAACACTGCCATCGGCTTCATGGGGTTGTATAACCTTACCACCGGCTGGGAGAACACGGCCGTGGGGGATCAATCCCTCTCAGCTAATACGAACTCCTATAACACTGCGATCGGCTCCCACGCACTCCAGCGCAATACCGACGGGATGGCCAACACTGCCTCCGGTCGTCGTGCGCTCATGAGCAATACGCTTGGGAACTTCAACGTGGCCAGTGGGCAGGATGCGTTGCTTCTGAGTACTACCGGCGGGGGCAATACTGCCCTGGGTTACGGAGCGCTCTCCGCCAACACCACCGGTCACATGAACACCGCATTGGGCTATTATGCCGGTTGGAATGTCACCACGGCCAACAACGTCATTAGTATCGGCTCGATGGGTGGCAACGTGGATAATAGTGTCTGGATCGACCACGTTTATGGCGTGACCACACAAAATGGGTTCACTGCGCCAGTAGTTGTGTCCAGTGACGGGCAGCTTGGCACTGCGGCTTCCTCGGAGCGGTTCAAAAAGGACATTGCCACGATGAACAACGCAAGTGACGCGATCCTGGCACTCAGACCGGTCACATTCCACTACAAGAGTGATGCAAGGGAAACGCCGCAATTCGGCTTAATTGCCGAAGAAGTAGTGAAAGTGAATCCCGCGCTGGTGTTGCCGGACAAAGAAGGAAAACCCTACACGGTCCGCTATGACGCGGTGAATGCGATGTTGCTTAACGAATTTCTCAAAGAGCATCGCACAGTGCAAGAGCTCAGGAGCGAAGTGGCTGCCCTTACCGGGATGGTCAAAGAGCAGGCCTCGCAAATCCAGAAAGTGAGCGCGCAACTGGAGATGATCAGACCTGCGCCGCGAACGGTTCTAAACAATCAGTAAAACGGCGACAATTGCAGTAACATCGCAATGGCCGTCATGCTTCAGTGCATGGCGGCCTTGCTTTTTGGGGCGCGCATTTGCACCGCAAAGCACAGTCGTACCGCAGGTTTTCAAATCTGTAACGCGGATGTCAGCGAAAACGCAGTATTGTAGTGTGCGCTGTCCTCAGCGCATTCCGATTTAGAATGCAACAATCTCACGCCTTCTCCGTTGAGACAGCCCCTAAAATCTCGGGGCTACAGCTACTGCAACAGCGGTGCAATGAGAGCGCGCTCTTCAGGCAAGAGCGGCTTGGCGGTGAGGAGGCGGGCGTCGTTCCGGGCGCCCTCCTCGTAGCCGTTTGCGGCGAGAATTGCCGCGCGGACTGCGAGCGCGCCCGGCGGCTCGCCGCCCATTACGCGCGGTTCGCGGATTGCAGCCAATGCTTCCTGGTCTCGACCCAGGCGAAGACATGCCAGGCCAAGTGTGGCCCGGGCCTGCCAATTCCTCGGCTCTTTCGCGACCAGCACCTGCGCTTCGCGCTCCGCCGCTGCGGCGGCATCTTCAGAAGCGCCAAGCAACAATTGCAGATACGTGTTCTGATTGCGGGCTTCTGCGTCATCCGGCCAGAGCTGAGCGATCTCTGCTGCGATCTTTTGCGCCCTGGCGGTGTCCCCTGCTCTCAGTGCAAGGCGTAGCCGACCTGCGTAAGGTGCCCGATTTGCGGGGTCGATTTTAGCGGCTTCGGAATATGCAGCATCGGCGATATCGGTCGCAGAGTTTTGTTCGGCGTAATTTGCGAGAGCCATCAGTTTCTCAGGAGTGTTCGCGATCTGCAAAGCGCGCTGCCACTCGTTGGTCGCGGCCGTTCCCGAGGCGAGATGGGCTTGTGCGACCGCGAGATACATATGCTGGAACACTGGATCGATTACAGAGTGTTCGCTCATCAACAGGTCTTTGATATCACTCCAGCGCTGGAGCGCTGCGAGCGCGTTGACGTATTGCACGAAAAGGTCCTGCCGCTGCAATGCGAGCGCCTGCGGCAACACTTCCAATGTTTTCGCCGGCCGGCCAATCTTGTTCAGCCATGCTGCCAATGCTGCGAGCGTTTCATCGGCCAACTCTGCGCCGCCCTGGTATGTCTGCGCCAGGCGGGCGGCGTTTCCAAAACGCTGCACGGCGTCCGAGATGTACTGTTCGGCAAGGGCGGGATTATGCCGGGCGCGAAGTTCAAGCGCAAGGAGCTTCTGATAAGGCCGGGCATCGGGGTGATTCTCAAGAGCATCTGCTATTTCTGTTGCGCTCATGCTCGCGCCCGCTGCGGGCGGTGCGGGAGTTGCGGCGAGGGTTAGAGCGAGGGTATCGCCGGATTGGGTTGCGGATATAGGGCCGGCGTCAACGCCGCCCGCTACAGGTGGCGGAGCCGCAGCGGTCGGTGATGGTTCCGGGGCCCTTTCTAGCGAAAGGGACGGGTTGCTCAGCGGCGGCAACGGCGGTACAGCCTCTTCCCGGGCCAGCAGCGTGAGCGCATCCAGTGAAGACGGATTTTTCGGATCGCGCGCTACGGTTTCAATTTGATGCCAGGCATTCGCATACTGTTGGGAATATGGGCTTGTGACCGACAGAATGAGCGTCGCAGCTGCGAGAATCTCATTCGGTCTTGCACGTTTATCCGCCAGCACGCGTTCCGCATAATCGAGTGCCAGCTGCGGGTTGCTCTGGCGAGCAGCGACTTGTCCGGCAAACACCATGTCAATAGGAGCCGCTTCACCGCGTTGTGACAACAGTGCTTCGACCTGCTTTGCGGCCAGGCTTACTTCACCTGTGACGAGCGCGGCGCCGATATAATCGCGCCGATCCTCGGGGGTAAGACGATGTGCTTCGTCCACCCTCTTCCACCATCCCATTGCGGTTGCCCATTGGTTCGTCCGGGACGCCAGTCGCGCAACGGCGCGCCACGATTCCGGTTCGGCAGGGCGCAGCAGATATGCGTCGCGTGCTTTGGAAGCGGCTTCACTCCACTTCCTTTGGTCAGTCAGAGCGAAGGCCTCACGCGCCAGCCGCCGCGATTGCCAAGCCTTGATTGCGCCGCCGATGGGCGATGCAGCGAAGTATATCGCGACGCCGAGCACGCAGGCGACCAATGCGCCGAGAAGAACGAACCGCCTGATCCGTCGCGCGCGAATTTCCTCCGGTGGCGTGAGATCGAGATCGTCCTTGTCCTTCTTTGCGGTGCTACGCAATGGCTGCTTCTGCACGCGAGACGTTTACTATGACGTGGCGTCGGATGCAACGCAGCACGAATGTATTGAGCGCCAAAGGCGCGGCTTTCATTGATAGCCTAGGGCAACGCCCCAGGATTCGTAAAAGTAAAGAAAGCCCGTCCAGCGCTGAAAGCGCGAATCACTCCGGATCTTCAATCCCAAACGTAACGCTCGTCAAAATCAACTCCATGCTTGCGCAGCAACTCACGGTATTCCTGCTGGAAGGTGCCAGTCCGATGATGTTCTCGTTGGCTGTTTACATACGCCAGTACCCCATCGAGCTGGCTCGGGCTCACCGAAAACGCGCCGTATCCGCGCTGCCAGAAAAAGCCGCGAAACTGAGGGTCAAGCCCTTTGATCCACTTCGAAGATTTCTTTTTGATCTGTTCGACTAACTCAGCTTGCGAAAGAGTTCGCGCCAGCGTGGTGATGATATGAACGTGATCTGCGACACCGCCGACATGCACGACTTCGCCGCCAAGATCGCGGCAGATTGTCGCCAGATAAGCGTGCATGCGCGGTCGTACCTGCGAATCGAGCCAGGGTTTACGATGCTTGGTGCTGAAGACGATGTGAAGAACGACCTTGCTGAGCGATTGCGGCATGATGTTGGGCGGTTACTAAATCGATGCCAGTATGAATCGCGCTTTCAGCGCTTCGGCTCTTATGTTTTCACAATCCTGGGGCGATGCCCTCAGGCTAGCATTAAATCGCGCCCTCGGCGCTAGAAGAGATTCGCAGGTTAGCGCGCTACGTGCGCCGCGAGCGCGGCAAAACCGATCTCAACCGCCGCCGCTGGTGCCAGCACAGCCCAAGAACGCCGAGCAAACCACCTACGACCGTCGCGGGCTCGGGAACGATCGTGCCTTCCACCCGGATGTTATCCATAATGTTCTGGAGATTGGTGCCGTTTGACTGTCCGCCGTCTAGTTCGATTCGAAGCACGAGCGACGGCGCGTTGTTGGCAACAATTGGCACGGCGGCGCTGACTATGATTGTCCCTCCCTCGGGAAGTGCCTCGGTGTGAAACAGCGTGAAACTCCCTCCTCCGTTGGTACTGTAATAAAGGTTTGCCGTAGTGAAACCGTTACCCTGGGCATTGATCGCGAAGCTCAACGTCATGTCCTGAAAAAACCCCTGCGACGAGAACAGAGGTATGTCCAGATGCGCCGGGCTATTCGCGCCGCTTCTGTTGAAACCGAGCGCCGTGAGATTGGGCGCCGGGTCGCCGGGATAAAGATTTTGTGGCAAACCGGGGTTAACGGCCACGAGAGAGTTGGTATTGAAACTGATGATCAGGTTGTTCCCCGATGAGAAGAATGCCGGCGGATGGGATTCAGTATTTACCGGGTAGGGCGCCGTTGGTGTACCCTCAAAATTATAGTAAGCGATCAGCGAGGCATTCGCTCTGGGCGCCAGAGCAGCGAGCAGCATTAAAGCGCCCATCAAAATAAGGAGCGAACTAAATCGTAAAGTACGCGGTTGAAATCGCTTAAATTTTCGCATGTATCCTCCCAAGGCTCGAAGAATTACGCCCCTTCTAACAATTCCGGCTGGCATGGCAAGATTTTTTTTAGATTTTTTTGGGCTCGAATTCTGTAGAGGCAGCCTTATCGGCTGCGATCGGTCTAAGATTCGCAGGCGGCAAGCCCGCCGCTACAGTTTTGATTTTGCAGCCGAGATGGCTGCCTCCTACAATCGAAGAATGATCAAGGATCGTCCGCACCGACTTGATCTGCTTTACATCAATCAGCCACTCTACTTCGTTACTTTTGCGACTCGCGACCGCAAAAGCATCCCTTCGCTTGATCGTGCTCAGCGCGCTCTAGAGCAACACGCTCGGTGCGGGATTACGGACTTCAATGTCGCGCTTGGGCGATACGTCATCATGCCAGATCATGTTCATCTCTTCGTACGTGGCGACAAAGACTTTACACTGTCCTCTTGGATCGGTGGCTTAAAGCGGGTGATCTCGGTCTCGCTAAAATCATCGCGGCTGTGGCAACCTGGATTTTTGATCATGTTTTCCGGGGCGACGAAAGCTATGCGGAAAAATGGAATTATGTCCGGGACAATCCGGTTCGGGCTGGTCTTGTTAAAAGTGCAGACGATTGGCCGTACCAACGAGAGATTGCGCTGATAGATCAGGCGTAGCTGTAGAGGCAGGCGTGTCGGCTGCGACTCGCACGCGACACCCTTTCCACCACAGCTGTGGAGGCAGCCGTATCGGCTGCAATCGTTTTACGTCGCGGGCGAGATCCTCGCAGTCTGATTCGTTCCGCAGGCGACACGCCTGCCGCTACAGAGATTTTCCCCGTTGGCAAGAGAACGAGTTCGCTAGCATCGCTAAGCCGCGATCCGTGGTGTCCTAGGGAATTTTCTTGACAGCCTAATGGTATTTTTCAAAACTCGCACCATCAAACGGATCTGAATCAGGCGGGAGACATTTCCCCGCTGGGTTCTTCGCCTTTTCCGGACCCGCGTGGTCGCAACAATCCATTTCAGCGGGGACGAAAGGAAAAGGACCAAATGCCTCCACTAATTCGGCGTGCAGCAACAATTCTATTCAGTTTGATCGTTCTTGGGATGGCCTGCTTTTGGCTCGTGCCTGCGGTGCAGGCGGTGAACACCGACCCTGAGGATTATTTTCTAAACGGCAACACCGCTGCGGGGCAAAACGCCCTTCTTAATCTCAGAGACGGGCTGTACAACACGGGACTTGGTTGGCTCTCGCTCCGTGATGTGCTTAACGGTAAGTACAATGTTGGTATCGGCGCTGGTACACTTGCTTTAAATAGTGGAGATGACAACACGGCCGTCGGTACCGCGGCACTTTTATTTAACACCGCCGGCGAAGACAATACGGCAACCGGGTTTCAAGCGCTTGCGAACAATAATGACGGCAACGGCAACACGGCCATTGGGTCTTTCGCGCTCTTTACCAACACCGTTGGCGGCGGGAATACGGCGATCGGTTTTCGGGCGCTCCGAAGCAACGCCACTGGTGAAGACAACACGGCGACCGGGAGCTCAGCTCTGGGGCAGAATCTGGAAGGGAATTGGAACACGGCCATGGGTTCGCAAGCGCTCACAGCCAATACGGGCTACAATAATACTGCCATTGGCTTCGAAGCGCTTTTGAACAATACCGACGGTAGTTTTAACGCCGCCATTGGCCGCAATGCGCTCATGAGCAACACGCTCGCTACATTCAACACGGCCGTTGGTCAGGATTCGCTGCTTTTGAGCACAATTGGCGGCGGCAACACTGGCGTGGGTTACGGAGCGCTCTCCAGCACCACCACCGGCAGCTCCAACACCGCGTTGGGCTATTTCGCCGGCTGGAGTGTCACAGACGCCAACAGCGTCATTTGTGTCGGTTCCTTGGGTCAGAACATCAGCAACAGCACGTGGGTCGGCAACATTTGGGGCGTGAGTCCGCAAAGCGGGAATACCGCGCCGGTCGTTGTCTCCGATGGCGGGCAGCTTGGCATTCTTGCTTCTTCGGAGCGGTTCAAGAAGGATATCGCCACTATGGAGAATGCTAGCGAAACTATCCTCTCTCTAAGACCGGTCACCTTTCACTACAAGGCCGACATCAAAGAAACGCCACAATTTGGTTTGATCGCTGAAGAAGTCGCGAAGATAAATCCCGCCCTCGTGCTGCCCGACAAAGAAGGAAAGCCATTTACGGTCCGCTATGACGCGGTGAATGCGATGTTGCTCAATGAGTTCCTCAAAGAGCATCGCAAAGTGGAGAAACTGGAGGCGGCGCTTCGCGCCGTGAACGCGCGCTTGGCAGAGCAGGATGCAAAGATCCAGAGGGTGAGCGCGCAGCTTGAGGTAGGCAAATCGGCGCCAAAGACGGTGTTGAACGAGCGGTAAAACAACCTTCGTATCTTTCGGCTGAGGTGGAATGCGTTCTCCGAACGCGTTGACAAGAAAACGCCGGCAGATATTTGCGCCTTCGGCGAGGATAGCCATCGAGCTCGGAGAGCTCGATCCACCTTTGAATTGTCACGCAGGTGGAACGTGACCTCCGGGCGCGTTGGCATACGCTGGCGCGCTCTGCCGCAAGATTTCACCGCGGTAGCGCCTGGGTCGGCACCGGCGGCCGATTGAGGTTGTGATAGAGTAGCCAGTTCCAGCCGGAAAGGTCGGAGTATCGGTAAATGCTCACAAGTTTGTAATTGTTCCCGTATATATCGGATACTCGCTCAGGC
>Ga0210142_1000108_pt1 | contig 18384 bp, 12 predicted proteins | sample Goodyear_PhragC__FD_184869 | JGI IMG/M metagenome (GOLD analysis project Ga0210142, IMG submission 184869) | Wetland microbial communities from San Francisco Bay, California, USA, that impact long-term carbon sequestration - Goodyear_PhragC_D2... | ecosystem: Environmental > Aquatic > Marine >...
CGGGTACCGCTGGTGGTGGGCCGGCCGGACGAGCCGCCGCCGGCCAACGTCGGAATCGGACGACTCGAGACCGGCCCGCAGCCCTGGGGCGCGGACGGCGGGCGGCTGACCGTGTCCCTGGTGGGCGACTCCGGCGGGGGCACGCCGGTGACCGCGCGGCTGGGCACGCGGCCGGCTCGGCAGGCGCTGGCGCACGTCGGCGCCGCCGCGGTGCTTGGGATCCCGGGCGTGCCGACCGGCTGGTGGAACGCCGATGCGGAGCTCGATGCCGACGAGCTGCGCATCGATGATCGCCGGATGGGTGTCGTGCGTGTGGCGCCGGTGGCGCGGGTGGACTGGGATTCCGCCAGCCGGTACGTCGCGGCCGCGTGCGAGGTGCTGGAGGCCAATCGCCGGATCGGGCGCGGGCGCGAGGTCACTTTCGGACGGGTGGCGGCCGGGAGCTCGATCGTTCAGCCGCCGGAGGACGGCGCGGCGATCGGCGCGCTCAACCGCGCGCTCGCCGCGCGGGGTGCGGCGTGGCACTACGGGGCCCCGGTACTCGAGCCCGCGATGACCGACAGCGGACCCCTCATCGGCCGTGTCCGGGTGCTCCGGCGCTATCAGCTGCAGCCGGCCGAGAGCGGGCGCACCGGCGTGCTCGCTACGGCGGGGGGCGCCCCCTGGCTGGTCCGGACGGGGAACATCGTGCTGCTCGGGAGCCGGCTCGACCCCGCGTGGACCGACCTGCCGGTGTCGGCGGGCTTCATGCCATTCATGGACGCGCTGGTGAATCGGCTCGCGCGCGGCGAGGTGTCCCTTGCCGACGGTGCCCCCGGCGACGCGGTACCGCTCCCCGACCAGGTCTCGGAAGTGCGCCAGGGGGGGCGGGACTGGCGGGTGGAAGGCGGCGGCACGTTCCGGCCGGCCGAGCCCGGGGCGTATTACCTGGTGGCGGGGGAGGACACGGTCGGCGCGATCACCGCGAACATCGACCCGCGCGAGTCGCGCCTCGCGCCGGCCAGCGATGCGCAGGCGCGGAGGCTCTGGCGTGGCGCCCGGCTGGTCCCGCTGGCCGACGCCGGTGACGCCACCTTCAGCTCCGCCGCGCGGGGCGACCTGCGTGGGCCGCTCCTCTGGGCCGCGCTGCTGCTCGGCCTGGCCGAGATGGCGCTGGCGAGCCTCTGGCGCCGGGAGCCCGGATGAAGCTCCGCCCGGTGCTCGAGGCGTTCGGCCGCTCGCCGGCGGCGGTGGACCTGGCCAACCGGCTGCCGGTGCGTGCGGAGGCGCTCCGGCTCGGGGGCCTGCACGGCTCGAGCGGCGCCGTGCTGGCGGCCTGGCTCGCGGCGCGGTTCCCCCAGCGCCTGCTCACGATCGTGGCGCCCACGCCCGGCGAGGCCGAGCGCTGGCTCACCGATCTCGCCCACCTGACCGACGAGGGCGTCGCGCTCTACCCCCAGCGCGAGGCGCTCGGCGAGGACGAGCCCCACTACGAGATCGCGGGCGAGCGGGCCGAGACGATCGAAGCGCTGCTGCAGGGCCGGCTCCGGGTGCTGGTCACGACGTCGCGCGCCACCGCCGAGCGAACGATGATGCCGGCCGCGCTCGAGCGGCTCCGGCTGCGGGTGGTCACGAGCGAGCGGCGCCCGCCGGGCGACGTGGCGCAGACGCTCGAGCGCATGGGCTACCGCCGGGTGCCGACGGTGACCGAGGTGGCCGAGTTCAGCATCCGTGGCGGAATCCTCGATGTCTACGGCTTCGGGATGGCGGCGCCGGCGCGGATCGAATGGTGGGGCGACGACGTGTCGTCGATCCGGGGGTTCGACCTCACGACCCAGCGCTCGTTGCAGGAGCTGAGCGAGGTCACCATCCTGCCGATCACGACGGCGGGGGTGCGGGATGATGCGGACGTCGAAGCCCGCGCTCAGGGTGACTCCGGGGGGCGCCCACTCCGCCGCACGCTCCTCGAGCTCCTGCCCTCCGACACCATTCTGATCGAGGAAGCCTCGGGTCCCGACCGGGACGAGGTGCAACGCGCCTGGCACGAGGCGAAGCACCACCTCGAGGTGGCCCGGCGGCTGGGCGAGGACGTGCCGAGCCGGGAGGACATCCTGGACGCCCCCGAATCGTGGAGCGCCCGGCTCGCGGGTTTTCCGCGGCTCCTGCTGCGGGACGAGCGGGCGGACCTGCAGTTCGGCTTCTTCCCCCCGGAGAAGATCGACCGCGACCTGAACCGCCTGCGGGCCCTGCTGGGCGGCTCACCGGCGACGCTCATCCTGTGCGACAACGAGGGCCAGCTCGAGCGACTCGAGGAGCTGCTGGAGGAGGGCGGACGCGGCGTGCGGGCCACGCTCGCGATCGGTGCGCTGGACGGCGGCTTCGTCATGCCGTCGCTCCGGGTGCTCACCGACCACGAGATCTTCCGCCGGGCTCGCCGGCTGCGTCGTCCGCGTCGCTACCGCCAGGCCGCTCCCTCCGCCGCCACGGGCGCGCTGGTCGAGGGCGACTACGTGGTGCACCTCGAGCACGGGATCGGGATCTACCGCGGCATCCAGACGATCACCGCCGGCGAGTCGACGCTCGAGGTGGCCATCGTCGAATACGAGGGCGGCGACCGGCTCAACGTCCCGCTATACCGCCTCGACCAGGTCGAGCGGTATCGTGCGGCCGGCGAGGACGGCGACCGGCCGCCGCCGCGCATCCACCGGCTGGGCGGCTCGTCCTGGGCCCGGGTGCGCGAGAAGACCCGCTCCGCGATCAAGCAGATGGCAGCCGAGCTGCTCGAGCTGTACGCCCGGCGGACCGTGACCGGCGGTTTCGCCTTTCCGCCGGACCAGCGCTGGCAACGAGAGCTCGAGTCGAGCTTCCTCTACGAGGACACGCCCGACCAGCGGAAGGCCACCGAAGAGGTGAAGGCCGACATGGAGCGGCCCCGCCCCATGGACCGGCTGCTGGTGGGCGACGTGGGCTACGGCAAGACCGAAATCGCCGTGCGGGCCGCGTTCAAGGCGGTGCAGGGCGGCAAGCAGGTGGCGGTGCTGGTGCCGACGACGATCCTCGCGGAACAACATGGCCGCACGTTCATCGAGCGGCTGGCCGATTTCCCGGTGACGATCGAAGTGCTCTCGCGGTTCCGGACCGCCAAGGAACAACGGGCGGCGCTGGAGCGGCTCGCGGCTGGACAGATCGATGTCATCATCGGGACCCACCGGCTGCTGTCCAAGGACGTCCTGTTCAAGGATCTCGGGCTGCTGGTGGTCGACGAGGAGCACCGCTTCGGCGTGAAGCACAAGGAGCGGCTCAAGGCGCTCCGGCTCTCGGTGGACGTGCTGACGCTCACCGCCACCCCGATTCCGAGGACGCTCCATCTCTCCCTCGCCGGCCTCCGGGACCTCACGCTGATCGAAACGCCCCCGCGCGACCGCTCGCCGATCCTGACCTTCGTGGAGCCGTGGGACGATCCGCTGCTCGAGGAGGCCTTTGCCCGGGAGACCGACCGCGGCGGGCAGGTCTTCATGGTCCACAACCGGATCGAGACGATCGACACGATCGCGGCCAAGGTGCAGTCGCTCGCGCCGCGTTCCCGAATCGGCGTGGCGCACGGGCAGATGGCGGCGGAGGAGCTCGAGGTGGTGATGCAGCGGTTTGTGGCCGGCGAGGTGGACATCCTCGTCTCCACGATGATCGTGGAGTCGGGCCTCGACGTGCCCAACGCGAATACCATGGTGGTGCACGACGCCCATCGCTTCGGCCTGGCCCAGCTGTACCAGCTCCGGGGGCGGGTGGGCCGCAGCCACCGCCGCGCCTATTGCTACCTGCTGGTCCCCGACACGATCGACGCCGACGCGGAGGAGCGCCTCAAGGTGCTCGAGCATCATACCGATCTCGGGGCGGGCTACCGGATCGCGCTCAAGGACCTCGAGCTCCGGGGCGCCGGCAACCTGCTCGGCGCCGAGCAGTCGGGGCACGCGCAGGCCGTGGGCTTCGACCTCTACATGCGCTGGCTGGAGGAGACGGTGAAGTCGCTCCGCGGCCAGGGCACGACGGAACAGCCGGCGCCGCCCGACGTGGTGCTCGACCGTCCGGCGCACCTGCCGGACCAGTTCGTGGAGGACGACGACGTGAAGCTGGATCTCTACCGGCGACTGGCGCGGGCCACGTCGTCTGGCGACATTGATGGGCTCCGAGATGAACTGCGCGAGCGCTTCGGGCCGTTGCCGGTAGAGGCCGAGACACTGCTCGACATGGCGCGGCTTCGCGTCCTGGGAGCGGTGCTCGGCCTCCAGCACGTGCTGGTGCGAGGCGACGAGGCGCGGCTCACCTATCGGGCCGGGACGAACCCGCGGCTCGCCGGGCTCACCTCGGCGCTCGACGACGTGCAGCTCGCCGCCGAAGTGCGGCGGACCATGCCGCTCTCGCTCCGACTGCTCCGACTCGGCGGGGAACCGATCGTGCCCGCACTGGTGCGGGCACTGAAGGCGGCGGTGAAGTAACCTTTTCTGGAGATGTCATGCGACGCAACGTGATCCTCGCGGCGGGCCTGGCGCTCGGCCTGGTCGGCTGCGGCACCTTCCGCGACCTCTTCTCGGCCCACGCCGACGTGGCAGCGGAGGCCGCCGGCCAGGAGCTCCCATCCCCGCGGCTCGCGCAGATCCTGAGTTCGGGCGGGAAGGGGTCCAAGGTCAACCGCGAGACCGCCGACTTCATCGCCAACGTGTGGATCGACTATGCGCTGTTCGGGCAGGCGGTGGCCGAGCGCACGTTGCCGGTGGATTCGGTCAGCGTCGCCGAGGCGGTGTGGCCTGAGATCTCCGAGCTCAAGGGCACTCACTGGCACGACAGCCTCATGGCGCGCCGGGGCTCGGTGAGCGAGGCCTCGGTGGACAGCCTCTACAAGGCTCCCGACATCCGCGTGCTGCAGCACATCCTGTTCGCCACGCGGTCCCAGACCGACACAACCCAGAAGCCCGCGATCAAGCGGAAGGCCGAGGCCACGCTGGCACGAGTTCGGAAGGGCGCGAGCTTCGACACGCTCGCCTCCGAGCTCTCCGAGGATCCGGGAAGCAAAGCCGAGCGCGGTTACCTGCCGCCGAGTCCGCGGGGGCGGTTCGTGCCGGCGTTCGACAGCGCGGCATGGGCGCTCGCGCCCGGCCAGGTGAGCGGCCTGGTGGAGACACCGTTCGGCTTCCATATCATCAAGCGGCCCACGATGGCCGAGGCACACGAGCACCTCGTCGACTATCTCCAGCAGCGGGCGGGCGTGCGACTCGACTCGATGTACATGGACAGCCTGGCCTCCGCCCACAAGATCGAGGTGTTGTCCGGCGCGCCGGCGGCAATGCGGGCGGCCGCTGAGGCGCCGGACGAGAACCGGAAGTCGGACAAGGCGATCGTGAAGTTCACCGGCGGCGAGCTCACCGTGAGGGACTATCTCCGGTGGGTCCGCGCGCTGCCGCCGCAGTACACCTCGCAGCTCCGCGAGGCCAACGATACGATGCTCACCAGGTTCGCCCGGATCCTCGCCCAGAACGTGCTGCTGCTGCGTGAGGCCGACGAGAACAAGATCGCGATCTCGCCGCTCGAGTGGGCGTCGCTGAAGGGCCGCTACGAGAGCCAGCTCGACACGCTCCGGGCCGAAATGGGCCTGCAGGACGGGGACGTGACCGACTCGTCCATCGCGCCGCCCGAGCGGAGGAAGGTGGCCGGGCTCAAGGTCGAGCGGTATTTCGACCAGCTCATCGCCGGCAAGGCGCGCCTCCGGCCGCTGCCGTCAGCGCTCGCCACGCTGCTCCGCGAGCGGCTGCCGTATGCCGTCCACGACGCCGGCGTTCACCGGGCCGTCGACCTGGCGGTCGAGCTGAAGGACAAGGCAGCTTCCCAGGCGCCGAGGAATCCCATGCAGCGCGCACCCGGCGGGCCGCCGGTGCCGGGCCTGCCCCAGGCGCCAGGTGCTGCGCCCGGATCCGGGGCACCGGCGCCCAGCGCCCCGGCACCGAATTCCGGAACATCCGCCCCGGGCACAGCGGCCCCCACGACTGCTCCCAGCGCCCCGGCGCGGTCCGGGAACCGTCCGTGACGTCGGGCTGGCGTCGCAGCCTGCTGTCGGCCGCGCTGGCGCTGGTCGCGCCGGTTGCCGGCGCAGGTCTCGCGGCGCAGGACTCGGCGGGCGTCACCGCGCCGCCCGCCGTGCCGCCCGGCGCCGATTCAGCGGCACCGGCCCCCGCGCCGGCCCCGCTCGGGCCCGCGACCGGGGCGCAGTCGGACGGCCCGATCGTGGTCGACCGGGTCGTCGCTATCGTGGGCAACCGCCCCGTCCTCGCCTCACAGGTGGACGAGGAGGTCTTCTCGCGCCAGTCGCAGGGCCAGTCTCCCCCGAAGGATCCCGACTCCCTCGCCGCGCTCCGGAAGCAGGTCATCGCGTCGATCGTCGACGAGGAGCTGCTGGTCCAGCAGGCACAGCGCGACACCGCCATCAAGGTCACGGACCAGGAGATCGCGGACGGCGTCGAGCAGCAGGTCCGGAAGGTCCGCGGCAATTTCACTTCGGAAGTCGACTACAAGAACGAGCTCAGGCAGGCCGGCTTCGGCACGCCCGAGGAGTACCGGCGCTGGCTGACGGACCAGCAGCGGCGGGCGGCGTTCCAGAATCGGCTGATCGAGAAGCTGCGGCAGGACGGCAAGCTCAAGCCGGTCTCGCCCACCGAGCAGGAGATGCGGGCGTACTTCGACGAACAGAAGGGCGCCCTCGGCAACCGCCCCGCGACGCTCTCCTTCCGGCAGATCGTCATCGCGCCCCGTCCGACGCCCGGGGCCAAGGCGCGTACGCGGGCGCAGGCGGACTCGATCGTGCTCGAGCTCAGGCGCGGCGCCGACTTCGCCACCGCCGCCAAGCGGTTCTCGCAGGATCCGGGATCGAAGGACCAGGGTGGCTCGCTCAACTGGTTCCGGCGCGGGGTGATGGTGCCGGAGTTCGAGCGGGTGGCGTTCGCGCTCCGTCCGGGCGTGGTCTCGGATCCGGTCGAGTCGCCGTTCGGGTACCATATCATCCAGGTCGAGCGGGTGCAGCCGGCCGAAGTGCAGGCGCGGCACATCCTGCTCATCCCGGACATCGACTCGATCCACGTGGACAGCGCGCGGGCGCTCGCCGACTCGGTTCGCGGCCTCATTCTTCGTGGCGCGCCGTTCGACTCGCTGCAGCGGGCGCTGCACGACCCGTCGGCCGAGAAGCAGGCGGACAATGTGCCGGCGGACAAGCTGCCCGAGGCCTATGCCAAGGCCTTCGGCGACGCCGACTCCGGCGCGGTGGCGCCGGTGTTCTCACTGCCCGGCGCGGGCACACGCGAGCAGTTCGTGGTCGCCCAGATCACAGGACGGCGGCCGCCGGGCGACATCCGCTACGAGGACGTGCGCGACCGGATCCGCGACCAGCTCGGCCAGCAGCTCGCCATCCGGCGCTACATCGACCGGCTGCGGAGCGCGACCTACGTGGAGGTCCGGTCATAGCGACACGTCTCGCCATCACGCTGGGGGACCCGCGCGGCATCGGTCCCGAGATCACCGCGTGCGCGCTGGCGGAGCCGGTGGCGGCGGAGATCACGGTCGTGGGAGCGGAGGACCAGATCGCGAGGATTCCCGCGGCCCGGCGGATCGGGGTGGGCACGTGGGGGCAGGGGAGCGGTGAGCGGGCCGACGACCGGGCGCGGGTGATCCGGGCGGGCCGGCTCGCCGGTCACGCGGTGGAGACGGCGGTCAAGCTGGCGCTGCAGGGCGAGGTGGACGCGGTCGTGACCGCGCCCGCCCACAAGCACGCCCTCCACCTGGCGGGCTTTCCCTATCCCGGCCACACGGAGTGGCTGGCGAAGCTCGCCGGCGGCGTGGACGTGGCGATGATGCTCGCCTCGCCGGAGCTACGCGTGGTGCTGGTGACGACCCACGTGCCGTTCCGGGATGTCCCGGCGCTTCTGACCGTGGACCGGGTGACGCGCACGGGACGCATCACCCGGCGCGCGCTCAAGGAATGGTTCGGCATCGCATCACCCCGGCTCGCCGTCTGCGCCGTGAATCCGCATGCGGGTGAGAGCGGCCTGTTCGGCGACGAGGAACAGCGGGTGCTCCGGCCGGCAGCGGAAGCGCTCGGCGCGTCGGGACCGATCCCGGCCGACACGGTGTTCGTGCGGGCGCTGCGCGGGGAATTCGACGCGGTGCTGGCGCCCTATCACGATGTGGGAATGACGGCGATCAAGGTGGCGTCCTTCGGCCGCGCGGTGAATGTCACCCTCGGCCTGCCCTTCCCGCGCACCTCGCCGGATCACGGGACGGCGCTCGACATCGCGGGCACCGGGACGGCGGACGCGTCGAGCATGCGGGCGGCCATCGCGCTGGCGCTAAAGCTCGGGGGGCGGCGGATGTAGGGCCTGGTCCTACACCCGCTCCAGCCGCTCCATCAACCCCAGGTAGGCATCGAGCTTGAGCTTCTGCGACGCCCGATTGGCCACCAGCACCGCCCCGCACTGCAACACCGTCTCCCGCTCCACCAGCCCGTTCGCCTTGAGCGTGTTCCCCGTATCGACCAGGTCGACGATCCAGTGCGACAGATTGAGCAGCGGCGCCACCTCGACGGAGCCGTTCACCTGGATGATGTCGACCGGCCGGCCGGCCGCGCCGAAGTGCGCCTGGGCAAGGCGGGGATACTTGGTGGCCACGCGTGCCGTGATCCCTCCAGGCAGGGCGGGATACGGGGCGTCCGCGGGCGCCGCCACGACGAGGCGGCAGAAGCCGAAGCCCAGCTCGAGCGGCTCGAGCACGTCGGCGCCGGTCTCGCGAAGGACGTCGGTGCCGGTCACGCCGAGGTCGGCGGCGCCCGACTCGACGTAGACGGGGACGTCGCCCGGCTTCACCACGAGGAACTCGATGCCCGGGTCGCTCGACGGAATGAGCAGCCGCCGGCCCGCGTCGGCCGCGAGGGTGGCCCCGGCCCGGCGGAAGCGCTCGACCGACGGCTCGTAGAGGCGGCCCTTGGCGAGCGCGATGCGGAGCCGGGTCATCGCGGCACTTCAGCGATGGTGTCGAGGTCGAGCGACACGCCGACCGCCGGCATCGGCCGGCCGAAGCGTGCCATCAGCTCGTCGTACCGTCCGCCGGCGCCGACGGCGCGGCCCGTGCCCGCGACGTAGACCTCGAAGTGCACGCCAGTGTAATACTCGAGGCCGCGCACCTCACCCAGGTCGTAGACCACGTGCGTCCGCTCGTCGGCGGTGAGCGCCGCGTCGAGCGCCAATAGATGCTCGAGGCCGGGCGCCGCCGCGCGTGGCGCGAGGCCGAGGGCGCCCGTGAGCGCCTCCCGCCGGCCGATGACGAAGGGCAGGGCGGTGAGCGTGGCCGCATCGCCGGTGGCGTCGGCCAGCGCGCGGCAGAGGCTGCCGCGATCCTTGCGGTCGATCCAGCGGCGCACGTCGGCGCGGAGCTCTTCGTCGACTGCCGCGATGCCCGGCGCGAGCACGCCCACGTGGCCCAGGTTGACCTGGAAGTCCTGCAAGCCGGCGGCGCGGACCAGCGCGATCGTGAGGCGCACGATCTCGATGTCGGCGGCGAGGTCGCCCTGGCCGAGCAGCTCGGCGCCCACCTGCAGCATCTCGCGGGGCCGGCCGCCGCGCTCGGGCTCCTGACGATAGACCGTCCCCGAGTAGCAGAGCCGGAGCGGCCGGCTGGTGCCGCTGAACGTGGTCGAGGCGACACGGGCGAGACTGGCCGTGAAATCGTAGCGGAGCGCGAGAATGCGGCCGTCGCGGTCGGGGAAGCGGATCAGCCGCTCGGCGACGCCCGGCCCGCCGGCCCGGAGGAAGGTGTCCTGGTACTCGAGCGTCGGCGGGATCAGCTCCTCGTACGCCGCGCGCGCGAGCACCTCCATCGTGGCGCGCTGGAGCTGGCGGCGCCGGCGGGCGGCCTCGCCGGTGAGGTCGAGCGCCCCGGGCGGAGTGACGGCGAGCTGCGAGGGAAGCATGGGGCGGGAAGGTAACGCCGCGCGGCTGGACGGCGCGAGCCTCAGACGGCGGCCGCGAGCACCTCCCGGACCTTGCGGGCGAGCTGGTCGGCGGTGAACGGCTTCTCGAGCAGCGCGCCGGCGGCGGCCAGCTCGCCGTGGCGGTCCACCGCCTCGGGCGCATACCCGGTGATGAACAGCACCTGCATCTCCGGCCGGCTGACCAGCATCCGCTCGGCGAGCTGCAGACCGCCGATTCCGGGCATGACGAGGTCGCTCACCAGCAGGTGGATCGGCTCGGCCTGCTCCGCGATCACCAGCGCCGCCTCGGCGTGCGGCGCTTCCAGGACGTGGTAGCCCTTGGCGCGGAGCGCGCGGCACACCAGGTGGCGGACGGCATCCTCGTCCTCGACCACCAGCACCGTTTCGGACCCGCCGGGCACGGGCGGCTCGGCCACGGCCGCCGTGACGGCGCCCCCCACGGGCGTCTCGGCGCGCGGCAGGAAGACCGTGAAGGTGCTGCCTTCGCCGGGGCGTGAGGCCACCTGGATCTGTCCGCCGCTCTGCCGCACGATGCCGTAGACCGTCGCCAGGCCCAGGCCCGTACCGCGGCCCAGCTCCTTGGTGGTGAAGAATGGCTCGAACAGATGCGCCAGCACATGGTCGTCCATGCCGATGCCCGTGTCGCCCACGCTCAGCGCGACCAGGGGGCCACCGAGGGACAGGCCGTCCGCCGATCCCGTCGTCAGCCCGGCGCCGCTCACGTTGGCGGTGGTGAGCGCGAGCGTGCCGCCGGTGGGCATGGCATCGCGCGCGTTGACGCCGAGGTTGGCGATCACCTGCTCGATCTGCCCCGGATCGGCAACCACGTCGCCCAGCGCCGGGTCGAGATCGAGCTGGAGGGCGATCCGCTCGCCCACCACGCGCTGGAGCATGCCGCCCATCTCGTGCACGATCGCATTGAGGTTCACCAGCCGTGGCTGCAGCACCTGCTTCCGGCTGTAGGCCAGGAGCTGGCGCACGAGCCCGGCCGCGCGGTGGGCCGCCCGGCTGATCTCCTGCAGGTCTTCCCGCCGGGAATCGAATGCGGGCGTTCCGGCCAGCAGTAGCTCGGTGCTGCCCAGGATGGCCGTGAGGAGGTTGTTGAAATCGTGGGCGATGCCGCCCGCGAGCTGACCGACCGCCTCCATCTTCTGCGCCTGCCGGAGCTGGTCCTCGAGGCTCTTCCGGTCGGTGATGTCCCGGAGGTACGCCAGCAGCGAGACCGGACGTCCATCGACGTCGGGGACGACCGAGAGGTTGAGATACATCCAGAGCACCCGGCCGTCGGCGCGCGGCCAGCGAGTCTCCAGGTCCACGCTCCGGGTCTCGCCCGCCAGGAGCCCGTCTCGCCCGGCGCGCTCGGCGGCTACGTCGTCAGGGTGCAGGAGTGCTCCCATCGGGGTGCCCAGCAGGCGGGTGTCCTCGATCCCGAGCAGCCGGCACAGCGTGGGCGGGACCTTGAGCCAGCGTCCGTCCAGGCTCAGGTGCGCAGTCATGACCAGCGCGAATGCCTCGGTCCGTGCGAGCTGCTCCCGGCTCTCCAGCAGCTCGTGCTCGATCCGCAGCCGCTCGATCGCGCCGCCGCAGTGATCGGCGAGCTCCTGGAGGGTCGCGAGCGAGTCGTCATCGTAGGCGTCCGTGGTATAGCTCTGGATGGAGATGATGCCGGTCGGACGGTCGCCGTAGCGGATCGGCACGAACATCAGCGAGCGGGAGCGGCGGCCGGTGTCACCGAAGGTGACGAGGCCGTCGGTGGGCTCGGCGGTGGGCCGGAGGATCAGGGTCGCGCCCTCGCGCAGGATGCGCGAGAACATCGGCCCGGGCGTGGTCTGGGTGTAGGCGGGGGGCACATCGACGGGGGGGCCGCCGTCGAGCGAGTCCAGGGTGAGGACGTCCTGAACCTGGTTGGTCTCCGGATCGTACAGGTCGAGCGTGCACGCGTCCCAGCCGATCAGCTCCTGCGCCGCGCCGACGATGATGCGCGCGGCCTCTTCCGGGGTGCGGGCAGCGCTCAGCCGCCGGCTCACCTCGAAGAATGCGGCCCGCTGGCGCTCGGCGCGGCGGTGCTCGGCCGATTCCCAGCTGCTAGCCATGGTCCTTCGCATCGCCCGGCTTCACCTCGGCGGGCGCCGCGGTGTGCAGCCGCAGGCTCCGCACCCGGCGGCCGTCCATCTCCACCACCTCGAAGGTGTGGGGGCCGACGGTGACGCGGTCGCCCGGCCGGGGCAGCCGCCCGAGCTGGCCGAAGACGTAGCCGCCGATGGTGGTGTAATCGGTGTCGTCGAGGGTGGCGTCGTGCTGCGAGTTGAATTCGGTGATCGGCAGCGCCCCGTCGAGCCGCGCGGCACCGTCGGCGGTGCCGGGCCGGTCCTGCGGATCGTACTCGTCGAAGATGGGGCCGACGATCTCCTCCAGCAGATCCTCCATGGTGACGAGTCCGGCGGTACCGCCGTATTCATCGAGCACCACGGCGAGATGGGTCTTGAGCCGCTTCATGTCCGCCAGCACGTCCTCGACCTCGCGGGTGCCGGGCACGAAGAGCGGCGGGCGCATGATCCCCCGCACGGTCTCGTGCGGCCGCGCCCGGATCGCCGTGAGGATGTCCTTGGCGTGCACCACGCCCACGATCTCGTCGAGGGACTCGGTGTAGACCGGATACCGCGAGCGGCGGGCCACCGCCACCTCATCGGCCGCCTCCTCGACGGTCAGACTGGAATCGAGGGCGACCATCTGGGTCCGGGGCGTCATCACCTCCTGCGCCGTTTTCTCGCTGAACTCGAAGACCCCCTCGAGCAGCCGAGCATCCTCCTTGAGCAGGCTGCCGCCCTCGGTGCTCTGCTCGACCAGCATCCGGATCTCCTCGGGAGAGTGGAGCCGCTCGTGCTCGCCCGGCGGGGAGATCCGCATGAGCCGGAGCAGCCGGTTGGCCGTCCCGTTGAGGAACGCGATCGGCCAGGCCATGATCCATGCGAACCCCATGAGCGGCGCCGCCACCCACGTGCTCAGCGTCTCGGGATAGAGCAGGGCGAGCGCCTTCGGCACCAGCTCGCCCAGGATGATGTGCAGGATGGTGATGATGATGAAGGCGATGATCGAGGCGACGCCGTGCGTGGCGACGGTGGCCAGCGTTGCCGGCAGCCAGCCAAAACCGCCGATGATCAGCCCGGCAAGCGCGGGCTCCCCGATCCAGCCGAGGCCCAGCGACGCGAGCGTGATGCCCAGTTGGGTGGCGGAGATGTAGCGGTCGAGCGATTGTACCGCGCGGCGGGCCAGCCTAGCTTTGCCATCCCCCGCCCGGGCCATTTCGTCCAGCCGCGTGCGCCGAGCGCCGACCAGGGCGAACTCGGCCGCCACGAAGAAGGCGTTCGCGAGCACCAGGACGACGACCGAGACCAGTCCGAGACCTATCGCGGGGGAAGCAGCCGATTCCATACGCTTTAAGTGTAGTACTCCAAAGGTGTTACCGCGAGGTCCCCCAATGATGCGCGTGCTGGCCGTCCCGCCTTTCGAGGCGCTCGACCCGCTGCTCCCCCGCCGCGCCGGCAGCGATCCGGAGACCCGGGACGCGGTGCGCCGCATCCTGGAGGACGTGCTCGAGCGCGGCGACGAGGCGGTACGCGAATATACCCGCCGGTTCGACGGCGTGGACCTCGGCCCGCGCGAGTGGGAGCTCGACGCGACTACCTGGCAGAGCGCGCTGAGCCGCATTGCCCCCGGGCTCCGGGTGGCGCTGGCTCTGGCCGTAGATCGCGTCCGCGGGTATCACGAACACCAGCGGGAGCCCGGGTTCACGCTCGCCGAGGCGGACGGCAGCGTGGTGGGCATGAAAGTGACGCCGCTCGACCGGGTCGGGCTATACGTCCCCGGCGGCAAGGCGAGCTATCCCTCGTCGGTCGTCATGAACGCGGTGCCGGCGCTGGTGGCGGGCGTGCAGGAGATCGTGGCCGTGGTGCCGCCGCAGGGAGTGACCGACCTGGTGCTCGCCGCCTGCGCGCTCTCCGGTGTGACGCGGATCTTCCGGATCGGCGGGGCGCAGGCGGTGGCGGCGCTGGCGTACGGGACGGCCACGGTGCCGCGGGTGGACAAGATCGTGGGCCCCGGGAACCGCTGGGTGGCGGAGGCCAAGCGGCAGGTGGTGGGGCAGGTGGGCATCGACATGATCGCCGGTCCGACCGAAGTGCTCATCCTTGCGGACGCGACGGCGCGGCCGGCACGGGTTGCGGCGGACCTGATTGCCCAGGCCGAGCACGACGAGGACGCGGTGTGCTGGTGCGTCACGACCGATCCCGCGCTGGCCGAGGCGCTGCCGGCCGCGCTCGAGGCGGCGCTGGCCGCGGCGCCCCGGGCGGCTATCGCGCGGGCCGCCCTCGAGCGCAACGGGCTGATCGTCCTGGTGCCGTCGATGCGCGAGGCGATCGAGGTGGCCAACCGGCGGGCTCCGGAACATCTCGAGATCGTTGCCGACGGCGCCGAGCGCGTGGCGGGCGGCATCCGGCATGCGGGCGCGATCTTCCTCGGCGACGACACGCCCGAGCCCGTGGGCGACTACATCGCCGGCCCGAGCCACGTCCTCCCCACCAGCGGCACGGCGCGGTACGCCTCGCCGCTTGGCGTGTACGACTTCGTGAAGCGCACCAGCGTGATCCGGTACACCCGGGCACGGCTGGCCGAAGACGCGGAGGCGATCATCGCGCTGGCGGAGGCGGAAGGTCTCTACGGGCATGCGGAGGCGGTGCGGATCCGGCAGGCGGAGGAGTCGCAGGGAGGGCGACGGGATTCGGGGGCGGGGCGGATCGTGTCGGACTGAGCAGCGCTGTCGGAGCTAAATTCCCCCTATGCCCGCGACCCCCCGCCGCGCCGACTGCGCCCACCTGACCCAGGGCCCGGCGACCCCCATGCCGCGTCTGTGGCTCGTGCTGGGACTCACCGGCACCTTCATGGTGCTGGAGGTCATCGGCGGCTGGCTGAGCGGCTCGCTGGCGCTGCTGGCCGACGCGGGCCACATGCTGACCGACGTCGGCGCGCTGGCCCTGAGCCTGCTCACGGCCTGGATCGCCCAGCGGCCGGCCGACGATACCAAGACCTACGGCTATCTCCGCTGGGAGATCCTGGCGGCCCTGGTGAACGGCGCCGCCCTCTTCGGTATCGCGGGCTGGGTGGTGGTCGAGGCCATCCAGCGGATTCAGCACCCCGAGCCGATCCGGACCGGGCTCTTCCTGGCCGTGGCCGCCGCGGGGCTGGTGGTGAACCTCATCAGCCTGGGCCTGCTGCACCGCTCGCGTGAGGGCAGCCTCAACGCCCGCGGCGCCTACCTCCACGTCCTCGGCGACGCCCTGGGCTCCGCCGGTGCGCTCGGCGCCGCGGCGATCATCTGGCTCACCGGCTGGCTGCCCGCCGACCCGATCGCGTCGATCGGCCTCTCACTGTTGATCCTGGCCGGTGCCTGGCGCCTCATCCGCGAAAGCACCGACATCCTGCTCGACGCCGTCCCCCGCCACGTCGTCCTTGCCGAGGTGCACCGGCGTATCCTGGAAGTCCCGGGGGTGGCGGCGGTCCACGACCTCCACGTCTGGACGGTGGTGAACGGGGTCGTAGCGATGAGCGGTCACGCGGTCGTCCCCGAGCTGGAGAGCCATCCGGTGGTGCTCGACGGGATCCGGACGGAGATGGCCGGCCTCGGCATCGACCACGTGACGATGCAGCTCGAGGTGGCGGACGAGTGTGAGGACCTCCGGGCGGTGGCGGCGGCGGCCGTTCACGCCGGCCACGGGCATCACGGGCACGGGCATTAGCCACGGAGATCGGGCCGGCCCCGAGCCCTTCGTGGCGAGTCACCCTGAGCACAGCGAAGGGGCCATGATTCGGGTCATGGCCCCTTCGCTGTGCTCAGGGTGACTCCCGAGCGGGGCGGGCGTCGTGCCGCCCGGCCACCCGCCCGGACAAAGGTTCTTGCGGCCCCGCCCAGCCTAGTCTATATATGCGCCGCGGAGGCCCGGGCGTTCGGGCCTCATCCGTTCCGACCGAAGGAAGTGCCGTTTGATCCGTAACTTGGCCATCATCGCCCACGTCGACCACGGCAAGACCACGCTGGTGGACCAGATGCTGCGGCAAGCCGGGGCGTTCCGCGCCAACCAGCAGGTCGAAGAGCGGGTCATGGACTCGAACCCGCTCGAGCGGGAGCGCGGGATCACCATCCTGGCCAAGAACACGGCCGTCCGCTGGCAGGGTGTCAAGATCAACATCGTGGACACCCCGGGCCACGCGGACTTCGGCGGCGAGGTCGAGCGGATCCTGCGCATGGTGGACGGCGTGCTGATCCTGGTGGACGCCGCCGAGGGACCGATGCCGCAGACGCGGTTCGTCACCCGGAAGGCGCTGGCCCTGGGGCTCCGCCCGATCGTCGCCATCAACAAGATCGACCGGAGCGACGCCGAGCCGCTCCGGGTGCACGACGAGGTGCTGGGGCTGTTCATCGATCTCGAGGCCACTCCCGAGCAGCTCGATGCCCCCTTCCTCTATACGTCGAGCCGCGCCGGCACCGCCACGATGGAGCTCGAGCATCCGGGCACCGACCTGCAGCCGCTGTTCCAGGCGATCATCGACTACGTGCCGCCCCCGACGGGCGACCCCGAGGGCCCGTTCCAGATGCTGGTCTCCACGCTCGACTTCTCGACCTTCCTCGGCCGCATCGCGATCGGGCGGATCGAGCGTGGCCGCGTGCGGGTGGGCGATCAAGTGGCGCTGCTGCCGCTGGGCGAGCCGGGGTTGGTAACCGACGAGGTATTCGAGCGGAACCGGGTGACCAGGCTGTACACCTTCGACGGGCTCCACCGGGTCGAAGTGGACGTCGCCGGGGCAGGGGACATCGTGGCGCTGTCCGGCTTCGAGACCATCGAGATCGGCCGCACGTTCACCTCGGTGGACGCGCCCGAGCGGATGCTGGGGATTGCGGTCGAGGAGCCCACGATCTCGGTGGACTTCATCGTCAACAACGGCCCATTCGCTGGGCGGGACGGGAAGTACGTCACCAGCCGCCAGCTCAAGGACCGGCTGTACCGGGAGCTCGAGCGGAACGTGGCGCTCCGGGTGGAGGAGACCGACAGCCCGGACACCCACAGCGTGGCCGGCCGCGGAGAGCTCCACCTCGGCATTCTCATGGAGACGATGCGGCGCGAGGGGTTCGAGTTCCAGGTGTCGCGTCCACGGGTCATCACCAAGCTCGGCCCGGGCGGGGAGCGGCTGGAGCCGTACGAGGAGTTGACTGTTGACGTCCCCGAGGAGTACATGGGCGTAGTGATGGAGAAGCTCGGGCCCCGCCGGAGCGAGATGACCGAGATGCGGAACCCGGGGCAGGGCATGGTGCGGCTCACCTTCCGGATCCCGGCCCGGGGGCTCTTCGGGTACCGATCGGAGTTCCTGACCGACACCCGCGGCACCGGCATCATGCACCACCGGTTCCTGGACTACGGGCCGTGGGCGGGGCCGCTCGCCGGCCGGAAGCGCGGCGTCATGGTGGCCGACCGCGAGGGATCGGTGGTGGCGTTCGCGCTCGGCAACCTGCAGGAGCGGGCGCAGATGTTCGTGATGCCGGGTGACCACGTGTACGAGGGGATGATCGCGGGCGAGAGCTCGCGCCCCGGCGACATGGACGTCAACGTCACGAAGGAAAAGAAGCTCACGAACATGCGGACCACGGCCTCGGACGACAACGTCATCCTGGAGCCGCCCCGCCAGATCACCCTCGAGTACGCCCTGGAGTACATCGAGGAGGACGAGTTGATCGAGGTGACGCCGAAGACCATCCGGCTCCGGAAGCGGGTGCTGACGGCGAACGACCGCAAGAAGGCCGCGCGGGCCGCCCGGGTGGCGGATGCTTCCTAGGACGCCGGACTTACACTCTTTCTGAGATGGGCGGAGGGCATCATGCTGGCCTGGGAGACGTCGGTGGAGAGCCTGGAGCTGCGTCGCAAGTTCGACGAGGATGAAGACGAGTTCGAGGACGACGGCTTCACCTTCGACGACGACGACGAGGACGACGAGGACCTCGACAACGAGGACGACGTCGACGACGAGGACGACTTCGACGACGAGGAGCTCGAGGAGCTCGAGGACATCGACGAAGAAGAGGAGATGCGGTGATTCGTGCCGCTCCGAACGCGGTCCGGCGCAGACCCGGGCTCGTCGGGCTTGCGCCGGTGCGGGCGGCTGGCTATGCTCCCGTCCCTGTTAAGGGCCTGTAGCTCAGGTGGTTAGAGCGCACGCCTGATAAGCGTGAGGTCGGAGGTTCAACTCCTCCCAGGCCCATTTTCTGAACCTGTTGCCCTGCTTGGTGATCTCACACCGGGCGGGGCTTCTTCATGGGGTTGCAGGGCGCGGCCGCGACT
>Ga0210142_1000109_pt1 | contig 18328 bp, 21 predicted proteins | sample Goodyear_PhragC__FD_184869 | JGI IMG/M metagenome (GOLD analysis project Ga0210142, IMG submission 184869) | Wetland microbial communities from San Francisco Bay, California, USA, that impact long-term carbon sequestration - Goodyear_PhragC_D2... | ecosystem: Environmental > Aquatic > Marine >...
TGGCGAGACCCTGGCCTGCGGCACCGGCGCCTCGGCGGTGGTCGTCGCTGGGGTGCTATGCGGACGGACCGACCGGGTACTGCGCAACTGCCTGCGCGGCGGCACTCTGGAACTGGAATGGACCGCGGGCGGTCCGGTGCTGATGACCGGCCCGGCGGTGGAGGTTTTTTCCGGGGAGTACCGGCCGCAATGAGCCCCTGTCCGATGTGCGGCAAGTGGGCCGCCGAACCCGAGCTGCGGATCGCCGAGCTGGAGCACTGCTACGTATCCCTCAACCGCGACCAGTTCTTCGCCGGTTACTGCTTCGTCTTCACCAGGGACCACGTCACCGAGCTCTTCCACCTCGATCCGGCCACCCGCCAGGGGGTTATGGAGGAGGTCAACCGGGTGGCCCGGGTGCTTGCCGAGCTCTTCCGGCCGACCAAGATCAACTACGAGCTGCTCGGCAACATGGTGCCGCACATGCACTGGCACCTGGTGCCGCGCTTCACCGACGATCCCCTCTGGCCGCGGCCGATCTGGAGCGAAGTGCATACTGAGCACCTGCTGACCGCCGACCAGTATGCCGAACGCATCGCGCTGATTCGCAGCGCCCTTTAGCTCGAGTTGCAGAACGGATCTGGAATCGCAAACCTTCGCCTCGGGATGACTTCGCAATCCCCCCGATTTTAAAATCCTCAAGTTATCTTGAAGAAATCTTGAAGCTTAAATGATTTAGGGTTTTCCTCCACGCCACCGAACCAGACATAATCATTACCTCAAACTCCGACCAAACCAAGGTTTGCCGTTATGGACGCCGTCCTCTTCGATCTCGACAACACCCTCTACGCTCCGGAACGGGACGTTTTCTCCCTGATCGACCGGCGTATCAACCGCTACATGCTGGAGGTCGTCGCCATCCCCGCCACCGCGGTCGATGGTCTGCGTCGCCACTACTGGAAGACCTACGGCGCCACCCTCCAGGGGCTGATCCGCCACTACGCCGTCGACCCTGAGGACTACCTCGAGTACGTGCACGACATCGACGTCGCCGGCCGGCTGCAGCCCGACCAGCAGCTGCGCAGCAGCCTGCAGCTGCTGGCGGCCCGCCGTTTCGTCTTCACCAACGGCTCGCGAAGCCATGCCGAAAAGGTCATCGCCGCCCTCGGTCTCGAGGGCGCCTTCGAGGAGATCTTCGACATCCGCATCGCCGCCTACCAGCCCAAGCCCAACCTCGACCCCTATCTCGGCGTACTCCGCTGCCTCGGCCTGCCTGCCGAGCGCTGCATCATGGTCGAGGATTCCCTCGACAACCTGGCCACCGCCAAGCACCTCGGCATGACCACGGTGCTGGTCGGTCCCGGCGCCGCCGATGCCAGCGTCGACCACCAGGTCCCCTCCGCCCTGGCCGCCGCGCAGCTGGTGGCTTCCTGGCTCTAATCCCCCACCCGAGGAGTTCTGATGCAACCGTTGGGAGTCCACGTGTCGATCAGCGGCGGTGTGGAGCTGGCCTTCGCCCGCGGCGAAGAGGTCGGCTGCACGGCGATCCAGATTTTCACCAAGAACGCCAGCCAGTGGCACGCCAAGCCGATTTCGGCGGCAAGCGCCGCGGCCTTCCGCGCCAACCGCGCCGCCAGTTCCATCGGCCCGGTAACCGCCCACGACAGCTACCTGATCAACCTCGCGGCCCCGGACGACGAGAAGTGGGTGAGGGCCAGGGCCGCTTTTCGCGACGAGCTGGAGCGCTGCGCGCTGCTCGGAGTCGAGGCCCTGGTGATGCATCCCGGCGCCCATCTTGGTACCGGTGAGGAGGCTGGTCTGCAGCGCATCGCCGCCGCCTTCCGCGAGATCTTCACCGATGCCCCGAAGGGAGTGCGGGTCCTGCTCGAAACCACCGCCGGCATGGGCAGCCACCTCGGCTGGCGCTTCGAGCAACTGGCGCGGATCATCGAATTGGTTCCGGAGCACGAGTTCGGCATCTGCCTCGACACGTGTCACGTCTTCGCCGCCGGCTACGACCTGTCCACGGAAACCGGCTATGTGGCGATGATGGAAGAGTTCGACCGGATCATCGGCTGCGACAAGCTCCGGCTGTTCCACGTCAACGACAGCAAAAAGCCCTGCGGCTCGCGCGTCGACCGCCATGAACACGTCGGCCAGGGATGCATCGGCGAAACCGGATTCGCCTGCCTGCTGCGCGATGCGCGCTTCACCGCCGTGCAACCTGGCAATGCTGCGCCGGCTGGCCGGGGAGGCATAGCCTGGCGGGCGGTTGATTCCCCGCAACGAATGCCAAGAATGGTTGGTCGCAGGCACGGCCCGGCGACGCTGGTCTAGGGTCAAGCAAGCGGATGGGAGGCTATAAATGCGGGCGGTACTGCAACGGGTCACCCGGGCGCAGGTCGAGGTCGCCGGCGAGACGGTCGGCGCCATCGGTCCCGGTCTGCTGGTGCTGCTCGGCGTCGGGCAGGAAGACGACGCCGTCGATGCCCGCTCCCTGGCCGAAAAGAGCGCGGGTCTGCGAATTTTCGAGGACGAACAGGGGAAGATGAACCGCTCGGTTGTCGATGTGGGCGGCAGCGTCCTGGTCGTCTCCCAATTCACCCTCTACGGCGACTGCCGCAAGGGACGCCGGCCGGGCTTTTCCGCCGCCGCGCCGCCGGAGCGGGCCGCCCAGCTTTACCAGCAGTATGTCGAGCGGTTGCGACAGCTGGGCCTGACCGTAGCGACCGGCGTCTTCCAGGCGGAGATGGCGGTCGAGCTGGTCAATGACGGGCCGGTGACGTTACTGCTCGACAGCGGCAAGGATTTTTAGCGACCGTCGCCGCACGGGGACGGTCCCATTGCCATCCAATTAGCAGCAGGCAAAGAGGACAGGCCCCCTCGGAGCCAGTCCCTAATCAAGCCCCTACTGGAGACGTCATGGATTCCGAAGAGTACCGCCAGCCCAGCAAGTCGGCCCTGAAGCGAGCCGCCAAAGAGATTGAGGAGATGGCCGGCCAGCTTGCCGAGGCGGCCGATGGGGTGGTGGCCGGGCTGGAACTGAGCGAGGAGGTCCGCGAGGAGATCGAACTGGCCCGCCATACCACAGGCCGCGGAGCCCGCAAGCGCCAGGTCAAGCATCTGGCCGGGCTGTTGCGCCACCGCCCCGAGGAGGCTGCCGCCATCCAGGAACACCTGCTTGGCCAGAGCGAATGTCACTGGGAACAGCAGCGGGTCTTTCACCAGCTCGAAGAGTGGCGCGACCGGCTCTGTGATCCCGATCAGGCTACGGCCACCCTGGCGGAGCTCGGGAATCGCTCCCCCGGACTGGACTTCAAAGAACTGGCGCGGCTTTCGCGGGCCGCCTGCCAGGGCGACAAGGCTGCGGCGCGGCAGATCTTCCGCCGTCTGCGGGAAATCGCGGACACACTGGCCTGAGCAGAGAGAGGGGCGCCGTAGGAGGCCGCCTCTCCGGGAGGCCGGGCCATGACGGCGGGTTGAGGAACCCTGCCCCGGTGCTATGCTTGACCTGTCCACCCCTGACGCCGAGGGCGAGGAGGTCTGCATGCGCATTTTGCCGAAAGCCGCGCTGGTGGTTCTGCTCCTGGCAACGGCCGCCCAAGCGGACGTCTTTCGCTGCCGCAACAGCGCGGGGAGACTGGTCTTTACCGACGACCCGGCCCTCTTCCCCGCCGGATGCAAGGCGGAACCAGGCCCATCGACGGGGACCCTGAACGTGGTGCCCCTGCCGGTTCCGGCCGGCGCCCGCCAGCGGGCCGAGGCGTACATCCAAGCCCGCGAAGCGCGGCGCCAGGCCGGACAGGAGCAGTTGGCCGGTTGGCTGGACGCCGCCCGCAGCATTGCAGAAGACTTCCGCCAGGCCCAGCGGCAGCGCTACTATTCCCGGCAACGCAGCCAGGCTGTGATCAACCAGGCCCTGCAGGGGATGACCCGGGCCGCCCAGGACAAGACGGACCTGCTGCAGGCCATGGACGCACAGGGTGCCTCGCCGGACGAAATCCAGCAGGTGCGGCACCTGCTGGAAGGGGTCAAGGCCCCTTGAAGGCAGACAAAAAGCCCCGTCGGCAAACGACGGGGCTTTTCGATTCGGTCCGCTGCGGCGGCAGGCTCAGAGGGCCTTCTTGATCAGACCCTCAAGCTGGTTCTTGGGGACCGCGCCGACCACCTGGTCGACCACCTTGCCGTCCTTGAACAGGATCAGGGTCGGGATGCCACGAACCCCGAATTTGCCGGGAGTGGCGGGATTCTCGTCGACGTTGAGCTTGGCCACCTTGACTTTGCCGTCATATTCATCGGCCAGACTGTCGACCACCGGGCTGATCGCCTTGCAGGGAGCGCACCACGATGCCCAAAAGTCGACCAAAACGGGCACCGAGGAATTGGTCACGTCATTTTCAAAACTGTCGTCGGTCAACTGCACGACTTTATCACTCGCCATGGGGGGTCTCCTTTAGGATGTAATTGCCGCAATCACTACCTCGTAACTCTGCTAATGATAAAACAGCCCGACAAAAAAGCAAGACATAATTCCCCCGGTTAACGCCTTGACACCTCTGTGGCGGCACCCTATGATGCCGGAAATTAAAGGGAGTGAGGGCGAACCGCATGGAGCAGGAGAAGATTGCGCAGGCCATTGCCGAGCTGGGGACCTGCCTCGAGGAGAGTTTCCTGGCCGACCCGGAAGCCGTGGCACGATTCGCCGGACAGATCGTTGCCGCCTTCCATCGCAACGGACGGCTGTTCCTTGCCGGCAGCGGCCCGCTGGCCGCGGTGGCCGCATTGATTGCCGACCGCTTCCTGCACCGGCTGGCCTTCGAGCGCCCCCAACTGCCGGCCTTCGCCCTCGGCGGCGGCACTCCGCTGCTGCAGTCCCTGGGGCGGGAGGGACTGCAGCGCCAAGCCGGCGCGCGGCAGCTGCGCATGCTGGCGGCCAACGAAGATATCCTGCTGATTTTCACCGATGGCAGCCGCGACGAGGGCATTTCCGAGTTGCTGCAGACGGGCCGTCAACTGGGCTGCACCATCGTGACCGTCGGGCCACCGCGCGAAGTGCCGGGGGAGGACCTCGTCGACCGGCGGTTTGGCATCAGCTGCGAATCTCCGGCGCGTCTGGCCGAGGTGGCGCTCTTCTTCGGCCAGCTGCTCTGCGAACTGGTTGAGGCCGAACTCTTCGGAATTTAAAGAGGGAGGCAGGAGAGCCGCTCTATCCCCCCCTGACCCCTGACCCCTGCCATGACCGATTTTCCCATCCAGCTGCAGCTCAAGGGCCGCCTCTGCATCGTCGTCGGCGGCGGCGCCGTCGGCCGGCGCAAGATTAATGGCCTGCTCGCCGCCGGGGCCCGGGTGCGGCTGATTACGGCGGAGCCGACCGCCGACCTGCCGGCCGAAGTCGAGCTGGTGCAGCGGCCCTTCCAACGCGGCGATCTCACCGGCTCCCTGCTCGCCTTTGCCGCCACCGACGATCCGCGGGTAAACGCCGCCGTCGCCGCGGAAGCCCGCGCCGCAGGGATTTTGGTCAATGTCGCCGACGACCCCCTGCAGGGGGACTTCGTGCTCCCGGCGGTTTTGCGCCGCGGTTCGCTGACCCTGACCGCGGCCACCGGTGGGGGCAGCCCCGCCCTTGCCGTCCTGCTGCGCGATCGCCTGGCCGGGCAGTACGGTCCCGGATGGGATACGACCCTGCAAGTCGTCGCCGCCCTGCGCCGCCAGTGGTTGACAGAGCCACCGAAGGGCGAATATAATGCCGAGATTTTGCGTCGTCTTCTGGAAGGGGGCCTGCCCGACCTGATCGCGGCCGGCGACGCGGCCGGTGTCGATTGCCTGCTCGCTGAAGTCGCCGGCGCGGAGATGTCGCTGGAGGCCTTGGGGATAAGCCTGCCGAAAGGGAAACCATGAGCGTCAACGTCCTGCTCTTCAAGATTACGCTGCTGCTCTATTTTGCCGCCACCGTTCTCTACCTGGTCGATGTGCTGCTGCACCGGGATCAGGCCGGCCGGTTGGCCCGCTGGGTGCTGGTCGGCGGTTTCACCGTCCACTGCGCGACTCTCGTGGCCCGCTACTTCGCCACCGGCTATACTCCGGCGTCCAACCTCTACGAAGCCCTCTCCTTCTTCGCCTGGGCCATCGTCGGCACCTTTCTCGCTTTCGACCTGCGCTACCGGCTGGCAGTCCTCGGCGCCTTTTCCTGTCCCCTGGCGCTGGCGCTGATGATCATGGGCAGCGCCGCCACCAAGACGACCCGCGAACTCAACCCGATGCTCGATTCCTGGTGGTTCCCGGTGCATGTCACCCTGGCCTTTTTGGGCGATGCGATCTTCGGCGTCGCGGCGGTGGCCGGCGTGCTCTACCTCGTCCAGGAGCGGATGCTCAAGAGCAAGAAGTTCTCCACCCTCTACCATTCCCTGCCATCGCTGCAGACCCTCGACTCGATCAACTACAAGTGTCTGACCTTCGGTTTTCCGCTGATGACCATGGGGATAATCTCCGGGGCGATCTGGGCCAACTCGGCCTGGGGAACCTACTGGAACTGGGACCCCAAGGAGACCTGGGCACTGATCACCTGGTTCGTCTACGCGGCCCTGCTGCACGGCCGCCTGACCATCGGCTGGCGAGGCCGGCGGGCGGCGATCTTCGCCATCATCGGCTTTCTCTGTCTGCTCTTCTCCTTTCTGGGAGTCAACTGGTTCCTTTCCGGCGCGCACAGCTTCAAGGCGCTGGAAGGCCGCTGACGGCCGGATTTTGAACGGATTGGCAGTATGAATATCATCGTCGTCGGGCTCAGCCACAAGACCGCTCCGGTGGAGATCCGCGAGCGGGTCGCTTTCGCCCCGACCGCCATGGAAAAACCGCTGCGGCAGGTCGCCGCCCTGCCCGGGATCAGCGAAGGGCTGATCGTCTCCACCTGCAACCGGGTGGAAGTCTACGCCGTCAGCCGCGAAGCCGAGGCCGGCATCGCCCATTTGCGCCACTTCATGGCCGATTACCACGGTCTGCCAACGGAGGAGTTGGATTCCCATCTCTACGATTACCAGGGGGAGGCGGCCATCCAGCACATCTTCCGGGTCGCCTCCAGCCTCGATTCCATGGTTATCGGCGAGCCGCAGATTCTCGGCCAGATCAAGACCGCCTACGGCTACGCCGCCGAATTCAAGACGGCGGGGCTGATTCTCAACCGCCTGCTGCACAAGGCCTTTTCCGTCGCCAAGCGGGTGCGCACCGAAACTGAAATCGCCAGCAACGCGGTCTCGGTCTCCTTTGCCGCCGTGGAGTTGGCCCGCAAAATCTTCGATTCCCTGACCGACAAGACGGTGCTGCTGATCGGCGCCGGCGAGATGTGCGAATTGGCCGCCCGCCACTTCATGAACAACGGCGTCGCCAGGGTCCACGTCACCAACCGCACCTTCGAGCGGGCGCAGAAGCTGGCCGAAGAGTTCGGCGGCAAACCGATCCTGTTTGACAACTTTGTCGACCACCTGCCGCAGATCGACATCGTCCTGACCTCCACTGGGGCCCCCAACTTCATCCTCGGCCACAAGACCATTGAGGAGGTCATTCGCCGCCGCAAGTACAAGCCGATGTTTTTCATCGACATCGCCGTACCGCGGGACATCGACCCGCGGGTCAACGCCATCGAGAACGTCTACCTCTACGACGTCGACGACCTGCAGGGGGTGGTGCAAGCCAACCTCAAGGAACGCCACAAGGAGGCGAAGAAGGCGGAAGGCATCATCGACCAGGAGATCGGCGCCTTCTTCAAGTGGCTCGCCAGCCTCGACGTGGTGCCGACCATCGTCGCCCTGCGCAAGAAGCTCGAGGAGATCCGCCGCGCCGAGTTGGAGAAGACCTTCGGCACCCTCAAGGGGCTCGGCGACAAGGAACGCAAGTCGATCGAGGCGCTGACCGCGGCGATCGTCAACAAGGTTCTGCACCAACCGATGACCCTGTTGAAGAAGAGCCAGAACAATCCGGCCGGCGAGAGTTACGTCGAGGCGGTGCGGGCTCTCTTCGACCTCGATCTGCCGGCCCCGGAGGGGAAGATCGAGTGCCTCGACGACCAGGTCGGCGAATGACCGCCGCTGCAACCCAATCCAATCCAGATTCATCCAGATAAGGAGTTATTGCTGATCATGGCCAAGAAACTACTGCGTATCGGCACCCGCGCCAGCCAGCTCGCCCTGTGGCAGGCCAACTGGGTCAAGAGCGAACTGGAAAAGCGCTACCCCGATCTCGAAGTCACCCTGACCAGGATCAAGACGCAAGGGGACAAGATCCTCGATGTGCCGCTGGCGATGGTCGGCGGCAAGGGGCTGTTCACCAAGGAGCTTCAGGAGGCGATGCTGCGCGGTGAGACCGACATTTCCGTGCACTCGATGAAGGACGTGCCGACCCTCTTCCCCGATGGGCTGGCGCTGCGCTGCATCACCGAGCGCGAGGACGTGCGCGACATCGTCATCCTGCGATCCGGCATCGCCACCTGGCGCGACCTGCCGCAGGGAGCGCGCATCGGTACCAGCGCCCTGCGCCGCAAGGCGCAGCTGCTGCACATCCGCCCCGACCTGCAGATGGTCGACATCCGCGGCAACGTCGAAACCCGCATCCGCAAGCTCACCGAGGACAACCTCGATGCCGTCATCCTCGCCGCCGCCGGCATGCACCGCCTCGGTTTCGACAGCCAGATCGGCGAGTATCTGCCGGTCGACGTCTCCATCCCGGCCATCGGCCAGGGAGCCCTCGGCATCGAAAGCCGCGTGGACGACGCCGCGACCAACGCCCTCATCGACTTCTTCAACCATGCCGAATCCGACTGGGCGGTGCGCGCCGAGCGCGCCTTCCTGCGCCGCCTGGAAGGCGGCTGCCAGGTCCCCATCGCCTGCCACGGCACCGTCGCCGGCCGCACCCTGAGCCTCACCGGCCTGGTCGCCGACTGCGACGGCGTGCAATGCCTGAAGAAGAGCGTCAGCGGGCCGGTGGAGGAATGCGAACACCTCGGCGCCTCCCTCGGCGACGACCTGCTGATCATGGGGGCCGGCAAAATTCTCAACGAGGTCTACCAGCACGAAACCTTCAACGTCACGCGGGAAGACGTCTGACCGGGCGTCCACGGAACGGCGTCGTAGGGGCACGGCATGCCGTGCCCCTACTGCTTGCGGGCAGGATGGCGTAACTTGAAACAGGGGATCGTCTATCTCATCGGTGCCGGGCCCGGCGACCCGGGCCTGATCACGGTCCGCGGCCTCGACTGCCTGCGCCGTGCCGACGCGGTGGTCTACGACTACCTGGCCAACCCGGCGCTGCTCTCCGAGGCCCCCGCGGCCGAGCAGATCTACGTCGGCAAGACCCGCGGCTATCATCACCGGCCGCAAGACGAGATCAACGCCCTGCTCGCCGAACTGGCCGGTCAGGGAAAGGTCGTGGCCCGCCTCAAGGGAGGCGACCCCTACCTCTTCGGCCGCGGCGGCGAGGAGGCGCTTTATCTCCACCGCCAGGGAGTCGCTTTCGAGGTCGTCCCCGGGGTCACCGCCGGCTTCGCCGCGGCGGCCTATGCCGGCATTCCCCTCACTCACCGCGACTTCACCACCAGCCTCGGCTTGGTCACCGGCCACGAAGACCCCGCCAAAAAGTTTTCCAGTCTCGACTGGGAAAAACTCGCCACCGGCGTCGGCACCCTGGTCTTCTACATGGGAATGGCCAACCTCGAGCTGATCGCCAGGGAACTGATCGCTCACGGCCGCAGCCCGCTGACCCCGGTCGCGGTGGTGCGCTGGGCGACCACGCCGCGCCAGCAGACCCTCACCGGCACCCTCGCCGACATCGCCGCGCGGGTCCGCGAAACAGGCTTCAAACCGCCGGCGGTGATCATCGTCGGCGAGGTCGTCACTTTGCGCGAAAAGCTGCGCTGGTTCGACAACCGGCCGCTCTTCGGCCGGCGGGTGCTGGTCACCCGCAGCGTCGAGCAGGGGGGACGGTTCACCGAACTGCTGGCCGCCGCCGGTGCCGAGGCGCTTTCCTGCCCGGTCCTCGAGGTGCTGCCGGCAGCGGATCCGGCGCCGCTCGACGCCGCCCTCGCCAACCTCTCCGCCACCGACCTCCTGATCCTCACCTCGGCCAACGCCGTGGAGCATTTCATCGCCCGGCTGCGCGCCGCCGGCCGCGACCTGCGCGCCCTGGCCGGGGTGGAGATCGCCGTGGTCGGCCCGAAGACCGGCGAGGCGCTGGCCGCCCACGGCCTGGTTGCCGATCTGGTCCCCGCCGACTTTCGGGCGGAAGGGGTGCTGGAGCTGCTGCGGGAACGCGGCGTCACCGGCCAGCGCATCCTCTATCCCCGAGCCGAACTGGCCCGCGAGCTGCTAGCTACCGAGCTGGCCGCCCTCGGTGCGGAGGTCGACGCCCCCATTGCTTACCGCACCCGGCCGCCGCAGCAGGGAGCCGAACGGCTGCGCGAGGCGTTGGCCGCGGGGATCGACGCCGTGACCTTCACCTCGTCCTCCACCGTCGACAACCTGCTGGCCATGGCCGGCGAGGGCGCCCCGGAGCTGCTGGCGAACGTCACCATCGTCTCCATCGGCCCGCTGACCACCGCCACCGCCCGCCGCCATGGCCTGACCGTCCATGTCGAGGCGGCCAGTTCGACCCTGGAGGGAATGGTGGCCGCGATGATAGACTACTTTGCGAAGCACCCGGGGGAAAAGGGCCTCAAAGAAAAGTTTTAAGGTTTGAGTTTTAAGGTTTGAGTATTTCCCCCAGCCCCTAGCCCCTAGCCCCTGTCCCTTTACCCCACGCCTTTATCCGGAGGTAACAAAATGTTCTTCCCCGAATACCGCGCCCGCCGCCTGCGCCGCAACGCCAACATGCGCCGCATGGTCCGCGAGACCTTCCTGCGCACCGACGATCTGATCTACCCGATGTTCTCCGCCTTCGGCCAGGGGATCAAGAAGGAGATCCCCTCGATGCCCGGCATCTACCAGCAGTCGATCGAGCACATCGTCGGCGAGGCCAAAGAAGTCCATGAGCTCGGCATTCCGGCGGTGATCCTGTTCGGCATCCCCGAGGCCAAGGACCCGGTCGGCCAGGATGCCTACAGCGAGACCGGCATCATCCAGGAGACGATCCGCGCCATCAAGCAGGCGGTCCCGGAGTTGACCGTGATCACCGACGTCTGCCTGTGCGAATACACCGACCACGGCCATTGCGGGGTGATCAAGGATGGCGACGTCGACAACGATGCCACCCTGCAGCTGCTCGCCGCCGAGGCCCTCTCCCACGCCCGCGCCGGCGCCGATATCGTCGCCCCTTCCGACATGATGGACGGCCGGGTGGCGGCGATCCGCGAGATCCTCGATGCCAACGGCTTCGAGCACATCCCGGTGATGAGCTACGCGGTCAAGTACGCCAGCGCCTACTACGGGCCGTTCCGCGACGCCGCCGAATCGACGCCCCAGTTCGGTGACCGCCGCTCCTACCAGATGGACCCGGCCAACCGCCGCGAGGCCTTCCGCGAGGCGTCCCTCGACGTCCAGGAGTGCGCCGACTTTCTGATGGTCAAGCCGGCTTTGGCCTACCTCGACATCCTGCGCGACCTCAAGGAGCGCTTCGACCTGCCGCTGGTCGCCTACAATGTCTCCGGCGAGTACAGCATGATCAAGGCCGCCGCCGCCAGGGGCTGGATCGACGAGGATCGGGTGATGATGGAGACGCTGCTCGGCATGAAACGCGCCGGCGCCGACCTGATCATCACCTACCACGCCAAGGAGGCGGCACGGCTTCTGGGGTGAAGCGGCGCGCTCCCGGTCGGTTATACTGGAGAACATGGACCAGCAGAACCCGCCGGGAGAAAATCTCAGCCACAGCGAGATGATCGCCGCCCTGGCCCATTACTACCGGGCCGAGTCGGCGCGCAGCCTTGCCTGGCGCGAGCGCCTCGACCGCACCACCAACTGGGCGGTCGGGGCGACCGCGGCGTTTCTCGGCTTCGGCTTTTCCCACCCGGAGTTCAACCACACCTTCTTCCTCTTCGGGCTGGCCATCGTCTACATCCTGCTCTTTGTCGAAACCCGGCGCTATCGTTTCTTCGACGCCTACGAATACCGGGTGCGGCTGCTTAACCAGCACTTCATCTACGGGATCCTCGACGGCCGCCTCGACGTGAAACCGGGAGCCTTCTGGCTGGCCGAACTGGCCTCGGACCTGCGCTATCCCCAGTACAAGATGTCCCTCGCCTACGCTCTTGGCCGCCGCCTCTACGCCAACTACATCTACCTCTTCGCGGTGCTGCTCGCCGGCTGGCTGATGAAGATCAAGCTCCATCCCCTGCCGGCCCACTCCTGGGAAGAGTATCTCGGGCAGGCGGCGATCGGCGGTCTGAGCGGCTGGCTGGTGCTGGCCTTCATCGGCGCCTTCGTGATCCACCTGGGGGTGCTGGTCGCCATCGGCCGTCGCCGGCACGGCGGCGGCGACATCTTCCAGGCCCGGGCCGAACGTTACGGTTTCCCACCCAATTCCGGAGACGAAACCTAGGAGTCTGTCGGCTCATGGACAATCCGAAAGTCCCCTTAACCCTGCTGCGAGGCGAAACCCTGTTGATGGACGAATACTTTCTCGATACCCTGCCCAACGGCCTGCGCGTCGTGACCGTGGAGATGCCCCACCTGCACAGCGCCGAGGTGGTCTGCTACGTCGGCGTCGGCAGCCGCTTCGAGACGCCCGAGTGCGCCGGCATCTCCCACTTTCTCGAACACATGCTGTTCCGCGGCACCGCCGAGTTCGCCGACAGCCTGGAACTGGAGCGGGCCTTCGAGGCGATCGGCGGAGCGGTCAACGCCGCCACCGACGCCGAGACCACCTGCTACCACTCCCGGGTTCACCCCGACCAGTTGGAGCGCGGCCTGGCGATCTTCGCCTCGATGCTGTTGCGGCCGAAGCTTGCGGATTTGGAAGTGGAACGGCGCATCATCCTCGAAGAGGCGAGCGAAGACCTCAACGAGCGGGGGGAGCAGATCAGCCCCGACAATCTCACCGCCGCCCTGCTCTGGCCGCGGCTGCCGCTGGGGATGCCGACCATCGGCACCCGCGACTCGATCCTGGCCGTCGACCGCGCGGCGCTGCTTGCCCATCTCGAGCGGCACTACACCCCGGCCAACACCGTGATCGCGGTGACCGGGCGGGTGCGCCGCAGCGCCGTGCTCGGGGCGGTGCAGCGGCATTTCGCCTGCTGGCAGGGGACCGAGCCCGCCGCGGCGCCGGCCGGACTGGCCGAGCCCGACGCCGGTGGACCGGAAAGCGTCTGGGTCCAGGACTCCGATTCCCAGGTCAGCCTGCAGTTCGCCTTCCGCCTTCCCGGGCGGGCGAGCGAACACGCCGTGGCGCTGCGCGTGCTGCGCCGGGTCCTGTCCTGGGGCGGGACCTCGCGGCTGATGCTCCACCTGCGCGAGCGCCTGGGCCTGACCTACAATGCCGAGGCCAACCTCGCCCTTTACGACGACTGCGGCGTGCTCGCCGTTGATCTCGCCGTCAACCCGGAGAACACCGTCGCCGCCGCCCGCGAGGTGCTGCAGGTGATCGATGAACTGTGCCGCGAGCCGGTCCCCGAAGAGGAACTGCAGCGGGTGATCCAGGGCTACCTCTTCGACCTCGATTTTTCCATGGATCACACCGAAGACCTGGCGATCCGCTACGGCTGGGGAACCCTGGTCGGCTACCGGCGCACTCTCGCCGACGACCGTCGCGAACTGGCGGCGGCGACCTCGGCGGCGCTGCTGCGTAGCGCCCGCGAACGGCTGGTCCCGGGGGCACTGAAGCTGGCGGTGGTCGGACCGTGGAAGAAGCAGGATCGGAAGGCGGTGGAGGAACTGCTGCGGGGCTTCCAGAGCTAGGAGACTATCGGACTATCCATGCGCCGGCTGCAAATCCGGCTGTTTGGCCCATATTTCGGCTCCTTTTTGACCCATAGCTACGGCTATGAGCCTGCAAACGAGCCAAAATCTGTTCTCAAACATCCGAATTTTCGCTTCGGCCCGCATAGCCCGACAGGCTCCTAGGGGGGGAAGGAAATACGAACAGAAACTGTTGCGGGGCGCCCATGAGGCGCCCCGCATTGTTTTCGGCAGGCCGGTTACGGTTTTTTCCCTGCCTTTTGCAGCAAGTGGTAGAAATCCGAATCGGTGGAAATCACCAGCCGGGAGTTTTTTCCCACCGCCCGGCGGTAGGACTCCAGGGTGCGGACAAAGGCATAGAATTCCTGGTCCTTGTTGTAGGCCGCGGCGTAGATCGCCGCCGCCTGGGCGTCGGCCTGGCCGCGAATCTCCACCGACTGGCGGTAGGCGTCGGACTGGATGCGCTTGAGCTCCTTCTGCATCTGCCCGAGGATATTGGCCTTCTCCCCCTCCCCTTCGGAGCGGAACTGGGAGGCGACCTTTTGCCGCTCCGAAATCATCCGCTCGTAGACCCGCTTGCGCACCTGCTCGACATAGTTGATGCGCTTGATGCGCACGTCGAGAAGTTCGATGCCGTACTCCGGCGTGTTCTTGCGCGCCGCGGCGAGAATGTCGGCCAGAATCTGTTCGCGGCCGACCAGGTTTTCGCCGGCGGTCACCACGTCTTCCGGCTCCAGGGTCTCCGCCCCGGTCTTGGGCGGCTGATAGTCCCGGCCGCGGACCATCTCCACCAGCAGATGGCTGGAGACGGCATCGCGCACCACCGAATCGAGGATGTCGTCGAGACGGCTCTGGGCGCCCTGTTCGGTGGCCACAGTGGTGTAGAACAGCAGCGGATCGGTGATCCGCCAGCGGGCGGTAGTGTCGACCCAGATGTAGCGCTTGTCCTTGGTCGGAATCTGGTTGGGATCGCCGTCCCACTTGAGGATGCGCCGGTCGAAGCGGCGCACCTCCTGGATCAGGGGGATCTTAAAATGGAGGCCGGCGAGCTGGACGCCCCCCACCGGTTTGCCGAACTGGGTGACGATGGCCTGCTGGCCTTCGTCGATGACGAACAGGCTGTTTTTGGCGACGAGCAGGACCAGGACCAGGATGACGATCAGCAGTGGTTTTTTCATTTTTCGGCCCCCTTCCCGCTGCGCAGCGGTAAGAGCGGCAGTGCCCCCGCGCCGTTTTTGTCCATGACGTAGATCTCATCGACCGTGGGCAGGATTTTCTCCATGGTTTCGAGGTAGAGCCGCTGCCGAGTTACCCTCGGCGCCTTGCGGTACTCCGTCTGCAGGGCCAGGAAACGGTCGCTCTCACCCTTCGCCTGGTTGATCCGCTCCAGGGCATAGCCCTCGGCCTCAAGGACAGTACTCTTGGCCACCCCGGTCGCCTTGGGTACCTCCTTGTTGTACTGCTCGCGGGCCTGGAAGATCATGCTCTCCTTTTCCTGCTCGGCCTCGTTGACCTCGTTGAAGGCTGCCTTTACCGACTCCGGCGGGTTGACGTCCTGGAACTTGACGGTGACGATATGCACGCCGATGTCGTAGTCGTTGAGGATCTTCTGCAGGTCCTTTTGAATGGTCCCGGCCAGCATCGCCCGCTCGGTGGTCAGGATATTGCTGACGTTGGAGTTGCCGATCACCGTACGCACCGCCGCCTCGGTGACGTCGCGAATCGTCTCCCGTGGATCCTCGATGTGATAGAGAAACTTGAAGGGGTCGGCGACCTGGTACTGGACGATCCATTCCAGATCGACGACGTTGAGATCACCGGTCAGGGTCAACGACTCCTCATCGAATCCCTTGGTGGCATAGGTGGTCCGCACCCCGGCCTCGACGGTGCGAAAGCCGAACTCTTCCTTAAGGACCCGGCCGGTCTTGACCAGGTTCACGGTGTCGATGCCGAAGGGGAGCTTGAAATGCAGCCCCGGCTCGGTAAACCCGTTGAAATGGCCAAAACGCAGCACCACTCCGGTCTCTTCGGTGCCGACCTGGTAGAAGCTGCTGCCGATTCCCCAGGCCAGCAGCAGGGCCACGAAGAGCATGGCGAAAATCTTGGCGGGCGGTTTTTTGCCCTTGAACCGATCGACGAACTCGGTGAGCTTGCGTTCCAGGTCGTCGGGTCCGACCCGACTCTGCCAATCCTGCATGTTGCCTCCTCTGGAAATAGGATGGCCCTTCGGCCCAAACGGTCTTGCGCAAAAACGGATTCAACCATAACACGGCGGGACACGGCGACCCAGGAAAAGACACCTCTTTTTGCGGCACCCGGCCTTGGGGGGGAGAAGAGCGGAGCAGGCAGGTCAGTGTTCTTCCTCGGAAGGGACGCTCTCGAAGAGGTCGCCGACCCCGGGGTGGATACCGCAGGGGCGGCCGCAGGCAGCGTTGTTGACGTGGCCGTTCTGGTCGATGGCGTTTGCCGGGAGCAGGAACCGCTAGCAGAAAGTACAGAGACGGGTGGACTCCTTCTATCGGCTATCGCCACGGTGACGCGGACCTGGGAAAAAGGTCAGGGTGCCTGATCCCGGCCCCTGCCGGCAAGACCCTCGCCGAGCGGCACCACCGGCGCCAGGGGATAGCCATTGGCGGCGATGGCCGCTTTCAGCTCCCCTATGCGGTCGGCCGGATGGGGATGGGAGGCGAGCAGGTAGGGGATGCGGCTGCCGACCTCCGCGTCGAATCGGCGGAAGAAATCGGCGGCGCCGGCGGCGTGGCCGCAGCGGGGCACCTAGGGGGGCGTAGGGGTCGCGTCTACAGAAATCAAAATTGAATCTGCCATTCCTGACCATTTAGAGCCTCATTTTTTTCCTTTCAATAGTTTTATGGAAAGATACATCATGTTAAGCATCAGCCCCATCAATATCGTAACCCCCCATGCTCTTGGATAATTAAATGGACTAGCAAGTATTTCTAATATATCGGAAAATATTTCAAATGGTTTACTTATTATGTCCCAACTATTCCACCTTAAATATCTGCCCATATAAATCCCGAAGCTTGCCACAAACAATAATATCGTTGAAATTAAATCAATTATCCTTTTATTTAATTTTTCGTTTAAAATTGTTTCTATATTTATTAGACTGATAAACCCAAACATTAATCCGGTCCATGCATATGAAAGCAATAATATAAGGTCATACCAGATGGGAGGGAAACGCCTATGGGTCAGGTGAAACAAATCGGTTAGTATATAAGGTGCATTAGGGAAAAAGATTAACCATGTAAATAAAAGAACAACCAAAGAAGTATTACTGAATTTCCTTTTTATTATTAATATCATGCTTACCAACCACGGAATAAACGCTAAAAATAAATTCCAATTAAGTGACAAAAAGACCGTTTTATCGGTCGCTACATATCTTACGATTGACATCGTAAAGCAGAAAATCGATGAAAAGGTAAAAAATATTGCAATGTTCAAGGTTCCACTTTTCTTTAAGCCATCAATCATCCTAATTCCCTTTTGAATTTAAACATCAAACATCTGGCTCGGCCCTGAAGAAGGGAAACTTTCAAATCTTTTTCTTTTCAGATCTGCCCCGAGGGATTTTCCTAAATGGAAAAAACCGCCCTCCGGATCGGAATCCGGCAAGGCGGCCTGGCTTGCTGACGGTCGATCTCCCCGCCATGTCCACAACCTCCCAGCTACAAATTGAACCTCCTAATAAAAAAACATACTCCACTTGGTAGCGGTTTTCAGCGACTTTTGTCAAACAATTTCTGACCGGTGCCCCGGCCTCCGGCCCCCGTCTCTGCTCCCAACGAAATTCCGTTTCGATACCTATAAAAACGAATTGACAGCCAACAACCGCTCGTCTATTTTGTTTCGACAGTTATCAAAACAGGAGCCGCCCATGCAAACCGAGCAGAGCCTCACCATCATGAAAGCCCTCGCCGACCGCTCGCGCCTGGCCATCGTCAACTCTCTGCTGGAACGCGCCCATTACGTCGAGGAGCTCGCCAAGCGCCACGCCCTGGCCCCCTCCACCGTCTCCTTCCACCTGCGCAAGCTCGAGAAGGCCGGCCTGATTACCAGCCGTAAGGAGCAGTACTACGTGGTGGTCACGGCCAACGCAGCGATCTTCGACACCACCCTGCGCCAGATCGTCGCGGCGGCGCCGGCGAACAAGGACGCCCAGGAGGAGCGTATCGACGCCTACCGGAATAAGGTGCTGGAGAGCTTCTTCCGCCACGGCCGCCTGGAAAAGCTGCCGGCGCAGCACAAGAAGCGCCTCATCGTCCTGGAGCAGTTCGCTGCGCGCTTCGAGCCGGGACGGCGCTACGGTGAGGCGGAGGTGACCGGGGTAATCGCCCCCCTCTTTGCCGACTACTGCACCATCCGCCGACTGCTGGTCGACGCGGGGCTGATCCGCCGGGAGGGGGCGAGCTACTGGCGGGAGGAAGACGATCCCCTGTCGGCAGCAGTGG
>Ga0210142_1000112_pt1 | contig 18194 bp, 13 predicted proteins | sample Goodyear_PhragC__FD_184869 | JGI IMG/M metagenome (GOLD analysis project Ga0210142, IMG submission 184869) | Wetland microbial communities from San Francisco Bay, California, USA, that impact long-term carbon sequestration - Goodyear_PhragC_D2... | ecosystem: Environmental > Aquatic > Marine >...
CGCGTTTTTCAGGTGAGCCGCCAGCAGCTGCTCGGCCTCGCGATCGAGGTCCTGCTCCCCCTCCAGTTCCCGGCGGATGATGGCGGCGATCCTTGCACGGGCCACGCCCCGCTCCGCCTTGAGCACCGCCACCCCCGAATCGAGCAGGGCGCTGAGCAGGGCGGCGGCCAGGCGCTGCTGCTGTTCCTCTCCGAATTTCACCCCGGGCTCCTGTAAGAGGTCAAAAACTTGGAAAAAACCGATGTCATCCTACCCGTGGTCGGCCCCCTTGTCAACGCGGCAGTCCTTGACAAACGACGGGCGATCATGCTATCCAGTGCCGCACAATCTGCAAGGGATTCCTGTGACTGGCGTGGCAGGTGGGCAACCACCGGGGAGCAGGAAGCAGATCCCCGTCAAGCCGTACGCCTGGGCTCCGCAGCAATGCCGGACCAGGCGTTTTTCCATTCCGCTAAGGAGAACCTGTCGCGATGGCCAAGAAACTCTACATCCCCGGCCCGGTCGAGGTCAGCCTCGATGTCCTGCAGGCCATGAGCACGCCGATGGTCGGTCATCGGATGAAGGAATATGCGGTCCTGCACGGCCGGGTGACCCGGGGCCTCAAGGACCTGCTGAACAGCGCCGACCCGGTCTTCCTCTCCACCAGCAGCGCCTTCGGGGTGATGGAAGGCGCGGTGCGCAACCTGGTGCAGAAGCGCTGCGCCAACTTCAGCAACGGCGCCTTCAGCGCCAAGTGGCACGACGTCACCCTGCGCTGCGGCCTGGCGGCCGACCATTTCGCCGCCGAGTGGGGGGAGCCGGTGACCCCGGAGATGGTCGATGGGGCGCTGGCCACCGGCAAGTACGACGCCATGACCCTGGTCCACAACGAAACCTCCACCGGGGTGATGAGCCCCCTGGAGGAGATCGCCGCGGTGATGCGCAAGTACCCCGACGTCTCCTTCATCGTCGACACCGTCTCCTCGATGAGCGCCGTCCCCCTCGACGTCACCGCCCTGGGCACCGACGTCTGCCTCGCCGGGGTGCAGAAGGCCTTCGGGCTGCCGCCGGGGCTGGCGGTCTTCGCGGTCTCCAAGCGGGCCCTGGAGAAGGCCGCGACGACGCCGGGTCGCGGCTACTACTTCGATTTCCTGGAGTTCGCCGCCAACGACGCCAAGGACAACACCCCGAGCACCCCCTGCATCAGCCTGATCTACGCCCTCGACCACCAGCTGCAGAAGATGGCCGCCGAAGGGCTGGAAGCGCGCTATGCCCGCCACCGGCAGATGGCCGAGGCGACGCGCGCCTGGGTCCTCGCCCAGGGCTTTTCCCTGTTCGCCGCGGAAGGCGCCCGCTCGCTGACCCTGACCAGCGGCGCCAGCGACGGCCACACCGACCTGGAGGCGCTGAAGAAACTGGCCGGCGAAGCCGGCTATGCCATCGACAACGGCTACGGCAAGCTCAAGAACTGCACCTTCCGCATCCCGCACATGGCCGACATGACCCAGGCCGACCTCGACGAACTCTTCGCGTTGCTGGAGGCGCTGCTCCCCAAGGTACGCAGCTGAGCCTGAAGGTTGAGACCCCGAATACGAACGGCCCCGGAAATCCGGGGCCATTTTTCGTGCCGGCGGGGAATCGTGCGGCAGCAGGCCCGGCCCTCAGGCCACCAGCGCCCCGCCGCAGGAGGAACCGCAGCCGGCGGTGCAGCCGAAGCAGTGCTCGCCGGTGACGATCGGCCGACCGGCCAGGCGGGCGGGGTCGAGTTCGTCGATGTGCCGCGGCAGGCCGCCGGCCAGCCCCAGGCCGAGGGCGAGATTGAAGTCGCAGTCGGCCAGGGTCCCGTCCCAGGCGACACAAATCTGGTGGCGACACATCAGCCCGGCCACCGTGTGAGGGTTGAAGGACTCTTCGAGCAGGGTCCGGTACCCCGCCCCCTTGGCCTGCCGGTCGAGCTCGTCCATGAACCGCCCGATCGGCATGTTGGTGAGCGTCAAGAGCTGGGTGAAGACGACGCCGAAGCGGGCGTCGAGTTCCTGCCGGTAGTCCTCCTCCAGACCGGCCTGGCCGGGCGGAAGGAAAGCGCCGCCAGGGTTGTAGACCAGCCCCAGGGGCAGTTCGGTGGTGCGCCCGTAGCCGAGACCGTTCAGGCGGCGCAAGGCGGCGATCGATTGCTGATAGACGCCCGCCCCGCGCTGGGCCTCGACATTCCCCTCGCGGTAGCAGGGGAGCGAGGCGACCAGCCGGACCTGGTGGTCCCGGTAGAATTCCGGCAGGTCCTCCTGCCCCGGCTCGAAAAAAACGGTCAGGTTGGTGCGCACCTGGACCGGGTGCCCGGCCCGGCGCAGGGCGACCACGAAGCGTCGGAAATGAGGGTTGAGTTCCGGGGCGCCGCCGGTCAAGTCGAGCTGCCGGCCGGGCAGACGCCCAGCCAGCTTCAGGACCTTCTCCATGGTCGCCCAGCTCATCACTTCCGGCCGGCGCGGGGAGCCTTCGACGTGGCAGTGCCGACACTGCAGGTTGCAGCGCAGGCCGAGATTGACCTGGATGGTGGCCACCTCCGCGGCCGTCAGATCCTGCCCCAGGTATTGCCGGACGCTCTGTTCGAAACGATTCATCGGCATCCTTTCCACGCCGGTTGGGCGGGGTAGTATAATGATGCTCGCGCAGCACCCGCAGGGGGCCGCCTGCGCCCGCCTGCCGGGACACTATTTTATACCCGGGAGAAAGATTTTTGGCAAATTCTTGCCCAGGGAGCCGCCGCCATGTTTCGCATCCGCCGCATCTACGACGACATCCTGCCGGTCAACCGCTCCGCCATCGACCGGGTCCAGGCGATCCTGCGCAGCCAGTTTGCAGCCCTGGCGGAAAGGGACGTTGCCAAACTTCCCGAGCAGCTGCGCAACCCGATGAAATACCGCTTTCGGGCGATCCTTTTCGTCGCCGACGACCACCGCGGTGCGGTCAAGGGCTTCGCCCTGCTCTTGCACGATCCGAAACTGAACTTCTGTTACCTCGAATATATCTCCGCCGCCAAGCGCATGACCGGCCGCGGGATCGGCGGCGCCCTCTACGAACGGGTCCGGGAAGAGGTCCGCGCCCTGGGCAGCTGCGGGATTTTTTTCGAATGTCTGCCCGACGACCCGCGCCTCTGCCGTGACGCGGAAACGCTGAGGCAGAACAAGTCCCGCCTGAAATTTTATGAAAAATACGGCGCCCGGCCCCTGGCCGGCACTACCTACGAAACCCCGGTCAAGCCCGGCGAGGATAATCCGCCCTACCTGGTCTTCGACGGTCTGGGCCAAAACGCCCCCCCGCCTCGGGACCAGGCCCGGGAGATCGTGCGCGCCATCCTCGAACGGAAATACGCCCACCTCTGTCCCCCCGCCTACATCGAGATGGTGGTCGCTTCAATCACGGACGATCCGGTACGGCTGCGGCCCTTCCGCTATGGCCAGGAGGAAACGGCGCCTCCGGTGCGCCCGGTGATCCCTCCCGACCGGCGCATTACGCTGGTCGTCAACGACAAGCACGACATCCACCACGTCCGGGAGCGGGGCTACGTGGAGGCGCCGGTGCGCATCCGCTCCATTTTGCGGGAGATCGACAAGACTCCCCTCTTCGAGCGGGTGCCGGTGCGCCACTTCTCGGAAAAACACATCCGAGCGGTCCACGACGGCGCCTTCGTCGACTACCTCAAGACGGTCTGCGCCCGGCTGGAACCGGACCAGGCGGTCTATCCCTATGTCTTCCCGATCCGCAACGCCGCCCGCCCCCCCCGGGAGCGGGCGATCCGCGCCGGCTATTTCTGCATCGACACCTTCACCCCCCTGACCCGCAACGCCTACCTCGCGGCCAAGCGTGCCGTCGACTGTGCCTTGACCGCCAGCCGCCACCTTCTCACCGGCCAGCAACTGGCCTACGCCCTGGTCCGCCCGCCCGGGCACCACGCCGAACGCCGGGTGTTCGGCGGCTTCTGCTACTTCGGCACGACGGCGATCGCGGCCAACTACCTGGCCGACTGGGGCAAGGTGGCCGTCCTCGACATCGACTACCACCACGGCAACGGCACCCAGGACATCTTCTACGACCGCGGCGACGTGCTGACCATCTCCATCCACGGGCACCCGCGCTTCGCCTATCCCTACTTCAGCGGTTACGAGGAGGAGCAGGGCGAAGGCGCCGGTGCCGGCTGCAACCTCAACCTGCCGCTGCCCGAGCAGCTCGACGGCGCCGCCTACCGGGTGGCGCTGGACAAGGCGCTGCGGCGGATCGCCCGCTTCAAGCCGGCCTTTTTGCTCGTCGCCCTCGGCCTCGACACCGCCAACGGCGATCCGACCGGAAGCTGGAGTCTGCGGGGACCCGATTTCGAGGAGAACGGCCGGCGCATCGGCGCGCTGCGCCTGCCGACCCTGGTGGTCCAGGAAGGGGGCTACGACAGCCGGGTGCTGGGGAGCAACGCCCGGCGCTTCTTCAGCGGGCTCTGGCAGGGGAGATTTGCGGCGCGCTGAGCGCCGCGGGGGAGAACCGGTCGAAAGGGGGGTCAGGCCGGCTCCAGGCCGGCGAACCTGAGCAGGAGCTTCTTCGGGCCTACCGAATTGAAATAGACAATGACCTTCTGGTTTTCCCCCTGCCCCTCGATTCGGCGCACGGTGCCGACACCGAACTTGACGTGGCGGACCTTAAGGCCGATGCGCAGTCCCTCCTCGGCGTCGGGGACGACCCGGACCGCGTCGGGGAATGGCTCCTCCGGCTCGTCGGGGGCGGCGAGCGGGTCGGGCGCCAGTTGCTCGAAAACCGAGGCCAGGTTGTGCCCCGCTGACCGCTGCAGCCCGGCGGCCGGAGCCTGCGCCAGCAGCCCGAGCGGGATCTCGGCGAGGAAGCGGCTCGGCGCGTTGTACTGGAAGGTGCCGTAGACGCGGCGGCGCCGGGCATGGGTGAGGTAGAGCTTCTCCATGGCCCGGGTCATGCCGACGTAGCAGAGGCGCCGTTCCTCCTCGACCTCCTCCCCTTCCCCGGTGGCCCGCGAATGGGGGAAGAGCCCCTCCTCCATGCCGGTCATGAAGACCACCGGGAACTCCAGCCCTTTGGCCGCGTGCAGGGTCATCAGGGTGACCCGGTCGAGGCTCGGATCGTAGGCGTCGAGATCGGTGATCAACGCCACCTGCTCCAGGTAGTCGGACAGACTCCCCTCGCTGCCGAAGTGCTCCTCCATCCCGGCGAGCAGCGCCTCGAGGTTCTCCAGGCGCCCTTTCGCCTCCTCGGTCTTCTCCTCGCGCAGCATGGCCCCGTAACCGCTCTCTTCGATCAGCGCTGCGGTCAGCTGCGGATAGGGCTCGGTTGCGAGGCGGTCCCGGAAGCGGTCGATCAACGCCACGAAGCCGGCCACCCGGGAGGCCGCGGCGGCGCCGAGCACACCGCGTTCCAGGGCCACCGAGCAGGCGGCCAGAAAGCCCCCCGCTTCCTCCTCCAGCTCGGCGATACGACTGACCGTCACCTGACCGATCCCCCGCGGCGGCACGTTGATGCTGCGCCTGGCGGCCAGGGCATCGGCCGGGTTGACCAACAGCCGCAAGTAGGCCAGCACGTCCTTGACCTCCAGCCGCGAGTAGAATTTCACCCCGCCGAACATGACGTAGGGGAGGTTCTGGCTGCGCAGCGCTTCCTCGAGGACCCGGGACTGGGCGTTGGTCCGATAGAAGACCGCGACGTCGCGCAGGTGCCGCCCGGCGGCGCGCAGGCGATTGATCTCGCCGGCGACGAAGCGCGCCTCCTCCAGGTCGTCGGGGAGCGCCTCCAGGACCAGCGGCTCGCCCACCGGGTTCTCGGTCCACAGCGTCTTCCCTTTGCGGCCGCGGTTCTTCGCCACCACCTCCCCGGCGGCGGTGAGGATGGTCTGAGTCGAACGGTAATTCTGCTCCAGGCGGATCGTCACGCACCCCGCGAAATCGCGTTCGAAACCGAGGATGTTGCCGATCTCGGCCCCCCGCCAGCGATAGATTGACTGATCGTCGTCGCCGACCACGCAGAGGTTGCGGTGCCCCTCGCCGAGCCGGCGGATCAGCTCGTACTGGATGGCGTTGGTATCCTGGAACTCGTCGACCAGGATGTAGCGAAAGCGTTCCCGCCAGCGCTGCAGGATCTGCGGCTGCTCACGGAACAGGCGTACCGTCTGCAGCAGCAGGTCACCGAAGTCGAGGGCGTTGGCCTGCTGCAGGCGCTGCTGGTAGCGGGCGTAGACCTGGACCAGCTGGGCGGTTGTAAAGTTGTCGCGGGGGAGTTCGTCGGGGAGCTGGCCGTGGTTCTTGGCACCATCGATGAAAGCCGCCGCAGCCCGCGGCTTGAGGCTCTGCTCGGGGATCGCCAGCTCCTCGAGGATGGTCTTGAGCAGGCGTTCCTGGTCCTGGTCGTCGTAGATGGTGAAGGCAGCGGTGAAGCCCAGCGCTGCGATCTCGCGGCGCAGGATGCGCACGCAGGTGGCGTGGAAGGTCGCCACCCAGGGGAGCTCTTCGCTGCCGAGCAGCCGCTCCAGGCGCGCCTTCATTTCGGCGGCGGCCTTGTTGGTAAAGGTGACGGCAAGGATCTGCCAGGGGGCGATACCGTGCTCACGGATCAGCCAGGCGACCCGGTGAGTGAGGGTGCGGGTCTTGCCCGAGCCGGCCCCGGCGAGGATCAAGAGCGGCCCGTCGCCATGGCGCACCGCCTGGCGCTGCGGCTCGTTGAGGGCCGCCAGCAGGCTATTCATCCTCGTCCTCGAGGTGGCGGGCCATCAGGGCGCGGTTGTAGGCGGCGACCATGTCCCGGCGGGAGATGATGCCGACGATGCGGCGGTGGGTGGTGCGGTCGACTACCGGCAGCTGCTCGATGTTGCGGTAGCCGATCTTGCGCATGGCGGTATCGAGGTCTTCCTCGGCGTGGGCGGTGATGACGTTGGCGGTCGCCAGTTCCTTGACCACCACCAGGTCCATCAGGTCGCGCTCGAAGACCACGCCCATGAAGTCCTGCACCGAGATGATCCCGGTCAGCAGGCCGGCGGCGTCGACCAGCGGGAAGTTGGTATGCCGGGTCTTCTCGATAAAGCGGGCGAACTCTCCCAGGGTCATCCCTTCGGAGATCGTCTCGACATAATGCTCCATCACCTCGCCGACGGTGAGGGACTTCATGATGTTGCGTTCCTTGCCGGCCTCCAGGTCGATCCCCTCGCGGGCCAGCTCCATGGTCTCCAGACTCTCCTGCTTGAAGTGGCGGGCGACGGCGGTGCCGATAACGCAGGTGAGCATGATCGGGATGATGACCTGGTAACTGTCGGTGATTTCAAAGAGGAGGAAGATGGCGGTCATCGGCGAATGGGTCGAGGCGGCGAGGAAGGCGCCCATGCCGACCAGGGCGTAGGCGCCGGGGGAGAGCACGGCGCCGGGGAAGAAGATCGCCGCCAGGTGGCCGAAGGCCCCGCCGATCACCGCACCGATGAAGAGGCAGGGGGCGAACATTCCGCCGGGGAGCCCCGAGTTGAGGGTGACGGAGGTGGCGATGGCCTTGGCCAGGATCAGCCCGGCCAGCAGATACCAGGTATGATCGCCGGAGAGGACCGACTCCATGAATTCGTAGCCGTTGCCGAAGACCTGGGGCAGCACGATACCGATCAAGCCGACCGCCAGGCCGCCGAGGACCGGCTTGGCCAGCTTGGGTACGGGGATGGCATCGATCTGATCCTTGATCCGGAAGTGGAGATCGATGAAGCCGGCGGCCAGGCCGCCGACGGTCAGCCCGAGCAGCACGTAGAGGAGGATCTCCCAGTAGCTGTGCATGACGTAGGGAGGGGCGACGATCTCGGCGCGGTTGCCGAGCAGCGCCCGGGAGACGACCGTCGCCATCCCCGAGGAGATGACGATGGAGGTGAAGCTGGCCAGCTCGAAGGAGGCCAAAAGGACGATCTCGGTGGCGAAGAAGACCCCGGCGATCGGCGCATTGAAAGTGGCCGCGATGCCGGCCGCGGCGCCGCAGGCGACCAGCACCTTGAGACGGTCGCCGCTGACCTTGAAGAGCTGGCCGAACTGGCTGCCGATGGTGCCGCCAATGATCGCGATCGGCCCTTCCTGCCCGGCGCTGCCGCCGGTGCCGATGGTGATCGCCGCGCCGAAGCCCCGGGTCAACAGCGGTCGCAGCGGCAGTTTGGCGCCGCGCAGATTGACCCGCACCAGGAAGTTGGCGAAGCCTCCCTTGAGGTCCTTGGCGAAGAGGACCCACAGCGGAATAACCAGCAGCCCGCCGATCAGCGGGAAGATGAAGATCAGCAGCCGGTGGACATTCCAGGTTTCGGTGGAGATCCCCAGCAGCCGCTGGCCCTGCTCCATGACCCCCCAGTGGACGAATTCGATAGTCTTGCGGAAGGCATAGTTCCCCAACCCGCCGAGCAGGCCGATGATCACCGCCAGGATGATCAGGAAGTTGTTTTCGCTGACCCGGAAATGCTGGAGAAGCGCCGTCAGCCAACGGCCGAAGCGTTCCAATAGGGGGGACAAAATGGTCAAAACGGGTTACTCCACGGTGACGCTTTTGGCTAGATTGCGGGGCTGATCAACATCGGTCCCCTTGAGGACCGCGATGTGGTAGGCAAGCAGTTGCAGGGGGACCGAGGTCAGCACCGGCATCAGATCGTCGCTCGCGGTCGGCAGGCGCAGCACGGCATCGGCCTTGCCGGCGAGATCGATGTCGCCGCTGGTCACCGCGATGACCTGCCCCCCCCGGGCCTGGACTTCCTCCAGGTTGGATAGAACCTTCTCGGCGGTGTCGTTGTTCGGGACCAGGACCACCACCGGCAGTTGTTCGTCGATCAGGGCGATGGGGCCGTGCTTCATTTCTCCGGCCGGATAGCCCTCGGCATGGATGTAGGAGATTTCCTTGAGCTTGAGGGCACCCTCGAGGGCGATCGGGTACTGGTTGCCGCGCCCGAGGTAGAGGAAATCGCGGGCCCCCATGAAGGTGCGGGCGATCTCTTCGCAGGCCGCATCGAGCTGCAGCACTTCTTCGACCAGCCGGGGCAGCGCCAGCAGCTCCCGACTGTGCGCCCGGCAGGCATCGGCGGAAAGGGTGCCCCGGGCCTGGCCAAGGCGCAGCGCGAAGAGGTAGAGGGCCACCAGCTGGGTGGTAAAGGCCTTGGTCGAAGCGACGCCGATTTCCGGCCCGGCGTGGGTGTAGATCACGCCGTCGCTCTCGCGGGCGATGGACGACTCGACGACGTTGCAGACCGCCACCGTCTTCCCCCCCTTGCCGCGCGCCTCGCGCAGCGCCGCCAGGGTGTCGGCGGTCTCGCCGCTCTGGCTGATCAGCAGCGTCAGGGTGCCCGCGCCAACGATCGGGTCGCGATAGCGGAATTCGCTGGCGATGTCGACCTCGACCGGCACCCGGCAGAACTTTTCGATCAGGAACTTGCCGACCAGCGCGGCATGCCAGGAGGTGCCGCAGGCGACGATGAAGAGTTTTTCCAGGGAACGCAGGGTGCCATCGTCGAGCCCGAGATCTTCGAGATAGATCGCCCCCTCGTCCTCCATCAGACGGCCGGCGAGGGTGTCGGCGATGGCCCGGGGCTGCTCGTAGATCTCTTTGAGCATAAAGTGCTTGTATCCCCCCTTTTCGGCCATCAGCGGACTCCAGGTGATGGTCTTACTCGCTTTCTGCAGGGGGGTACCGGAGAGATCGCTGACCTGCATGGTGCCGTTCTGAAAGACCACCAGCTCGCCATCCTCGAGAAAGACCATTTCGCGGGTGTGCGAGAGCATGGCCGGGATGTCCGAGGCGACGAAGAATTCGCCTTCCCCCTTGCCGACCACCAGCGGCGAACCGAGCTTGGCGGCGATCAGCTTGTCCGGCTCCTGTTCGCAGAGAATGGCCACGGCGTAGGCGCCGCGCACCTCGGCGAGGGCGCTGCGCACTGCCGTCTCGAAATCGCCGCAGGCCTTGTAGTGCTGCTCGATCAGATGGGCGATGATTTCGGTGTCGGTCTCCGAGCGAAAGTTGTGCCCGAGCCCCCGCAGCCGGTCCTTGAGCGCCAGGTAGTTTTCGATGATGCCGTTATGGACGACGACGATCCCCCCCGCGTAGTGGGGGTGGGCATTGTTCTCCGAAGGCCGGCCATGGGTGGCCCAGCGCGTGTGGCCGACGCCCAGGCCACCGACCAGCGGACGTTCGGCAAGGACCCGCTCGAGGTTGACCAGCTTCCCCTGGGCGCGGCGAATCTCGATGTGGCCGCCGTCCAGGGTGGCGATCCCGGCCGAGTCGTAGCCGCGGTACTCAAGGCGCCGCAGCCCTTCGAAAATGATGGAGGTCGCCTGCTGGGGGCCGATATAACCAACGATTCCGCACATGTCAACTCCAAGTGAGGCATGAGGGATGAGGCGAACGGGATTTTACCCCTCACCCTTTACCCTTCACTCCTCGCGTTTATTGATCTTGCTTCGTTTGCGCGCCGCCCATCCCGCGATATTCTTCTGTTCGCTGCGGGCGATGGCCAGGGCGTCGGGCGGGACATCCTTGACGATGGTCGAGCCGGCGCCGATCAGGCTGCCGTGGCCGATCTGCACCGGCGCCACGAACTGAACGTCGGAACCGACGAAGACATCGTCGCCGATGATCGTGCGGTGCTTGCTGACCCCGTCGTAATTGCAGGTGATGGTGCCGCAGCCGATGTTGACGTTGCGGCCGATCTCGGCATCGCCGAGGTAGGTGAGGTGGCTGGCCTGGGCGCGTTCGGCGAGAACGGCCTTCTTGGTTTCGACGAAGTTGCCCAGCTTGTTGTGCCCGGCGAGGACCGTACCGGGGCGCAGATGGGCCATCGGCCCGATGCTGCAGGCATCGCCGACCCGGGATCCTTCGAGGACCGAACCGGCCTTGAGGTGGACGCCGTCGCCGATGGTGCAATCGTGGACCATCACCCCCGGCTCGATGCAGCAATTGCGGCCGATGCTGGTAAGGCCGTGGAGATAAACGCCAGGAGCAATGACGCTGTCGGCGCCGATGGTGACAGTCGGATCGATATGGGTAGTCGCCGGGTCGACCAGGGTCACGCCGGAGCGCATCAACTCTTCGTTGATGCGGCGCCGCATCGCCACCCCGGCCGCGGCCAACTGCACCCGGTCGTTGATCCCCTGGGCCTCCTCGGCGTCCGTGGCAGCCAGGGCACGGACCCGCTCGCCCCGCTGCCGGGCAATGGCCAGTACATCGGTGAGGTAATATTCGCCCTGGGCGTTGTCGCAGCCTACGACCTCCAAGGCCGAGAAGACGAAGGGCGCGGCAAACGCGTAGATGCCGGTATTGATTTCCCGCAGCGCTTTTTCCTTGGCGCTGGCATCCTTCTCTTCGACGATGCGCAGCACCTCGACGCCGTCGCGGACGATCCGCCCGTAGCCGTAGGGATCGGCAACCTCTGCAGTGAGCACGGTCACCGCCGCGGCCTCGGCTTCGTGGTAGGCAAGGAGCCGCTCCAGGGTTTCGAGCCGCAGCAGCGGTACGTCGCCACAAAGCAGCAGCAGAGTCCCGCGGAACGAGCCGAGCGCCGCGGCGGCACAGCGCAGGGCGTGGCCGGTGCCGAGCTGTTGCTCCTGGCGAACGAACCCGGCACCACTGGCGGACAGCGAGGCCTCTACGTGTGCCGCACCGTGGCCGACCACCAGCAGGCGGGGAGCGCAGCCAAGCTCCCGGGCGCGCTGCAGCGGGTAGTAAACCATCGGCATTCCCGCCACTTCGTGCAGGACCTTGGGGTGTTCCGATTTCATCCGCGTCCCCTGGCCGGCGGCCAGAATCACGGCAGCACGCTGATTTTCAGCCATATGCCCCCTCTCCGAAGAAGGTTTTTTGCAAAATGCCTTATTATACGAACCTCCCCCGTGGAGTCAAGCCATATGCCGCCGGCGAAGAGCCGGGTGGTCCCATAATTTCCTTTGCAATACCCGGCACTTTCAGTATAGTCGGGGGTTGGAGGTCGTTCATGAACGAGCGCAGCGACATCGGCCGGATCCTTTCTCACCTCGAACAACTGATGAAGGAGCTGGAAATCGCCTTCGAACAGTACTTCGCCGGAGTGGAAAAGCGCGCACCGCTCAAGGAACGGGAACTCATGGCCCGGCGCCTGCGCCAGTTCGCCAGCCGCCACATCGTGCAGACCGACCTGCGCTTTCGCTATCAGAACCTTGCGACCCGCTTTCACTCCTACGGCGCGTACTGGGACCGCATTCTGCGCCTGATCGAGGAAGGGCGTTATGCGCGTCAACAGGGAGCCCTGCCCAAGACGCCCGCTGCGAACGCCCTGCCCCCCGCCCCGGGGGCGGATGCCGTGCCACCGCCGGGGGGGACTCCGGCCGCCAGCGGCATGGACATCGAGTCCATCTACAAGGAACTGGCGGCGGCCCACGCGGCCTGCCACCTGAAGGTTCCCCAGCGCCGGCAGATCGAGGAGTTCCTGACCCAGCAGCGGGATAAAATCCGCCAAAAGTTCGGTGATCGCCCGGTAGCGTTCCGGGTCGAAATCGAGGGGGGGAAACCGAAGCTCAAAGTCAAGGCCAAGGAATAGGACCGAAGATGGCCGAGCGGAGCAAAACAGCCCTGGTCCTGGCCGGGGGCGGGATCATGGGGGCGGCCTACGAGATCGGTTGCCTCTCCGCCCTGGGCCGCCTCTTTCCGAGGCGGTTCTCCCCCTGCCATTTCGATCTCTACATCGGTGTCAGTGCCGGCTCGGTCATTGCCACCCTGATGGCCAACCGCATCGAACCGGACGCCCTGTTCCGGGCCATTGCCAACGAAGAAAGCCATGTCTTCAACTGGCGACGCAAGGACATCTACCGCTTCGACGCCAGAGAGTCCCTCGCCGCCTTCGGCCAGATACTGCGCAACCTCTACCGTATCTACCGCAACTACCGGCAGAACCGCTGGGGTTTTTCGGCCCACGACCTGCTGCATATCCTCCAGGAGCAGTTTCCCGCCGGCCTTTCTCGCTGTCCCCGCTGCAGGATTATCTCTGCCGCTCCTTTGCTCAGGAGAAAATCATCGACGACTTCCACCTGCTGAAGCGCGAACTCTACATCCCCGCCTACAATCTCGACCGCGGCCAGCGCGTGGTGTTCGGCAGCGAGGGCTACCGCGACATGCACATCTGCCAGGCGATCACCGCCTCCTGCGCCATCCCCTACTTCTTCCAGCCCCATCAGATCGACGGCAGCTTCTATATCGACGGCTCCACCGGTCGGGTCTCCCATCTTGACATTGCCATCGATCGTGGCGTCAAATTGATCGTGGTGGTCAATCCCCGGGTGCCGATGGAGAACGACATGGAAACCACCTGCCTCCCTTCCCTCTCCTACGGCCGCTGCTCCAGCATCGCCGAGCTGGGGATCAATTACACCTGGGAGCAGGCTCAGCGGATCGAGAACAAGGAGAAGCTCGACCTGGCCCTGCGCCACTACCGGCAGAACCACCCCGACGTGGATATCCTGCTGCTGGAACCGGGACGGGAGGAGTCGCTTCTTTTTTTCCAGAGCCCGATGAGCAACCTGGCACGCAGCATGGTGATGAACTACGGCTACAACCTGACCCTCAGCCATCTGCGGACCACCTATCCGCAGTTTCGCGACGCCTTCGCCCGGGCCGGGATCACCACCAGCGAGGCCGGGCTGTCGATCCCCCCACCGGCCGAGATCACCACCTGAGAGCGTGCTGCGCGGCGGAAGCCTCGGGAGAGACCATGACCATCATTATCGCCACCCGCCATGTCCGCCGCTCGGCCCAGGCCGTTCCCCTGGCCGCCGGCTGCCTGGCCGCGGCGCTCCCCGCGGAGCTGCGCGGCGAGACCTGGCTGCGCGACTTCTATCCGGAACATTCCGCCGCCGACATCGCCGCCGCTCTGACCGATGCCGCGCCCTGGCTCGTCTGCATGCCGCTCTACAGCTGGAACCGCAGCGTGATGTGCGCCGCCGCCCGGCTGCTGCGCCAGGCGCTGCCCGCCACCCTGCTGATTGCCGGCGGCCCCGAGGCGTCGGCCCTGCCGGTGGAAGTCCTGGCCGAAGGCACCTTCCACGCCCTGGTCCGGGGTGAAGGAGAAATGCCCTTCGCCGAATTGTGCCGGGAGCTGGCGGCCGGCAACCCGCTGCCGCTGCTGCCGGGCGTTTCCCTGGCCTCCCCTGCCGGAGCGCTCCATGGGCCCGAACGGGCACCGGCGCCGCCGGAGGCCCTTCCCTCGCCCTGGCTGAGCGGCGTGCTGCAGCCGACAGCGGGCGGGGGAGTCCTCTGGGAGACCTCCCGCGGCTGCCCCTTCGCCTGCGACTACTGCTACGACGGCCGCGGCAGCAGCGGCGTCCGTCCCCTCCCCGCAGAACGGCTGCGGGAAGAGCTGCGGCTCTTCGTCCGCAGTGGCGCCAGCCAGCTCTGGGTGCTCGACTCGACCTTCAACTTCCCTGCGGAGCGCGGCCGGCACCTGCTGGAGATGGTCCGCCGCGAAGCCCCCCACCTGCATCTGCATCTGGAAGCCAAGGCCGAATTCCTCGACCGCCCCACCGCCCGGCTGCTGGCCCGGCAGCCCTGCTCGGTACAACTCGGCCTGCAATCGTTTCGCCCCGAAGTCCTGCACCATATCCACCGCAGCTTCGAGCCGCAGACCTTTCGCGAAAAGGTTGGGCTGCTCAACCAGGAGGGGGTGACCTTCGGCTTCGATCTGATCTATGGCCTGCCCGGCGACGATTTCGACGGCTTCGCGGCCAGCCTCGAAGCGGCCCTGCAACTGCGTCCCAACCACCTCGACCTCTTTCCGCTCGCGGTCCTGCCCGGCACCACCCTGCATCGCCGCCAGGCCGAGTTCGGGCTGCGGTCCGATCCTCACCCCCCCTACCTGGTGCAGGAAAGCGCCAGCATGAGCAGGGCCGACCTGGCCCGCTGCCGCCGGCTGGCCGCGGCGGCCGACCTCTTCTATAACCTCGGTCGAGCGGTGGCGTTCTTTCCCAGCCTGCTGCAGGCGACGGCCCTGACGGCGGTGCAATTTTTAACGGAATTCGCCGCCTGGCTGGCCGACTCCCGGGGCATCGATGCCACGGCGCTGGAAAACCTGGAACGCTGGTCCGCGAGCCGGGTCGCGCCGCTTCAGGAAGAGTTCGTCGCCGCCGCCCTCACAGCGCGGGGTTGCGAAGAGCTCTGGCCAGCCGCCCAGGACCTGCTGCGCTACCACTTTCACTACGCCGAAACCCTGCTCGGCGCCGAAACCCTGCCGGCGGCCCCCGAGGAGTTGCGCGGCCGCGAGCTATGGAATACCCCCTGGAGGACCGCGCCGTCCCTGCGTCTGATCCCTTTTCACTACGAAATCCTGGCGCTTCAGGAGTTGGCCGAACCGAACCTCAAAGAGATCACCCGCCTGTTCCGGCCGGTCGGCTCGGTCGGGCTGTTTCTGCGCCGGGGCGACGAGGTCCTGTGCGAATCGCTCGAGGAGGAATTTGCCACCCTGTTGCGCGGCAGCGACGGGGTGCGTTCGCCCGGGGAGATCTTCGCCGGCAGCATCCCCCGCAGCGAGGGGGAAGAAATCGTCGAATTCGCGGTGGCGGAGGGTCTGCTGCTGCCGGCGGCCCCCTGAACCAGCCCCCCAGAACCAGGCCCGAAAAAGGTCAAGCCCCCCTTTCGACGAAAGGGGGGCTTGACGATCCCGCTGCAAAACGACCTCAGGCGACTTTTTGCAACCGTTTCCGGTAGCGTGGACGCTCGACGATCAGCCGGGCGATTTCGCCCACTTCGGGGACCCGTCCGGCAATCCGGACATTGTCGTCAATCAGCAGCGCCGGAGCGACATAAACCCGGTAGTCGATCATTTTTCTTGAATCGCGATAGAGGTGAACTTCGGCCTCGATGCTCAGATCATCCAGAGCCTGGCGGACATTTTCCAGCGTCCGGTCGCAACGGGAGTTGCTTTCCGGCTTGCAGAATATGTCGATACGCATGGCATTCTCCTTTTTCCAAACGGATCAGTTGCCGATCCATGACCTGTTCGGTTATCATTATAAAGGTCTGCCGAAAAATTTCAAGGGATATCGCCTCTCCCCCCTGCGCAGACCCTCCCCGCTTCTGATTCCAGTCCCTTTGGCCACTGCCGAGGTGCCCCCGAGGTCGAACCAGGCGGATCGCGGCGGAAATCTGGACCAAACGGCCGGATCGGCAGACGGCTCATGGCTCATCAACAGGCTCCTGGCCAGACACGAAACCAGGAAGGCGCGACGCAGCCGGGAGGCCCAGGAACCGGAAAGAACGAAATGAATTAACCGGGCGGAGAGCTAGGGGGTGGCACGGCGGGGGTCCGGACCATAAACGGCGCGCAGGGCGCGTTTGGTGCGGGCCACCAGCCGAATGGGATTGATCGGTTTGGCAATGAAGTCGAAGTAGCCCATCTCCAGCAGGTGAGCTTCCTCTTCGGCGGCGGCACGGGAGGAGAGGGCGATGACCGGGATGTCGCGGGTGGTGATCTGAGTCTGCAGCGCACGAAACATTTCCAGGCCGTCCATCCGTGGCATGACCGTATCGCTGATGATCAGGTGGGGAGGGTTCTGCAACGCCTCTTTCAGGCCTTCGGCGCCGTTGCTTGCCTGAATGACGATGAATCCCTCCTTCTTCAGCGCCGCGGCAATGGCGGCTCGTACCATCTCCTGATCATCGACCACCAGCACCGTCCACCACTCCTTGTCGCCGGCCTGGCCGCTCTTCAGGTAATGGTGGTTGACCGCTTCGATGATTTCGCTCGGCGTGGTGACGTAGGGCATGATGCGCAAGCCGGTGCGAAACGAGATGTCGTCGAGAGTCGGAATATCGAGAGGATTGACCATCGCCAGAGAGAGGACCTTCTCCTCGACCTTGAGCGGGAAGACCAGTTTTTTCAGGGCCGTTTCGCTGTCGATCAGGGTCAGGGTTGCGGCCGGAAAGGGATGTTGGGCGATCTTGCTGACGGATTTCAGCCCGAACTGCCGGGCGACTACCATGGCGATGTCCCGCTCGGCAATAATCCCGCTCTCCTCCAGGATCTGCCCCAGCCGTTTGCCGGTGGACTTCTGCTGGGAAAGGGCCTTATCCAGGGCCTCCTGATCCAAGGCTCCCGCCTCGACCAGGATCTCTCCAAAACGTTTACGTTTGCTCATATCCCCCTTCGGTTCACCCCTCCCGGACACCCCTGTCCTCACTGACTGGGAAAAGTCTATCAACCCTTGAGAATTGTTTCAATTTATTTCGACGCTTCGGGTTCCTCCCCAGCGCCAGCCAAGCCGGCCGACGTTGCCGATGCATTGCGGTGGCGCACTTCCAGGCCGGCCTCCCCGGCATCGATGGTCACCGTCGCGCCGTCACCAATGTCACCGGCGATCAGCGACCGGCCGAGGCGGGTCTCCAGCTGATGCTGGAGATAGCGCTTGAGGGGGCGGGCGCCGTAGACCGGATCGTAAGCAGTCCGGGCGATGTAATCCCTGGCCGCAGCGGTCAGTTCGAGGGCGATGCGCCGGGAAGCGAGGCGTTTGCGCAGGTCCTCCAGCTGCAGGTCGATGATCGCCTTGAGCTCCTCGCGCAGCAGCGGCTTGAACAGCACGATGTCGTCGACCCGGTTGAGAAACTCGGGCCGGAAGTTGCCGCGCAGCTCCCGCAGGACCTGGGCACGGGCATCTTCGCGGATCTCTCCCTGGTCGGTGACCCCGTCGAGCAGAAATTCGGAACCGATGTTGCTGGTCATGATGATCACGGTGTTCTTGAAGTTCACTGTCCGGCCCTGGGCGTCGGTCACCCGACCGTCGTCGAGGATCTGCAGCAGGACGTTGAAGACGTCATGGTGCGCTTTTTCGATCTCGTCGAAGAGGATCACGCTGTAGGGCTTGCGCCGCACCGCCTCGGTGAGCTGTCCCCCTTCCTCGTAACCGACGTAGCCGGGAGGGGCGCCAATCAGCCGGCTGACGGTGTGCTTCTCCATGTACTCGGACATGTCGATGCGCACCATGTTCTCTTCGGAATCGAACAGGGTCTCGGCCAGGGCCCGGGCCAGCTCGGTCTTGCCGACCCCGGTGGGACCGAGGAAGATAAAGGAACCGATGGGCCGGCGCGGGTCCTTGATGCCGGCGCGGGCACGGATCACCGCGTCGGCCACCAGCTGGACCGCTTCATCCTGACCGATCACCCGTCGGTGCAGGACCCGGTCGAGCTTGAGCAGCTTCTCCCGCTCT
>Ga0210142_1000113_pt1 | contig 18094 bp, 18 predicted proteins | sample Goodyear_PhragC__FD_184869 | JGI IMG/M metagenome (GOLD analysis project Ga0210142, IMG submission 184869) | Wetland microbial communities from San Francisco Bay, California, USA, that impact long-term carbon sequestration - Goodyear_PhragC_D2... | ecosystem: Environmental > Aquatic > Marine >...
ATTGGTGATCGTCCCAGCGAAACGTGGCTCTATTTACGTTACCAAACACCTCCCAGCTACGGTGGTCCCTATTATTATGGGCCATTCGATTGGTCGTATATCCCGCCTAAGTTTCCTTATGCCTCCAGAGGAGCCACCTTTTCGAACGGTAAAGTGGTATTTTTCCAGTACGTGCCGCCGCCGCCGCCCCTATAACGCCATTCCCCTTCGTCTGTTTGACCAGCGCTGCCACGACGCTGGGTTCAATGTACGGTTTAGCTTGCCAAATTAGTGTCCGACATGATTTCCTCGCGGCGTGGACGGTTGGTTTTTTGTTCGCACATCGACACTCAGCCTTGCCGCCGCCATGATCGTTCTTACCGGTTGTTCGACACCGCAAACGCGCATTTCCGATCATCCAAGCCTTTACCAGACTCTTTCACACAGAGACCAGGCACTCGTAACTCAGGGACAAATTCGCATCGGGATGTCGCGAACGGCTGTGTGGCTGGCATGGGGGACCGCGGATCAAAAAATTATCGGCAACATGGGCGGTGGTCCGACGGAAACGTGGATTTACACTTATTACGCTAATTACCCATATTATCCGTATTATAGCCCGTTAGACTACTATTTCGGGGCGCCATTGTACGATCCGTTTTGTTATGCCTGGTTTCCGCAAAGTATTCCTTATCCCGGCAAAGTGGTCACGTTCGCCAACGGCAGGGTTGTGTCCTTCCGATACCTGGCATCGCAGTAAAAAGCTGATCGAAAATTCTGTCGCATTCTGCGGCGCAACGGGCGAGCATTCCGGCGGGTTTGATCCATGGCTTACCATTCATTTCAAGAGTTCCTGCGGGCTCTGGACAAAGCGGGCGAACTGAAACGCGTCTCGGTCCCGGTCGATACCGATCTGCTCATTGCGGAATGGGCGGATCGCGAGATGAAATCGTCCGGGGGCGGAAAAGCCTTGTTGTTCGAGCAACCGATGGTCGATGGAAAAAAATCGGAATTTCCTGTCGCCATCAATACCATGGGATCGCGCCGCCGGATGGCCATGGCGTTACAGGTTTCCGATGTGGAAGATGTCGCCCGCGAAATCCAGCTCATCCTGAAGGCAAAACCGCCTACCGATCTCCGAGAAGGCTGGAATTTACTGAAACAAGGAATCCATCTTCTCCATGCGCGACCAAAATTGGTGCGTGACGCGCCATGTCAGGAGGTGGTGCATAGGATTGAAAATGGGGGCCGTTTTTCTCTATGCGATCTTCCTATTCTGAAATGTTGGCCGAAAGACGGCGGGCGTTTTATCACGCTACCAAACGTGCACACGCGCGATCCGGAAACCGGCGCGCGCAATGTGGGCATTTACCGGCTGCAGGTTTATGACAACCACACCACCGGAATGCACTGGCAAGTTCATAAGGTCGGAGCGCGCCACGGAAGGCGCTACTACCAACGCGGTGAACGCATGCCCGTCGCCGTTACGCTAGGCGGCGATCCGGTTTACACATTTGCCGCTACTGCGCCTTTGCCGGACGGTTTGGACGAACTGCTTTTTGCCGGATTCTTGCGAAGAAAATCTATCGAACTGGTTCGATGCAAAACGATCGACCTGGAAGTCCCGGCAGATGTTGATTTTGTTCTTGAAGGATATGTGCAGCCAGGCGAGATGCACCCGGAAGGGCCGTTTGGTGACCACACCGGATTTTATACCGCCGTCGAAGACTACCCTGTTTTCCATTTGACTGCGGTCACCCATCGACGCGATGCGATTTATCCGACAACAATCGTCGGCAAACCGCCGATGGAAGACTTTTATATGGGCGACGCCTCTGTTCGAATTCTTTTACCGGTATTCAAAATGAATTTTCCGGAAATCGTGGACATGACGTTGCCGCCCGAAGGCGTATTTCACAACCTGGTGTTCGTGAGCATTCGCAAGCAATATCCTTACCAGGCGTTTAAGGTAATGCACGGCCTCTGGGGCATGGGCCAGATGATGTTCAGCAAATACATCATCGCAGTGGACGAAGATTGCGACGTGCACAACACGAGCGACGTCCTTTTCCGATTGTGTGCGAACACCGACCCTTCACGGGATACAACGGTCATCAAAAATCCAAGTGACTCACTCGATCACGCGCCAAGCGAACAGAACATCGGCTCCCACATGGGATTTGACGCCACGCACAAATTACCTGGCGAAAATTATCACCGATCGTGGCCGGAACTGATTAAGATGACAGACGAAGCGCGAGCGATGGTGGATGCGCTGCAAGCCAAAGCGCGCTGAAACACGATAGGCCACGGAGCGCTCGATATGGAATTGTTGTCAGTTCAGGGCCTTCGGAAAAGCCGACCCGTATCAATATCGCGCGTAAGTCCACCTGGCGGCACGCCGCGCAGATTGTAGACGCGACCAGTGTAGGGGCTGTAGTAGAAACCCGGGGTTCCCGCCCACCGCGCATAAGGATAACCACCCCGGGGCGGCGGTCCATATTGGGCGGCTTGATTCTCCTGGATAATTTTGCCGGTTAAAGCGCCAGCTGCCGCCCCCGCGGCTGCGCCGATTGATGCGGCTCGCGCATTCCCAGTCGCAGCGCCGCCGATGATCGCTCCTGTGGCAGCACCCCACGCTGCCCCTTGACCTACCGGGGTATCACAGGATGTCAGCATGCAGCAGGTCAATGCAATTACCAAGCTTGCGGTAAAAATCGTTATTCTCATAACTCGCTTCTGATTCGACAGGTTGGCTGCAGAGCCCGGCAGCGCGGCAGGATCAGCCTCAACACAGCCCGTGTTCGGACGAATGTGTATCAGGGATACACAAATACGTGCTTCACGCGCACGTCGAGCACTAGCCCGCCATGGTTAACTTTCGAGCAGTCATACTTTTGATATGGCGGATATGGGCTGGTAACAACTCCCGACGCATCATGTGGATTCCGGTCTGCTTTCGGATATGTCGACCCATTCGGTGGCGGATATTTTTTCTCAGCGTCTGCTTTCGTGATTGCCGTCGCTTCGATGACGCGGTGACCCTGATTTATCCGCGAGTCGACGCCTTGTGCATAGAGAGTTGTGCCTATTGCAAAAAGCCCGGCCACAACTGCAGCGATAAGTTTCATGGATTGTGTTTTCATATTTTATCCTCGGTAAAGATTTCGCAGCCGGGAATTCAGACGGATGCTCGACGCGGCAAATTCAAAAAAGATTTGAACCAGTGCGCCGTGACCCGGCCTGCCTTTTCCAAGTTGCTCAATCGGTATTCTTTTTCGAAAACTCGGAACTTGTCCAGTTCAATTCGTCGCAGCAGGGCGCGATAAATCGACCCCATGAGCTCCGCTGGTGCCATGGCACGGCGGTCTTCGTCCGGCAGCGCAGCCGCGGCGCGATTGAAAAATTCACGCGCTCGGGAAGCTTCGAACTGCATCAACTCGATGAAGCGCCCGTTGTACTGTCGTTTCGCCAGCTCCGCCTCGGAGTAGTTGAACCGCGCCAAATCTTCCTGGGGAAGGTAAACGCGCCCGGCTTGGAAGTCCTTCCAGACGTCGCGGATGATGTTTGTCGTTTGCAGCGCCAGTCCGAGATCGATTGCGTACTCCCGGCAGACTGGATTTCGATATCCAAAAATCTCGATACTGACCAATCCAACCGCACTGGCGACACGGTAACAATAGACGCGAAGCGCTTCGAAGGTCGGATATCGCAGAATGCTCAAATCCATCTCCACTCCGGCCACAATTTCCTCCAGCATCTCGAGTGGCAGCGAATATTTTTGCATTAACTGCCTCACATCGGTAGCAAGCGGAGGTTCATCCGAAACGGCAGCGCGAAGCATTTGGCGCCATTTCCCCAGACGCACGCGTTTCTCCGGTGCGCTCAACTCCGGTGAGTCTGCGATGTCATCGACCACACGGCAGAACGCATAAAAAATGGTGATGTCTCGCTTGCGCTCGCGGTCTAGAGAAATAAATGCCAGGGCCAGATTCGATTTGCTCTGGCGGGTGATAGTGGCCGCGTTCACATCTTCCTTTCCGCAGGCCGCCTGATCAATACTGAATCCATCTCTCCTGCTGAATGCGGCCGGTTTCGCATTGCCGAAACAGGCAGACCCATGAAGCCAGGAACCAGCCAGTAACCAGCCCCCGGAGGCAGGCAAAAGCGAATTTCCAGAGGAAGAGCGCTCCTAGTCGATTGGCAATCGCACCACGCAAAAAGCCGTCGCAAAGGATGAGGCCGTAGAAGTGCACCCCGCAAATCATGAGAAACCATGCCAGCCGAACGGCATTTTTTTGGACAAAACGCAGATGCGCTCGTATTGCCTCGATCAAGGTTTCGTTGTGCAGCGTCAGTGAGATTTGGACCGAACAAAACGCAATAATCAACCCGCTCATGAGGACCCGCGCAATCGGCAGGTAATCGAGCACTCCGGGAATGTTGGTGAAGTACGCCAGAACGAGCGGCAGACGGACGATCAACGTGCTGGCGGCAACCACGAGGCCAGCCCATTCCAAAACATAACTGAACCGGCGCATGGCGAATCGGAACAGCTCACCTTCTTCGAAGCTGACGCCCTTTATCCACGCCAGGCAAAGGGTAATGAGATAAACCTGAATATAAACCCCGAGCAGGTACTCGAAGATGAATGCAGTCGCATCCACTGTAGCGGAGATCCGCAGCAGACCAGCAGCTGGGAAAAGCCCGCTCCATTGCGGCAACCTCCAGAACACGATCGGTTTCAGGAGCGATGCCACCGCGCTCAGCAATAGAATCACGTAAGCGAGATAGCCCCAAAAGCCATACCGTTTACGCAGAGCGCGCACCAAAGCACGGTGTAGTCCGCGCCAGTTCGCTATCATCAGCACCGCGGCAACCACCGAGAGCGGATAGGTCGTCGTGGCGTTGTCGAAAATTCCTGCCACGCCTTCTAACGCAGGCAACAGGGTTTCCTGCCATATGTCACTTACTCGAGGCCAGGACCACTGCGGAAATGAGGTGATCTGGCTCAACTCCAAATCCGCCCAGGTCCGGATTGGCGTGAATGTGACAAACTGAAAAACGAAATAACCAAACCCCAGAACGGCGAAAGTGATCCAGATGCGTTGGTACCGTCGAAGACAGTGAAGACCGTCACCGAGCGCCTGCCGAACGGGGGCAAAAAACATCACCAGCGCGTACCCGCCACAAAGCCCCAGCCAGCCGTAAACGCCCGGCGCAGGTGGCCACACTTCACCAAGAATGTAAGCGGAAATGAAAGAGTATCGGCCCGATAGAGTAATGGGGGTCAGAACATCACTCCAATATTCCATGACTCAATCACTGCATCATAGCCTAATGAATGCGTCCCCAGTGCGGGTAAAATGGCCAATAAACGAACAAACCGCGGCCCACTAAATTTTCCACCGGAACTATTCCCCAATAACGACTGTCAAAGCTGTTGTAACTGTTGTCGCCGAGGGCAAAATAGCCGTTGAGCGGTACATTGAAGGTCTGGTTAGGGTTCGATAAAAAGTCACGACCCTGTGCATAACCACGATAAGGCGGCTTCGCCGACATCACTCGCTCAAAGCCGTATCCCTCTGCTTTCCTGCCGTTGATGAAAAGAAATGGCGGATCAATGCGCAGTTGATCGCCAGGAAGACCGGCCAACCGCTTAATGTAAAAAGGAGCGCCTGCCACCGGATCCTCACGAATCGCTGGAATATGATTTGTCCTGAAGACAAAAACATTCCCGTTATTCGGTTTAATAAAGTTGTAGCTGCATTTATCCACGAATACCTGATCGCCTGTGTCGATAGCCCCCCTGGCGATAACTTCGCCGCGATGAACAAGTCGACCCGGGAAGACGTTGAAATCCTGACGAAGCGTATCGGGCGAGGCGTATACAAGAAGGCTTTGCCGCTGACAGACCAATCGCGAAAACGTAAAAAAGAAGCCGACTTTCCGCGGCACGATTTCGAGAATCTGGTCGTCCTCGTGGGAGACCACATTGATATAATTGCGCCCCAGAACAACGAACTCCACTATTTGCCGCAAAATATTTGGGGGCGGATCGGGGCTGGGATGACCGATGATCCCGTTTAATGTCGGCTGCATCGAACCTGTGGGAATCTTAAACGGCTGCAGAAAATAAGAACGAATCCCAACTGCGATCACGATCGCCACCAGGATCACCTCACAGTTCTCCCGCCAATGCGATTCCCACGTTACGGGTGTTAATTTGTGCAGCGTCTTATCGAGTGTCTCCGCTGCGGTGTGGATTTTCTGGCGATCTCTTCCACGTAATGCGGTGCGGAGCACCTGCATTTCGGCGACAATTTGTTCCCGGTCCGCGTCGGTGAGCAGATCGTGCTTATAACGCAGATATTTCCGGGCGTGCCGCAGAAGCAGCCGACTGTGCTTAACGTAACGCGATGTGAACATGGGTTGAATTATTCATCGTTCTGTCATTCCGATCGAAATCGAGAAATCTCTGGTTTTCTTGAGTGGAGTCCAAAGATGTCTCCACTTTGCTCGACAGGACAAAAAGGTTCATTGCGCCTTTAGCACTTCGATAAATGCCTCCTGCGGAATGTTGATCTTCCCGATGCTTTTCATTCTTTTTTTTCCTTCCTTTTGTTTCTCCAGCAGTTTCCGTTTGCGGGTGATATCGCCGCCGTAGCATTTCGCGGTCACATTTTTTCGTAAAGCGGAAACCGACTCGCGGGCAATAATTTTCCCTCCGATGGCTGCCTGGATCGCCACCGCGTAAAGTTGCCTGGGGATTACTTCCTTCAATTTGGCCGCAAGTTGCCGTCCGCGGGCTTCTGCGCGGTCTTTGTGCACGATTGTCGAAAACGCATCGACCGGTTCACCGTTCACGAGCAAATCTAGTTTTACCAGTTTCGCTGCCCGATAGCCGGCGTGGTCATAATCCATCGACCCATATCCTCGCGTACTGCTTTTAATCTTATCGTTAAAATCGACGAGGATTTCGTTGAGCGGCAATTCGCAGTGCAACATCACCCGGCGGGTATCAAGCGATTCGGTCCGGTCCATCTGACCGCGTTTCTCCAAAATCAGTTGCAGGATGTCACCGATATTCTCATTTGGGCAAAGGACGTACGCCTTTACGATGGGCTCGCGGATTTCCTGAATCAGGCTCGGATTCGGCAGATGCGCTGGATTATCGATGGACAGTTTTTCTCCGCGCGTGGTCAGCACTTCATAGATCACGCTTGGACTGGTGGCGATGATGTCCATGTTATACTCGCGCCGCAGGCGTTCCTGGATGATTTCCATGTGAAGCAACCCGAGAAACCCGCAGCGAAAACCGAATCCGAGTGCGACCGAGCTTTCGGGCTGGTAGACAAATGCCGGATCGTTCAAACGCAGCTTCCCGATTGCGGTTTTTAAATGTTCGAAGTCGCCGGTGTTAATCGGATAGATCCCGCTGAACACCATTGGATGAATTTCCTGAAAACCAGGAAGCGCTTCTCGCGCCGGATGACGCTGATCGGTGATGGTGTCGCCGATCTTCATGTCGGCCGTTGATTTAATGTTGGCGATGAAATAACCGACGTCGCCGGGATTCAGCCGTTCCTGGACACGCATCTTGGGCGTAAAGACGCCTACCTCCTTGATCTCGTAGCGGGTCTTGTTACTCATCAACGTGATCGCGTGATTCGCTTCCATTGTGCCGGAAACAACGCGCACGTAGCCGATAACCCCGCGATAAATGTCAAACACCGAATCAAATACCAGCGCGCGCAGCGTCTCGTCCGCCGGTCGTTCCGGCGGCGGAATACGCGCGACGATTGCCTCAAGAATCTCTTCAATACCAGTCCCGAGCTTCGCGCTTGCTTGAACGGCTTCCTCCGCAGGAATGGCGAGGATCTCTTCCAGTTGACGCAGCACCGAAGGGACGTCGGCATTCGGCAGATCGATCTTGTTGATAATCGGAATGATGGTGAGGCCTTGTTTATGGGCGAGATGAACGTTGGCCACCGTTTGCGCTTCCACGCCCTGCGCTGCATCGATCACCAGCAGTGCCCCCTCGCAGGCTGCGAGGCTTCGTGAAACTTCGTACGCAAAATCGACGTGCCCCGGCGTGTCCAGCAGGTTCAGTCGATAGGTTTCCCCCGATTTGCTTTTGAAACGCATCGCCACCGGATGCGCTTTGATGGTGATTCCGCGCTCCCGCTCCAAATCCATTGAATCAAGAAGCTGATCCTGCCTCTCGCGCTCCTGGATTGTACCAGTGCGCTCGAGCAACCGATCCGAGAGAGTCGTCTTGCCGTGATCGATGTGCGCGATGATGCAAAAATTGCGCGTCAGCTCAATGGCCATGAAAGCGCCACTATCCGAGTGCGCCCCTATTCGGTCAATTCTCGCGCCTTGTCATTCCGAGCGAAGTCGATAGCCTCGCGACAGCTTGAAAGTCTCCGGCTGTTGACAATCGGAGGCGTCTCGATTTGGGTCGACACTACATTTGAGGTTTGGGTATGCCAAAGCTGATCATTTCGGGCGTTACACACGAGTTAATGGATGAAGCGGTCACGATCGGTCGCGGACCGGACAACACGATCGTGGTCAACGATCCCTCGATCTCGACGCATCACGCGCAGTTGCTGATGGAAGGCGAGACCTATCGATTAAAGGATCTCGATTCGACAAATGGCACCCGGGTCAATGGGAAACCGGTCACGGAAACGGTGCTTCGCTTCGACGATCGGATTCGATTTGGCGCGGCTGAAGCGCGGTATGAAGCGGACGTCAGCGGATCAAAGCCGTTGCCGAAGCCTGAAGAAATCAAGGCTCAATTCGCGGCAGACAGTGCGGCACCGTCTCATCTTTCCAGTGCGTCTCCCTTCCGCCGTCAGGAAGAGCAGAAAGACCCCATGCGTACTGGAATTCTTATCGGGCTGGCGATCGTGCTGCTGGTGTTTCTGGCGAGCATGGTCGCGGTGCTGATGATGCATGCCCCAAGCCTTTGAGTCCGACTAATCCCGTGGCACAATCGGGGATGATTCAACGGGATCCCTCGACTACGCTCGGGATGACAGCGCCAGCAAAACGCCTGCTTCTCTTCGACATCGACGGCACCTTGATTCACTCCGGTGGCGCGGGCATTCAGGCGCTCATACGCGCCTTTCAGGAGCGCTTTGGCGTTGATGATGACCTGCACGATATCGAGGTCGCCGGCATGACAGATTCGGGCATCGTCCTCAGTATCTTCGACAAACACAAAATCCCTGCGACTCACGAAAATGTAAGCGCGCTTCTCGACAGCTATGTGCATTTTCTTTCCCTGGAATTGCCCCGCCGGAAAGGCAACCTGTTACCCGGCGTACTGAAGTTGCTCGAGCAGCTAAAATCGCGGCCACATGTGGTGCTGGCGTTACTTACCGGAAATGTTTCGCGCGGCGCGCGGTTGAAGCTGGAGCATTATGGTGTCTGGCATTTTTTTGAATTTGGTGCGTTTGCCGACGATCATCGCGACCGGAACGAGCTTGGGCGGTTCGCTCGCGCCCGCGCGAAAGAGAAGCACGGCCGCGAATTTGCGTCATCGGAGATCGACGTGATTGGCGACACGCCGCGCGACATCGCCTGCGGTAAAGCGCTCGGAGCCCGTACGGTCGCAGTGGCCACCGGCAGATGGAGCCGGGACGAGCTTGCAAAACATGAGCCAGATTTTTTGATTGATGACCTCTCTGATGTGGAAACAATCATTGACACGCTCGGATGGTGATCCATTAACGAATTGCACCCTGACATGAACAAAGAACCCGTCTCACCAAATACAACGCCAAATCAAAGCCGCGCCGATGTTCTACCGCTAAAAGGCGAAGTTGATCTGCACGTCTCCCCTACAGTCGCAGCGTTGCTTAATGAAATGATCGAAAAAAAACCGAAGCGTCTGGTGGTCGATCTTTCCGAAGTGAGTTACATCGACAGCGCCGGATTAGCGGCACTCATCGAAGCGATGCAAAAGGTGGATGGGTACGGAGGTAAATTCATGCTGGCCGGGCTACAGGAAACGGTGCGATCGATCTTCGAAATATCGCGGCTCGACCAGGTTTTTCAGATTTTCCCGGACGCGGACACCGCGCTGGCTGGGTAATCTCAATCGGCGGATCCGCTGCGGACAGCGGACACTACAGCGAACTTGAAGCGGAATTGTAGGACGTTTCTGTGAACCCCGAAAGCATTCGGGGCTGACACAGACGCCCTACAGCGCGACGCGCCCTAAAATCTCAAGCGTTTGCTGGACGTTTTTCGAGATGTCGAACTGCGATGCAAGCTTGCTGTTCGCCACACGAGTTGCGTCGCGCCGCAAGGGATCAGACCAAAAACGGATGGCATTGCGCAGTGCGATCAGGTTCGAAGAATTATCAATAATCGATCCGTGGACACTGTCTTCGATAATTTCAGCAAACCCGTTGGAACGCGTTGTGATCACCGGTAAACCGCACGACAGCGCTTCGAGGCATGCGTTGGAAAATGGATCGTATATCGTCGGCAAGATAAAAGCGTCGGCGGCAGCATAAACAGGAATAAGATTTGCAACTTCGCCGAGAAATTGCACCGGATCTTGGCGCCAAAAACGAAGTCGGCTCGCCTTGTAGGGAGTTGCGTCTCCGCGACCTGCCACCAGCAGACGCAATCTCCGATCTTTGCAAAGTGCCATCGCTTCGATCGCGAATAGTAAACCTTTGCGTTCCCAGCCGGACCCGGCGAACAAGAGCGCAATCTGGTCGGGCTTCAGCTCTAAACGGGCGCGGCATTTTTGGCGAACCTCGGGGTCGGAGCGAAATTTATCGAGCGGAATGCCGTTACGGACCAGGTCGATCTTGTCAGCGGGATAGCCGTAAACATCGACGATCTCATTTTTGACCATTTGCGAAGCCGCGATCACGCGCCCCGCGTTGCGCTTTTGAAAAAGCGATTCCTCAAGCTGCGTCAAATCTCGATGTTTTCGACTGGCCGCGCGGATAAACTGCTTCAGGGGAACCTCGAATTTGCTCCTGCGCGCGAGCCACGCGCGATGCACCCCATCGCCTGCACGGTATACATCGCAGCTCCATACCCGCTCGAGACTGAATAGGGCGTCACAATGGAGCTGCGGTCGCATTTGTTCCAATTCATCAGCAAAGCCAATTGGCGTTTTTCCGCGCAGGCGCTCGACAAACCCAAATGCCCATTGGTCGTCCGGCCAATCTTTGCCGGTTATAAGTTGCACTTCATGTCCGGCCTTCGCTACGCCACCCGCAAGTCGCTGCAAGTAAGCCTCCGCGCCGCCGCTTGGTGAATAGCCACGGCGAACGAAAACGATCCTCAATTTCTTCACCGTGCTTTAATCTATCTATTCGTTTCCATCCGTCTGTAGGGCGTTTCTGTGAAGCTCCAACCCAAAAAGCGGCGTCTGACACAGACGCCCTGCAAAGTGCCGCTTCTTTACCAAAAACTTTGGGGTAATGCCATGGGATTCCTACTCCTCCGAGGATCACTCTGTGCGCGTCTTGTTCCTCTTCTCATCGAGCAGGGTATCTTCCCTGTCGAATCGGTACCACATACAACGTCACTTTACACGCTCAACGTTCGCCAGAATATTTGTAACCCGATGCCGGGTAAAACCCTAAATGCTCCTGCGCCAGTGGTCTGTCCCGCGCCTGCGGTGCGTATGCTGCCAAAGCGTTTGCTGTATTCGATCTTCGCTCGCATCGGTGGGTCCGGCCTGGATACCGATGCGTTTGAAACGTTGCGCGCGTCGTATCATGGAGGCTTTCTCGGGAAGGCAGTCGCGTACGATAACCGACAAAAGGAAATCCCATCCTCATTGATCTATTCCCTGCGGTGGCATCCCGTGCGCCTGATCTCATTTCTTGATCGGCCCTACTATTACGGCGCAAAAAAGAAATACCTCGACTGGATTGCTTCCCGGCAGCTGGAGACCGGGCGCTACGATCTCTTTCACAGCTGGTCGGGCGATTGTTTGCGCTCGTTGAAAGTTGCAAAACAACATGGCATTCCGTCGATCGTTGAGATCCCAACCTGGCACCGGGACGGCGGCAAAGAGAAAGTAGTGCGGCCGAAGGCGGCGCCGCCAGAGCATGGCTCGACATTTGAGAGGTGGAAAAACCGGCTGCTGCTCGAGCGGAAACGTTACATAAGGGAGTACGACCTTGCCGATATTTTGCTGGTGTTATCCGACAAGGCAGCCCGGACTTTTCGCGTGCGTGGTTTTCCAGAGGAAAAACTGTTTTATCTCCCGCGCGGAGTGGACGTAGAACGTTTCAAGCCCGGTCCGCGGCCAGAGAAATTTCGCGCCATATTTGCGGGCGCATTGATCAAACGGAAAGGGATTCAACACGTTCTCGAAGCCTGGCACCGCCTGAATCTGCCCGATGCCGAGCTATGGCTGGTAGGCTTCGTACATGAAGAAGCGAAGCCATTTTTGAATCAATTCTGGAGGGACAGCATTCGGGTTGTCGGATTCGCGCGTGATCCCGAGAATTATCTCAACCAGGGAACGATCCATGTTTTTCCATCGCAGTGGGAAGGCAGCGCCAAGGTCACGTATGAAGCAGCAGCGTGCGCCTTGCCACAAATCACCACCCATGAGGCCGGCGACGTGGTTCGCGATGGGCTCGAAGGTATCATCGTGAAACCGGGAGACGTGGATGCGATCGCAGCGGCGCTAGAGCATCTATATCAGCACCCGGAAATCGTGGAACAAATAGGTGCCGCGGCGCGCCGTCGTGTGGTCGAGAACTTCACCTGGGACCACTTCCGAACACGATTGCTGGACGCGTACGAAACCGCGATGCGAATGGCGCGATGATTCCATTGTAGCGGCGGTAGTCAGAGATCGCCGTGACAGTAAAACGCCTGTGAAAATTCTTCTTTTACAACTCAAGCGAATCGGCGACCTGATTTTGACGACGCCAGCAATTGCCGCGCTGCGTGAACGTTTTCCGGAGGCGTATCTCACGCTCGTTGTCTCGAATGAATGCGCCGAGTTGTTGCCGGCGATCTCCGGAGTCGATCGGATTTTGGTCGCACGGCGCAATCTGCGCGATATGGCACCCTTTTCGTCTGTGGCGGCGACGAGATTCGACTACTGCATCGACTTTACGCGAAATGATCGATCTACTCTGCTTACGCTCGTATCGCGGGCGCGCAGACGCATTACCTCTTACCGCGTACGGGACAAATCTAAAACGCGCGCCCGCATTTACACCGATCTTCTCGGCGTCCGTGTGCGGGACATGCACACAATTGACTACAATCTGGCGTTACTTGAGCCCCTCGAAATACGGGCTGCTTCCTTCGGTCCGTGTCTTAACCTACCGCAAACGGCATACGAAAAAGCCGGGAAGCTTCGCGATGAGTGGAAAATTACGAAGCCTTACGTCATTCTGCAGCCCGGCTCGGCCCGCCCGGAAAAAATGTGGGACGCCGCGCGCTGGGCCGAGGTCATTGACCACTTCGGTGTGGATAACGGTGTCGACCTTGTTTTGACGGGCGGACCATCCAGCAACGAGCGAGCGCACATCGAGGCCATTACGAGCCGTGTTCGGCAAAAGATCGTCAATCTCGCTGGAAAAACCGATTTGCTCACGCTGGCAGCGTTAATTGCTCAGGCGCAACTGCTTTTGACCGTCGATTCAGCTCCCGTACATCTGTCTGCGGCAATGCACACCCCGCAGGTGATCCTGTTCGGCCCCACCAACCCGTTTCATTGGAGGCCCAGGGAAAGTCCCGCGCTGGTTTTGCAGGGCAAATCAGGCGAACCGATCACCGATTTCGTTCCGGTTCAGCCACGCTTTGCAATGAGCGATATCTCGACGGAAGCGGTGATCGGTGCTATGGATTCGCTGTTGCCGTGTCGTGCGGCAGTGCAAACTTCATGAACGGCGCAAAACCGGGTAGGAAAAAGCAGTCCCTCTGGCAAACGTTACGTGCGGCGTCCAGTGCGTACCGGCGCCTGTATGGTTACGTTAAGCCTTACAGAGGACGATTCATCGTCGGACTGGCGCTGGGGCTTGCTTACGGCGGAGTGAACTCACTTTTCCCCTTGGCGATTTCCCGAGTCACCAGCACGATTTTCCAAGGAGGCGCGCCTAAATCGATGGGTATAGCCTCCGATCTTCACGCGCTGGATACGGGGCCGAAAATAAATTCCATCCTTCTGATCTGTCTGGCCATCCCCGCGATCATGACCGTGCGCAGCCTTTGTTCCTACGGCAGCACCTACTGCATGCAGTGGGTAAGCAACAAGGTGGTTTCCGATATTCGCGTACAGCTCTTTAGCAAGATGGTGCGGAATTCCATGGATTTCTTTAACAAGATGCGATCGGGATTTTTGATGTCACGCATCACGAACGACACACGCATCATGCAAATGGCTCTGACCACGGTCAGCAGCGATGTTTTCAAACAGCCCATAACGATAGTCGGCGCGATCAGCGTGCTGCTTTTGATGGACTGGAAGTTCACCCTCGTGACGTTGGTTCTTTTCCCCACCTGTTTGTTACCTCTCCGCATTTACGGGCGACGGGCTAAGAAAGCGGTCCAAAACGAACAGGAAGGCATGGCGCAAATGGTGGTAACGATGCAGGAAACGTTTGCCGGCATTCGCGTCATCAAGTCGTTTGGGCGCGAAGGATATCAGGAAAAGGAGTTTAAGCGCAGCAATCAAATGCAGTTTTCGCAGATGATGCGCATGATCCGCTCAATGGAGGCTGTCGGCCCGCTGGTCGAGATCATCGCCGCCGTAGGCGTTGGAATGGCTTTGGTTTACGTTTATGCGGCAAACCTGAGTGTCGGCCGATTCTTTGGCCTGATCTCGGGAATTTTCATCCTCTATGATCCCATCAAAACATTGAGCCGTATCCATATTGTGATGCAGCGATCCATCGCCGCAACTGGTGCAATTTTCGCAATCCTCGATTCCAAGCCAACCGTGCAGGACGCGCCTGATGCTGTCATACTGAAATCCTCTGCGGGCCAGATTGAGTTTGAAAATGTCACGTTCCGCTATGCGAACACGAACAGAGACGCGATCCAGAACGTAACCCTGCATATCGAGCCCGGAAAAACGTTCGCGTTGGTCGGGGCCAGTGGCGCTGGCAAAAGCACAATTTTGTCATTGATCCTGCGCTTATACGATCCGACTTCCGGCATAGTGAAAATCGATGGGCACGACATCCGTTCGATTACGCAGAAATCCTTGCGCGACCAGATAGGTCTCGTTACCCAGGAAACATTTCTTTTTCACGACACGATCTTTAATAACATTCTGTTTGGCCAGCTGCATGCCACGAAGGAGCAAATATACGAAGCGGCGCACGCCGCGTATGCGCACGAGTTCATCACGGCACAGCCAAAGGGCTATGAGACTGTAATTGGCGACAAGGGGTGTATGCTCTCAGGCGGCCAGCAACAGCGGCTCGCGATCGCACGGGCTATCCTGAAGGACGCGCCCATTCTGTTGCTTGACGAAGCCACTTCGTCGCTTGATTCGGAATCCGAACTTCAAATTCAAAAGGCACTCGCTAAACTTGCCACTGGTCGAACAGTGATCGCCATCGCTCACCGGCTCTCAACTGTGTTGTCTGCCGATCAAATCATTGTGATGGACTCCGGCCGGATCAAGGAGATCGGAACACATGCCGAGTTACTGGAAAAATCCGGATATTATCGCCGGCTCTACGATCACCAGTTCAACCGTGTCCACGCGGATACCCAACCGGAAGCAGGCATTCTCGTTGAAGAGCTCGTCTAACGACAGGTGATTGGCTAAAAAGTCAAAACAGTCACATGGTTACAAATCAAAAGTGTGATTCCCATCCCTGTTTTATCCTTGTAACTTCCTAACTATTTAACGCTGCCGGTGCGCCATGGCGCTTAACATCGATCTCCACACGCATTCGTTTTTCTCCGGCGACGGAGTTTCCAGTCCGGAAGATTTGATCGCAGCGGCGCGTGCGAAGGGGTTAAGCGGCTTCGCCATCACCGATCATAATACGTGTGACGCGATTACCTATCTGCTGGAAAAAGGGTTGATGCGGCTCGATGGATTACCGGTTAACGATTTCCTGGTTCTTCCAGGAGTCGAAGTGACCACCGCCGATGGCCACCTGCTTTGTATCGGCGCCGAGCTGCCTTATCTGAAAGGAAAACCCGCGCGCGAAGTCTGCGACATTATTCACGAGCGTGGCGGTCTGGCTATCCCTCCGCATCCCTATGATTTGTTCCGCGCTGGAATCCGTTTTGCAGTTTTGGAAACATTGCCGGTGGACGCCATCGAGGTTTTTAACGCCGCTACCACCCTCCGTCGCTACAACCGCTACGCTTTTAAGTATGCGCAAATTAGGGGCCTGCCCATGACGGCCGCCAGCGACGCGCATCATGCCGCCACTGTTGGGACTGCATACACCATCGTCAATACCGACGATTTTTCGGTGAAAGGAGTTCTCGCGCAGATCGTCAAGAGCAACGAACTAAATCAGAAATATCAGACCCCGCGGGATAGCTTGCGCAAAACCTGGAACAACTGGCTGCGGCTTCGCCGCCGAAGAAAAATTCCTGAGCTGGCCGCAAAGGACCGCGACCACAACGGTGGCCAAGCTTAATTTTTCGACCTCTTATTCCACCGTGCCCGCTTATATCATTGTTGAAATCGAAGTAAGCGACCCTGTTGGGTACGAGGAATACAAACAGCTGGCAGGTTCAACCGTAGAGAAATACGGCGGAAAATACATCGTGCGCGGCGGCAAAACCGAGGTACTCGAAGGCGACTGGCAACCAAAGCGTATCGTAGTGCTTGAATTTGAATCGGCGCAGCGAGCCAAAGAGTGGCTCAATTCCGAAGAATACTGCGAGCCGCGCAAGATGCGCCATCGCACTGCCAGGACAAATATGATCCTGGTGGAAGGCATGTAGGCTCAACCCGTTGTCAGACAAAGATGGCGCGGGAATGAAATTGCGGGGCATTTGTGTGAACCCCGAAAGCATTTGGGTCTGACACAGACGCCCTACAGCGCGTCGGTGGACCTAACAGGTTGTTTTTTCAGCTCGCGTTCCTTGATCACGATCATCCGCTCGTAACGGGCGAGAAGACGGCACAGTATCCATCCGCGGTAAGCATCACGAAAACCTTGTTTCCAAACGTAGTGATAAAGAAACCGCAGGCCCGGACGAAATGGAACTTTCGTTCCAAGTCTTCTTAGCCAGCGCTTGCGCTCCAGTGTTGTTCCAAAAGGCGTGGGTCGCAATGACTTCGCATCTGTCTTCTTCAGTTTTTTGGAGGCGGCCGCTTCCCACGAGGAATAACGATCATGCTTCTCGACAAAGGTTGCGATATCTGGAAACGCGTAATGCTCCATCGGTGCGGACAGATATTCCGCGCGTCCCTTGAGCAATATGTGCTCATGCACTTCGTTATCTCCGGACGGAATCTTGTCACCGACTTCAATTTGTTCGTATCGACCTAGCCGATGCCGGAACAGGCGCAGGTTCCAGCTCGGAAAATAACCGCAATGGTTTATCCAGCCGTCCAAAAACCAAAACCGCCGGTTGAGATAAAAGCCGTCGACATCCGCACGACGAATCGCTTCGCGGATTTCGGCTTCCAGTTCGGGCGTGATGCGTTCGTCTGCATCGATGATCAGGACCCATTCGTGCTGCCACGGAATATTTTCCAATGCCCAATTCTTTTTGCGCGGGAGTTTTCCGTCCCAAACGAACTGCACCACTTGCGCTCCGGCCGCGGCGGCAATTGCCTGGGTGGAATCTGTACTGCCCGAATCGACAACCACGATTTCGCGCGCGAACGAAACACTGGCGAGACAGCCGGTCAGGTTTGCCGCTTCGTTCTTGACCGGGACAAGCACCGACAACGGCGCTCGCGCGTCGGACCGCTCACTCATTGGGTAATCTCGCGCTTCCTGCTTTCGCGCGCGGGGTTTCCGACAACAACGCTCCAAGGGTTGACATCTTTCATCGCCACTGCTCTTGCTCCAACGATTGCCCCCTCACCGATTGTCACACCCGGTCCCACGAACGCATCCGCACAAATCCACGCCTCGGAGCCGATAACAATTGGCGGACGCAACAGCGGAAA
>Ga0210142_1000114_pt1 | contig 17998 bp, 21 predicted proteins | sample Goodyear_PhragC__FD_184869 | JGI IMG/M metagenome (GOLD analysis project Ga0210142, IMG submission 184869) | Wetland microbial communities from San Francisco Bay, California, USA, that impact long-term carbon sequestration - Goodyear_PhragC_D2... | ecosystem: Environmental > Aquatic > Marine >...
GATTACAAATGAGTTTGGGAATCCGACAGATATAAAATTCTAAAATTATGATTTCGATTTCGGCTTTATCAAAAAAAATGAATTTGACTAATAGAAGAATCGAGCAGCTTCTATTTAATCTTAAAGATTATTGTTCTATTGATAAAATGAGACCTAAAAGAGGGAAGATAGATGAACTCGAATTCCTTCTTGCTTATGTAAAATATATTGAGGAAAAACATCGTAATGCGAAATCGAAGCAAAGCGAATTAGAAAAAGCTCAGATTAGATTACGTTTAGCACAAGCACAAAATGCTGAAATGGAATTTGAAAAAAATAATCAATTGTTAGTACCGAAAGAAATTTCAATTAATTTTATAGCAAATATCTTTGGAAATATACGGAACAAATTACTTGGCTCTCCAAATAGAATAGCCTTCCAGGTATTTGGCAGTAAGACATTAACAGAATGTAAATTAAAAGTAACAAAAATTATAAATGAAATTTTAAGTGAATTGTCTGATCCAAAAAACCTTTATAAAAAAAGAAATTAATGAAAATAATTTTTGCAATGTAGATTTCTATGCTTAACTATTATACAAAAGAAGATCAATTAGAACTCATTTCGCTGTTAAAACCTCCTCCGATAATTACAGGAAGCGAATGGGCTAATAAAAACTTAATTTTAAGTAAAGAAGATTCTGCTGAACCCGGCAAATATTCCACTGATAGAGCACCCTACCAAAAAGAAATACTCGATGAAATAACAAACTCATATAATGAAAAAATTGTTTGTGTTATGTCAAGACAATCCGGTAAAACATTAATCGCAAAAGCAACAATCGGATATTATTCAAAGCAAGAACCCTCTCCTATTTTATATATGATAGAAACTCTTGAGAAAGGAGAAAATTTTTCAAAAGTAAGATTAGATGCAATGATTAGAGATAATCCTTGGATGAAGATTGATAGAAAATTAAAAACAAGCGGTAATACAATCAGAGAAAAACATTTTCCGGGAGGAAATCTTTCCATCGTTGGAGCCAATTCTCCTTCTGGCTTATCATCAAGGGTAATCAGAATTTTCATTGCCGATGAAATTGATGGTTATCCAATATCAGCAGGCCCTATGGGGGATCCATTTGCTATTGCTTCACACACAACAGAGACTTATGATAATAGAAAAATATTAATGATATCAACTCCAGGAGTTGAAGGAATGTCAGTGATATGGCCAGCATACTTGGATACCGATCAAAGAAAATATTATGTGCCTTGTATAAAATGCGGAACCTATCAGGAGTTAATCTTTGAGCAATTAAAATTTCCTGATCGGATTCCTGATAATTGTTATTATGAATGCAAACATTGCAAAGCAAAATTAGAAGAGAAGAATAAATTTGAAATGATTCAGGCTGGAGAATGGAGAAAAACTTTTCCAGAAAGATTGCACAAACCGGGATTTCATTTAAGCAGAATGTATTCCGTATTCTCTTCCTGGTCAAAGATGGTTGAGGAATTCCTATCTGCAAAAAAAATGGCTGATGCAGGAGATACAACAAAGCTGCAAGTATTTATAAATTCTTCGCTGGCAAAAGTCTGGAATCCCTATACAGCTCCAACATCAGTAACAGAATTAGAAAAAAGAACCTATACCTATCTTTCCGAAAAAGACACTATCCTCCCTAAAAAAATTGTATTACTTACGGCCGGGATTGATGTTCAGGATGACAGGTTAGAAATAGAAATTGACGGATGGGGAATTGATGAAGAGAGCTGGGTAATAGATTACAAAATTTTTTCAGGTGAACCGGCATTGCCGGGTTTATGGAACGAACTCGATGAATATCTGAAAAAAAGATTTAAGCATCCTACCGGCTTATATTTAGGAATTACAGCTGCTGGCATTGATACAGGAGGACATCACACACAAAAAGTTTATGATTTTGTAAGGAACAAACACGCGAGAAGAATTTACGGAATTAAAGGAGCCAGCATTCCTGGTAAGCCTATTGCTCCGCGCAAGCCATCTTACAATAACAAAGGCAAAATTCCTCTTTATTACATTGGCACATCAAATGCAAAAGATACAATTTATACCAGGTTAAGAATTACAAATCCCGGTCCGGGTTATATGCATTTTGATAAAAGATTTTGCGATGAAGAATATTTCAACCAATTAACATCCAATAAAAAAATCAGAAGAAAATCCGGTTACGAATATGAACTGCTCCCCGGTAAAAGAGATGAAGTTCTTGATTGCAGAGTTTATTCCTATGCTGCATTAAGAATATACAATCGTGATCTAAGATTGATTCAGCAAATACTTGAACGCACTGCAAAAAAAATTCAGGAAGATAAGCCGATGGTAAAGCAAAAAACAAGATTCAAAAAGAGTTTTGCTACAAGATGATCGAAACAAACAATACCAATGATTACATTAATTTTTTAGAAAAGAAGTCTCAATTGAGTGGTAACTTCGGATTTAATTCAAACTATATGCCTAATTATTTATTTGACTTTCAAAAATTTATTATTGATTGGGCTTTGAAAAAAGGAAGGGCTGCAATATTCGCTGATTGTGGATTGGGAAAAACTCCTATGCAATTAGTATGGGCTGAAAATATAATAAGAAAAACCAATAAGCCAGTATTGCTTTTGACTCCATTGGCTGTATCTCATCAGACATTAGAAGAATCAATAAAATTTAATATTGAAGCAGAGATATCAGGAAATGGGAAACCTTCCAATAATATTACAATTACAAATTATGAAAAGTTACATTTATTTAATGCAAACGATTATGCGGGGTTAGTCTGTGATGAATCAAGTATACTCAAATCATTTGACGGAGCTTATAAAAAAGAAATAACACAGTTTATGAAAAAATTAAAATATAGATTATTATGCACAGCAACAGCAGCACCAAATGACTATATAGAATTAGGAACAAGCTCTGAAGCATTAGGATATATGGGTTACTTTGACATGCTCAATAAATTTTTCAAGAATGATTCAAACAATTCAGCAGTAAAAAGAATGTTTGGGAAAACACAAATGTGGAGATTCAAGGGACACGCTGAAACTGCATTTTGGCAATGGATAGCATCATGGGCCAGGGCTATTAGAAAACCTTCTGATTTCGGATTTGAAAATAATGGTTTTGTGCTACCAGGGATAAAAGAAAACAATCATTTAATAGAATTTACAAAACCACCTGATGGATTTTTATTTAATATGCCAGCCATTGGATTAGATATGCAAAGGGAAGAAAGAAGAAGAACAATAAAAGAACGATGTGAAAAGGTAGCCGAATTAGTAAGCAAAAGTAAATCAGCATTGATTTGGTGTAATCTGAATGAAGAAGGGGATCTTTTAGAAAAAATAATACCTGATGCTTTACAAGTAGCAGGCAAACATAGAGATGAAATCAAAGAGGAAAGATTACTTGGTTTCAAAAAAGGATTTCCGAAAATACTAATCACAAAACCAAAAATCGGAGCCTGGGGATTAAACTATCAACATTGTTCACATATTACTTATTTCCCTACCCATAGTTATGAACAATATTATCAGGGGATAAGAAGATGCTATAGATTCGGACAAAAGAAAAAAGTAATTGTTGATTTCGTTACGACAGAAGGGGATGAATATGTATTCAAAAATCTATTAATGAAAACTAAACGAGCAGATAAAATGTTTGATAGTTTGATAACTCATATGAATAAAGAATTCGTTCCCCAAATAATCCAATACACAAATAAGGAAATAATACCGCAATGGTTAAAAATCAATTAATAACAGAAGAATACTCTCTATATCTTGGAGATAGTGGAGAAGTATTACAATCATTTCCAAATAAAACAATTCATCTTAGTGTTTACAGTCCTCCGTTCGGGGGTTTGTATCATTATTCCTCGGACAATAGAGATCTATCCAATGCAGATAATTATGAGCAATTTTTTCAGCATTATGAATTTATAATTAAAGAGTTAGCAAGAATAACTATTCCTGGAAGGATTACCGCAGTTCATTGTACTGATATTCCAAGCGGGAATACGGGATGCGATTATATGATAGATTTCCCCGGAGATATCATTAGATCACATAATAAATTAGGATGGAAATATTTAGCTCGTTACTGTGTATGGAAAGAACCTCTTGGTGTGAGATTAAGAACAATGGCAAAGAATTTAGCACACAAAACAATTGTTGATGATAGTTCAAAATGTACCAATGCAGCTGCTGATTATCTTTTGATATTTAGAAGAGACGGAGATAATCCAATACCGATTAAGAATCCAAATGGATTATTGTATTATGCTGGGGAAAGGGAAATTCCTAAAGAACTATTGAAATATAAAAATTATCAGGGAAATCAAATTGAAAATTTATATTCGCATTGGATATGGAGACAATATGCTTCAGCTTTTTGGGATGACATAAGATTAAGAAATATTTTAGAATTTAAGCCTTCCCGTGATGATAAAGATGAAAAACATGTTCATCCATTACAGTTAGATGTAATTGATAGATGTGTGATTCTCTGGAGTAACAAAAAAGAAATAGTATTAACTCCATTTATGGGAGTAGGTAGTGAAATTTATAGTGCAGTAAGTTTGGACCGAAAAGGAATAGGTATCGAATTAAAGGAAAGCTATTATAATCAATCAATTAAAAATTTATTAAATATAGAAAAAAGATTTAAAGATGAAAAACAATTGTCTATTCTAAAAAATACAATAGAAGAATAAAGATTATTCAACTTATGAATTCCTGCCCTAAACACGGAACAAAATACTTAGAAGAAACAGAAGATGGCAGCATCATTTGCATGGCTCCTATTCCGTTGGATAAATTCGGATTGCGGAATTGTTATTTTGAAGTGAAGAAAAAGCCGGGACCTAAACCGGCTGAAGTCTGTTCAAAATGTAAAACAAGAAAACCAGTTTACGGAACACTCTGTAAAATTTGCAGAAGAGAAAATCAAAAAAAATCCTATCACAATAAAAAATAATCCTACATAACGCAGTTGCAGTTAAGCTGCTGCGGTAAAAAAGAAAGGAAATAGTTTGTGAAAACAAAAGAAGAAATTAAAAACGATATTGCAAGAATCAATAATTTTGATTCGTTTGATAGGGCAATACGATACACTTTCAACCGAGAATTATTGCAATCAGAAAAAGAGTTTATCAACAAAATTATTGACGAAGCGATGCAAGGATATGCTGACCAATTTAGCAGTCAGCTTGAACCGCTGGTAATGCAGAAAACTAACTTATGGGACGAACTAAGCAAATTGGCATCTGCAACAACTGGATTTTCTTTTTATATACAACATAACCTTAACGGAACCTGGAGGGTAAATTTTACACATCGCAAACTATATGATAGAGTAAGAGAAGAATTAAAATTTACAAATAATATAAGCGAGGCATTGAAGCAAGCAATTTGTTTTTTGAAGAAATATGACAAACATTTTTCCGCATAACGGATGTGAGCTAAGGCGTTGCCAAGAATAAAAGCGAAATGGAAAACTTAATTAACATATTAAATAAAAATCACAGCCCAAGATTGCGAAGCAATCGCCTTGAGCGAGTTGTTATAAATTTTTGGGCGGCATATAGGAGAAAATTTTATGATGTGGGAAGTTGAAGAATTGCGAAACCAGATTAATAGCAAAATACAATTTTACTTGATGGCAAGGGGGTGGGAACAAAGCTGTAAAAATCCTCTATCAATTTGGATGTGGGAAAAAGATATTGAAGGCAAACACTTTACTCTTAACGAATCCACTGCCGTGCAAATGCAGAACGCTTTAGATGAACAGGACGTAAACACATTTGAGGGGCAAGCACGTTGTATTATGGAGTGCATTAACAACGAAACTGAAATAGAACACTGGTTATTTAATCAAGACTTTTTTATTGATGAGGAAGCATCGGAAACCGGAGAACCTTTGCCAGATGAAGTAATTAGCCAATATTTGAAGGATGCCGGAGCATCGGAAAAACAAATCAATAAAGTGATGAAAATTGCACACAAGGAAGATGCCTAAGCCCAAAATATTTATAACATTCAGATGAACCTTGTTCCATCTGATAGTTATGCAAATTAAATTATTCCCGGAGGATGCTTCTCATCGTAAGAAAGAAGGCTGAATACTCCTCTCAGTTTCAAACATCCTCCGGTTATTTTCCTTCCTTCTTACTACTTACTTCTTTCTTCTTACTACTCAATTTTCCGTCAGAATTAAATTTGCATTTGAATTAAAATTTTATATTCGCTTACGAAATCAATAAAAATTTCGTAAAGTGAATGAACGAACCATCCGAAATAACAGCCGGTTTCCAATATAGCTGGGAAGAAACACTCTCAGATTATCCCGCAGACGATGGCTGGTCACTCAAATACAAAGGCTTGAATGCCTCCGGTAAAATAGAAATCACAGCAGATGCAGATGGTTCAGGTTATTCTGTTACGTTAGCTCCTGCGACAACATCTGACTACACAGCAGGGATTTATACATTTTACAAATACGTGGAGCATACCGATGGAAGAAAATATCAAATCTCGTCCTACACAGTTGAAGTATTCTCAAATCCAATTACAGCAACGACACTCGACACGCGTACCCATGCAAGAAAAATGTTCGAAGCCCTCGAAGCCCTCGAAATCGGAAGAGCAGATCATGTGCAAAAAGCCTTTTCAATCGCGGGAAGGCAGATAGAATATTTATCTCCGGAGGAAATAATCAAATGGAAAAATCATTACAAACGAATAATGCTTTCTGAAGAAGGAATTCCTCCTGTAAGAAAAAGATTAACAAAATTCAGTGATCCATTCGTATGATACCAAGATCATTTGAAAAATATAATGTAGTTGGAAAAACATTAGCTCCGGAAGCTGGAAGCGACATTGTAACCGGCAAAAGAAGCTTTGTAATGAGTTCACTCAACAGGTTGACAAACGATTGGATATCAACCGCACAATCCATCAACTTTGATCTTCACCAGGGATTAGGGGTAATGAGGGCAAGGGGAAGAGAAATGGCAATGAACGATCCCATTGCAAAAAAATATATTAACCTCTTAAAGAAAAATGTTATCGGTCCTAACGGCTTTACGTTAAAAGTAAAAAGTTACGACTGGGTAAAAACCGAATCAGGTATGAAACAAATTTTAGATAAATTTGCAAACAGGCTGCTTCAGGATAAATTCTGGTATTGGTCAAAGAAAAAAAATTGCACAATTCAGGAAAACAGTTCCTTCCGGGAATCAAATGAACTTGCAATGGCAACTACCTGTATTGACGGGGAATCTTTCACGATGCATCTTAAAGGAAAACAATACGGGGGTAAATTCGGTTATACAACTCAGCTGATTGATGCTGCAATGATTGATGAAATGTATAATAAAATTTTATCTCCTTATGAAAAATTAAGATTAAAAAGTGATGGAAGTGAAGTTGGGGATTACATTCAAATGGGAATCGAATACAATCTTCAGAGAAAACCAACTGCATATTACATTCGCAAACAAAATCCTTACGATGAAATTTTCTTTTCAGGTTATACTTATATATCCGATTATATTCGCGTGCCTGCTGAACAAATATCACATTTGTTTGTAAAAGAATTTCCAAATCAGGGAAGGGGTATTTGCTGGTTTGCCCCTGTTGCATTAAGGCTGCATATGTTAAATAAAACATCTGAAGCTGCAGTAATAGCATTCAGGATCGGTGCAAGCAAAACACTTTTGTTAGAGCAAACAGAAAATGCAGATCCTTCAATTGAAGAAGCTGAAGCAGCTGCATCCGGGGGCATGGATTCATTCGGAAATATTTTAGAGCCGGTTGAACCGGGAGAAACTTATAAAATACCTTTTGGATATAAGCCGCATGATTATAATCCGCAATATCCAAATGCTGAATTCGGAATTTTTACAGAAGCAATACTTCAGCAGATTGCATCTGGTATGGATACATCCCATCCGTCATTAACATCATCTTACAAAGGCACAACATGGACATCATCCAGGACAGCTTTGATAGATGAAAGAGATGGCTGGGGAAGAATTCAAAACTGGTTTGCTGAACATTACCTTGATGACATTTATTCAAACTGGCTTTATATGGCATTGCTTTCAGAGATGGTTCCGCTGCCTGCAAGCAAGTATGAAAAATTCAACGAGCCATTTTGGTATGGCAGGGATTGGGATTGGGTAGATCCCGAAAAAGAAGTAAATGAACAGATAAAATCTTTCAAATATAAATTCAAAACATTCGGAGAGATACTCGCAAAACGTGGTAAAGATGTAGAGGAACATTTGGAAGAGATTGCAATGGAAGAGGAATTATTTAAAAAATACGGAATAGAATTTCCTGCTGATATTCCTGCAGATACAATGCCTGATCAGGCTGAACAGGATTTAGAAGCAGCGGCAACAAAACCAACAAACGGCAAAGGAGTAAAAATATATGAATAAAGAACTAAAACTTTCAGATAAAAATTTTGAGGGCTGGGAATCACGTTCAGGATTAAGGGCAATGCCTGAGACAATGCATCCTGAAGATGACATGATGGTTGTAAAAGCTGTAATCACATCTGAAAAACCTTGCGAAGTAATTGATTGGGAAAAATGGGAATATGTAAACGAAGTTCTTCTGATGGATGGGTGTGTTATACCGGAAACAAAACAAATTCCTTTGCTGGATTCACATCAAAGATTTGCAACTTCAAGCATCAAAGGATCAATCAGGAATATACGAACTGAAAATTCTGATCTCATTGGGGATGTATATTTTGCAACAAACGCAAAAGAAGAAATTCAATTAGTAAAAGAAGGCCATTTAACGGATCTGTCAGCAGGTTATAAAATTTCTGCAACAGATACAGTCGAAATTCAACCGATGCAGGAATTGTCATTTGTAGTTAACGGGATTAACCGTACAATAAAAAATGAAGATCAGAAAAAACGTTTACTAGTCCGTACAAAGTGGTGGCCTAAAGAAGGCTCACTAGTTACAATCGGGGCTGATGACACGGCAAAATTCAAAAATGAATTACAATCAAAAATTCCTCCTAAGATCAGGGCTGAGGATGATGATTTGCAAAAAAAGATAGATGAAGCAGTAGATAAAAAAATTAAATCAATAAAAATCAACTCAAAAGGAGATGGAAAAATGAAAGAATCAACTGAAGAATTAACAGTTGAACAGAGGGCTGAAGAAGAAGTTAATAGAAGGCTGGAAATTAAAACACTTGCTGAAACTTACGGCAAGCAATATAAGCTGGGAGAAGAAAAACTCCGCGGCGCTGTAGATAATGCAATCAAAGAAAAGCATTCAGTAATACAGTTCAAATCACACTTGCTGGATAATTTCGATTCAACAAAAGCCCTTCCAACTCCCGGAGTTGATTTATCAGATAAAGAAAAAGGCGAATATTCCATAAGTGCTGCAGTAGTTGATGTGCTGGATGGAAAATTCGGAGGCAAGAAATCGGGGTTGGTTAAGGAAGTAAGTGAAACCCTTGAAAAAGAATTCGGTCAGAAAAAAGGAACAGCATCATTCCTTGTTCCGAATGAATATTTTGGTGCAAAAGCATTGTTCAAAAATTCACTTAATTCTTTTCTCGGTAAATCTGCATTAGGATTAAAAGAATTTGAAATGCTGATGAGAGCAATGGATGCAACAACCGGCGGCTCAGGCGGAATTAATCTTGTTGGAGATTCCTTCAGGCCTGATTTATTTATCCAGGTATTAAGGGAAAACCTTGCACTCGGAGCTGCAGGAGTTACAATCTTAACAGGGCTAAAAGAAGATTTCACAATCCCGCGTCAATTAACCGATTCAACTTATGCATTAACAACCGAAGGAGTAGCCGGTTCAGAAAGTGCATTAACATTCGATCAGTTGCAATCTGCTCCTAATCCCGCAACAGGCTGGGTAGAATTCACAAAGCAACTTTTAATCCAGGGTAATCCTTCAATTGATGCACTTGTAAGAGAATCATTGATGGCACAGGCTGCAAGAGGCAAGGATTATTACGGCTTAGTCGGAGGCGGAGGTATAACAGGTCTGTTAAACGAATCAGGGACTTACCCTGTAACAGTTGCAGGGGACCCGGATTGGACCGAGATGGTTGAATTTGAAACAGGAATTGAAAATGCCAATGCGATGATCGGTGATATAAAATGGTTGATGAATCCTGTTATCAAAGGAAGATTGAAAACAATTCCTAAGATTTCCGGTTCACAATTCTCAGGCTGGTTGATGGAAACAAACGGAGATGTAAACGGATATCCTTCAGTTATTTCAACAATTCTTAACAGGGATCCTATGGATGGATATTATTTAATTCTCGGTGTCTGGAAACAAATGATGCTGAACTTATGGGGAGCAACAGAAATCCAGGTTAACCCTTATTCAAAAGATACTCAGGGAATAGTTCGGATAGTATTATTAGATCATTTTGATTGGATAGTAAGGCAGCCTGCAGCATTTGCAATTGCAGATGATGTAACTGAATCGTAAGCTAAAGAAGAAATAATTATTCTCCTGCAGGATAGAAAATATCTTGCAGGAGATTTCAATCATAAAAAAAGAAAGGGCTAATCATGCCAGTAGATGTTATTGATCAGAAAAAAAAGAACCAGGTCGAAGTATTAAAGATCATCAAAAGAACCAGGGCAAAAGGAGTTGATGATGAACTTGCAAGGATCTACGAACCCGGCGAAGAAATAAGGATCTCCGGGTCAGGCAAGCTTTCAATCCTAGCATTAAAATATGCAACAAGAAATTTGAATGCCGATATTGAATCCCCGGTAAAAAGAACATCGAATAAATCAGTTAAAGAAAAAGAAGAATCTTTAATCCCGGGCAAAGCTATTCCAAAATTAAGCGATATGAAGCTGAATGAATTAGATGAATACGCTGATATTTCACTGGGTCTGGACATCAAAAAATTCAGAACAAAGCCGGAAAAAATTGCGGCAATAAAAAGTGCAATAGAACATGCCGGTAATTGACGAAAAAGTAGATGACTTTTTTAACGATGATGTGGCGGTTGAGGCTGTTTACACTCCAGCCGGAGGTCAGCCCTCCTCCGTAAGTGTAATACTTGACCGCCCATATTCTGAAGCATCTCAATTCGGGGACACCGGGGTAGAAACAAGGCAGGTATTGATTACGGTTAAGACATCTGATTTTGAGGGCTGCGAGCAAGGGGATTTTGTAGAAATAAATTCAGTTGAATATTATATCATCACTCCGCAAATGGATATAGGAATAAGCAGGATTCTATTAAGTTTGGATGATCCTAATGAAAGTTAAAAAATAAATGATTCGGCATCAGGAAATATTAAATAGCATTAGGGATACATTCAAAACGATCCTTATTTCTAACGGTTATCATACTGATTTAGGATCGAATGTATATATAAACAAAGCGAATAAATTAATATCATCTGCAAACGAAAATGCAATAAACATTGTTGATGTAAGCTTATCGGCAATAACGGCTAAATCCGGGGGCTTTGTAAACTTCTTTGATTACCAGTTAAACATTGAAGCAACATTACATTTTAGAGGAGGAACAGCTTCAACGGATATCAGGGAAGGAATATGGGATGTTGAAAAGGCAATCGGAACAAATTTGAAATGGGATGATCAGGCAATAAACACATATCCTCCTGAAGGAGGCGAATTCATCCAGTTAATTTTTGAGCAGGAAGAAAATATTATTGTAGGAGCAAAAATAAATTTCATTATTGAATTCAGGACAAAGCAATGGGATGAAGATTAAACTCTTACATACCTTGCAGAAGAAGATGGCGATTACAATTTCCGGATTTTTTCATTTCCCAGCCAGCGAAGTTGAACCTGGTTGGGGGACTTGTGATATATATAACGATTACCAACTGGAGGTAAAAACAAAAGATGGAGCGGATAACTGGTCTGATGGTATATTACATAATACAATACTTGAAATCAGGATTTACCCATAAAGAAATTCAATTTATGAAATACAGAATATTAAATAAAAAACAAAAATTTAAGAGGTAAATAAAATGATATTTGAAAGAGCAATAGTACTGGGAAAAATTGAAAGCGTTTATGGAGAAAATCCAACGCCAACTGCAGCAGATGATGCATTCATCACCACAGTACCTGAATTTAAGACATTAGGTCAGCATAGGGAAAGGAATGTAGCCCGGGCCGGCTTTGCTACGCCTGCAGGAGTAAATATAGGAGAAGGGCTTCAGATTGATTTTGCGATCGAATTAACAGGCACTGCAGGATTAAATGACGAGCCTCCTAAAATCTTTACATTGTTTCGGGCTTGCGGAATGGCTCAAACAATTGTATCCCTGGTATCTGCAACACTTAACCCTACATCAAACCATGACGGTGAATCAATTGCGTTCATAGTAAACTTTGACGGAACTCAGCATCTGATTCTTGGAGCGCGTGGAAGCTTCACAATTGACTTTACAAATAACGATAGGGTAATGATCAATTTCACTTTTATGGGTTTATATGCAGGCACACATGCAACAGCAGTTGCATTTCCGGCCGGCACGTTTGATGATAGTCTTGAAAAACTTGTTTTCAGAGGTGCAAATCTTGATTTTAATTCAGTCACAACACTTGTATTCGAAAATATAACTTTTAATCCTAACATAAACGTTTTCAAAAGACCCGGCTCCAGTTCAGCATCCGGTGTATATGCTTACAGCATAGTAGGAAGAGGTGCTGAAGCAACATTAGAACCGGAAATGGTAGCATTGGCAACTCTTGATCCATGGAATTTATATCATAACTCAACAGAGTTTGACGTTGAATGGATAGTAAAAGACTTAAATGATACACCCGGTCAACAATTTACTTTCAGATTATTTAATTGCCAGATACAGGAATCCCCGGGATATGGACAAAGAGAATCCATCAGGACCTGGCCCTTAACAATAAAAGCACATGGAACAATAGAAGATGGCAATGATGATTTTGAAATTGTCTGTTCATTGCCCGAAGAAAGTTAATTATTAATCAATAAAATAAGTTGGAGGGCTGAAAATGGAACTAAAGATTGAAAAAGTTATAGAATTTAATGATCGGAAAGTGACAAGAAAAATTGAATTAAAATATGATAAAGATGAATTTGAATTCGATGATCTTATTTTATTATTACATAATTGTGATATAGCTGAAATTAAAGATATAATTGAAACAAATAATTCAATTAATAAAAATTAGAAAGGGCTGAAAATGGAACTATATAAAGCTGATCAAAAGAATGAAGAAATATTTAAGCTGAACGGTATAGATTATATTTTTTATACCCGGCTGCCAAATACCGAAGATAAAATCAAATACATGGCAGAAGCTGTCAAGAAAGAAAACGGCAAAATATCTGATAAGTATGAAAGTACATTCAGAGCAAAATATAAATGCGGTTGCGAGCTGGTAACCGGATTTCCCGAAACATTTCCTGATGGTAATCCCCAGTTTGAATATAAAGGAAAGCCAATATCTTCTGATCCGAAAAGTGCAAACTATAATGAAGATTGGAAAGAACTTATATTGCCAAATTTTCTTAATCAAATAATAATATTTTCAACAAAAGTTTATGACGGGATAGATTTAAAAGAAAAGTTGGATAAAGCGCTGGAAACGGCTAACAAAAACATAATTGAAGAAACGGAGCTTGATGAAGAAAGCCCTTTAGAGAGCAGCTCCTTGCAGCGATAACTCAATGCACACCTGCAAAGCGAGCTGAATGCCTGAAACGTGCATGGGGTGATGAAAATGCTTTAAGAAAAATATGTGCTGATTGTTTCTCAGGCAATAAAAAAAGACCGGGAAGGTATGTAAGTAAACTATTAACATTCAGAGGATTAAAATCAGCAGGTTATCCATTCAAGGCAAACGATCTTACAATAGAGGAATGGATGGATTTACAAAAAATAGATGAAGAGCTGGTAAAAATCTTTGATCCAAAAACAAAAAGCAAAATAAGATGATCAGTGCAAGATTAGAAGCAAAAGATTTTATAGCAGACTATAAAAAAAAAGCATTACGGTTTCCGCGTGCAACAAATGCAGCCATAAATGATATGGCTTCACAAACCAAAACATTCATATCAAAAGAAATCAGAACTGAATATAATATTAAAGCATCCGATCTTAACAAAAATTTTAAGTTAAAAAGATCAACCTGGAAAACACTAAATGCCCGTATTGAAGGAACAGGAAAAGGAATTTCAATAAGAAAATTTGCTGCAAAATCCCAGTTAAAAAGTTTCGGTGATTATAAGAGATTTGCTATTACTGCAAAAATAAAAAAATCAGGATCAAGAAAAATAATACCGGGAGTTTTCGGTTTACGCGGCAAACTATCAACTACAGTTAAATTAAAAAATGGGAAAATTGTTAAAGCTTTTGGTCCCGGGGTTGCAAATATGTTTAACGATAAAATTAAAGCAAAAGCCGATAGATTTATCCAGGTAAAATTCCCTGTTATTTTTGAACGAATGATTAAATTTATGAATCAATAATGGCAATAAAAAAATCCACACTAATAATTGATGGACAAAACCGGGGTGCGCTGAATGCCCTCAATCAAACAACTACCCGGTTAGGAGGAGCTGTAAATCAGGTAAGAACAATGGGGACCGGTTTAACAGGAGCATTATCCGGGTTTACAGGTCTGCTTACGAACATTCCTTTTATGATGACTGCTGCCGCAACCGGGATGGTTGCTGGTTTTGCATCAATGATAAAAAGTTCAATTGATACGGCTGATAATTTTGCAAAAATGAGCCAGAGAATTGGAGCATCAGTAGAATTTTTATCTACCATGAAATATGCTTTGGATTTGGGAGGATCATCCCTTGAAACCTTTGAAAAAGCATTAGGCCGGTTATCCAGGACACTTGACGATGCAGCAAATGGATTAACAACCGCTACAAGGCCGTTTAATCAATTAGGTATTTCAGTAACAGATGCTTCCGGCAATCTTAGAAATGTAGAAGAAATTATTTATGATGTTGCTGATAGTTTCGCATCAATGGGAGATGGATCACAAAAGACTGCCTATGCAATGCAATTATTCGGAAGATCGGGAGCTGAGCTGATTCCTATATTGAATGAAGGTAAAGAAGGTCTAAAAGAAATGCAGGAAGAAGCTAAAAAAATTGGTTTGGAAATATCTACAAACACAGCAAAGCAAGCAGAAGTATTTAATGACAATCTCGAATTATTAAAATTATCATTACAAGGCGCTGCAAATGTAGCCGCTGAACAATTACTTCCATCTCTTGTTTCATTAACCAGCGGATTGGCCGATGTTGCAACAAATACAAACACAGTTTCAGTTTTATCAGAAGGGCTTGTAACAATATTAAAAGTTTTAGGAACTGCATTCATAGCAATCGGAGCTATCATATACCAGGCTGGACAATTTCTCGGAACATTCGGAGCAACGGCGGCAAAATTATTAACACTTGATTTTAAGGGAATGTCAAATGTATGGAGTTTAGGCTGGGAAAAAATTGCAGAGTTTGAAGATGCAACTTTTAGTCTGCTAGATGCAATTTGGGGTAAAACGGTTGATTATGATAAAGCATTAAAACAAATACAGGATCAGCAGGCATTAGAAATTCAAAGAGACCAGGCAGAGAAGCTTGCTAAAGAATGGGAGAATGTAAACAAACAAATTAACAAAGATTTAATAAAAACTACTTATGGCGAATTAGCAGCACAAGTAACGGAGATCGATCAGAAATATTCAGAATATATGTCAAAGTTCCCGGGCTATATTGAATTACTTACCAAATGGAGAGATGCACTAAAGCAAGCCGCAATAGATGCCTCATTACCTTTGATTGAATTACCAGAAGAATTACCCTTTCCTGAATTAGATATTTTACCAGATGATCGCGCCCGTTATTCGGAATGGAGTGATTTCAGAATAGCTGAAGAAGCAAGGGTATCCAATGCATTTTTAATTGAACAAGCTTTAAGAAGTTCCGCAGTTTCAGACACATTCGATAATATGGCAGGAGCTGCACATAATTTTTATCAATTATCCGGACAGCAAAATAAAGCTGCATTTGCATTATACAAAGGCTTTGCAATTGCTCAGGCAGGTATAGCTACATACCAGGCAGCAATAGAAGCATACAAATCGCTTGTAGGGATTCCTATTATAGGTCCTGGCTTGGCTGTAGCAGCGGCGGCGGCGGCAACGGCATTTGGATTAAGCAATATTGCCAGAATTGCTTCAATGCAGCCGGGAAATTCAGCAGGTGGAGGAGTTGGAGGTGGTGGTGGTTCAATCCCTTCCATATCCAACACACAAACAAACAATTCAAACAACCGGCAAATTAGTTATGTAATTAATTTTTACGGCTCCGGTTTTGATCAGGATAAAGATAAATTTGCAAGAGACATTATCAGTTCATTAAATAAAGCTCAGGAAGATGGGCTTATAATTAACAGAGTGTAAATATGCTGCCAATTATTTTATACGAAAATATTTTTAGAGATGGAACATTAACTGCATCCGGCACATCAACGGATGATGATTACGATGTAGATTACCTTGTAGATTATCATTCCTATACTAAATGGAAAGCTGATGGAATAACAGATCCATGGGTAGCAATTGAATTGGGAACAGCGGCATCCCCGGATTGTTTAGGAATTTACAATCATAATTTTAATGAAGTCGGCGGCACAATTAAACTGCAGCACGATTCAGATGATAATGATGTTTGGACTGACATAGAAACCATTACACCTAACGGAACATATCCAATAATAATTACATTTGATCCGGTAGATGGAGGCTCAACTAAATACAGAATCTTTTTTGATACTCCGACATTGGCCCCTGAAATGGCAGTAATATTTTTAGGTACAAAAATAGAATTTCCTTATCCTCCGGAATCTCCTGTAACATCATTAGAAGAGGGAGTTAGAGGATCCACAGAAATTAGTGAAGGGGGGCATACTTTAGGTTCTTTAATTGATTTCTTTCCTAATGATATAAATCATAATTTCAAAAATATAACAAGAACATGGTTTGATACATATTTCCGGCCGTTCTGGTTTAATCACGCCAGATATAGAATCCATTTTTTCTATGCAGTGGATTTAGATAATAGACCTAATGATATTAATTATTTTAGAATAAGCGATAATATGACATTTAAGGAAACGCTTACAATTTTATCTTTAACAGACGAACTGCTATTATCATTTACGGGCATTAGTTCCGATCAGAATTTTGTTCCATTCCTGGAATCATAAATGAGAACCGATAATAACCAGGAAGAAATAGTAAATGCTTTAAGACAATGCGGTGCAACGGTAGAAATAACAAATCAGCAGGGAAATGGTTTCCCGGATTTAGTTGTAGGAATTTTCGGAATAAATCATTTAATGGAAATAAAAAATAAAGATAATTACGGTAAACTTTCTGTAAAACAAATGATATTCAGGGATAAATGGAAAGGAAAAATTCATCTTATTGAAACAGTTGATGATGCTTTAAAAGTTATAGGAGTAAATCTTTGACAAGTATTTTAAGATATAAAATTGAAACCGTTGAAATTGATATTGGATTAGATACTTATAAATTCATTTCACAAAACCTGCCTATACAAATTCTTAACGAATATTATGGTTACAAACCGCTGATAAAAACAGTTTCCGATATACCGGCAGAAATTAAACAAAAAGATACAGTAACCCGGCGATTGAAAGTAACCTTCATTGATGATTTAACATATATAGCAGATGGCAGTTTAACAATGGCATCTTACTGGAGATTGTTTATTGCAAGGAATAAAAATTACAAAGGAAAAATAATCAGGTATTCCCGGCGGATTGGTGATGGAGATTTAGAATTAAGATTTGTCGGCAAAATAGAAAACATTACAATTGCAAATAACGGCAACGTAACAATTGAAGCTATAGATTTGCTGAAAGCAATGAGTAAAATTGATTATCCA
>Ga0210142_1000115_pt1 | contig 17990 bp, 13 predicted proteins | sample Goodyear_PhragC__FD_184869 | JGI IMG/M metagenome (GOLD analysis project Ga0210142, IMG submission 184869) | Wetland microbial communities from San Francisco Bay, California, USA, that impact long-term carbon sequestration - Goodyear_PhragC_D2... | ecosystem: Environmental > Aquatic > Marine >...
CTCGCGGCGGGCGGCGATGATGCGGTAGAGGTCGGCGGCATCGATCTGCGTGGCGGCCGGCGCCTCGTCCCCCAGCCGCGGCACTTCAAGCGTGGCCCCGGCCAGTTTGCCGCGGGAAAAGAGCCCTTTGAGCTCCTGCAACCAGGAGCCCGGCGCCAGCCCGGCGGCCGCCAACCGTTCCCGGTCGACGGCGAAGCTGGGACGTTCGGCAAGGCGCAGCGCCAGCACTGGCAAGCGGTGGTCGCACAGCGCGGCCTCCACCTGCAGGTAGCGGTTGGCATAGATCACCGCATCGTCCCGGGGGGAAGATCCCAACCGCTGGCAGGCGAAGCCCTTGGCGCCGCGGTACTCGAAATGTTCCAGGCGGTCGGGATGGACCTCGGTCAAGCGCAGGGTGCACCAGTGCTCCTCGCAGAGGTTCCAGTCGTAGCCGGCCAGCTTGTGTGCGAGCCTCTCGGCGAGCCCCGGCGGCCCGAAGACGGCGAGGGGGCGCGGCGCCACGTGGACCTGGCGAACCAGGCAGTCCATCCCCATGAAATGGTCCATGTGGGCGTGGCTGACGAAGACAGCGTCGAGGGACCGCACCACGCGCTTGGCGAGATGCTGCAGCTGGCCGCAGTCGACCAGCAGGCTGCGCCCCCAGGGGCGCACCCGCAGCCAGAGGAGCGGATCGTCGAGGAGCCCGGCGAAGAAGGTCGGTTCGAAACTGTGGAAGGGGAGGTTCACGGCGGCAGCGGCCCTTTCCCATCCGGTACGGGGTTCGCTACAACTCTAGCGCCTTCTGCCGAATCTGCAGCGGGGAGATTTATCGGTTACACTTTGGAAAGAATGCGGGTCAGGAAAGGACAGTCGACAATGGAACTCTATCTGCTGCAGCACGGGCTGGCACTGCCGGCCGAAGAGGACCCGGAACAGCCCCTGGCCAAGGAGGGTGTGGCCCAGATCCAGGCCGCCGGCCGCGTCCTGCAGCGGCTCGGCGTGCGCCCCGGACTGATCGCCTGCAGCCCGAAGAAGCGCGCCCGGCAGAGTGCCGCGCTGATCGCCGAGGCGGTCAACTTTCCCTACAGCGACATCCTGGAGAGCGAGTTGCTGCTGCCGCTGACCCCGCCCCAGGAAACCTTGCGTCTGCTGCGCCGCCACAGCGAGAGCGGCGCCCTGCTCCTCGCCGGCCACCTCCCCTCGCTGGCCGAGATCGCCTCGCTGCTCCTCGGCAACGGCTGCCGGGTGCGCATCCATTTCGAAAACGGCGGCCTGGTGCGCCTCGATCTGCCCGAAGTGGCGGCGTTGCAGGCGGAGTTGCGCTACAGCCTCACCTCCGCGCAGATCCGGCTGATCGCCGACTGACCGCCCTCGATACCACTGCAGCGCTTGCAACCGCAGAAAAGCCGCCCGGATCTTCCTTCCGGGCGGCTTTTCTGCGGTCTAAATGAGGGGCACTCCCCTGGTCTCTTCCGAGGTCGCCCCGTCGTCTTCGGCCGTTACGACTCGTTCAGCTTCACTTCGAGCCCCACGGCAAAGGTTTTGGGGCCATTCGGTTGTCCGGTGCGGGTGGCCTTGCGAATCGCTTCGTCGATACTGGACAGGAAGATGCTCTGGCCGTCGTTGCCGCGGAGCATGACGTGTAGAACCCGCCGGGAGATGGATGCGAAGTCTTCCGGCCATGAGACGATAGCTCAAGGAGCAATCTTGGCAACTTCGAGGCCTGACCCGGAAAACCCATTTTAGCCGTGCATCTATTCGCTTGCCCATCCAAGTTCACGAGCGTAGTTTTGCAACTTACTCAAAATATACTGTGCAACAGTAGAACGGTTGCTTGATGCAAGAAAGTCACCCTTACGCCATGTGTATTCTATGCACTGGACTCGGTCTTGAAAGTAAATGGCGTTGTCAGGAATTAAGGGGCAAAATGGAAGTTTTTCTTCAGATGTTATTCTGCTGAATTGCAAATTGGCATCCTTAAGTAGATTGTCAATACCATTGGCCATTATGTTGTTCAGTTTTTTGTCTCTACCAAGGTTAAAGCCTGTTTCCGCTAACAATTGAAATGCTGCAGTTGCTTCATCCCCTGGGGTTCCGCGAGCCTCGAACCTTGACAAAGGTGCATTTGTTAAGAATTTACCAAGATCAGAGCGCAAAAGATCGCGAATCCCCCTTGCTGCACCATAGCGTCTGTAACCAGCGTCATCAAATAGCTGCATATCTTCGGAAAAGTTTCTTATACAGGACGCTGCAGTTGTTGGCGGTAAGCATAATGCCGAGGCACTTAATTGGACTATGGTTCTTGTTAATAGACCGCGTCTTTGATCCCACCATTTGCCGATAACACTTTGAGGCGTTACAGAAATTAAAGAATGGGCGTCAAGCAGCCCATATTTTGCAGGGGTAGTAATTTGTGTTAAAACGCCGGGAGCAGAGCTTTCACTCGGAAACACGATAACCACAGAAACTGGTTGCTCAAGTTCGGACTTCATTTGTTGAACGATTTGATTGAAGTCTCTTGCAATTTTACGCAAAAACCCGCCTAGCGTTTGAAACTCGTCTGGCGAATAATCTGCGGGGTCAACGCCGAGAACTTCTAGATGGTTGACATTGTTAGATAGGTACAATGTATGTTTCGCAATGTCTTGCCATGTTTCGCGTAATGGCCCTTCGCATTGAATTGGTAACTTTACAGAAGCCTCTCCTGCAATTCCCACATATCTATCAGCAAGACTGTCAGCAATATTAGGGTCAGTTTCTGGCCAGAAAAGAATGACCGGAACCCCTGCCGCATTCGTACGTAAAAATCTTTTTAAAGCAGCTAGTTCTGAATCGCTGGGAGGGTTGTTTTCTCGATGGTCGATATTGATGGGTATAATTTTGGTGTTATTGGCAGGGAATAGTCTTGCGAAATTTTTGACCGCGGTGCTCAACGCGTCAAATTCAAGTGCTCCTTCATATTGAAGCGATTGAGTAAATGCCCCTGGTACCCATTGTGAGGCATTCATTGCAAATGTCGTTTTGCCTATTCCTGTTTGACCACTGAGTGGCACTAAGATACCTTCGCGTCGCGACTTGATTTCATCGGACAAGGTTTTTAGTGCGTCCACATTCCCCTTGGATGGTTGAACCAGTAAGTTTGCTACATCATCTCCCAGATGTTCTCTTAAGCGTTCATATCGATCTGGAAGCACCAGTTGTTCAAGGACGTGCTGCATTAAATCACCTCAAATAATTGATAAATTAAAACGGCTAGTAGAGTAGAACCTCAGTGCACGGTCAACCGTCTGGTGAATTCGGCCTTGCGGCCTGCCACTGTTCTTTACGCGCCTGGCCAGGCGCCCACGTATTGATCCGATTCCCTTAGCCCCCTCGTCAAACCGTAAGTCGGGTTCTCCCCGTTACGGCTTACCGACGACCTTCCCCGGGAAGGTCAGCGGGGTCAGTCCTCCAAGTCGCCAAGTTTCCGCAGGGCCGATCTCATCTGTGCGAATCGCCTCCCGACCGCCGCGTCCTCGGCGGCCCGTTCGTTCAGCCGACGGACCGCCGAACTCAACGAGCCGGAACCTCGCTTGACGGTCCCGGCCACCTGTTCCAGGTTGCCGGCGCCGCTCTGCCGTGCCTTCCAGGCCAGCATTGCACATAGAGCCAACTGACACCTATGCTTTACTTAGATGCCGACAAATCGCTCGATTGATGACGGTCCGGGTGCTCCCCTACCCCGCCAGCAAGGTCCGCGCATCCGTCAGGGTCTCCCGAGCTTCGCGCAATCGATAGGCGAGCAAGGCTTCCTTGTCGGTCATACGGACACACCATCTCGGGTGATGCTTCGAATGATCGCCGAGGAACGCAGTGCTGTTTGCTCCACCTCGTAACGGGAAACAATGAGTGGCGAAATCACCATGAAATTTTTGAACCCGACCTCCCAGGTCGTCTCGTGAATCTTTTCCTTGACCTCCGGCGTTAGTGATTCCACCTCAACAAAGACATCCATATCGGACTCTTGCTCGGCGTCGCCCCGGGCCCTGGAACCGAAGACCCTGAGGTCGACGAGCTTGGCTTGGGCCGCCAATCGTTCCTTCAACTCTTTAGCAATTTTGTAATCTTTGGACGTCATAGCAGCGTCTTGGGTCAGTGTGGAAAAATCTTACCAGCCAACCCCTTGAAATGCCAGATTTATCGAAGCCGGCCGGGCTTCACATGGATGAGCTCTATCTTCACCGGCATGTCAACGGATATTTCTATTTCCGACTGGGTGTTCGATCTTGCCCTCTTCTATTGCCTTCGACAGTCCATATAGCCTGCCGTCCACCAGAAATCAACGCCCCGCCAACACGAGGTCGGAGGGGCGCAGGTTTGCGGCTGGGATAGGGAGACTCAGCGATTCACACCGCCCATGCACAGGTACTTGATCTCGAGGAAATCCTCGATGCCGTACTTGCTCCCCTCGCGGCCCGTCCCCGACTCCTTGACCCCGCCGAAGGGGGCGACCGCGGTCGAGATCAGGCCGGTGTTGATGCCGACGATGCCGTACTCCACCGCCTCGGCCACCCGCCAGATGCGGCCGATGTCGCGGCTGTAGAAGTAGGCGGCGAGGCCGAACTCGGTGTCGTTGGCCATCGCCACCGCTTCCTCCTCGGTTGCGAAGCGAAAAAGCGGCGCCACCGGCCCGAAGGTCTCCTCGCGGGCGATGAGCATTTCCGGGGTGGCGTCAGCGATCACCGTCGGCTCGAAGAACGTGCCGCCGAGCGCGTGGCGCTTGCCGCCGGTGACGACTTTGCCCCCTTTCTGCAGCGCATCGGCGATGTGCTCCTCGACCTTGGCGACCGCGTCGAGGTCGATCAGCGGCCCCTGCTGGGTCTCGCCTTTGAGCCCGTCGCCGACCTTCATCCGGCTCACCGCCGCCGCCAGTTTTTCGGCAAAGGCGTCGTAGACCCCGTCCTGGACCAGGAAGCGGTTGGTGCAGACGCAGGTCTGGCCGGTGTTGCGGTACTTGGAGATCAGCGCCCCTTCCACCGCCGCGTCGAGGTCGGCGTCGTCGAAGACGATAAAGGGGGCGTTGCCGCCCAGCTCCATGGAGACTTTCTTCACCGTCCCGGCGCAGGCGGCGATCAGCTGTTTGCCGACCTCGGTGGAGCCGGTGAAGGTCAGCTTGCGCACCAGGGGATTGGCGGTCAGCTCGCCGCCGATGGCGGCGGAGGCGCCGGTGACGACGCTGAAGACCCCGGCCGGGATGCCGGCGCGCCGGGCGAGCTCGGCCAGCGCCAGGGCCGAATAGGGGGTGGCGGTGGCCGGCTTGACCACCATGGTGCAGCCGGCGGCCAGGGCCGGGCCGGCCTTGCGGGTGATCATCGCCGAGGGGAAGTTCCAGGGGGTGATGGCGGCGCAGACCCCGATCGGCTCCTTGAGCACCACGATGCGCCTGTCGGCCTGGTCGGGGGGGATGACGTCGCCGTAGATGCGCTTGCCTTCCTCGGCGAACCACTCGAGAAAGGAGGCGGCGTAGGCGATCTCCCCCCTCGCCTCGGCCAGGGGCTTGCCCTGCTCGGCGGTCATCAGCACCGCCAGGTCCTCCTGGTGCTCCAGCATCAGCTCGAACCATTTGCGCAGGAGGTTGGCGCGCTCCTGGGCGGTATTCGCCCGCCAGGCGGGCAAGGCGCGGTGGGCGGCTTCGATGGCGCGGCGGGTCTCGGCCGCCCCCATTTTGGGAATGGTGCCGAGGGTTTCGCCGGTGGCCGGGTTGGTGACCGCGACGGTGGCGCCGGAATCGGCGTCGCACCAGGCGCCGTCGATGAAGCACTGCTGGCGCAGCAGGCTGGAATCCTTGAGTCTCTTCTCGAACATGATGGTGACCTCCGTGTTGGGGATAGACCGGGCAGTTATCCCAGCCGGCGCCGGGCCCCCCACGGCAGGCCGGGCCGGCGCCGGTTGATTCCATCCTCAGTCTGGCAGATTTTGGTTGGCGGAACAACCGCGCGGCCGCTGTGACGCCGGCCGGCACCGGTCCTGGTGGGGAGCCAGAGGCTCCTCTGGGGCCCACGAAAAAAGCCGCCTGCGGGAGGAGGACGCGAGGCGGCAATCACAGATCTTGGCCGGAGGAGAGCCGGGCGGTTTACGGTCCTTCGAGGGCGATGATCTCCGCACCGGCCGCGGAAGTGAGCCGGTAGTAGCTGAGCCGGTGGAGCTGGAACAGCTCGCCGGGGGCCAACTGGTGCTGCCGGTCGACGTAATGGACCGTCAGGTCCCCGGCGAGGAGGACGATCAACCCGTCCTGCGGTTGCTGGTTCCAGTAGCTCTCCCCCTGGAACTGCGCCTTCTTCACCCGCTGGCTGTTGATGATCTTCACATCGGACACGGTCATGGAACAATGGTCGTATCCGGCAAGCTGGGCCGTATTCATTCGTGGCACCTCTCTTCCAAAGGGATGACCTCGGCGGTCGACACCTTTCGCGGCCGCCGCTCAGGCCGGCAGGCTGGTCGAGGAGACCCCGTACAGCGCCTCCAGTTCTGGATCGAATACCGCCCACACCCGTTTTTCGAGCTCGGCAAAGAATTCCGGCGTGGCGATGCGGGGCAGTTTGATGTGCGGGTTGGGCGCTTCGTAGACCTCGGCGGGCAGGGCATATTCGGCCGGGGTGTAGCCCTGGCGCAGTTCCAGCGCCAGCCCGAGCAGGAACGCGCGGCGGACCGCCGCCGCCAGGGCCTCGGTGGTCACGTCGAAACCGAATTCGCTCTTCAGGCAGCTGACCACCATCGGCGTGGCGATCCCCTTGGCGATGTCGAAAAACTTGCACAGGCCGATCATGTCGAAGCCGACGATCTGCAGCTTGTCGACGGTGATCCCCTTCACCCAGGCGTCGACGTCCGCCTTCCCCTCGCGAATCAGCAGCCCGTAAGTCCCCATGGACATGTGCCCGCCGGCAATCGCCCAGGCGTAACCGGGATTGGTTTCCGGCTGGTAGGCCGGCAGCTCCAGCCCCTTGACGTGGTAGGCGTAACCGGTCTCCCCCAGTTGCTCCGAGAGGCGCATCGAACCCCGCCCGATTTCCGGCAGCTCCCCCTGCCCCGCCTGGATCGCCAGCTCGCGGATTTTTTCGTAGTCGCCGAAGCCGGCGCCGTTGAAGAGCGGCTTTTCGGGGTGGCGCTGGTTGTAGGCGAGGACGTAGGAGAGGGTCGCCCCCAGGGAGATCGAGTCCATGCCGTAGTTGTCGCAGAGCTGGATCAGGCGGGCCGCCTGGCCGGCGTCGTGGAGGCCGAGGTTGGTGCCGAGCAGGTTGAGGGGCTCGTAGTCGAACTTGGCCAGAAACTCGCCGCGGCTGCCGTCGGCGCGTTTTTCCGAGATGTTGTTGTGGCAGGTGATGCCGCAGCGGAAGCAGGCTTCCGACTTGATGTGGTAGGCCGGCTCGACGTTCTCCCGCAGCAGCTTTTCCGGCAGATCGTTCCCCGCGGGGCGGAAGTTGTTCAGCGGCACGGCATGAAACGGCTGCATGACGTCGTAGGCGGCCCAAGTCCCGCCGCCGCCGCCGCGGCTGATCGGCTGGATGCGGGCCGAACCTCCTCCCTTGATGACGTTGAGGTTGACCTGCTTCACCGCCTCGGAGACCGGCCTTGCCTGATCGCGGCTCTGCGCCACCAGGGCCAGCAGGTTCTTGTAGCCCATCAGGCTCCCCATCCCGCCGCGCCCGGCAAAGCGGCACTTGTCCTCCCCCGACTTGAGCTGGTTCTCGGTGGAGAGGGCCACCGCCCCCATGTAGACGTTCTGCCAGGCCTCGCCCGCCTGGCCGATGGCGGCGAAGTGGGCGTCGGGATACTCCCGGTGCAGGGCCATGATCTTCTCGTGGGTGGAGAGCCCGACCAGGTGATCGGCCGGTTTCAGCTCGACCCGCGGGCCCGCGTCCGTCTCCCGGATCAGAGCGTAGACCGGCGTCGCCGAACGGTTTTCAAAAATCAGCTCGTCCACCCCGGTCCACTTCAGCTTGGCGCCGAACTTGCCGCTCCCCGTCGACCACATCGCCGCCGGCAGCCCCTTTTTCGAGCCCTTGATCGGGCTGTAGGCGGAGAAGTAGGTCCGCAGCGCGGTCATGACGCTGCTGCCGGTGAGCAGGCCGGTGTTGACGATGAGGGGATTGGCCTCACAGAAGGCGGTCGCGACCGGGCGCTCGGCGAGGAGCCGAAAGGAGCGGCCGAAACCGCCCAGGACCTCCTCCAGGTTGGCGCAGGGGATCTCGGCCAGGGTCGCCGCGCCGCTTTTCAGATCGACGGTGCAGCGGGTGTAGAGGACCCCCGCGGGGTCGGCGACGGGATCGGTGGTCAGCAGTTTCATTGCAGTGGCTCCTTGCGACTGGAGGTGGGATGGAAGGTTGCGGCCCCTTCGGTCATCCGCCCTCCAAAAGGGGGAGGAGGGCGAGGGTATCCCCCTCGTGGAGGGGATCGTCGAGCTGGGCGTGACAATCGTTGATCAGGACAATGCCGAGCAGCCGCTCGGGGAGTTGCAGCGCCGCCACCACCGCCCGGGGCCGGGTTCCGGCCGGCAGATCGCGTACTTCCTCCTTGAAGCGGCCGATCCGGAACACGCCGAAGAGACGGATGGTGATTTTCATGGTTGCGACTCCCGAAACGGCACTGCGCAAAGTTTAACGCGAAGGGGCGGCGGGCTCCAAGCGCGATTCCGCCGCCGGGACGCTCAGACCGGCACCATCCGCTGCAGGTGCCCTTCGACCATCTCGGCGTAATCGCTGTCGCGGTCGCCGCGATAGATCAGCGACGAGGCGACCTCGCTGGCGAGGATGGCGGAGCGGATCTTCTCCGGCAAGCGTTCGATGCGGCCGCGCAGTTCGGCGTCCTCGCGGATCATGCGCGGCAGGTGCTGCAACAGCGCGGCGCGGTAGAGGGGCTGGGACCAGAGATGCGGGCGGCGCTGGAAGAACTCGAAGAGGCGCGCGTAGTGCTGGTTGATCTCCTGGCTGATGGCGGCGGAGATCTCCGTCGCCAGCTGGCTGGCGCCGGGCTCGCCCTGGCGGCGGAAGATCAGCCGCGCCTCGTCCTCGGCGCGGCGGTTGAGGATTTCGATGACGTCGGCGACGTAGCGCTCCTTGTGGGCCAGAAACTCCTCCTCGGACAGGAGCAGGTTGGCGATGATCTCGTAGGAGGAGGAGATCACCCCGCACTTGTTGGCCGAGGCGTCGCGCAGCACCAGCACCCCCTGCTGCTGCAGGCCGAGGCGCGCCTCCGGCGTCAGAAAGGAGTTGGCCCCCTCGACGATCACCCGGGTGTTGGGCCGGCCGTCGGCGGCGAGGAGCTGGCGCCAGTTCTTGGCGTCGATGGTCTCCGGGCGGCCGCCGGCGGGGATGAAGAGGTCGGCCGGCACGGTAAACAGGAGGTGGTTGTAGTCGTTGAAGAAGTCGTCGCTGGAGACCCAGGACTCCTGGGGCCCCTGCTCGCTGCCGGTCACTTTGCGGTAGAGCTTGAGCATCCCCTCCTGGCGGGTGCGGCTGCGGTAGAGGAGCACCCCGCCTTCGTGCAGGGCCGCCGGGTCGAAGGCCTCCAGGTCGGCCTTGAGGACGATTTTTTGCAGCGCGTCGCGGTCGATGCCGGCCGGGTCGAACAGGGCCGCGGTGCCGTCGACGATGAGCAGGATGCGCAGCTGCGAAGAGCGTTCCAAAAGCAGGCGCAGGGCGTTGCCGGCGACGTCGCCGTTCGGCCCGCCGGTCAGCTTGAGGGTAAAAGGGTCGCGCAGGATGTCGATGCCGAGCTGCTGCATGGCGACCTCGGCGAACTTCACCACGCCGATGGAGGTGACGCCGTACTCCTTGTGGTTGATGCCGATGCGCTTGCTCGACATGATCCCGGCGCCCAGCAGGTAGCCGCGCTTCACCGCCAGGGCGGCGATCTGTTCGATCATGGAATCGTGCATGTTCTCGTCGGGGCCGAGCTCGATCGGCTCGTCCTCGCCGTAGTAGTCGACCACCTGCGGACTCTGCGCGCGGCCATTTTCGGTGACGAAGAGGTCGAGAAAGGCGTTGGCGAAGCCGTACTGCAGCTTGTAGAGAAGCTGCCGGGTCGCGCTCGGGCAGGAAGCGGGGCCGGCATCGAGGACCGCCACCAGTTTCGAGCCCCCCTCGTAGATGTCCTTGTTCTTCAGGTGCTGGGTGTGGGCCAGAACAAAGTTCTCTTTGAACAGGGTGTTGGCGGCGGTGACGTAGTCGTCGCGCCCCTGGGTGATCAGGGTGCGCCAGCCGCCGCGGGCGATATCCGAGAAGCCGATATGGTAGCCGCAGCCGAAACGGCTGAAGAAGTAGGTGATGCGGAAGGGGCGCTCGCTGGGGAGGTCCTTGACGAACTCGGGATCAAGCGCCTCCAGGTAGGCCGGATCGAGGCGGAAGGCGAGGGCGTGCTTCTCCGGAACGTAGTAGTTGGTCTTCAGGGTGTGGCGGACGAAGGCCAGGGCGCAGCGGAAGATGACGCGGCGGAATTCGTCGAGAAACCCGCGGCCGGTGTTGTATCCCTCGATCAGCTTCTCGGTGGCCGCCAGGGTCGCGGCGTAGTCCGGCTCGCGCGCCTCGACTCCGGGCTGGAAGCGGCAACGGAACAGCCGCACCAGTTGCAGGGCGATCTCCGGGTGGTTGTGAAAGGCGCGCACGATCCCCTCCAGGTCGAAACTCTCCGGATGGGTGTGGGCCAGGTTGGTGTGGCAGAAGCCGATCATCGCCCGGATCAGCGCCCCTTCCGCGCCGCTCGCCACCCCCGACACCACCAGTTTGCGGTAGGTCTGCGATTCGGGCGGCAACAGCTGGGTGGCGTAGAGCTCTTCCTTGAGCTCGGCATAGAGATCGGTCTCACGGTCGAGGAGTCCGCCATCGGGCAGCCGCACGTAGAAGGTCGCCAGAAAGTAGGGGTGGATGCCGTTGCTCAGGGTCAGCGCGTAGGCGCGCTGCACGCTGAGGCCGAGACGCTTGAAGATCTCCAGGGTCTGCAGCAAAAAGCCGGACGGCGGCGGATTGCCGACGCCGAACAGCAGCCGCGCCTCGTCGCCGCCGTCGGCTCCGCGGGCCGGCTGCAACTCGAGATAGATGCCGGCGTGGCCGCGGGTGCGCTGGTAGAGCCAGAGCGCCCGGGCGATCCGTTCCGCCGGCGAGGTGCGCAGGTACTCGGGGTGGTTGAGCTGGAACAGGCCGAGCAGCTCATCGAGCTCGGCCTGGTCGAATTCCGGGTAGTCCCGCAAAAGGGCCGCGGCCACCGCGGCGCGTAGCGCCGCATCGGTTGCCGGCCGGGGGGCCGCGGCGATCTCCTCGTCGCTCTTGACGCCGAAGTTGCAGCGCACGATCTCCAGGGGCTGCTCGCAATCGGGCAGCGGCGCGTAGGAGGTGGTCGTCTGGGCGTAGCTGATCGGGCGCGGCGGCAGCTCCCGCAAGGTGGCAAAGAGGGAGCCGGGGGCACCGATCTGGGCCAGGAACAGCAGGTCGGGACGGTCGGCGAGGACAATGCGCCGGTTTTTCTCCAGGGTCGGCAGGCTCGCCACCAGATCGGCGATCGCCGCCACCTCTCCCTGGTTGCCGAGGAAGAAGTAATGGTGCATCTGTTCGCGCAGCCAGGCCAGGTTGGCAGCGGCGCGGGCGTGGTGGTCGTCGACGGTGGTCGCAATCGCCTCGAATAGCGGATGGTCAAATTCGCTGTGCATCGCTCATCCTGTTTGCCGGGAAAAGGCGGCGCTGGCCGGATACCGGTTTCCGCGCCGCCGTACGGGATACTACTGGCCGAGAACCTCGGCGCAGGCCTCGGCGAAGGCGTCGAGGGCGGTTTCGAGCTGGCGGTCGGTGATCACCAGCGGCGGCAGGAAGCGGATCACGTTGCCGAAGATGCCGGCGCCCATGGTCAGCACGCCGCGCTTGAAGCAGGCCTGGATGATGCGGCCGACCTCGTCCTTGGCCGGCGCCTTGGTCTCCCGATCCTTGACCAGCTCGATGGCGACCATGGCGCCCAGTTCGCGGATGTCACCGATCTGCGGAAAGCGCTCCTGCAGCTGCCGCATCCGGGAGCTGATGGTGGCGCCGACCTTCGCCGCGCGGGCGGAGAGGTCCTCCTTCTCCATCAGCTCCAGGGTGGCGAGCGCCGCGGCGCAGGCCACCGGGTTGCCGCCGAAGGTGCCGCCGATGCGCCCCGGGGTCGGGGCGTCCATGAGCTCGGCCTTGCCGACCACCGCCGACAGGGGCAGCCCCGAGGCGATCCCCTTGGCCAGGGTCATCAGGTCGGGGACGACGCCGAAGTGCTCGACCGCGAACATCTTGCCGGTGCGGGCGAAGCCGGTCTGGACCTCGTCAGCGATGAAGACGATGTCGTTCGCTTCGCAGATCTGCTTCAGGCCCGGGAGGAACTCCTTGGGCGGGACGATGAAGCCCCCCTCTCCCTGTACCGGCTCGATCACCATCGCCCCGATGTTGTCGGGGGCGACCTCGGAGATGAAGAAGCGCTCGAAGGCTTCCAGGCAGTGCATGCCGCACTCGGGATAGGTCGAGCGGTAGATGCAGCGGTAGCAGTAGGCCGAGGGGATCTTGTAGACCTCGGGAGCGAAGGGGCCGAACTGGTGCTTGTAGGGCTTGACCTTGCTGGTCAGGGTCATGGTCAGCAGGGTGCGGCCGTGGTAGCCGGCCTCGAAGGCGATCACCCCGGGCCTGCCGGTGGCGGCGCGGGCGATCTTGACGGCGTTCTCCACCGCCTCGGCGCCGCTGTTGACGAACATCGCCTTCTTGGCGTGGTCCCCGGGGGTGATTGCGGCAAGCTTCTCGGCCAGCTCGACGTAGGAGTCGTACATCCCCACCATGAAGCAGCTGTGCAGCAGTTTGTCGGCCTGCGCCTTGATCGCCGCGACCACGCTCTCCGGACAGTGGCCGGCGTTGATCACGCCGATGCCGCCGTAAAGGTCGATGTAGGTGTTCTGGTCGATGTCGCGGATCGCCGCCCCCTGCGCCGATTCGATGAAGATCGGCGCCAGGTTGGAGATCCCCTGGGAAACGTACTGCTGCTTTTTCTGCAACAACGACTTGGTCCGATCCCCCTGGCCGTTGCCGACCGCCGGCAGTTCCTGTCCTGTAAGCATGGTGTTCCTCCTTATGGGTGGGCTCTTCCGCAAGCCGGAAGCGTGTGCGTGGCGGGTGGTGCCGGCTTCTGGAACTTCAATAAGGGTGCCAACCCGGAGGAAAAGAGCAAACCATTCAATTCTGAATAGTTACGAGAACAACAGGCAAAGAGGGCGACGGACCGGGGCGGGGAAAGGTTTTCAGAAATGAAAAGTGGATTTCAGTGCCGAAAAGATTGCCGGGCGAAACGCCGCCTTCCGTGCGGGGGCGGCGCCGCTCCGGGGGGGGGAAGCGCCGGGCGCCGGCCGGGGCGACGTTCGCCAATTATCGGGGGAGAATGCAAAACTGGCAAAATTCTTGCTCGATGAGGTAAAGTGAGCAAATCCTCCCGGAGTCCAGGCCGATGCCCCAAAAAACCCGCAAGCCCCTCATCCTGCTGGCCGTCTTCTCGGTCCTGATCCTGGTCGTGGTCGGGGTGACCTACCGCAGCACCACGGTCCTGGTCGACCAGACCATCGCCGACCACCAGCAGACCACCGCCGCCGAAGCCGCGGAGATGACCGAGATCTGGCTCGGCCAACAGACCCGGCTGCTCAACGCCACCGCGGCCTCGACCAGCGCCCTGCCCCTGACCGACAATCCCGAAACTCAACGCCAGCTGAAGCTGGCGATGCAGGCCGGCCATTTCAGCGACGTCTACATCGGCACCACCGCCGGCACCCTGATCGACGGCGCCGACTGGGTTCCCGGCCCCGATTACGATCCGCGCCGGCGCCCCTGGAACCGGCGGGCGGTGGAGACCGGCACCACCTCCTTCACCACCCCCTACATCGATTTCGTGACCAATGAGCTGGTCATCGCCCTGGTGACGCCGATCAAGGTCGGCGGGACCTTCCGCGGCGTGATGGGCGCCGATACCGTCCTCGACACTCTGGTCGCCAACCTGGCGGCGATCAAGATCGGCGAGACCGGCTACGCCTTCATCGTCACCGACAAGGGGACGATCCTGGTCCATCCCAACCAGGACTACGTCCTCAAGGTGCGCCTGCAGGACACCGATCCGAGCCTGGCCGGCATCCTCGACGATTTTGCCCGCTCCCCGGCGGGAACCCTCTCCTACCAGCTAAACGGCGCCACCCAGATCCTCGCCTACCGCAAGATCAGCGGCAGCAGCTGGTATCTGTGCACCACCATCCCCCGCGCCGAGGCCTACACCATCGCCCGCAAGACCACCATGCTCTTCGCCGCCGAAATGGTGCAGAAGGTGCTGGGAGTCCTGGCCCTGGCGACGTTGCTGCTGGTGGTCGGCAGCGTGCTGAGCCTCTCCCTGTTCCGCCGCCAGTACTCGGACACGCTGCAGAAGCAGCGCGAGGAGATCACCGGCATCAACCAGGACCTGGCCTGGAACATCAGCAAGCGCAAGGAGCTGGAGAAGCACTACCAGACCCTCTTCAACGTCGCCAACGACGGCATCCTGGTCAGCAAGGAGCTGACCTGCATCGAATGCAACGAGAAGGCCACCGAGGTTTTCGGCCTGGCGCGGCTGGGGCTGATCGGCCGCAGCCTGGTCGAGCTTTCCCCGACGGTGCAGCCCGACGGCCAAGAGAGCCTGGCGCGCTTCGGGCGCATCCTCGAGGCGGCCAACGCCGGCCGCCACCAGGTCTTCGAATGGACCTTCTGCCGCGCCGACGGCAGCGAGTTCCCCGCCGAGGTGAGCCTCAAGACCCTGCAGCTCGACCAGGAGCAGCTCTGCCTGTCGAGCATCCGCGACATCTCCAAGCGCGTCAACGCCGAGCAGCAGCTGCGCCAGGCGCAGAAGATGGCGGCCATGGGCGAGATGCTCGGCGCCATTGCCCACCAGTGGCGGCAGCCCCTCAACACCCTGTCGACCTACATCGCCAGCCTCCCCTCGGCCCAGTACAACCACCTGATCAACAAGAATTTCATCGACACCCTGGTGGCCGGGGCCGACGCCCAGATCCAGTTCATGTCCAAGACCATCGACGACTTCCGCCACTTCTTCCGGCCGTCGAAAAACCGCGAGGCCTTCGACGTCGCCCGGGCGGTCGACAACGCCATCAAGCTCCTCGAACCGACCCTCAGGCAGCACGCCATCCGCCTCGCCCTCGACATCGACGAGGCCGGCCGCCCCTTCGTGGTACAGGGCTTTCCGAGCGAGTTCGTGCACGTGGTGGTCAACATCATCGCCAACGCCCGTGACGCCATCGTCGAGCGCCGCACCTGCGAGGCGATGGCCGAACCGGGCGAGATCCGGGTCGCCATCCAGGGGACCAAGGAGGCGATCCTGGTCCGGGTCTGCGACAACGGCGGCGGCATCCCGGCGCACCTGCTCGGCAAGATCTTCACTCCCTACTTCACCACCAAGGGGACCACCACCGGCACCGGCATCGGCCTCTACATGGCCAAGATGATCGTCGAGAAGGAGATGTGCGGGGCCCTGCTGGTCGACAACCTCAACCCGGGAGCGCAGATGACCATCCGCCTCCCCAAGGCGGCGGCCTGACTCAATGCTGAACATCGAAGACAAAAACGTCCACATCGTCCTCGTCGACGACGAGCAGGCGGAACTCGACGCCTACCGCTTCCTGCTTGAGGCGATGGGGGTGCGCAACGTCACCCAGGTCAACGACAGCCGCCAGGCCCTGACGGTGATCGAGCAGATCCCCTCGCCGGTGGTCTTCCTCGACCTCAACATGCCGCAGATGAGCGGCCAGGAGGTGCTGGCGGCGATCAAGGAGCGGCTGCCGCAGGTGCCGGTGATCATCTGCACCGCCAACTCGGAGATCGAGACCGCCGTCGAGTGCCTGAAGCTCGGCGCCCACGACTACCTGGTCAAGCCGATCAGTCTCAACACCTTCGGCTCGGCGCTGCGCAACGCCCTGGAGATCGGCGTCCTGCGCAAGGAGGTCCTCTCTTTGAAGGGGATCGCCTTCGGCCCGCGCCGCCACGACAGCGCCGCCTTCGGTGCCATCGTCACCCGCAGCCCGGCGATGGAGTCGATTTTTCAGTACATCGAGGCGATCGCCCGCAGCCGCCAGCCTGCGCTGATCCTCGGCGAGACCGGCAGCGGCAAGGAGCTGCTGGCCCGGGCGATCCACATCGCCAGCGGCGTCTCCGGCGAGTTCGTCGCCGTCGACGTCTCCGGTCTCGACGACACCCTCTTCGCCGACACCCTCTTCGGCCATCTCAAGGGGGCCTTCACCGGCGCCAGCGGCGGCCGTTCCGGGCTCTTGGAGAAGGCCGGCGACGGCACCATCTTCCTCGACGAGATCGGCGATCTTTCCGAGGCTTCCCAGGTCAAGCTGCTGCGCCTGCTCCAGGAGGGGATCTACTACCCCCTGGGCGCCGACGCGCCGAAGCAGTCGCGGGCCCGGGTGGTGGCCGCCACCAACCGCGATCTGGTGGGCCTGGCCGCCCAGGACGGCGGCTTCCGCCGCGACCTCTACTACCGCCTTTCCACCCACCTGATCAAGGTTCCGCCGCTGCGCGAGCGGCGCGAGGACATCCCGCTGCTGGTCAACCACCTGGTCACCGAGGCGGCCGCCAGCCTGCAGAAGAGCCCGCCGGAGGTGAGTCTGGCGGCCCTCGAACTCCTTTTGAACCACCCCTTCCCGGGCAACATCCGCGAACTGAAGACCTACCTCTTCGACGCCGTCGCCCGCTGCGGCGACGGGGTGCTCGGCGACGATCTTTTGGCCGAGCGCCTCGGCGGCGCCGCGCCCGTTCCGGCCGCTGCGCCGGCTACGGAGAAGGCCGCCGCGCCGGGGCTGGAAGAGCTCTTTGGCCACTTCCCAACCCTGGAGGAGCTGAGCGCGTACGCCGTCGGCCAGGCCCTCGCTGCCAGCGGCAACAATCAGAGCCAGGCGGCGCGGCTGCTGGGCATCTCGAAACAGGCGCTGAACAAGCGGTTGAAGAAGCGGTGAAGAAACCGATAGGACGAATGGGACAAGTGGGACCCATGGGGCAGGGGGAGTTCGCCCTAATGGTCCTACAGGTCCCAGTGGTCCCAGCTTTCCGCTCGCCCCCCCAACCGTCAACCCCGGTTGACCGCGTCAACCAGGGTTGACGCCAGCGGTTGACGCCGCTCCCTTCCCACCCAGTTCACCTCCCCCCATTTCCAATTTTCACCCACGATATCAATTGCTTCTCCCCCTGGCACAGGCATTGCTAAAACAGAGTTATGAATTCGGCCGGAAAACCCCGATGCCTTTCGCCGGTCCCCGGTCGCACCCCAACTACAGGAGGAGAAACATCATGGCATGGTTCAGCAAGGTTACGACAGCCGCCGCCGCCCTGACCCTGACGCTCGCCGGTGCCGGTACCGGTATCGCCGCGCCGACGGTGAAGATCGGCAACATCATCCCCCTCTCCGGCCCGTCGGCCGCGGTCGGCATCCAGGGGCAGAAGGCCCGGGAGATGGCCGTCGAGCAGATCAACGCCGCCGGCGGCATCAAGTCCTTGGGGGGGGCGAAGCTGGAGTTGGTCTTCGCCGACAGCAAGAGCGACCCGACCACCGGCGTCACCGAGGCCGAACAACTGATCAACAGCGACAAGGTCAACATCCTCACCGGCTGCTGGAACTCGGCGGTCACCTACCCGACCACCCAGGTCGCCGAGCGCTACGGCGTCCCCTTCGTGGTGCCGGTCTCGGTGCGCGACACCATCACCGAGCGCGGCTTCAAGAACGTCTTCCGCCTCGCCGCCAAGGACTCCTGGTGGACCCGCGATCAGTTCCAGTTCCTCAAGGACATGCAGACCGAGTTCAAAACCCCGATCAAGACCGTGGCCTTCGTCTACGAGAACGGCGACTGGGGGACCGGCTTCGCCGAGGGCTGGCGCAAACTGGCCAAGGCCGCCGGCTACCAGGTGGTTCTCGATGAGCCCTACCCGAGCACCGCGAGCGATCTGACTCCAGTG
>Ga0210142_1000117_pt1 | contig 17798 bp, 14 predicted proteins | sample Goodyear_PhragC__FD_184869 | JGI IMG/M metagenome (GOLD analysis project Ga0210142, IMG submission 184869) | Wetland microbial communities from San Francisco Bay, California, USA, that impact long-term carbon sequestration - Goodyear_PhragC_D2... | ecosystem: Environmental > Aquatic > Marine >...
GTCGGCCGCCGCGTAGATCGTCTCGACGGCACCTGCGAATGGTCAGCGGAGCGGGAGGGATTCGAACCCCCGGGCCCGCGTGAACGAGCCGGCTGCTTTCAAGGCAGCTGCAATAAGCCAGACTCTGCCACCGCTCCGAGCTTGTCGACGTCGCGGAGGGTCACCGACCGCCTCGCGGGCAAGGCATTGCCCGATGGGGTGCTCGGCGGCTCCTCCATCGAGAACGTACAGCCAGTCGTACGAGTTCTCCACGGTGCGCTTCACGACGGACCCCGTTGGAATGGATCCTTCGGAGGCCCACCCGACGAAGGCGGTCGTCACGAACGTGTCCCGTCGTCGATCACGACGTCGTACACCGCGGGCTCGGTCGACGGAATCGACACGTCGTAGCGCATCGCCGCGAAGGTCGCGATCGCCTACGCCGTCGCGACGTCGCCCGTGCGCTGGGCGTCTCCATTCGACGACTGTAGAAGGATGGGAAACCGCACACCGGCCGCACCCGGGTCGGGCGTCGCGTTTGAAGAACACTGACCGAGCGGTTAGTTTTCGACGTCGTGGAGACGCGGACCGCCGCCGGCCCGAACAACGTCAGCGCGCTGCTGGACGCGAATCTCGCCGCAGGCCGCGGCGCGAAGACCGTGATCTCCTGCGCCGGCGAGCGCGTCACGTACGGGGAGCTCTACGCGCGGGCCTGCGGCGCGGGCTCGATGCTGCGCGAGCTCGGCGTCGGTCCCGGCGAGCGCGTGCTGCTCGTGATGGACGACTGCGTCGACTTCCCCGCCGTCTTCCTCGGCGCGATCCGCATCGGCGCGGTGCCGGTTCCCGTCAACCCCCTCTACGGCCTCGAGGAGTACGCGTTCTTCGTGTCGGACAGCGCCGCGTCGGTCGCCGTCGTCGACACGGCCCGCGCCGAGAAGGTTCCTGCGCCGCGCGTTGTCGTCGTCGACGAGCTCCGCGGCCTGAGCGACGACTTCCCACCCGCACCCACGGGGGCGGACGACGTGGCGTTCTGGCTCTACAGCTCGGGCTCGACGGGTCGTCCGAAAGGCGTCATCCACCGGCAGCGCGACATCCTCGTCACCTGCGAGACCTACGGGAAGCAGGTGCTCGGCATCCGCGAGGACGACGTCACGTTCTCGACCACGAAGCTCTTCCACGCCTACGGTCTCGGCAACAACCTCTCGTTCCCGTACTGGGCCGGGGCGTCGACCGTCCTGCACAACGGGCGGCCGACGCCGGAGGCTGTCTTCGAGACGGTCGGTCAGGAGCGCCCGACGATCGTGTTCTCGGCGCCGACCCTCTACAACGCGATGCTCCACGCCGACCCCGGCGGGCAGGACTGGTCGTCCGTACGCGTCTGCGTCTCGGCGGCGGAGCCCCTGCCCGCCGAGGTCTGGCATCGCTGGCACGAGCGACACGGGCTCGAGATCCTCGACGGCATCGGCTCGACCGAGATGCTGCACATCTACTGCTCCAACAGCCACGGCCGGGTCGTGCCGGGATCGAGCGGGACGCCGGTGCCCGGGTACGACGTGAAGCTGTGCGACGACACGGGCCGCGAGCTCGAGGGCGAAGCCTCCGGCGACCTGTACGTGCGCGGGGAAAGCATGTTCGCCGGCTACTGGAACCAGCCGGAGAACACTGCGGACTGCATCCGGGACGACTGGTTCTACACACGCGACCGGTACCGGCGCGACGCCGACGGGAACTACTGGTACGAGGGGCGCGCCGACGACATGTTCAAGGTCAGCGGTCTCTGGGTCTCCCCGGCCGACGTGGAGGGCCGGCTGATCGAGCACCCGGCGGTGATCGAGGCGGCGGTCGTCGCAGGCGAGGTCGGAGGGCTGACGAAGGCGAAGGCGTACGTGATCGCGCAGGAGGGGGCGGCCCCTGAGGACGAGCTCGTCGAAGAGCTGCAGGAGTTCTGCCGGGAGCGCCTGCACCGGTTCCAGGTCCCGCAGCTGTTCGCGTTCGTGGACGCGCTGCCCAAGACGGCCACGGGCAAGATCCAGCGCTTCAGGCTGCGCGACCCCTGATGCTCGACGGCCGAGCGCTCGTCGACGCGCACGTGCATCTGGCGCGGATCCCGACGCTGAGGATGAGCTGGGACGCATGGGCGATGCAGCGCCGCGCGGACGGGGATCCGCGCGCGATCTACGACCACGAGGGCTCGCCGATCCCCGAGCGCTTCGTCGCGTACCTCGAGCAGGAGGGCGTCGACTGCGCGATCCTGCTCGCGGAGTACAGCCCGCGTGTGACCGGCGTGCAGCCGATCGAGGACATCGTCGCCGTCGCGTCTCACGACCCCACGAGGATCCGCGTGGCTGCGAACGTGAACCCGCACCTGCACTACCCCATGGCGGCAGAGGTCGAGCGCCAGCTCGCGCTCGGCGCCGTCGCCCTGAAGATCCACCCCGTGCACGGCGGCTTTCCGCCGAACGCGCGCGAGCTCTATCCCGCCTATGCGATCTGCCAGGAGCGCGGCGTACCGGTGATCTTCCACTGCGGCACGAGCAACTTCGCCGGCGCGGTCAACCGCTTCGCCGACCCGCTCTACGTCGAGGACGTCGCGAAGGACTTCCCGACGCTCACGATCGTGCTCGCCCACGGCGGGCGCGGGTGGTGGTACGACGCCGCGGCGTTCCTCGCCCTGATGCGGGAGCGGGTCTGGATCGAGATCTCCGGGCTGCCCCCGCAGAAGCTTCCCGAGTACTACGCGCGCCACGACCTCGACCGCCTGGGTCGCACGTTCGTCTTCGGCACGGACTGGCCGGGAGTCCCGGGGATCCGGGCGAACGCGGAGGCCGTCGCCGCACTCGGTTTCGCGGAGGACGTCCTGGCGGACATCCTCGCCGGGAACGCCCGCCGCGTCTACCGGCTCGGCCACCTCGCCGCGGTCACGCGGCCCTGAACGGACGACGCGCCCTCGGCCCGGCCGCACGGCGCCGGCCACGACGGGCCGGGGCGCGCCTAGCGCTGCGGGGTGAGTCCCGACGCTCGCAGGTCCCGTAACTTGTTCCGCTGGAGCTTGCCCGTCGGCGTTCGGGGCAACACGTCCACCCAGTGCGTCTCCCTCGGGCGGCGCGTCTTCGGCAGCGCCTCGATCGCCTCCCGAAGCGCTCGCTCCGCGCGCTCGGGCGAGGCGGGCTTCGCCACGGCGAAGACCGCGATCGAGTTCAGCCCGTCATCGTTCACGAAAGGCGCCGTCCCGAGCTCCTGGACACTTTCCCTGCAGCCCGCGAGCAGCGCCGCGTCCACATCGACGACGCTGACCCACTGACCCGAGATCTTGATCAGGTCGTCCTGCCGGCCGCGGATCCCGTAGCGACCGTCGCCCGCCTCCAGAAAGACGTCGCCAGGCGAGAAGCACATGCCCTGGAAACAGTCCGCGCTTTCGCCCGGTTGTTGCCAGTACCCGAGCGCGACAGAGGGGTGGCGGAGCCAAAGCCTGCCCGGGCCGGGCTCGCGCGGCTCGCGCCACCACGCCTCCACGCGCGGGGTCGGCCGGAGAGTCTCGCTGCCGTCCGGGTCGTGGAGCATCAGGAAGTTCGTCTCGGTCGTCCCGTAGCCGTCGACGATTCCGCGTCCGGTGGCCTCCAGCCAGCCGGCTCGAACCGCGGCCGGCAGCTTCTCGCCTGCGGAGACGAAGTGCTCCACACGGGCGAGCCGAGGTGCGAGCCCCGCCTGCAGCAGCTTCAGGTAGAGCGTCGGCACGATGAACGCCGCGGTCGGCCGGCTCCGCTCGACGATCTCGACGACACGCTCCGCGGTCGGCCACTCCGGATCGAGGATCACCGTCGCACCGCTGCGGAGACCGGCGAAGAGGCTGTTCGCGAGGGCGTAGGCGAAGAAGAGCCGCGACGAGGAGTAGAAGCGATCGCTGCGGCCGGCGCCCAACACCTCGGAGGCGACGTCAGTGGACGCCCACACGCACCGGTGTGCATGCATCGCCGCCTTCGGCAGGCCGGTCGTCCCCGACGTGTAGATCCAGAAGGCGACGTCGTCGTCGCTCCGCTCGACTGCGTCGATCGGCTGCTGCCCCTCGAGCAACGTGTCGAGCTCCGGGGCGAGCACGGGCGACGGACCTCGCCCGTCCGCTGTGCAGCGGCCGAGCAGCTCGAGCGAGTCCGGAAGGCACCAGACGCACCGGGCGCCGCTCTTGGCGATGACCATTGCCAGCTCGCGCTCGAACAGGCGCGAGTTCAGACCGACCGCAACGCCGCCGGCCCAGATCGCGCCGAGGTAGGCGACCACCCAGCCGATCGAGTCGGGGCCGAGCACGAGCACGCGGTCGTCGGGGCGGACACCGAGGGACTGCCAGGCGGCCGCTGCCCGCCCGACCCGCTCGCGCAGCTCGCCGTATGTGATCTCACCGTCACCGGCCTCGATCGCGACGCGCTCGGACTCGCCGACCTCCAGGAGGTACGCGGCCGCGTTCACTCGGACGAGCCTATACAGGCGGGCTCGACTCGTCTAGTCTCTTGTTCGACATTGTGAACGAGTTCTCGTGGTCGAACACCGAGCTCGTCTGGCTGCGAGCAGCTCGGGACTCCTCGCTCACGGCGGGGAGCGAACCGTCGGACGAGAGGAGCGGCCCCTAGGCACACGCGGGTTCCTGCAGTCGGCGCTCCCGTACGCGCCGGCCGCAGGATCGATGGCGCGTCGTCGGCCCCACGCGACGGGCTCCGAGATCCCTGTACCTCTTCCCGCGGGCGATATCGTGAACGACGTTCTCATGATCGAACGCTCCGCCACTCGCCCCCGCGTGCCCGCTGTCGACCGCGCCGTCCGCGTGCTGGAGACGCTCGCGGCGAGCGGCGAGCACAGCCTGTCGGAGCTCAGCCGCGAGCTTCGCATCTCCAAGAGCACGCTCTCGGCACTGCTCGCGACGCTCGAGCAGCATGGGCTCGTCGAACGGAACGATTCGAGTCGGCGCTTTCGGCTCGGCCCGGGCGCCGCGAAGCTCTCGATGGCGGCGGCGGCGGCTCAGGTCGATGTCCGCGACGCGGCCCGTCCACAGCTCGAGCGGCTCGCCGAACTGAGCGGCGAGACCGCGATTCTCCACGTGCCGAGCGGCGACGGCACCATCATCGCGGAGCGCGTCGAGCCGGCGCACCAGCTGAAGGTCGTCGCACCGCTCGGACATCACCTGCCGGCCTTCGCCGGGTCGGTCGCGAAGGCCCTGCTCGCGTCGCTCCCCCACCAGGAGACGGAGGCGATCGTGCGAGCGCAGCCGCTGCCGGTCTTCACACCGCGCTCGATCGTCGACCCCGACGCGTACCTCGACGAGGTCGCGCGCGCCCGCCGACGTGGCTACGCGGTCGAGAACGAGGAGTACCTGGTGGGTGTTCGAGCCGTCTCGGCGGCGGTGCTCGGGCGCGACGGTCGCGCGCTGGGCACCCTCAGCGTCGTCGGGGTCGGCGCACGCATGGCCGGGCGGATGAAGGAGCTTGCCGAGGCGGTCGTGACTGCGGCGGCGGAGTCCAGCCGCCGGCTCGCAGCCGTCTCGGATTCGTCGGCCCCGCAGCGACCGTTGCGGTCGCCCGGATCATGAAGCAGCTCGTCACGCTGCACGTGAACGGCGAGGACATGGAGCTCGCGGTCGCGCCGCACCACACGTTGCTCGAGGTGCTGCGGGAAGAGGCGGGCCTGACCGGCACGAAGCACGGCTGCGAGCTGGGGGAATGCGGCCTCTGCACCGTCATCGTCGACGGCTTGCCCCAGTTCTCGTGCCTGACGCTCGCGGTCGAGGCGCAGGGACGCGCGATCCGCACAGTGGAGGGGATCGCCCGCGGCGGCGCGCTCCACCCGCTGCAGCAGGCCTACGTCGAGACGGGAGCGTCCCAGTGCGGGTACTGCTCGCCCGGGATGCTGATGTCGGCGCTGGCTCTGCTCGAGAGCAACGAGGCGCCGACGCGAGACGAGGTCCGCGAGGCGCTCGCCGGCAACCTGTGCCGCTGCACCGGCTATCTCGCGATCATCGACGCGGTGGAGCTCGCGGCCGCCCGTATGAGGAGCGCGGCCTGATGGCCACGATCGAGTCCACGCGTACAGGCGAGCAGTCCGTCGTCGGCGGCAGCGACCCGAACATCACCGCACACGCGAAGGCGACCGGTCAGACGGTCTACGCCGACGACCTCCATCTGCCGCGCATGCTGATCGGGAAGCTCCTGCGAAGCCCCTCCCGACACGCGCGGATCCTGCGTGTCGACGTCGGGAGGGCGGCGGCGCTCCCAGGGGTGCACGGAATCCTCACCGGCGAGGACCTCCCGATTCTGTTCGGGATCATGCCCGTCGCGCAGGACGAGCACGCGCTCGCGCTCGAGAAGGTCCGCTACCACGGCGAGCCGGTCGCGGCGGTTGCGGCGATCGACGAGGAGACCGCGGAGGAGGCGGTGCGGCTGATCGAGGTCGAGTACGAGGAGCTGGCGCCGGTCAGCTCGATCGAGGACGCGCTCGACCCGGAGCTGCCGCTGATCGCAGGCAACGGGCCGGGCCGGCAGGTGAACCGTCTCGGATCGCTCGAGTTCGGCGACGTCGCAAATGGGTTCGCGCGGGCCGACCACACGTACGAGGATCTCTTCTTCTTCGAGGGCAACACGCACCTGCCGATGGAGGAGCACGCCGCGGTCGCGCATTGGGAGCCGGAGCCGCGCGGGCGGGTGACGGTCTGGTCGTCGACGCAGGTACCGCACTACCTGCACCGCACGCTGGCGAAGGTGCTGGAGCTGCCACCCGACCGCATCCGCGTGATCGCGACTCCCGTCGGCGGAGGCTTCGGCGGCAAGAGCGATCCGTTCTCGCACGAGCTCTGCGCCGCTCGGCTCGCGATGATGACGGGCCGGCCGGTGAAGTTCGCGCTTACACGCGAAGAGGTCTTCTACGCTCACCGCGGTCGCCATCCGGTGCTGATGCGCGTGCAGACCGGCTTCACGGACGACGGCGAGCTCACCGCGATGGCGTTCCGAACGATGCTCGACGGTGGCGCCTTCGGCAGCTACGGCCCTGCGACCCTGTACTACACGGGGGCGTTGCAGACCGTCACGTACGACGTTCCCGTGTACAAGTTCGAGGGCGTCCGCCTCCTGACGAACAAGCCTCCGTGCGGCCCCAAGCGCGGACACGGCACACCGCAGCCGCGCTTCGCGCTCGAGTGCCAGCTCGACAAGGTCGCCGTCGACCTGGGGCTCGACCCGGTCGACCTGCGCCTGAAGAACCTGATCGAGCCGTACACGATGACCGTCAACCACATGCGCGTCACGACCTGTGGGCTCCGCGAGTGCGTCGAGACGGTCGCCGAGGCGTCGGGCTGGCGCGAGAAGTGGGGGAAGCTGCCCCGTGGACGCGGGGTCGGCTTCGCCGTCGGCGCGTACATGTGTGGCGCAGGGCTCCCGATCTACTTCAACGACATGGCGCAGTCCGAGGTGCAGATCAAGGTCGACCGGGGCGGAGGCGTCACCGTCTACTCGATGGCGATCGACATCGGCCAGGGATCCGACCAGATGCTCGTGACGGTCGTCGCCGAGGTGCTGGGCCTACGGCCCCGCGACATCGCGCTCGTCGCCGCGGACACCGACCTCACGCCGATCGACCTCGGCAGCTACTCGAGCCGTGTCACGTTCATGGCCGGCAACGCGGCACTGGAGGCCGCCGCGCGGATGCGCGACAAGATCTTCGCGGCCGTCTCCGCCGACCTCGGCGTCCCCGTCGAGCGGCTCGTCGCACGCGGCGGGCGCGTCTACGACGAAGAGGCACCGGGCGTGGGGATGGACTGGCAGGAGGCGGTGCACGTCGCCTCGGTGCTCGAGCGTCCGCTCGTCACCGCCGGCTCGTATCGGGCCCCGAAGCTCGCCGGCCCGTACAAGGGCGCCGGGGTCGGCCCGTCGCCCGCGTACAGCTACACGGCCGCGGTCGTCGAGGTCGACTGCGACCCGGAGACGGGCCTCGTCGAGGTCGAGCGAGTCTGGATCGCGCACGACATCGGCAGGCCCATCAACCTCGTCTCCGTCGAAGGGCAGATCGTGGGCAGCGTCTACATGGCGCTCGGCGAGGCGCTCTACGAGGAGCAGGCGTTCCGCGGCGGCTACCTGAAGAACCCGACGATCCTCGAGTACCGGAGCCCGACGTTCCTCGAGATGCCGGAGGTGGAGACGTTCCTCGTCGAGACCGACGACCCCGAGGGGCCGTTCGGAGCCAAGGAGGTCGGGCAGGGGCCGCTGCTGCCGGTGATCCCCGCCGTGGCCAACGCGGTCTTCGACGCTGTGGGCGTGCGCATCGACGAGGTGCCGATCTCGCCCGACAAGGTCGTGCGGGCGCTCCGGCTCAAGGAGCAGGGCAAGGAGCCACGCGTCGGCCCGAAGCGCATGCCCGACTTCGACTACGGCGAGCCGATCAGGGTCGAGCCGCCCGAGCAGCTTCCGGGACGGGGGGTGGTCGGGCTGTGATGCGGTTGCCACGCTTCGCGTACCTGCCGGCGAAGAGCGTCGCGGAGGCGGTCCAGCTGCTTGCGGAGAACCCGGAGGCGCAGCTCGTCGCGGGCGGCACCGATCTCTATCCGAAGATGAAACGCCTGCAGCTCCGGCCGGCAGCGCTGGTCGGCCTGCACGGAGTCACCGAGCTTCGCGGGATCGAGGCCAACGGCGCCGTGTCGGTCGGCGCCGGCACGAAGCTCCACGAGCTCGCGTCCGCGCCGGAGATCCTGCAGCGCTTCCCGGCGCTCGCTCGTGCCGCCTCGCTCGTCGCGAGCCCGCAGATCCGGAACGCGGGCACGGTCGGCGGCAACCTCTGCGTCGACACGCGCTGCAACTACTACGACCTGTCGTACGACCGGCGCTGCGCGCACGGGTCGTGCATGAAGGCCGAGGGCGACATCTGCGCGCTCGCGCCGGGCGGGGATCGGTGCTGGGCGGTCTCCTCGACCGACCTTGCGCCGGTCGGGCACGTTCTGGGCGCGTCGGTCAGGCTGGTCGGTCCGCGCGGCGAGCGCACGCTGCCGATCGCCGCGCTCTACACGATGGACGACGGCATCGACTACCTGCAGAAGCAGCGCGACGAGGTGCTGACGCGTCTCGACCTGCCGGCGAGCGACGGGCTGCGTGCCACCTACGTCAAGTTCCGGCGACGAGGCGCGATCGACTTTCCGCTGCTCGGCGTCGCAGCGGCGGTGCGCACGGACGAGAGCGGCGTCTGCACCGACGCGCGGATCGTCCTCGGCGCGGTCGCGACGGCGCCGTTGCCCGCGCCGCAGGCGGCCGCGGCTCTCGTCGGGTCGATGCTCGGCGACGAGGCGATCGCGGAGGCCGCAGCGCTCGCGACGGCGCTCGCGAAGCCGATGGACGCGCTGGACCTGCCTCCCTCGTATCGCAAGCGGATGATCGCCACGCACGTCGCGCGCGCCTTTCGGGAGCTGCGCGACGCCGCTCCCTGACTCGGCGAGAATCACTCAGCGTCCGTGCAGCGAGCGCACGAAGGAGCTTGACGATGCAATTCCACGTGGACGGGTTCCGGGCCGGCGACCCGCGTGTCCGGCCGGCCGATCCGGCAGCGGAGACACGGCCCGCGGCCCTGCCGGGCGAGGTCGACGTGCTGATCGTCGGCTGCGGACCGGCGGGACTGGTGCTCGCCGCCCAGCTGGCCGAGTTCCCGGCGATCACGACGCGCATCGTCGAGCGCAAGTCCGGACCGCTCGAGCTCGGTCAGGCGGACGGCGTCGCGTGCCGCACGGTGGAGATGTTCGAGGCGTTCGGGCTCAGCGAGCAGCTCGTCGCCGAGGCCTACTGGGTGAACGAGACGGTGTTCTGGCGACCCGACGCGCAGGACCGCTCGCGCATCGTGCGCACGGGACGGGTGCAGGATGTCGAGGACGGCCTGTCCGAGTTCCCCCACGTGATCTGCAACCAGGCGCGCATCCACGACCACCTCCTCACTGCGATGCGCCGCTCGCCGAGCAGGCTCGAGCCCGACTACGACCTCGAGGTCGTGTATCTCGCGATCGGCGACTCGGGCGCCCGCCCCGTCAGCGTCGTCCTGCGCCGCACCGATGCCGGCCGCGCGGGCACCGAGGTCAGGGTGCGCGCCAAGTACGTGGTCGGCTGCGACGGCGCGCGCAGCGCCGTGCGGCGATCGATCGGACGCGAGCTCCACGGTGACACCGCCAACCACGGCTGGGGCGTGATGGACATCCTCGCCGTGACCGACTTCCCCGACGTCCGCCTCAAGGCGGCGATCCAGTCGTCGAGCGGCGGCAACATCCTCCTCATCCCCCGCGAGGGGGGCTACCTCGTCCGTCTCTACGTCGATCTCGGCGAGATCGACCCCGACAACCGGGCCGCCGTGCGCGGGATGCAGTCCGATCAGGTCATCGCGATCGCCCGGCGCGCGCTGCACCCGTACACGCTCGACGTGAAGGAGATCGTCTGGTTCTCGATCTACGAGGTCGGCCAGCGGCTCACCGACAAGTTCGACGACGTGCCGGCCGAGCTCGTCGGCGCTCGCTACCCGCGCGTCTTCATCGTGGGCGACGCGTGCCACACGCACAGCGCCAAGGCCGGACAGGGCATGAACGTGTCGATGCAGGACGCGTTCAACCTCGGCTGGAAGCTCGCCGCCGTGCTGGATCGCCGCAGCCCCGAGTCGCTGCTGCACACGTACTCGGCGGAACGGCAGGCGGTCGCCCGAGAGCTGATCGAGTTCGACAAGGAGTGGTCGGCGATCATGGCCTCGCCGCCCAGGGACGCGGCCAGCCCCGGCGCCGGCGGCGTCGACCCGGCCGAGCTGCAGGAGTACTTCCAGCGCTCCCTTCGGTACACCGCCGGCGTCGCCACCCGTTACGCGCCCTCGGCACTCACCGGCGCGGCGACCCACCAGCACCTCGCCGGCGGATTCACGATCGGGATGCGATTCCACTCCGCGTCGGTGATCCGCCTGGCCGACGCCAAGCCAGTCCAGCTCGGCCACGCCGCCCGGGCCGACGGCCGTTGGCGGCTCTACGCCTTCGCCGACGCGGCCGAGCCGGGCGACCCCGCGTCACGGCTGCGGGCGCTCTGCGAGCGCCTCGAGCACGCACCCGAGTCGCCGCTGCGGCGATACACCCGGGCCGGCGCCGACGTCGACGGCTTCTTCGACCTACGCGCGGTGTTTCAGCAGCACCATCGCGACCTCGCCCTCGCCGACCTGCCGTCACTGCTCGTGCCGCGCAAGGGCCGCTATGGCCTCGTCGACTACGAGAAGGCGTTCACGCCCGACCCGAGGGCCGGCGACATCTTCGACCTGCGTCGCATCGCGCGCGACCAGGGCGCCCTTGTGGTCGTCCGGCCGGACCAGTACGTCGCCCACGTGCTCCCGCTCGACGCCTACGCCGAGCTGGCGACGTTCTTCGCCCCGCTCTTGATCGAGGCCGGGCGTGCAGCCCCGCCAGAGCTCGAGCCCGAAGCTGCGCGGGGGATGCCCCACTGAAGTGGCCGGCGCCGGTGGCGCATGCTCAACGGCGCCGCAGCATCATCACGAACTCGCCGCCCGCCACGACCGTCTCGTCCTGGTTGAGCACGTCGATCCGCTGCACCATGATCCCGCGGTCGGGCTTCGAGGTCTCGCGCAGCTCGGTGACCTCGCAGACGACGCGGATCGTGTCTCCGATCCGGACCGGCGCCGAGAACCGCCAGCTGCGGATCTCGAGCAGGCCCATCAACGTCCCGTCGAACAGGCCCACCCGCTGCCGCAGCCCCGTCGTGAGCGACAGGACGAGCGCCCCGTGCGCAATCCGCTCGCCGTAGATCGACTCCGCGGCGAAGACCCGGTCGGTGTGGAGTGGGTTGAAGTCCCCCGAGATCCCGGCGAAGGCGACGAGGTCCGCCTCGGTGATCGTGCGGCTCGGCGTCTCGAAGCCGAAGCCGACCTCGACGTCCTCGAAGTGGAGCGGCGCCATTCGTCAGCAGCGTGCGCTCGCGCGACGTTCAGCGGGAAACGACGCGCTCCATCGATCGACGCTGCGTTCTGACAACGCTTGTGTTGAATCAACACAAGCGTTGTCGGACGCGCCGTTCGAGACGCCCGAGACGGTCGAGGCGGTCGGGAGTCGCGGACACATTGTCGGGAGGCGCCGCTCGGACCGATCGGGCCGCGCAGGCCGCTCGGACAGATGGGGCCGCTCGGACCGATGGGGCCGCGCCGGCCGCTCGGGCCGCGTTGGCTGGGCGGGGCGGTCGCTCCAGACGTGCAGAGCGTGCCGCTCTCCGCTAGCGGGGACTTTGCCGGACGACGACAGACTTGGACTCCTGGTAGTAGTCGAGGGCCTCGTTGCCGTGCTCCTTGCCCAGGCCGGACTCGCCGAAGCCGCCGAACGGCAGCTCGTCGTAGACGATCTGTGGGGAGTTGACCCACGTGTAGCCCGCCTCGAGCCTCTCGGCGGCGAGCGTGGCCGCGGTCAGGTCGCGCGTCCAGACAGACGAGCCGAGCCCGAACTGCGAGGCGTTCGCCCGCTCGATCGCCTCGCCCAACCCGCGCACGGTCCAGATCGGGAGCGCCGGCCCGAACACCTCCTCGACGGCGACCTTCGACTCGTGCGGCGGCTCGAAGATCAGCGTCGGCTCGTAGAACCAGCCGGCCTCGAGCTCCGTGCCGTCTGGCCGCCCGCCGCCCGCCAGGAGCTCTCCGCCGCGGGCGAGCGTGTCCGACACCTGCTCCTCCAGGGTCGCGCGCTGCGCCTCCGAGTGGAGCGGGCCGAGCATCGTCCCCTCGGCGCTCCCCGCACCGAGCGTCAGCTTCGCAACCTTCGCCCTGAGCTTGTCCACGACCTCGTCCACGACACGCTCGTGGACGTAGAGGCGCTTGACGGCGAGGCACGCCTGGCCGCAGTTGAAGAATCGTCCGACGCTCGCCGCGCTGACCGCGGCGTCGACATCGGCGTCGTCGAGGATGATCATCGGGTCCGAGCCGCCGAGCTCGAGCGTGACGCGCTTCACGCCCCGGGCGGCCAGCTCGGCGACGTGCTTGCCCACCGGCGTCGAGCCCGTGAACGCGACCTTGGCCACGCGCGGATCGGTGACGAGCGCCTCGCCGAGCACCGAGCCCTTGCCGGTGATCACCTGGAACACGCCGTCGGGGAGCCCGGCCTCGCGCATCAGCTCGGCGATCCGCAGCGTCGTCAGCGGCGTCGACTCGGCGGGCTTCGCGACGAGCGTGTTGCCGCAGACGAGCGCCGGGCCGAGCTTGTTGCCGAGCAGCGTCGTCGGGAAGTTCCACGGCACGATCGCGACCACGACGCCGAGCGGCCGCCTGACCACGAGCCCGTGCGTGCGCACGTCGAGATTCGGCACGTATGCGCCGCGCAGGCTCTTCGCGAGCCCCGCGTAGTGCTCGATCGTGTGCACGAAGCGCGTGATCTCGATCCGCGCCTCCCGCAGCGGCTTTCCCTGCTCGAGCGTCAGCTGGCGCGCCAGCTCGTCGCGCTGCGCGAGCACCGCCTCGGCGCCGGCGCGGACGATCGCCCCGCGTGCCGCAGCGGGGGTCTCCCACCAGCCGGGAAAGGCCTCGGCGGCGCGTCCGATCGCCTCGGCGGCGTCGGCCGGGCCCGCCTGCGGGACGCGCCCCACCTCGTCGCCCGACGCGGGGTCGCGGATCACGGTGAGGCCGGTGTCGACCGTCGTCGCCATCAGGCCCCCCTGAACGCGGGCTGCCGCTTCTCGCTGAAGGCCGCAAGGCCCTCGCGCCCGTCCTCGCTCAGGAACAGCTCCTCGACCAGCTCGCGCTCGCGCTCGAGACCACGCTCGAGCCCGTCGTCTATGCCCTCGTTGACGGCGAGCTTGATGTTGCCGATCGCCTTCGTGGCCCCGGAGGCGAGCTTCCGGGCGTAGTCGAGCGTCCTCTCGTGCAGCTCGGCGGCGGGGAAGAGCCTGTCGACGATGCCGAGCTCGTACGCCTCGGACGGCGTCACCGTCCGGCCCGTGATCATCAGGTCGAGCGCGCGGCTCCGCCCGATCAACCGCGGCAGGCGCTGCGTGCCGCCGTTGCCCGGGAGGAGCCCCAGGGTCGCCTCGGGGGTCCCCAGGCGGTAGTCGCCGTCGGCGGCGAAGCGGAGGTCGCACGCAAGCGGGATCTCGAGCCCACCGCCGAGCGCGTGCCCGTTGAGCTCGGCGACGAAGATCTTCGGGATCCCCGCGATCGAGGAGAGCGTCCGGTGCGACGTCTCGATCATCTCCATGTTGCGCTCGTGCGGCCCGGCCTGGAACGCCTTGATGTCGGCGCCGGCACAGAAGAACTTCTCCGACGCACTGCGGAGGAGCACGACCTTGACGTCGTCGTCGGTCGCCGCCTCCTCCACCGCGGCGCCGAGCTCCTGCACGTACTCGAGGTCGTACGAGTTCGCGGGCGGCTTGTCGAGGAGGATCGTGCCGATACCGCCCTCCGCCGAGAACGAGACGGCAGGCACTACCCGAGCCCTCCCACGACCACGGACTTCGTCTCGAAGTAGTGGTCCATCATCGCCTCGAGCCCGTGCTCCTTGCCGAGCCCGCTCTCCTTGAGGCCGCCGAACGGCAGCTCGTCGTAGCCGTAGTGGATCTGGTTCACCCAGGTCATCCCGGCCTCGATCTCCCGCGCCGCCCTGTCGATGTAGCGGGCATCGTGCGTCCAGATGGAGGAGCCGAGCCCGTAGCGCGTGTCGTTCGCGAGGCGGATCGCCTCGTCGATGTCCTTGACGCGAAAGACCGGCAGAATCGGGCCGAAGACCTCGTCCTGCACGAGGCGCGAGTCGTGCGGCGCGCCCTCGACGAGCGTCGGCCGGAAGAAGTAGCCCTTGTCCGCGCCCTCCGGCGGGCCGCCGCCGACCAGCACCTTCGCGCCGCGCGAGACCGCGTCCTCGAGCTGCTCGGCGAGCTCCTGCCGGCCGCCCTTCGTATGGACGGGGCCCATGCGCAGCTTCGGCTTCTCCGGCTTCGTCCAGCCGGTGCCGCACTCGTAGCGCTCGAGCTCCTGCGCCAGCCCGCCGACGAGCTCGTCGTAGACCTCGTCGAAGACGTACAGCCGCTTCGCGGCGAGGCACGACTGGCCCGCGTTCCAGAAGCGCGCGATCACGGCGCTCTTGATCACCGCCTTCACGTCGACGTCGGGGCAGACGATCATCGGGTCGGAGCCGCCGAGCTCGAGCGAGATCCGCTTGAAGGTCGGTGCCGCGAGCGCGGCGACGTGCCTGCCGGTGCCGGTCTCGCCCGTGAACGCGACTCGGCGGATCAGCGGGTGTCCCACGAGCGCGTCGCCGATCGTCGCGCCCCGGCCGGTGACGACGTTCAGCACGCCGGCCGGCAGCCCCGCCTCGTGGAACAGCTCCGCCACGCGCAGGGTCGCGAGCGGCGTCGACGACGCTGGCTTGACCACCACCGTGTTCCCCGCCGCGAGCGCCGGGCCGATCTTCGTGCCCATCAACGTCAGCGGGTAGTTGTACGGGACGATCGCCGCGACCGGCCCGACCGGGCGCTTGATCACCATGCCGTACGAGCGGCCGAGCGTGGACGGCAGCTCCTGGTAGGCGCCGCGGACCTTCGTGGCGAGATCGGCGTAGTAGTGCATGCCGTGGACGAAATGCTGGAGCTCTCCCGCGGCCTCGAGCGTCGGCTTGCCCTGCTCGTGGGTGAGCGTCTCGACGATCTCGTCCCGGTGCTCGCCGACGAGGTCGAGCGCCTTCCGCAGGATCTCGGCTCGCTTCTCCGCGTCCGTCCGCGACCATTCGGGGAAGGCCGCGTCCGCCGCCTGTACGGCGAGCTCGACGGCGTCGACGCCGCCCGCGGGCACCGTCTCGTACACGTCCTCGGTCGCCGGATCGACGACCTCGAGCTCGTCGGTCGCGGTCGCGTCCGTCTGCTCACCGGCGATCAGCATCTTCACCATCGCGTCTCCTCTCTCACTGCCAGCTCTTCCAGGTAGCGTCGCCGAAGCGCGCGGTACTCGGCGGCGGCGGTCTCGATCCAGCCGCGGGACGAGCCGTCGACCTCCTTCTTCACGACAGCCGGGACGCCCGCTGCGACGACGCCGGCCGGAATCTCCTGGCCCTCGAGCACGACGCTCCCCGCAGCGACGAGCGCGCCTGCTCCGACGCGTGCCCGCTGGAGGACGATCGCGCCCATCGAGATCAACGCGCCGTCCTCGAGCACGCAGCCCTCCAGCATCGCCGCGTGGCCGACGGTGACGTTCGCGCCGACGATCGTCGGCAGGCCCTCGGCGGAATGGATCACGGCGTTGTCCTGCACGCACGACCCGTCGCCGATTGCGATCCGGTCGAAGTCCCCACGGAGCACGGCGCCGAACCAGACACTCGACTCGCTGCCGAGCTCGACCGCGCCGATCAACGTCGCGGTCGGGGCGACGAATGCGTCGTCGGGCACCAGCGGCTCCCGCTCCCCGAGTCGGTAGAGGGGCATCAGCGGCCCCGGAACTGCGGCGTCCGGCGCTCGCGCGCCGCCTGCCGCCCCTCGAGGTGGTCGTCGGTGCCGATCAGCAGGCTCTGGCCGATGGCCTCGGCACTCGTGACGGTGGCGAGGTCCGCGTTCGCGGCGACGAGCAGCAGCCGCTTCGTGAGCGCGTAGGACTCGGGCGCGCGGGCGAGCGCGCGCTCCACCAGTCCCCGGGCGGCCGCGGACAGGTCGTCGTCGGGGACGACCTCGGTGAGGAGGCCCGCGGCGAGCGCCTGCGACGCGTCGATCGTCGCGCTCGAGAGCAGGAGGTCTCGCGCGCGGGCGAGCCCCACGAGCTTGACGAGCCGCCCCACTCCGCCGTGCGCCGGCAGCAGGCCGAGCCTGCCCTCGGTGAAGGCGAAACGCGCCGAGACGCCGCCGACGCGCAGGTCACAGGCGAGGGCGAGCTGCACGCCGAGCCCGACCGCGATCCCGTTGACCGCGGCGACGACGGGCTTCTCAACGCGCTCGACGAGACCGACGAGCTCGGTGAGGCGGTGGCTCTCGAACCGGAACCGGCGGCCGTCGGGGGCGGCATCGAACCGCGAGAGGTCGGCTCCCGCGCAGAAGGCGCTTCCCGTCCCGGTGAGCACCACCGCGGCGACCGCGTCGTCGGTCGCCGCATTCTCGAGCGCTGTCCGCAACGCCGCGACCATCGCGTCGGTGAGCGCGTTCCGCGCCTCAGGCCGGTCGAGCCGCACCGTCAGCACGGCGCCGTCGCGCTCGACCGCTACCGCTTGCGGATCCACTCGAACGGGCTGTGACAGTCGAGACATATCCACTGTTCGGTCATGAGTCCCGGGCCGAACTCGCCGAGGCGCTCGACGTTCGTCGACCCGCACCATACGCACGTCACGACCTCGTCGTCGCCGGAGTCGCCGTCAGGCGGCGCTCCAGGCTGCTCCACTTGTCCCACGGCAGCTCCGGATAGGTCCAGGTTCCGTCCTCGTCGCGTGCGATCGGCAGCTCGACGCCGACCAGCTCGGTGACGGCCGCGAGTTGCGCGACGAACGTCTGGCGCAGCTCCTCGTTTCGCCGGGAGAGGACACCGGCGTCCACGAGCGCCTCGACGCCGGGCTCTCCCGGGGGGCCGAACCAGCACAGGGTCTCCGGCAGAAGCGCCGCGAGTTCGTGCTCGAGCGCCGGCAATCCGGCCAGCTCGCGCAGCCGCCCGTCGGCGTAGCGGCGATGGAACGCCTCGTCGGCGAGGATCCTGATCGCGCGCTTCCGGAGCCCGTCCATGCTGGACGCGCTCGCAGCGTCGAGCAGGACCGTGCAGGCCCGGTCGGCGAGCGCGAGCGCCGCGACGCCGCGCACGAACGAGGTCGTCGGCTCGAGGAGGTACGACAGCACGTA
>Ga0210142_1000118_pt1 | contig 17771 bp, 21 predicted proteins | sample Goodyear_PhragC__FD_184869 | JGI IMG/M metagenome (GOLD analysis project Ga0210142, IMG submission 184869) | Wetland microbial communities from San Francisco Bay, California, USA, that impact long-term carbon sequestration - Goodyear_PhragC_D2... | ecosystem: Environmental > Aquatic > Marine >...
TTCGCGCGGCTGGCAAGGAGATCGTCGAGATCGAGGTCGCCGGGCCCGACGGCGCCTGGGACACCGAGGCCGCCGCCGCCCGCACCGAGCAGGCTATTCGGGACGGCGCCGAGGTGATCTACCAGGCCGTCTTCCTCGATCCGTCCGGCTGGACCGGCCACGCGGACTTTCTCGAGCGGCTCCCGGACGGCTCCTACGAGGTCTCGGACACCAAGCTCGCGCGGCACTCGAAGCCGAGTTACATCCTCCAGCTCTGCTTCTACAGCGAGCAGGTCGCCCGCATTCAGGGGCGCGAGCCGGAGCGCATGCACGTCGTGCTCGGCTCCGGGGAGCGCGACTCGTTTCGGTTCCACGACTTCGCCGCGTACTACCGGCGCGTCCGCGATCGGTTCGTCGCGGCGGTCGAGGCGGGGCTCGACACCTACCCGGTGCCCGTCGCGCACTGCCCGCTCTGCGACTTCAAGGAGCTCTGCGAGGCGCAGTGGGAGCGCGACGACCACCCGAGTCGCGTCGCGAACATGCGCCGCGATCAGATCGCCAGGCTCGCCGCCGCAGACATCACGACGCTGACCGAGCTCGCCGAGGCCGACGAACAAGACCGCCCGGCCGGGATGGCGCAAGCGACCTTCGACCAGCTCCGCGAGCAGGCCGCGCTCCAGCTCCACCACGCGCGCACCGGCGAGCACGTCCACCGCCTGCTCGAGCCCGAGCCGGCGCGCGGCTTCGCGCTTCTGCCGCCGCCCTCGCCGGGCGACCTCTTCTTCGACATCGAGGGCGACCCGTTCTGGGAGGCGCGCGGCGGGCTCGAGTACCTCTGGGGCGTCAGCGACGCCGACGGCTACCGCGCCTTCTGGGCGCACGACCGCGCCTCCGAGCAGCAGGCGCTCGAGGACTTCGTCGACTTCGTCTACGAGCGGCGCGAGCGCGACCCGGGCCTGCACGTCTACCACTACGCGAGCTACGAGCCCTCCGCGCTCAAACGCCTGATGGGCCGCTACGGCACGCGCGAGGACGAGATCGACGACCTCCTGCGCGGCCGCGTCTTCGTCGACCTCTACAAGGTCGTCCGCCAGGGGCTGCGTCACTCGCACCGCAACTACTCGCTCAAGAGCGTCGAGCAGTTCTTCATGGAGCGGGAGGCGGATCTCCAGGCCGGCGGCGACTCGATCCTCATGTACGAGCAGTGGCTCGAGACCGGCAGCGGCGCGCTGCTGCAGGAGATCGAGGACTACAACGCCGAGGACTGCGAGTCGACGCGGCTGCTGCGCGACTGGCTGCTCGAGCAGCGGCCGGCCGAGATCCCGTGGCCCGAGAGGCCGCAGGTACCCGAAACGCCGGAGATCGCGGCGGAGACCGCCGAGCTCCAGGAGCTGCTGCTCGCGCGCGAGGACCCGATGCTGCGACTCGCCGGGCACCTGCTCGACTACCACCGGCGCGAGGCGAAGCCGCTCTGGTGGGCGTTCTTCTCACGCGAGGGGCGGACGCCGGAGGAGCTGCGCGAGTTCGACGTCGAGGCGATCGGCGGGATCGAGCCGGCCGGCGGGCCGGTCCCGGCGGCGAAGTCGCTCTCGCACCCGTTCAGCTTCCCCGCGCAGCAGCACAAGCTCGACCCCGGCGACGAGGTCTTCGACCCGGAGACGCTCGGTCCGGCCGGGCACATCGAGTCGATCGACGACGCCGAGGGAAGGCTCTGGCTGAAGCGCGGGCCGAAGCTCGAGGACGTGGCGTTGCCTCGCTCGCTGATCCCGGGCGGCGCCTGGAACACCGACGCGCAGCAGGCGGCGCTGCGCAGGCTCGGGCGCTCGCTGCTCGACGGCGACGGGCGCTATCCGGCGCTGGAGGCGATCCTGCGCCGCGACCTGCCGCGGGCCGGCGTCTCGCCGCTGCCGCAGGACGACCTCGAGGCGGCGAAGGATCTCGTCGAGGCGCTCGACTCGAGCTACCTCGTCGTCCAGGGCCCGCCCGGCTCGGGCAAGACGTACACCGGCGCGCGGCTGATCGTGCGGCTGCTCGCGCGCCGCCGCCGGGTGGGCGTGATGGCGCAGAGCCACAAGGCGATCCACAACCTGCTCTTCGAGGTCGAGAAAGTGGCGCGCGAGGAGGGCGTCGAGTTCCGCGGGCTGAAGAAGGGCGACTCCTACGAGGGGCCGTTCATCGAGACGTCGGGCAACCAGGCGGAGTTCGACTCGCCCGACGACGACGTCCTGCTGCTCGCCGGGACGTCGTGGCTCTTCTCGCGCGAGTCGCTGGAGGGCGTCGTCGACACGCTCTTCGTGGACGAGGCGGGGCAGCTCTCGCTCGCCGACGCGCTGGCGGCCGGGACGTGCGCGCGGAACCTCGTGCTGCTCGGCGACCAGCAGCAGCTCGCGCAGGTCTCGCAGGGGATCCATCCCGAGGGCGCGGCGGCGTCGGTGCTCGAGCACCTTCTGGGCGGCGAGGACACCGTGCCGCCGCAGCGCGGCCTGTTCCTCTCGCGGACGTGGCGGATGAACGCGGCGATCTGCCGGTTCGTCTCGGAGATGTCCTACGAGGGGCGGCTGCACCCGGTGCCGGAGTGCGAGCACCGGAGCCTGAACGGGGAGGAGGGGCTGCGCTTCATCCCGGTCTCGCATTCCGGGAACCGGCAGTCCTCGCCGGAGGAGGCCGAGGTCGTCGCGCGGGAGGTGGCGCGGCTCGGCGTGGGGAACGTGCTGGTCGTGACGCCCTACAACGCGCAGGTGCGCTGCCTGAGCGCGGTTCTGCCGGCTGGGACGCGGGTCGGGACGGTCGACAAGTTCCAGGGCCAGGAGGCTCCGGCGGTGATCTTCTCGATGGCGACCTCGAGCGGCGACGACCTCGTGCGGAGCATCGGCTTCCTTTTCTCGCGGAACCGCCTGAACGTCGCGATCTCACGCGCGCAGGCGGTGGCGGTGCTGGTCGCATCGCCGAAGCTGCTGGAGATCCGCTGCCGCACGATCGAGGACATGCGGCTCGTGAACGCGCTCTGCCGCTTCGTGGAGCTTGCGTCGGCGGCCGACGGCCCGCGTAGGCTGGCCACATGAAGGGTCAAGAGAAGCCGAAGAAGCTGGGGAAGAAAGTCGCGCAGAAGACGCTGAAGGAGAAGCGCAGCGCCAAGCGCGCCAAGAAGCGCGGCAGCACCTTTTCCCCGTAGCCGGCCGGTTGGCCGCCGCCCCGGCCGGCGCCGCCAGGATGGAAGGCTGGTGAAGTAGCGCAGTCAACCGTTAAAGGGGTATGGATCAAGTGACCCCACCCGGGCGATACTCCATCTGCAACCGAGAGCGCGCCCCGATGCGGCGGGGGCCCGGCGAGATATCTACTGCGGCTCTCCTCACGGGAGACTCGAAACGGGGCCATGCGGCGGCCCCGTTTCTCTTGGTCCGGCCGGGCTGAGGACTAGACCAGCAGATCGAGCGCGGCTCGCGGCAACAGCACCGGAATCGCCGGCTCGAGCGCAAGCACGTGTGCATCACCCGAGACCAGATGTGCCTGCTCCCGCGCGGCAAGCGCGATCAGATAGTCGTCGCCGGCATCCTTCGACCGTGTGGCGGGCGGGTCGGTCGGATCCGCCGCGACTTCGGCCACTTCCCTTAGGAGGGCGACAAATCCAGCTGCAGCTTCGGCCGGGATCCGCTTCCGCAGCTTCGGGAGGGCGAATGTCCGCTCGAGCTCTTCCAACAGCAGCTTGGAGACGATGAGCTCGAACTCTCCGTCGAGCCAGCGCTCCAGCAGAAGTGCCGGTGCTCCCCTTGGCGAGAGGAGGCCCGAGACGAGAACGTCGACGTCAAGGACGAAGCGCAAGTTCTACGCTCGCCGGCGCCTCGCTTCGTGCTGCGCGGCGACGGCAAGCTTCATCGCGTCGTTCTCGTCGAGATCGGCGTTTTGCCAGATCTGCTCGAGGAGGCCGAAGCCGAGGTCGCGGCGCAGAGCGTCTTCGATCACCTCACTGTCGCGACGGCCTGTCCGGGCCGCCTTGACGCGGACGGCTCGAAGCACCCGCTCGTCGATCGTGACCGTAGTCCTGAGCTTCGGCATAATCGCATCATAGCATCACAGTGCACGGTCGTCGGGCTTTGGCACAGATTCGTCACGGACTCGTTTCACACGCGTGACAGATTTTCCGCTTCCCTGGGGGCATGGCTCGAATCACGTTCAAAGCAGCAACGCTGCTCGCCGCGCGGCTCGACCTCGACCTCGACGACTGCGCGGTCTGTCTCGCCTGTCTCAGCTTCGTCTCGCTGCCGCTGGGGGCGGGTGACGAGCGCGAGGCGCGAAGCTGGACGCGACGAGTCGCGCCGGACATCTGGGTCGAGGGGCTCGAGCAGCCGGCTCTGCTGGCACTGAGACGTGCGCGCGACGAAGGTGTCCCAGACGCCGAGTCAGGCCTCGCCGACCTCGACGAGCGTGGCCTTCGCAGCAACATGGCGCAGGGGATCGTCTGGCACCTGGCCGGCGACCTCGCGGCGCGCGCTCAGGGTGACCTGCTGAAGATGGGGTTCAAGCCCTGGCCACCGCCCGAGCTGAGTCCGAGACGGTGAAGCAGCGCAGTCAACCGTTAAAGGGTGATGGATCAAGTGACCCCACCCGGGCGATACTCCATCTGCAACCGAGAACGCGCCCCGATGCGGCGGGGGCGCCTTGGAAGCAGATATCGAAGGGCCCTGTGCGGCGGGGCCCGGCGAGACTACTGCGGCTCTCCTCACGGGAGACTCAAAGCGGGGCCGGGCGGCGGCCCCGTTTTGCGTTGCCTGGAGATAACCCCCTCCGGGGGGATGCCCTGGGGTGCTCCCTGGCGACGATACGTACGCGTGCGCCGTACGCCTGGGCCGCAGAGACGTATGGACGCGCTATCGAGAGGGCGACCGACGGGTCGCCCTCTTTCTTTTCGGCTCAGCCGAAGCCCGAGACGGAGCTGACAGCCTCGACCCGTTGACATCGGCGACGCCTAGCTCGGCGCCGCCGCGGCCGCTGCGAGTCTCTCCGACCAGTCCTCGCCCTGGTCAAGCAGGCCATCGGTCGCATAGACCTTGAAACCGTTGATGCGCTCCGTCCAGCGGGCTGCTGCCTCGACGCTCTTCACCGGCAGCCGAGTTGCCCGCCACACGCTGAAGTCATCGCCGAACAGAACGACGACCAGCGCGTCAAAATCCCAAGACCGAAAGACTCCAAGCTCTCGCTCGCCAGGAGAGCGCCCGCTCACAACCCGCGCCTTGACTTGAAGTCGTTGGCCATCGGGTGCGAGCACATCCCAGCTTCGCTGCGAGCCCCGAGCGAGCTCGCCGCCAGTTGCGCGCCGTACGAGCCACTCAGAGTATTCGCCCGCCAGGTTGCCCGTCCGGATCACTCCGCGCTCGCGCAGTTCAGCGCCGACCCGGCGAGACAGTGCAAGAAGCTCGGGAACCGTCAGCCGCTCAAAGTTGTCCAACGACTAGAGCCCTGACGCTTCGCTGACAGCGCCGACCAGCATCTCCTGCAGCCACGACAGGTAGCCGTAGACCGCGAGCTCCGGCGCGCGCGGGTCGTTCAGGTCGAAGCCCTCCGCGAAGGTGCCCTCACGCACCTCCAGGCGGGTGCCCAGGACGAGCCGCAGATCCGTCAGCGCTCGCAGCCACGCCTCCGCCTCGGGCACGGACAGCTGCTCCCGGCCCGCCGTCGCTTCCATCACGTCGAACGTCTCGCGCAGGCCGGTCTCGAGGTCGTCTCGCATCAGGCGCTGGTACTCGGAGTCGCGCTTGCGGTCGTCGTACGCGGGCGGGAAGAGGCGCTCGAGCGACGGGTCGTCGGGCGCCGACTCGAGCAGCGACAGGAGCTCGGCCCGAAGCTGCAGCAGGAGCTCCCGCTCGGCCGGCGGGAGGAAGAAGCGAATGCCGCCGTCGGGCGCGGGCTCGATGCGGTGCTGGTCGTCCATCAGTCCTGCCTCATCGTCGCCCACAGCCCGTGCGCGTGCAGGCGCGCGACGTCGTACTCGGCCTTCTCGCGGGTTCCGGTCGAGACGACCGCCTTGCCCTCGTTGTGCACCTGCAGCATCAGCTCCGTCGCCTTCTCGCGTGAGTAGCCGAACAGCTTCTGGAAGACGAACGTCACGTAGGACATCAGGTTGATCGGGTCGTTCCAGACGATCACGATCCAGGGGCGGTCGATCTCGCGCGATTCTTCCTGCTGCGGCTGCTCGACCTCCACCTCGGCGGGCGCCAGCGTCGTCGACATGCCCGCATTGTGGCCTAGGCTCGCCGGATGGCCCGTTACATCGGACGCGAGAACGTGCGCAAGCGGCTCGAGCCGCTTGCCGAAGGCCGTAGCACGTACGCCGACGGCGCTGTGCGGATCGAGACGTCTGACGGGACGATCACCGTCCGGCCGCCGTTCGGCCTCGCCCACGAGGGCGCGTACGACCGGATCGAGCTCGAGCCGCTGGTCGAGGAGCTCGCGCGCGATCGTGTCGTCGCCGCGGTGCTGGTGCGGCTCGGCGGGTTCGCGGTCGGCGTCTTCGAGGGCGAGCGGCTGGTGGCGTCGAAGGTCGGCACGCGCTTCGTCAAGGGCCGGCACAAGAAGGGCGGCTCGTCGTCGGGCCGTTTCCGCCGCCGGCGCGAAGAGCAGGCACGCGCGCTGATCGAGGCCGCCGCCGAGACCGCGCTGCAGGTGCTCGAGCCGTGGCGCGAGCGCATCGAGCACGTCGCGCTCGGCGGCGACCGACGTGCCGTCGACGAGCTGCTCGCCGCGGAGCCGCGCCTGGCGTGGCTCGCCGAGAAACGTCTCGAGCGCTTCTTCACGACCGAGGACCCGCGCCAGCGAACGCTCGACCGCCTGCCGTACGACCTCTACGCGGCGGAGGTCGAAACGACCGAGGGCGCCACGCAGGCGCCCTCGGAAGACTGAATCCGGCCGCGGTTACCTGTGCGGCTTCTTGCCGTGCTTGCCCTTCTTGCCGGACTTGCCCTTCTTGCCGTGAGGCGGCTTGTCGCCCTTGGGGCCCTCGCAGCGTCCGGTGGTGAGCACCGCGGCGCCGGTGACGCTGCCGTCGCCGAGCTGCGCGCCCTGGAAACCGGTCTCCGGGTCGAAGGTCGCGGACAGCGTGCCGAGCAGCTTCGCGTGCGGGTCGCCGGCATGTCCGTCGGTCATCCCCGAGAGCGTGCCGTCGTTGTCGACGGCGCGGAAATGGCCTTCGCTGCGACCGCCCGTGCTCTCGATGCGGAAGCGGCCGTCGACCGTGCCGAGGTTCGTGTCGGTGTTGTAGAGGGTGTGCGCCTTGACCGTCACCGTTCCGGCGAAGCGGGCATCCGTGCTCGTCGCCGTGCCGGTGTAGGTCGCTTTCGTCATCGTGTAGCTGCCGTCGCCGCCCGTGCAGGTGCGGGACGCGAGCTTCGAGACCGTCGTCGCGTCGAACGCCGCGGAGACGGACTGGGTCGTGGCCGGGCCTCCGCCGTGCGCGAGTGCCACGCCGGCTGCGACCAGGACGGTGACCGAGGCCGCGAGCGCGGCCAACGGCTTGCGAGACATGTGTGACTCCTTCGTCGGGTTCGCTCACCCATCGGCGGCAGTCGCCCCCGTCCGCCCACCCGTCTCAGGGAAATACAATTGCCGTCACCGCAACCGTGAGGGAGGGCACATGGCCGTCAAGCCGATTCCCGAGGGCTACCACAGCCTCACGCCGTATCTCGCCGTGCCGGACGCCGCGAGGGCGATCGACTTCTACAAGGAGGCCTTCGGCGCGCAGGAGATCCACCGCATGCCGGGACCGGAGGGCAAGATCGCGCACGCCGAGCTGCAAATCGGGGACTCGAAGCTGATGCTGTCGGATCCGTTCGAGCAGTCGAGCGTGCGGCCGCCTTCGGAGCGCGGCGGGCCGACCGCGTCGATCTTCATGTACGTCGAGGACTGCGACGCGACCTTCGACCAGGCGACCGCCGCCGGCGCCGAGGTGACGATGCCGCTGCAGGACATGTTCTGGGGCGACCGCTTCGGCTCGCTGACCGATCCGTTCGGGCACCTCTGGTCGATCGCGACGCACAAGGAGGATCTCTCCGAGGAGGAGATGGCCGAGCGGAGCAAGGCCGCGATGGCCCAATCGAGCTAGCGCGTCGAGTTGAGCGGGGATGCGGGGGCGTAGGCCCTGTGCCCGCGCCCCCGCACGCTCTCCCCTTAGGCCTGGCTGAACGCCGGCGCGCCCGCCTCGGCGGACTGCTCCATGCGGCGCCAGAGGATGACGCTCACGATCGCGGTCCAGATCGGGGTGGCGAAGATGAACGCCGCCCAGCCGATCGGGCCGATCAGCAGGACGACCCCGATCACGAGGCTGAGCCAGCCGAGCCACTTCGGCAGAGCCGCGTGGCGCAGCGCCAGGGCGGCGCTGGCGAAGAAGAGCACCGGCAGGGCGTATTCCGCCCCGATGAAGAAGGCGTCGGTCAGGTGATGGAGCACCGCGGCGCCCGAGGCGTCGATGTCGTTCTTGTTCAGCGCGCCGACCTCGTCGCCGGTCGGAATCAGGAGCGCGATCGCCGAGGCGATCAGGCCGCCAGACCAGGCGAGGTTCGCAAGCCTGCCGTTGCCGCCTTCGGCGGTCGCGAAATGCGTCCGGAGGCTGCTCAGGAACCAGATGAAGAGGATCACGCCGAGCGACCAGAGAAAGGCGCCGAGCAGGATCCCGTTGCTGTGGCTGTGGTACGAAGCGAGGATCTCCGGGCCCTTGCTTCCCTTCGCGTTGTTCGAGACGAGGGCGACGCCTGCGATCCAGAACGGGATGGCCAGAGCGCCCGCGAGCGGCGCAAAACGTTCCCACTTGTTTGTCATGTAGATAGCCCTTTCGGTCAGTGTGAGCCGGACTCCGATATTGATAACTCGCAAAGCAGATAAGTCAAGAGGCGCGGTTGCGCTGCGAAGTCACACTTTCGGCACACGGTGTTCGATTCGGTCCTGCTTGGATGGTTCGCATGAACGAGCAGGCGACAGTTCGGCAGGTCTACGCGCTGGCGGCGGTGCTCTGCGAGCGGGCGGGCGAGGAGTTCCCGGAGACGCGTGAGGCAGCCTCTGAGCTGATCGAGCGGCTTCGGATCGAGACGGGGCACTCCGCGCCTCGGCTGGAGGACGTGCCGCTCCGCCCGCGCGGCCGGCGGCGCGGATGGCGGCGGCGAGACGACCACGGGAGGGCGAGCGCCGCGGCGGCGGAGCTCGCGCGCGAGATGCGTTGAGCGAGCTTGTAGGACGAATGTAATACAATGGAAGCCATGCGCGAAAGGGCGATCTCGGTGCGGCTCGACGGGGAGACGCAGCGAGCGCTCGAGCTCCTGACGAGCAATGGGCGGAGCACGTCGGAGGCCGTGCGAGATGCGCTGGTGGCGGCAGCGCGGACTCGCCTCCTCGACCAAGTGCGCGAGGAGACGAGGCTGATCGCGGCAGACGAAGGCGATCGCCGGGAGAAGGCGGAGATTCTCGCCCTGATGGAAAGCCTGCGTGGCGAGGGGTGACGTCCACCCGGTCTCTCTGCCGCGCGGTAGTCGCGGACACGAGCAACGTGGCCGACGTTATGCCGTAGTCCTCCAGGGCGACGTGCTCGAGGGACTCTCGACGGTCGTGGTCGCCCCGACATCGACACGCGTTTTGCCTACTTCGTATCGCCCGCGGATCGAGATCGCAGGCAAGGTCACGCACGTGCTGGTCGAGCAGCTCTACGCGGTGGATCCGGCCCGCCTCGGGCGGCGCGTCGGCCGCCTCCCGTGGGACGAGATGCGCGCCGTGGACGAAGCGCTGAAGGTCGTACTCGGCCTCCTCTAGCCGCGTACGGGTGCGGTCCTGACCCGGAGCTAGACTCGCGTTCCGTGGCTGAAGCTGGCTTCGTTCATCTGCACGTCCACTCCGAGTACTCCATCCTCGACGGGGCGTGCCGCATCCCCGCGCTCGCCGCTCGGGCTGCGGAGCTCGAGATGCCGGCGGTCGCGCTCACCGACCACGGCTCGCTGGCCGGCGCGGTCGAGCTCGTGCGCGAGACCGGCAAGCACGGGGTCAAGCCGCTGATCGGCTGCGAGCTCTACGTCGCGGACGACCGCCGCCAGCAGAAGAAGGGGTACGCGCACCTGACCCTCCTGGCCGAGAACAACACCGGCTACCAGAACCTGCTCAAGCTCTCGTCGGCGGGCTACCTCGAGGGCTACTACTACAAGCCGCGGGTCGACTGGGAGCTGCTCGAGACGCACTCGGAAGGTCTCGTCGCGCTCTCGGGCTGCCTCTCGGGCCGCGTCTGCAAGGCGCTCGAGGAGAACCGGCCCGACGACGCGCGCGCGGACCTCGACCGGCTCGCGCAGGTCTTCGGGCGCGACTCGACGTACGTCGAGATGCAGAACGCGGGCCTCGACATCCAGGCGCGGATCAACCCGCCGCTCCAGAAGCTCGCCGCCGAGGCCGGCCTGCCGCTGGTCGCGACCGGTGACGTCCACTACCTCCGTCACGAGGACGCGCATTCGCACGAGGCGCTGCTCTGCATCCAGTCGGGCGACTCGCTCAAGAACCCGAACCACTGGAAGTTCGACACCGACCAGTTCTTCTTCAAGTCGGCGCAGGAGATGGCGCTCGACTTCCCTGGCCTCGAGGACGCGATGCGGCGTACGCTCGAGATCGCCGAGCGCTGCAACGTCGCGCTCGAGCTCGGCAACATCTTGCTCCCGCGCTATCCGGTCCCCGACGGCCGCGACGCCTTCGACTACCTCGTCGAGCTCTGCGAGAAAGGCCTGCTCAAGCGCTACGGCAAGTCGACGCCGGAGCTGCAGGAGCGCCTCCGCTTCGAGCTCAAGACGATCAGGGAGATGGGCTTCGCCGACTACTTCCTGATCGTCTGGGATTTCGTCAACTTCGCGAAGCGGAGCTCGATCCAGGTCGGCCCGGGCCGCGGCAGCGCCGCCGGTTCGCTCGCAGCCTACTGCCTCGAGATCACCGACGTCGACCCGATCCGCTACGAGCTCCTCTTCGAGCGCTTCCTCAACCCGGGCCGCAAGTCGCTGCCGGACGCCGACATCGACTTCTCGGTGGCCGGGCGCGAGCGCGTGATCAACTACGTCGCCGACAAGTACGGGCGCGACCGCGTCGCCCAGATCATCACCTTCGGGACGATGATGGCGCGGGCCGCCGTGCGCGACGCGGGCCGCGTGCTCGAGGTCCCGTACGGCACGGTCGACAAGATCGCGAAGCTGATCCCGGAAGGCCCGAAGGTCTACCTCGACGAATGCCTCAAGCCGGGCCAGGAGCTGAAGCAGGCCTACGACTCCGACCCGCTCGTCCGCGAGATCGTCGACCTGGCGAAGCCGCTCGAGGGCCTCGTGCGGCAGGACTCGATCCACGCGGCCGGGGTCGTGATCGCCGACCGCCCGCTGACCGACGTCGTCCCGCTGCAGCAGAAGGGCGCCGACCAGGAGATCGTCACCCAGTTCTCCGGTGGCGACGTCGAGCAGGTCGGCCTGCTGAAGATCGACTTCCTCGGCCTGCGCAACCTCGACGTGATCGACAAGGCCGTCGAGCTCGTCGGCGGCGGGCTCGACATCACCAAGATCCCGCGCGACGACAGGAAGACCTACGAGATGCTCGCGCGCGGCGAGTCGACGGGCGTCTTCCAGTTCGAGTCGTCGGGCATGCGCGAGGCGCTCCGGCAGGTCAAGCCGACCGAGTTCGAGCACCTGATCGCCCTCAGCGCCCTCTACCGGCCGGGGCCGATGGCGTACATCCCGACCTACGCCCGGCGCAAGAACGGCCAGGAGCAGGTCAGCTACATCGACCCGCGCCTCGAGAAGATCACCAGCACGACGTTCGGGATCTGCGTCTACCAGGAGCAGTACCTCGAGATCGCGAAGCAGATCGCGGGCTTCTCGCCGGGCGAGGCGGACGACCTGCGCAAGGCGATCGGCAAGAAGATCCACTCGCTGATGGCGTCCCTCAAGGAGAAGTTCCTCGAGGGCTGCGCGCAGACGAACACGCCGCCGGCGGTCGCGAACCAGCTCTGGAAGGACATGGAGCAGTCGCAGGACTACTCCTTCAACAAGGCGCACTCGGCCTGCTACGCGCTGACGGCTTACCGCACGGCGTGGCTGAGGGCGAACCACCCGCACGAGTACATGGCGGCGCTGATCTCGTCGGTGATGAACACGAAGGACCGCGTGCCCGTCTACGTCAACGCCTGCCGCGAGATGGGGATCGACGTCCTGCCGCCGGACGTCAACTTCTCGCAATGCGACTTCGCGGTCGTCGAGGGACGGATCCGCTTCGGCCTGAACGCCGTCAAGAACGTCGGCGACTCGGCCGCCCGCGAAATCGTGAGGGCGAGACAGGAAGGCGGTCCCTTCGCAAACGCCTATGACTTCCTGAAGCGGGTGGACGCGGGCCAGGTAAATCGTCGCGCGTTTGAGTCGCTGGCGAAGTGTGGCGCGCTCGATTCGCTTGGCCACACCCGGAAGGGACTGCTGACAGAGGAAGTTCTCGATCAGCTGATGCAGTTCGCTCAGAACCACCACAAGAACCGCGATCAAGGATCGATCTTCGATCTCGCCGCGGAGTCTGGTTCGAGTGACGCTCAAGGGGAGGCGCAGCACTACAGGCCTATTCCGACGGGCGAGTTCGAGAAGAACGACCTGCTGCGCCTGGAGAAGGAGACGCTGGGGCTCTACGTCAGCGAGCACCCGCTCGAGGCGATCCGCGAGCAGCTCAGGCGCAAGACAGACGCGTCGCTCGCCGAGCTCGAGCGCCGCCGAGACGGCGAGATCGTCACGGTGGCCGGGATCGTCTCGGCGATCAAGCAGCTGACGACGAAGAAGGGCGACCCGATGGTCTTCATGCGGCTCGACGACGTGCTCGGCAGCGCCGAGGTGGTCGTCTTCAACTCGGTCTATGCCGCGGCCCGCGAGCTGCTCGTGACCGACGCGGTGCTCGTGGTGAAGGCCCGCGTCGACCACAAGGAGGGCGAGTCGAAGTTGATCGCGCTCGAGGTCTCGTCCTTCGAGGCGACGCCGGAGCGGCGGGAGGTTCGGCTCAAGCTCGACGCGCGCCGCGCCCGGGCGGGGATCATCAGGGAGCTCGCCGCAGTCGTCCGCGATTTCCCCGGCGAGGCGCCGGTCGTGGTCGATCTCGTCACGTCGGAAGGCGCGCGCGTCTTCCAGTTCGGCGCCGACTACCGCGTGCGGCCGGAGCCGGACTTCTTCGCCGAGGTGAAGGCGCTGCTCGGCGAGGCCGCAGTGGCCTGATCGTTACGTTCTCGTCACGGTGCCTGGCACCGTGAACGGCCGGAACCGCGAGAGGCCGCGTTTGGCCTCGGTGCGAGGATCCGCGCCGTGGGGGCGCACGTTTCGTCCCGCGCATGTTTCACTTCTGTGTCGGTGCCTGGCACCGTCACGCGTGGCGTAGCGAAGCCGACCCTCGGCTGCACTCTTGCCGCGCGGAAGGCGGCCTCAGGGTGGAGCAGCCCGAGTCGGCTTCGCGTCGAGTCTACGCCGGTTCGCGCCGCCTGCGATAGAGCAGTCCGGCGGCCGCGAGGGCAAGCGCTCCCGGGACGGCGATCCCCGCGACGAACGCGGCGTTCGTGCCCGACGCGCTCGAGCCGCTCGGCGCGCGCGCCGGCAGGCCGGCGTGCAGCAGCGCCAGGCGGAGCCGCGTCCCGCCGGGGAACCAGCCCCCGCGTGTCTGCATGCCGAAGATGCGCTGGCCGGGCTTCGTGTGCGTCAGCGCCCCGCCCTTCGCGTACGGGTAGAGTTCCGCGTCGATCCAGAACGTCCGGTTGTCCGGGCCGGGCACGCGGTAGCGGACGCGGTACTTCGGGCCGAGCTGCTTCGTCGGGGCGCGGTCCAGCATCGGGTCGGGGGACTCCTGGAACGCGGCGGGGAAGAACCCGGCCAGCATCGCCAGCTGCCCGAGCGCGGTGCCCGTCGCCTCGCCGTTTCCGCCGAGCACGACCGGCTTCGTCAGACCGGGCCCGGAGATCGATGCGTGGTCGGGCCCCTTCGCGGCGGCCGCGGCCGGCAAAGCAAGAGCGGCGAGCACCGCGAGCACGAACGAGAGACGCTTCATTCCGGCTCCTTTCGCATGGCTGCCGCTACTACACCGCGGGCGGCGCGGTGGTTCCCGTGCTGAATCGAGCCGAGCCTGGTCTACGCGGTGGCCGGCGTGGCGGCGAGCTGGTGAGCGACCTCGAACTTCTCCACCGAGAGAACGGTGCCGCCCGCGGCGTCGGCCGCGGCCTGGCGAGCGCCACGCGCCGCGCGCTCGCTGCTCTCGAGCGCGGCTGCGTTCTCCCAAAGCGTGAGGGTCATCGTGCGGCCGTCCTCGTGATCGACGAGGACGTATCCGCCCGCGAACCCATCGAGGTGCTCCACCTCTTTGCCTGCCTCACCGAACGCGGCCACGGCCTGCTCGAGCCGGTCCTGCGGGACTTCGTAGCGTGCGACACGTGCGAACACGCGGGAACCCTAGCGCGTCTGACGGTGTAGGACCGGCGGTGGTGGACCGGCCACTGGATGAAGCCGAGCTCGTCGAGCGAGCGCGGCGCGGCGACCTCGGAGCCTGGGAGACGATCGTGCGCGCACACCAGGGAATCGCGTTTCGGACGGCCTACCTGCTCTCCGGGAACGCCGCGGACGCCGAGGAGGCTGCGCAGGACGCCTTCGTCAAGGCCTACCGGGCGCTCGGGCGCTTCCGGCGCGGAGCGCCGCTTCGGCCGTGGCTGCTCCGGATCGTCGCGAACGAGGCGAAGAACCGACGGCGTGCGGCCGGCCGGCGCGAGGCGCTCGCTCTGCGCGAGGCCGCCGAGAACCGCCCGGGGGGCGCGGTCCCGTCCCCCGAGGCGGCCCTGCTCTCGGGTGAGGAGCGCAAGCGTCTGCTCGCGGCGGTCGAGCGGCTGCCGGACGAGCAGCGCGACGCGATCGCGTGCCGCTACTTCCTCGAGCTGTCCGAAGCGGAGACCGCGGCGGCGCTCGGGATCCGGCGCGGGACGGTCAAGTCCCGCCTCTCGCGCGGGCTCGAGCGCCTGCGCGCGGAGCTGGGGGAGAGGCCGTGAGCGAGCTCGAGCAGCGGCTCGTCGTGCTCGGGCGCGAGCTCGAGCTCCCCGCGTCGCCGGACGTCGCTCCGGCCGTGCTCGGTCGGCTCGAAGGCTGGCGGCCGTTCCCGTGGCGCCCGGTGGCGCTCGCGTTCGCGCTCGTGGCGATCGCGGTCGGCACGGCCTTCGCAGTTCCGCAGGCGCGGAGCGCGATCCTGCGCTTCTTCCACCTGGGCGGCGCGAGCGTCGTCCGGGTCGAGACGCTGCCGCCTGCGGTCGAGCGGTCGCAGGCGGGAGGGCTCGGGGAGCCGCTTCCCCGGACGGAGGCGGAGCGCCGGGTCGGGTTCGAGCTTCTGCTGCCGCCCGTCCACGGCGGCGGGCCTAAGCGGGTCTACGTGCTCGGCTCCTCGCTCGCGTCGGTGCTCCTACATGCCGACGGGAGGCCGGTCGTGCTGTCCGGGTTCATCTCCCAGGCCGGTCTGCTGCGCAAGCTCGTCTTGCAGCACACGCGTGTCGAGCCGGTTCGGGTCGCCGGCGTGCCAGGGCTCTGGGTGCAGGGGCCGCCGCACGTGCTCACCTACTTCGACCGAGAGCTCGGCCTCCAGGAGCGGCCGATCCGCATCCACGGAAACGTCTTGCTCTGGACGCACGGCCCGCTGACGCTGCGGCTCGAAGGCCGGTTGACCAGGGCGCAGGCGCTCGAGCTGGCGCGGCAGCTCGGCTGATATCCCCCGCCAGGGGGAGATCCGGTGGCGCGCTTCGCCCGAATACCAGTCATACGATGACCGCTGCGGAGCTTCATGTCGTCGAGGAGACGGAGATCGACCGCGTCGAGAGCTGGCGCGCCGAAGAGCTGATCCGCGCGGGCTACGACCCGAACGACGCGATCTCTCTCGCGGCGCGGCACGACATCGACCTGCACGAGGCCGTCGAACTGCTCGACAAGGGCTGCCCGATCGAGCTCGCGCTCGACATCCTGATCTAACGGTCTGACCGAACCGTCGCAGGCTTCGGAGCACACGGGCAGAATGTCGAGCCCGTGCTCCTCGCTTCGATTCCGTCTCCGCACAGCGGCACGATCGACATCGGCCCGCTGACGATCCACATGTACGGCCTGATGCTGCTGCTGGCGATCGCGGCGGCCATCTGGCTGACCGGCGTCCGCTGGGTGGCGCGCGGCGGCGACTGGGACCTCGTGCTGCGCGTCGCGGTCTGGGGCGTCGCGTTCGGGATCATCGGCGCGCGGGCCTACCACGACATCACGAGCTGGAACCAGGTTACGAGCCCGAAGTGGAAGGGGATCTTCGCGGTCTGGCAGGGCGGCCTCGGCGTCTGGGGCGGGATCCTGCTCGGGGGGCTCGCGGGTGCGGTCGTCGTCCGCCGCTCGGGGGCGCGCATCCGCGACTTCATGGACGCGGTCGCGCCCGGCCTGCTGCTCGCGCAGGGCATCGGGCGCTGGGGGAACTGGTTCAACCAGGAGCTCTACGGGAAGCCGACGAGCCTGCCGTGGGGCCTGAAGGTCGACGCCGCGCACCGCCAGCCCGGCTACGAGCAGTACTCGACCTTCCATCCGACCTTTCTCTACGAGTTCCTCTACGACCTGATCGGGGTCGCGGCGCTGCTGCTGCTCGACCGGCGCATTCGCTTCCGGCCGCCCGCGCTTTTCTCGCTCTACGTCTCGATCTACACCCTCGGCCGCTTCTTCGAGGAGCTGATCCGGATCGACCCGGCCCACCACTTCGCCGGGCTGCGCCTGAACGCCTGGGTCTCGATCGTCGTCTTCTGCATCTCGACGACCTTCTTCATCTGGTGGCAGTTCGTCCGCGACTCGGGAACGGAGGAGGGCGAGCCGTCACGCCGCGCGGCGCCGGAGGGCCCGGCGATGGCGATCCCGAAGGGCCGCGTCCGGCCCTCCCGCTAGGTTCCGCCCGTGCGCGAGCTCGAGCTCGACCTCGACGCCTTCGAGGGTCCCTTCGACCTGCTGCTGACGCTCGTCCTGAAGGAGGAGCTCGAGCTGGCGGAGGTCGACGTGGCCGAGATCGTCGTCACCTTCTGCGAGCGGCTGGCCGAGCGGGGTCAGTTTGACCTCGAGGCGTGCGGGGAGTTTCTGGTGCTGGTCGCGGCCTTGCTGGAGCTGAAGGCGCGCGGGCTCTTCCCCGACGAGGACGCCGAGCTCTCGGAGCTCGAGCCCGAGGAGGCCGCGGAGGAGCTCGCCCGGCGGCTCGCCGAGTACCGGCGCGCGAAGGAGGCTGCCGAGTGGCTCGCGGCCCGGCTCGAGGGCGAGAGCGAGCGCTTCTTCCGGCTCGGGCCGGCGCCGCTCGCGCCGAGCGTCGAGCGGCGCCTGGCGCCTCAGGAGCCCGAGTCGCTGGCGGCGGCCCTGCGCTCTCTGGCCGTCGAGCCGCCCTCGGTCTCGCTCGCGCACATGGGACTTCGCTTCCCGCCGGTCTCGCAATTCCTGGAGCGCTTCCGCGCGGTACTGCAGCGGCGCAGGGTGTTCGACCTCGACGCGGAAGTAGAGGGCATGTCCCGGATCGAGCAGGCGGTCGCGTTCCTGGCGCTCCTGGAGCTGCGCCGCGCGGGCGAGGCGTCGCTCGAGCAGGCCGCGCCGTTCGCCCCGATCCGTGTGCGCCGTCTCGCCGAGGAAAGGAGCCCCGAGTGGACCGGGATCGCCCGTTCCGCCTGATCACCGCAGGGCCGGTCGACGCGCTGGCGCGGACGATCGAGGCGCTGCTCGTAGTCGCCTCGCAGCCGCTGTCGGTCGACGAGCTGGCGGGGG
>Ga0210142_1000119_pt1 | contig 17626 bp, 20 predicted proteins | sample Goodyear_PhragC__FD_184869 | JGI IMG/M metagenome (GOLD analysis project Ga0210142, IMG submission 184869) | Wetland microbial communities from San Francisco Bay, California, USA, that impact long-term carbon sequestration - Goodyear_PhragC_D2... | ecosystem: Environmental > Aquatic > Marine >...
GACGACCCGCCGCTGCGTCTCGCCTACGGTCCCGGCGGTTTCGCCCAGGTCAACCTGGAACAGAACCGGGCCCTGGTGGCGCTGCTCCTCTCCGCCCGGGCCTGGCAGGGAAGTGAGAGCGCCCTCGACCTCTACTGCGGCATGGGCAACTTCTCTCTGCCCCTGGCGCGACGGATCGGGTCCCTGGTCGGGGTCGAAGACTATCCCTCCTCGATCGCCTTTGCGCAGCAGAATGCCCGGGAGAATGGCCTGGGCAACCTGCATTTTGCCGCCCGCCCGGCGCAAGGGGCGCTGCAGGAATTCTTTCCCCACGCGCCGCCCGATCTGGTGGTCCTCGATCCGCCGCGCAGCGGCGCCTACGAGGTCGCCCGGGAGCTCACCGCCCGGCCGCCGGCACGGGTCGCCTACGTCTCCTGCGATCCGGCGACCCTCGCCCGGGACCTGCAGCCGCTGCTGCACGGACCCTTCCGGCTGCTCTGGTCCCGGCCCGTCGACCTCTTCCCGCAGACCTATCATATCGAGAGCCTGACCCTGCTTGAACGCCGTCCCGACCGGGAAAAATAGCGGGTCTTCCCGCGTTGGCTGCAGTGGCGCTATAATGGGTCGGTCTGCGAATTTCCTCCGGAGGCGTCCATGCCGATTCTCATCCTCTGCCTGCTGCTGGTGCTGGGTTCTCCCGCTCTCGCCGGCGGGCCCGAGGCGCTCGCCTTGGCCGACGGCACCACCCTGCAGTTCACGCTTCCCGCCGGCGGCTGGGTCTTCAGCCGAACCCCTCCAGACTTCCTGGTCCGCGCTGCGAGCGCCGATCTCGGTGGCGAACTGGCCGCCAAGGGCCAGGCAGTCAGTCCCGAGCGGCTCGAGGCGCTGGCCCGGGAGCGGCTGCGTGAAAACGAAGGCTTCGTCTACCAGCCGAGGAGCGAATCCTACCTGCTGATCGACTTCAGCTCCCTGCAGCAAGGCGAAAAACCCCCGGGGGAAGCGGCCGTCGCAGCCTCGGCCCGCGATGCCGCGGAGGTCCTGCAGCAGGAGGAGGGGACGGCGGAGGTGGTGACCAACCGGCAGCGGATCGAATTTCCCGGCATGAGCTGGGCCTGGCGGCTCGATGCCCGCTACCGGCAGGACGGCGCTCCCCGCCGCTTTATCGGCATCATCGGTTTTCGCGCCCCTTACTGGGTCTTTCTCTACTACACCGACAAGGGGATAAACGCTGCCGACTACGGGCAGATGGAAGCCCTGCTGGCCGGCGCCCGGATCGCCGCCCGCGAGTGACGCAAAATCGTTTTTTCCTTGCATCCAGTGATTTTCCATGGTATCAACTTGAACGTTTCAGGTCGTTCACTGGTTTTAAGTGAGCTTTTCGCTCACTTTTTTTATTTCAGGCTGTCGTGCTCCGGGAATAGCTGCAGTGACCCAAGGAACCCTGCTTGATGAAATTCAGCGCATCCTCGTCCCGATCCTGGCCGATCTCGGCCTCGAGGAGGTCGATCTCGAGTACCTTCGTGAGGGACGGGAGATGGTGCTGCGCATCTTCATCGACAAGCCCGGCGGCGTGACCCTTGATGATTGCGCCGAGCTGAGCCGCGAATTCGGTGCGGTTCTCGAAATCGAGGATCTGATCCACGCGGCCTATCGGCTCGAAGTCTCCTCGCCGGGGCTCGACCGGCCCCTGAAGCGTCCCGAGGACTACCGGCGCTTTGCCGGCGAGCGGATCAAGCTCAAGACCCTCGAGCAGCTCGATCCCGACGGCCGCGGTCATCTGCGCAAAACCTTCAGCGGGCGCCTGCTCGGCCTCGAAGACGGGTTCGTGCGGCTGCTGCAGCTCGACAAGAAAGGCGGCGAGGTGGCGATTTCCCTCGACGCCATCGCCATGGCCCATCTCGACCCGGAATTCTGAACCCAACGGGTTTTACTACGACCATTCAGCCCTTCGCCCTAAAGCCAAGTCCCGGCGGAGGAGTCAGCAACAGGGGGACAGGAACATGTTGGTGAACCTGAACCATATCATCGACCAGGTTGTCAAGGACAAGGGCATCGACCGCGGCGTGCTGGTGGAAGCCCTCGAGTCGGCGGTCCTCTCGGCGGCCAACAAGAAGTATCGCAACACCCGCGATCTCGAGGCCCATTTCAACGACGAGTTGGGCGAGGTCGAGGTCTTTGAGTTCGTCACGGTCGTCGAAGAGGTCCAGGATTCCTACAAGGAGATCGATCTCGGCGAGGCCCGGGAAATCGATCCCGAGGTCGAGGTCGGCGATTCCCTCGGCATGAAACTGGACGCGGGCAACTTCAGCCGCATCGCCGCCCAGACGGCCAAGCAGGTGATCATTCAGAAGGTCCGCGAGGCCGAGCGGGAAGGGGTTTTCAACGAATTCAAAGACCGCCTCGGCGAACTGGTCAATGGTATCGTCCGTCGCTACGAGCGCGGCGACCTGATCGTCGACCTGGGCCGGGCCGAGGCGCTGCTGCCGCATCGCGAGCAGGTTCCCCGCGAGAACTACCGCCAGGGGGACCGGGTCCGGGCCTATATCTCCGATGTGAAGATGAGTCCGAAGGGACCGCAGATCATCCTCTCCCGGACCCATCCGGGCGTGGTGGCGGCACTCTTCCATTTCGAGGTTCCGGAGATCGCCGAAGGGATCGTCGAAATCAAGGCCGTTGCCCGTGAGCCGGGCAGCCGCGCCAAGATCGCCGTGGTCTCCCACGATTCGGATGTCGATCCGGTCGGCGCCTGCGTCGGCATGCGCGGCTCACGCGTCCAGAACGTGGTCTCCGAGCTGCGCGGCGAGAAGATCGACATCATCCCCTGGACGCCTGACATCGCTCGTTTCGCCTGCTCCGCCCTGTCGCCGGCGGAAGTGACCCGGGTCTACGTCGACAACGACGAGCAGGCCCTGGAGATCATCGTCCCCGATGACCAGCTCTCGCTCGCCATCGGCAAGAAGGGACAGAACGTCCGCCTGGCCGCCAAGCTGACCGGCTGGAAGATCGATATCAAGAGCGAAACCCGCGCCGCCGAAGCCGAACTCGAGGAACTGGCCGCTGAAGCAGCCGAGGAAAAGGCCGAAGCGATTGCCGCCGAGGCCGAGGATGCCGTCGCCGAGATGTCCCGTGATGCCCTTTACGAACTGGCCAAGGAGCACAAGCTGGCCGGGCGCAGCTCGATGACCAAGGATGAGCTGGCTCACGGACTGGCGGAGCTCGGCGTTCTGCCGGGGCACGACGGCGGGGCCGGGGAGTAGGCTGCCTTTGGGAGCTGCCAGGCACATTGCCGAGCGGAGCTGTATCGCTTGCCGTCGGACCGCGCCCCAGGAGGACCTGGTGCGTTACGTGGTGGCTCCGGACGGCAATCTGCTGGTTGACTACTCGCAACGATTGCCGGGGCGCGGGGCCTATACCTGCCTTGAGCCCCGCTGCATTGCCGAGGCGGTCCGCCGCGGGCAGTTTGCCCGGACCTTTCGCCGCTCGCTGCCGACAATCGCCGCCGGCGATCTGCAGAGCGCCTTGGGAACGCAGCTGCTGGAACGCATTCTCGGCCTGGTCGCCGTAGCCCGCAAGGCCGGGCAGGTCCTCTCCGGGTCGAATTTGGTCCTCGACGCTCTCGGGAGTCCGGAGCCCCCGGCCCTGGTGCTGGTGGCCGAGGATGTCTCGGCGGGGATCGGCGACAAGGTCAGCGGCAAGGCGGCGGCCCGGGACGTTCCCTGCTGGCGCTGTTTCGACAAAGCAACCTTCGGCCGCCTGCTGGGCAAAGAAGAACGCAGTGTCATTGCGGTCAGGAAACATGCATTGGCCGCTTCGCTGCACCAGGAGTTGATCCGCTTTACGCACATCGCAGGGGAGAATTGATGGGAAAGACAAGGGTTTACGAACTGGCGCAAAAACTCGGCCTGGACAACAAGGCCCTCCTTGATCGACTGCAGGCAGCGGGTGTCGACGGCAAGACGCACATGAGCGTCCTGGAAGAGGAGGATCTTCGCAAGTTCGAAGCGGCCCAGACGCCGGCGGTCGAGAAGATTGAGGAGGAGCGCATCACTCCCGGCATCATCCGTCGCCGGCGCAAGGAAGTCGCTCCGCCTGTGACCCTGGAGAGTGCCCCGGAGACCGCTCCGGAAGAAGAGCCGGCCGCTCCCGCCGAGATCGCAGCGCCCACCGCGGTGGAATCCGCCTCGCAAGCTCTGGCCCCCCCTGCCGAGACGGCTCCGGTCGCCGCGCCGGAACCCGCGCCGGCCGCCGAGACTGAAAAGCCCAAGGAGAGGGAGGCTGTCGCCAAGGAACCGGTGCCTGCCAAACCGGTCGCGCACCCCGAGCCGAAGGTGGAGAGAGTGACCGCCTCGCGCGCCAAAATCCTCGGTCGCGTTGAACTCCCCCAGGAAGCGCCGCGCGGCGGCAATCGACCTGAAACAGGTCGTCCCGGCCGTCCGGAACGTCCTGGCACCCCGCGCCAGGAACGGCCCGGCACGGCTCGTCCGGAACGTCCCGGTGCGCCGCGCCCTGAGCGTCCCAGTAGCCCGCGTCCGGAACGCCCGGCACGCCCCGGTGCCGGTCCTGCACCCACCCTGCCGGCCGCCGGCGAACCGTTTGTCGGCAAGGAAGCCCGTGGCGGCAAGAAGAAGAAAAAAGGGAAGGGCGCCGATTACAGCGAGGCACCGGCCGAGGCTGGACGCCGGCGCGGACGGCGGGAAGTCTTTGAACCCGATCGTGATGGCGGCAAGCTGCGGCGTGGCAAGAGAGCGCCCAAGATGCAGAAGAAAACCGAGGTCACGGTCTCCAAGGCGATCAAGCGTATCATCCGCATCAGTGACGTGATCACCGTCGGCGAACTCGCCAAGCGCATGGGGGTCAAGGCCAACGACCTGATCAAGGAGCTGATGCGCCAGGGGTCGATGGTGACCATCAACCATCCTCTTGACTATGATACCGCGGCGATCCTCGCCTCCGAATTCAACTACGAAGTTGAAAACGTTGCCTTCGACGAGGAGACCATTCTCGACCATGCCAGCCTCAAGGAGGGTGAGGAGGCCAAGCCCGAAGACCTCAAGCCACGGCCCCCGGTGGTGACGATCATGGGTCACGTCGACCACGGCAAGACCAGCCTTCTCGACGCCATCCGCACCGCCAACGTGACCGCCGGCGAGGCCGGAGGGATCACCCAGCACATCGGTGCCTACGACGTCGAGCTCGAAGGCAAGAAGATCACCTTTCTCGACACCCCCGGTCACGAGGCCTTTACCGCCATGCGTGCCCGCGGTGCCAAAGCCACCGACATCGTCATCCTGGTGGTGGCCGCCGACGATGGCGTGATGCCGCAGACCAAGGAGGCGATCAACCACTCCAAGGCGGCCGGGGTGCCGATCATTATTGCCATCAACAAGATGGACAAGCCCGACGCCAACCCGGAGCGGGTCAAGCAGGAACTGACCGAATTCGAACTGGTCCCCGAAGAGTGGGGTGGTGAAACGATCTTCGTGGAGGTGTCCGCCAAGCAGCACACCAACCTCGACCAGCTGCTGGAGATGATTCTGCTGCAGGCCGAGGTCCTGGATCTCAAGGCCAACCCCGACAAACGGGCCAAAGGGGTCGTGGTGGAAGCCCGTCTCGACAAGGGGCGCGGCCCGGTGGCCACGGTCCTGGTGCAGGAGGGGACCCTGAAGATCGGCGACCCGATCGTCACCGGTGTCCATTTTGGCCGGGTGCGGACCATGACGAACGATCGCGGCGACCGCCTGGAAGAGGCCGGGCCGTCGATCCCGGTGGAGGTCACCGGACTCTCCGGAGTGCCCGATGCCGGCGATGCCTTCCATTCCGTCGAGGATGAAAAGGCGGCCAAAGAGGTGGCGCAGCATCGCCAGCAGAAACTGCGCGAAGCGGAACTCGCCAAGACCAGCAAAATCTCCCTCGAACAGCTCTATGCGCGCATCCAGCAGGGGGACGTCAAGGAACTCAAGGTCATCCTCAAGGGGGATGTCCAGGGTTCCGTCGAGGCGGTCAAGGATTCGCTGCTCAAGCTCTCCACCGAAGCCTGCCGCTTGGTGGTCATCCATACCGGCGTTGGCGGCATCATCGAGAGTGACGTTTCCCTGGCTTCGGCCTCGGACGCGATCGTGCTCGGGTTCAACGTGCGCCCCGAACCCAAGGCCGCGGCCCTGGCTGAGTCCGAAGGGGTGGACATTCGACTCTACAACATCATCTATGATGCGGTGGCCGATATCCGCGACGCCATGGAGGGTCTCCTGGCGCCGACCCTGCAGGAGAAGTACCTCGGCCGGGCCGAGGTACGCGAGACCTTCAGCGTCAGCAAGGTGGGGATGATCGCCGGCTGTTACGTCACCGACGGCAAACTCCTGCGCGGGGCCCAGGTCCGCCTGCTGCGCGACAACGTGGTGGTCTGGCAAGGGAAGATGAGTTCCCTCAAGCGCTTCAAGGACGACGTTCGCGAGGTGGCCACCGGCTACGAGTGCGGCATCGGCCTTGAGAACTACAACGACATCAAGGTCGGCGACGTCATCGAGGCCTTTGAGATCGAAGCAATCAAAACCACCCTGTAATTCTGGGGAAGGGCGTGGTCGTCGGTATCCTGAGACTCGACCTGGTGCTTTTCGCGCCGCAGAACCTGAAGGAGAAGCGTGCGCTCGTCAAGCGTCTCCTCGGCCGCAGCCGCGAACGATTTCCGGTTTCCGCTGCGGAAACCGGCCTGCACGACCTCTGGCAGCGGGCGGAACTGGGGTTCGCCATGGTCGCCGGGGATGAAAAGACCGTTCAGTCCGTCTTCGACCGCATCGAGGAGGAGATCTACCGTCTCGGTGCCGCGGAAATCAGCGAACGCTTCAGCGAATTTCTCCACTATTGAGGGAACTCACGGGAGACCGATTTGGAATTCCAGCGCAGCCACCGCGTCGGTGAGCAGATTCAGAAAGAAATCTCGGCGCTGCTGGTCAAGGGCCTCAAGGATCCACGGGTCGGCTTCGTCACCATCACCGCCGTCGAGGTGAGTGGCGACCTGCGGCATGCGCGCATCTACTTCACAGCCTTGGGTGAGGAGAAGGTTCGGCAGGAGACCCTGCGCGGGTTGACCTCGGCGATCCCCTTCCTGCGGCGGGAACTCGGCAAGCGTTTGCGCCTGCGCCTGGTCCCGGAACTGACTTTCCAGTTCGACACCTCCCTGGAATACGGGAACCGGATCGAATCCCTCCTTCGTGACCTGAACAGCGGCGGCGACGATGCTCAAGGCGATCCTGAAGACGATCAATGAGGGGGAGCGTTTCCTGGTCGCTTCCCATGAAGGCCCCGACGGCGATGCCCTCGCATCGACCCTGGCGCTGACCCTGGCGCTGCGTGAGCTGGGCAAGGAGGTCGTCGCCTACAACCGCGACGGGCTTCCCGCGGCCTTCGATTTTCTCCCCGGGGCCGACACCCTGGTCGACTCCCTGGCGGCCGATGACCATTTCGATGCCGGTTTCATCCTCGATGCCGGGGAATTGCGGCGGGCCGGCCTGGAACTGCGCGAACACTGCACCGCGCTGGTCAACGTCGATCACCATCCCTATTCGGAAAACTTCGGCGCGATCTACTATGTCGACACCGAGGCCTGCGCCACCGGCGCGCTGGTTTACCGGATCCTGGCGGCGGCGGGCTGGCCCATTTCCCGGGACGTGGCGGCCTGCATCTACGCCGCCATCATTTCCGACACCGGCTCCTTCCGTTATTCCAATTCCAATCCCGAGGCGTTTCGCATTGCCGGCGAGATGATCGCCCTCGGCGTCAGTCCCTGGGACATCGCCACCGGCCTTTACGAAAACCAGGATCCGCGGCGGCTGCAACTACTGGCCAGGGCGCTCGCCACGCTGGCCGTTTCCTCCTGCGGCCGCTTTGCCTCGCTGGCTGTCACCAGCGAGATGTACGCCGCCACCGGGACCAACGCCGAACATACCGACGGGTTTGTGAACTACCCCCGTTCGATCCGCAATGTCGAGGTGGCGATCTTCTTTCGACAGGTTGGCGCCACCGCCTTCAAGGTCGGCTTCCGCTCCAAGGGGCAGGTCGATGTCGGCGCCCTGTCCCGGGAGCTGGGTGGCGGCGGGCACCACAACGCCGCCGGTGCTCTCGTCGAAGGAGACCTCGAGGAGGTTCACAGGACGGTCTTTTCCCGCCTCAAGATTCCCACCGACTGAAACTTCGTGCACGGTATCCTGCTCATCGACAAATCGCCGGGGATGACCTCCCACGACGTGGTGCGCCGCCTGCGGCGACTGCTCGGCACCCGCCGGGTCGGTCATACCGGGACCCTCGATCCCATGGCCACCGGGGTGCTGCCGGTGGCGGTCGGGGAGGGGACGCGGCTGGTCGAGTTCCTCATGGAAGGGGACAAAGAGTATCTGGCCACTCTGCGCCTGGGCATGACCACCACCACCCAGGACGCCGAGGGGGAGATCCTCGCCGAGCGTTCCTGGCAAGGGGTCGATCGCGCGGCGCTGGAGTCGGCTGCCGCTGATCTGCGCGGCGCCATCTTGCAGCTGCCGCCGATGTACTCGGCATTGAAACGCAACGGCGTGCCTCTGCACCGGCTGGCCCGGCAGGGGATGGAGGTCGAACGGGAACCCCGGCCGGTCACCATTTTCCGTCTCGATATCCTGCGCGTCGAACTCCCCCTGGTGGAGATCGCGGTGACCTGTTCGAAGGGGACCTATGTCCGCACCTTGGCCTACGATCTGGGCGAGGCGCTCGGTTGCGGCGCCCACCTTACGGCGCTGCGTCGCACCCGTTCCGGCCCCTTTGGCGTTGCCGACTGTCTGACCCTGGAAGCCCTGGAAGGGGGGCCGGCGGACCGGCCCCTGCCGTTGCTCGGTCCGCGTGCCGCACTGCCGGAGTTGGCTGTCGTCGCTGTCGGGCCTGATGCGGCCGCGCGGCTGGCCAACGGCATCCCGCCATCCGCTGCCGAGTGCGACCTCGATGCCAGCATGGAAACTGGCGACCGGGTGCTGCTCGAGGTCGCCGGGAAGATCGCCGCCATCGCCCGTTACGCGCCGTTGCGCGAACGGGAAAAGCGTGGCGATTTTGAACTATTGCGGGTCTTCAGTCACCCGGAAATCTGGTGATATAGTGCTTTACAGGAGCAGGGGGTTGTGATAAAAGGGACGATGTTTCGCAAATCTCAAGTGCCGGCCTTGGCCGGCACAGTTCGCTGAAAGGAGGTGGCACAGTGCTGGCCACGGAACGCAAACAGGAAATCATCGACAAGTTCAAGACCCACGAGGGCGACACCGGGTCTCCGGAAGTGCAGATCGCGCTCCTCTCCGAGAGGATCACGTATTTGACCGAACATTTCCGCACCCACAAGAAGGACCACCATTCCCGTCGGGGTCTTCTCAAGATCGTCGGGCAAAGACGGCGGCTTCTCGACTACCTGAAAGGGAAAGATGTCGAACGCTATCGGGTCGTCATCAAGGAGCTCGGTATCCGCCGGTAATCAGGGGCAGCATGCTCTTCGCTGCTGCGGAGAGTCTGCTGCCCTTCGTTTTGTCGATGGCACGGGAGGTTGTCCGGAGAGAGGACCCGAAGCCGGCTTAAGGCCGGCTGCGGGTCCTGTCTCAGGCCACCCTCCTTCTGCCATTTTTTGTTAGACAACAGCCGCCTGCGGGCGGCAGGTCCCGCGCCGGGCCGCAAGGGTCGCGCGGAAAGGAGAATTTCATGGCTTATCACAAGGTCGAAATCGATTTCAACGGTCAGCCGCTGACCATCGAAACTGGGAAAATGGCGCGCCAGGCCGACGGCGCCACCGTCATCACCTACGGCGAAACCAAGGTGCTGTGCACCGCGGTCTCGGCCAGGAAGATGCGCGAAGGGCAGGGTTTCTTCCCGCTCACCGTCAATTACCAGGAGAAGTTCTACGCCGCGGGGAAGATCCCCGGCTCTTTCTTCCGTCGCGAGCGCGGGTCCACCGAGCGCGAAACCCTGATCTGCCGGTTGATCGACCGGCCGATGCGGCCCCTCTTTCCCAAGGGCTACATGTTTGAAACCCAGATCATGCCGACGGTGATTTCCGCCGACCTGATCAACGATCCCGACACCCTGGCGATGGTGGCGGCTTCGGCCTCCGTGGTCGTTTCGGACATCCCCTTCGCCGGACCGATCGCCGCGGTGCGCGTCGGCCGGGTCGGCGGCCAGCTGATCGCCAACCCGACCCTGCAGCAGATGGCCGAAAGCGATATCGAAATCGTCGTCTCCGGCTCTCGCGACGCGGTGATGATGGTCGAGGGGGAGGCCGACCTGGTCTCCGAGGACGACATGCTCGAGGCGATCTTCTTCGGCCACCGTTCCCTGCAGCCGCTGATTGATATGCAGCTTGAGCTGCAGGAACTGGTCGGCGTGGCCAAGCGCGAATTCGTGGTGGCGCAGACCGACCCGGAACTCGAAGCCCGGGTCAAGGAACTGGCCGCCGAGCGTCTCGCCCAGGCGGCGACGATCCGCGCCAAGCAGGAACGCTACAGCACCATCGATCTGATCAAGGCCGAGGTCCAAGACGCCCTGGCCGAAGAGTTCGCGGGGCGGAGTGCGGAAATCGATGCCATTCTCGGCTCGATCTCCAAGAAGGTCCTGCGGCAGATGGTGCTCAAGGACCGGGTGCGCATCGACGGCCGCGACATGACGACCGTGCGGCCGATCAGCTGCGAGATCGGCGTACTCCCCCGTGCCCACGGCAGCGCCCTGTTCACCCGCGGTGAGACCCAGGCCCTGGTGGCCGTGACCCTCGGTACCAGCGGGGACGAACAGCGCATGGACAACATCCAGGGAATGGAATTCAAGAAATTCCTCCTCCATTACAATTTTCCCCCCTTCTCCGTCGGGGAGACCAGCATGCGCCTCTTCCCCGGCCGCCGCGAGATCGGCCACGGCATGCTCGCCGAACGCTCGGTGGCCAAGGTCCTGCCCAAGCACGACGACTTCCCCTATACCATTCGCATCGTCTCGGACATCCTCGAGTCCAACGGCTCCTCGTCGATGGCCAGCGTCTGCGGCGCTTCGCTCTGCCTGATGGAGGCCGGAGTGCCAATCAGGGAGGCGGTTTCCGGTATCGCCATGGGCCTGATCAAGGAGGGTGACGACGTCGCCGTTCTTTCCGACATCCTTGGCGACGAAGACCACCTCGGCGACATGGACTTCAAGGTCACCGGCACCGCCGACGGCGTCGCGGCCCTGCAGATGGACATCAAGATCACCGGGGTCGATCGGGCGATCATGAAGCAGGCCCTTGCGCAGGCCCGGGAAGGACGCCTGCACATCCTCTGCGAAATGGCCAAAGCGATCGTCGCACCGCGCAAGGAACTCTCCCAGTACGCACCGCGGATTACCACGATTTACGTCAAACCGGACCAGGTGCGTACCGTCATCGGCTCGGGCGGCAAGAACATCCGCGGCATCATCGAAGCAACCGGCTGCACCATCGACATCGAGGACGACGGTCGGGTCAACATCGCCTCCGCCGACGGCGACGCCTGCAAGAAGGCGATCAAGATGATCCGTGACCTGACCCAGGAGGCGGAGGTCGGTAAACTTTATCTGGGCACGGTGCGTAAGATCATGGAGTTCGGCGCCTTCGTCGAAATCTTCCCCGGCACCGACGGTCTGGTGCATGTCTCTGAACTTGACAAGGAGCGGGTGCGCAACGTCTCCGACGTGGTCAAGGAAGGCGAGCAGATCCTGGTCAAGTGCATCGGCATCGACAAACAGGGCAAGATCAAACTGTCGCGCAAAGAGGCTCTCGGTCAGAGCCTGCCGACGGAAGAGTGACGGTTAACCGTAATGATTCACCAGACGGTCCTGGATAACGGGATCCGGGTCATCAGCGAATCCCTGCCCAGCGCCCACTCGGTTGCCATCGGCGTCTGGGTGGAGAATGGCTCCCGGCATGAGCTGGCCGGGGAAAAGGGCATCTCCCATCTCCTTGAACATATGCTGTTCAAGGGGACGGAGCGGCGTAGTGCGCGCGACATCGCCCGGGAGGTCGACTCCTCCGGCGGCATGCTCAACGCCTTCACCAGCCGCGAGTACAGCTGCTACTACGCCAAGGTGCTTGCCCGGCGGCTGCCCCTGGCCGTCGACCTGCTCGGCGACGTCATCCGCCATCCATTGTTCGATCTGGATGAGATCGAAAAGGAGCGACGGGTCGTTCTGCAGGAAATCCACATGGTGGAGGATACGGCCGACGACTTGATCCATGATCTGTTCAATCAGGTCTTTTGGCAGAACCATTCCCTGGGCTGCCCTATCCTCGGCACGGAAGAGACGGTGGGGGCGTTCGATCGGAACGCCCTCATCGACTTCATGCAGCGCCGGTACACCGGCCAGCGCCTGCTGGTCTGTGCCGCCGGAGACCTCAACCATGAGGACCTGGTCGACCAGCTGAGCCGGGTCTTTGGCGACCTCCCCGCCGTCGGGAGCAGACTGGCCAATGTCGCGCCTGAATATCGGCGTCACCTGTCCGTCTGCGAAAAAGATCTCGAACAGGTCCACCTCTGCCTCGGCACCCGGGCACTTCCCCAAAATCACCCCAACCGCTTCGCCGCCTACCTGCTCAATGCCCTGCTCGGCGGCAGCATGAGCTCCCGCCTGTTCCAGAAAGTGCGGGAAGAGCAGGGGCTCGCCTATTCGATCTACAGTTATCTCCATTGCCACAGCGATGTCGGCGCCCTCGTCGTCAGTGCCGGCATGGCTCCGGCCGATGCCCGCCGGGTGGTCGAGATCATCCTGCGGGAGATGCGTTCCTTGCGCGATTTTCCGGTCCCCGAGGAGGAGCTGACCGCGGCCCGGGAGAGGTTGCGTGGCAACCTTCTGCTCTCCCTGGAAAGCACCGAGAACCGGATGACCCGTTTGGCCAAGAACGAGATCTATCTCGGCCGGCAGGTCTCCCTCAGGGACGTTCTCCACGGCTTCGACCGGGTCACCGCCGAAGATGTCCAGCGCCTCGCCGGTTTCCTCTTCAAGGATGACTACCTCAATCTGCAGCTCCTCGGGCGGGTGGACCCGGCCGACTTCCCCGATCTCGATCTGACCCTCGGATGACAGGACGCCCGCCCATGGATTCGCCGCGCATTGCCGTCAAACGTCTCCGCCCCGAAGCCGTCCTGCCGCGCTATATGACCTCCGGCGCGGCCGGCCTGGATCTCTGTGCGGCCATCGATGAGCCGCTCAGCCTCGCCCCGGGGGAACGCAGGCTGGTGCCGACCGGTCTCGCCTTGGCCATCCCGGCCGGCTTTGAAGGGCAGGTCCGGCCCCGCTCGGGACTGGCCCTGCGCCAGGGGCTGACCATGCTCAACAGCCCCGGGACCATCGACAGCGACTACCGCGGGGAAATCGGGGTCATCGTTATCAATCACGGCCAGCAGGCTGCGGTGCTCAATCCCGGCGACCGCGTGGCGCAGCTGGTGATCGCGCCGGTCGCCCACGCGGTACTGGAGGAGTACGACGAACTCCCGATGACCCTGCGTGGCAAGGGCGGCTTCGGCCATACCGGCACCAACGGTGCCGGCTAGATGCCGCCGCGGCAGGATCAGCGCCCGCTGGTCGAATTCCCCTGCGACTACCAGTTCAAGGTTTTCGGTCCGGCTGATCCCGATGTCGATTTCGTAGCGGCGGTGCAGCGAGCAGCCGGCACGGTCATGCCGGTGCCCCGCGATGCCCTGCGCGTCCGCAAAAGCCGCGAGGGGACCTACCTCTGCGTTACCCTGATGGTCCGGTTGTTGAACCAACAGCAGCTTAATGCGTTCTATACGGCCCTGCGCGGGGTGCCGCAACTGCGCTACCTGCTCTGATTGACTGCCGGATTCGGCAGGATGTGGTAGACTCCCTGCAATTCGCATCCCAGCCCGGAGGTCGCCATGATGCTCTCGATCAATCCCCATAATCCCCAACCCCGACTGATCCAGCAGGTGGTCGAAATCCTCAAGCAGGGGGGGGTGATCGCTTATCCCACCGACACCACTTACGGCATCGGCTGCGACATCTTCAACAAGAAGGGGGTCAAGCAGATCTACCAGGTCAAGCAGCGTGATCCTCGCAAACCCTTCTCCTTCATCTGTGCCGATCTCTCCGATGCGGCCAATTACTGTCAGGTGAGCAACTTTGCCTTCAAGACCATGAAGCGCAACCTGCCGGGTCCTTACACGTTTGTTCTCGAAGCGACCAGGCTGGTCCCCGACCTGTTGACCACCCGCCAGAAGACGGTCGGCATCCGCATTCCCGACAACCGGATCGCCCTGGCCATTGTCCGGGAATTGGGGCACCCCCTGGTGACGACCAGCGCCAACATCTCCGGGGAAGACCCTCTCCACGATCCTGCCGATATCGACAACCGCCTGGGACGGATGCTGGATGCCGTTATCGACGGCGGGGTCCTGCTCGGCGAGCCGTCCACGGTGATCAGTCTGGTCGACGACCGGGTCGAAGTTCTTCGCCAGGGGAGCGGCGATACTTCCTGGATTCATCAGCTATGAACGGCTCCGGACGGTTTCTTGCGATTGGCTTGCTGGTCGGCGCCGCGCTTCTTGTCGCGGGAACCGTTTGGGCCGGCCGGACCGGGGTCGGCCTGCAGGTGGTGGCCCTGCCCGGCGGGGAACTGGTGGTGGTGCGGGTGGTTTCCGACTCGCCGGCCGAGCGTTCCGGGTTTCGTCCCGGCGACCTGCTGCTGAGCATCAATGGGCGGGCATTGGCCGGCAGCGATCTCGCTGCCATCTCCCAGGAGGCGCTCTGGGGACCGTCGGGCGCCAAGATCGCCATCCGCTTTCTTCGCCCGGGTGTGGTCGGGGTACACGAAATCGCAGTGACCAGGGCACCTATAGGGGATGTCCCGGAGACTCCGGTCGAAGTGCAGATGCTGCAACCGCAACCGAATCAGCTGAAAGATAATGGACAGTGATGAAAAAGAAGGAAATTCGCGTCAGTTTTTATCGCCGGGAATTCACGCGTGACGATTGGCATTATCCGCTCGATCCCCAGGCCCTGGAGAGCTTCTTCGCCCGGTTCGCCGAGGAGCTGGCCGCCTTTGGCATCCGGCTCTGCCACGGCCAGGAGGACGCCGTCACTCTCCAGGTCCAAGGCTATGGCGACCTGCTCAACAGCGTGCGGCTGCGGTCGCCCCAGGACGGTTTCAGCAACCTCTGCCTCGGGCACGTGATCGGCGCCAGCCCCAACCGGGACCTGTTCGAGGATATCCGCCGTGGCGTCAACCGGATTGCCTTTGCCCCGGAAACCGTGGAGCCCGAGGGGAGCAGCAAGGTCGTCTGCCATAACTGCGGCTGCGGCTGCTGAGCGCGGCTAGTTTTTCTGCAGGGTACGCAAATAGGCGAGCAGGGCATTCAGCTCCTGGGCGTCGGGGGTGAACTTTTTCCCCTTGAGCGCACCACTGATGCAGGAATTGATGATCCCTTTGAGCTGGTCGTCGTCGTAAACCGCTATCTTCTTGAGGCCCTTGCCGGCAGGATGGCAGGTGGAGCAGCTCCTACCATTGGTTCCCAGCGTTGTTGACTCGAACAGGGACTTGCCGAGTGCGGCAGAAGGACCTTCGGCAGCAACGGCCAACATCCCCCAGGCCAGAAACAAGGAACACAACAGCAAGGCAATTCTGATCATAGGAACCTCCCTCGGTCAGGAAAATGGGCTAGCAGAAGCTTACCCGAAACCGCCAGGGTCGGCAATGTTGGGTGACAGGACGCCGCCACCCCACGTCATAAACGGAACGAGGCCGCAATCGGATGATTGCGGCCTCGTTCCGTTTATGACTGGTGCGGTTGGGGAGACTCGAACTCCCACGGCCTTGCGGCCACTAGCCCCTCAAGCTAGCGTGTCTACCAATTCCACCACAACCGCGGAATAACAGCTTTTTTAGCACTCATTCCGGTTCTGCTCTGGTGCCGAACGGTTGGTATTTATACTGATTCGGGGTGCTCCTGTCAACAGCAAACAGGGGCGTCCGGCTACTTTTTTTGTGCCTGGCCGGGAGCGGCTGCCGGAGCTTTTTCCGTCTGCGGGAGAGCCGTCGCCGGGGGCGCGGCAGGCGCCGGGGCGGAAACCGGGGCAACCGCTTCGGGCATGACGCTGGAGCTCCCGGGTTTCCCCCAGAAATAGGCCAGGACAAGGCTGGTCAGCATGAAGACAATGGCAACGGCCGCGGTCATGCGGCTCATGAAACTCTTGCCGCCGGAGGCGCCGAAGACGGTATTGCTGGCGCCGGCACCGAAGGAGGCTCCGATCTCGGCCCCCTTGCCGGCCTGAAGCAGAACAATAATGATCAGGGCGATGCAAACCACGACGTGCAGAGTGATTAATAAATAAGTCATGACGAATGGAAACTCCTTGCTTTTTGGAAATTCACAGCACCGCGTAAACTAGCACAAGCAACCCCTGCCGCCAAGGGAAAATCGCCGCATGCGGCAAAAAAGCCTGGGTCAGTTCGGGGTGTAGGCGACGATGCGGGCAAAATCTTCCGCCTTGAGGCTGGCCCCTCCGACCAGTGCGCCGTCGATGTCGGCCTCGGCCATCAGGCCGTCGATATTGTCCGGTTTGACGCTGCCGCCGTAAAGAATCCGGGTGGCCAGGGCCGATTCCGGGTCGAACCGGCCCTGCAGCAGGCCGCGAATGAAGGAATGGGCGTCCTGAGCCTGATCCCGGCTCGCCACCCGGCCGGTGCCGATAGCCCAGACCGGCTCGTAGGCGATGACCACGCTTTCCATCTGGCTCGCGGTCACCCCCTCCAGCCCGCCCTTGATCTGCCGGGCGAGGACGTCGAGCATCTGTTCCCTTTCCCGTTCCTCCAGCGTCTCGCCGACGCAGAGGATGCCCCTTAAGCCGGCGCCGAGAACGGCGAGCAGCTTGCGGTTGATGAAGGCATCGCTTTCTCCGAACAGCTGACGGCGTTCCGAATGGCCGACGATGACGTAGCGGCAGCCGGCATCCGCCAGCAGCTGCGGGGAGACCTCACCGGTATAGGCGCCGCTGGCTTCCGGGAAACAGTTCTGGGCGGCGACCTGAATATTGCTGCCGGCGAGAGCGGCGGCGACCTCCGCCAGGGCCGTGAAGGTCGGAGCGACGACGACTTCCCGGTCGGCGAGTCCGGCCACGGCGGCCTTGAGATGCGTGACCAGGTCGAGAGCTTCGGAGCGGGTCTTGTGGAGTTTCCAGTTTCCGGCGATCAGGGGAATGCGCATGGGTCGATACCTCCGGGGCGGAGCGGAAGGCTGCGGCTCGCGAAACGCCGCCGGTCTCCCGGCTGGACGGGTGGCACGAGGGCCGATTCACGGGGGCGAACGCGGGTCCGCCCCCGCAGGGGCGGGCTACTTGTCGGTCAGGGCGGCGACCCCCGGCAACTCCTTCCCTTCGAGGAATTCGAGGGAGGCTCCGCCGCCGGTGGAGATGTGGGTCATGCGGCCGTCGAGACCGGCCTGGTTGACGGCCGCTACCGAATCGCCGCCGCCGATGATCGACAGGGCGCCGGAGTCGGCAATGGCCTCGGCGACCGCCACCGTCCCCTTGGCGAAGGCCGGGAATTCGAAGACCCCCATGGGCCCGTTCCAGACCACCGTGGCGGCCCGTTGCAGGGCCCGGGTGTAGCGGGCCAGGGTCCGCGGCCCGATGTCGAGGGCCA
>Ga0210142_1000120_pt1 | contig 17502 bp, 11 predicted proteins | sample Goodyear_PhragC__FD_184869 | JGI IMG/M metagenome (GOLD analysis project Ga0210142, IMG submission 184869) | Wetland microbial communities from San Francisco Bay, California, USA, that impact long-term carbon sequestration - Goodyear_PhragC_D2... | ecosystem: Environmental > Aquatic > Marine >...
TCAGCCCGCGCGTACGTAAGATCGCGGCGCACGCGCCCGACACGTTGCCCTGGATCCAGTATTTCAGACAGGTATTTTGGAGTTCAGGCGTCGACCTGCCGGACGACGAAGAGCTGGCAAAACTCGTGGATGAAATCACGCTCGACAGGGTCGAACTGCTGCCCGGCGAAAAAGTCGTGCTGCCCCTGCAATTGCCAAAAGAGTTCGTGATCATTTTCGACCCGGTCGTCCATCTGGCGCACTTTATCGACGTAAAAGGAGAGCCGACCCGGGAACAACAATCACTTTCCTTCGTAATGACCAACGATCAGACGCCGACCGCAACGACACAGATGCGGCCCGGACCGGTGCGCATTTTCCTCGAGAATCGGTCTACGCGGCGGACGTTGCCCGCGCTCTGGATCGCAAGTGACAAGCTGCATCATCTGTTGGGAAGACGGCGACCGTTTCTCACGGCGAAACGTCTGCTGAGCAATCAAACATTTCGTGATATCTATCGCACTGACACGGTCGCAGTAGATCAGCGACTCAAGATCACGAGCCTGACGTTTCTCTTCACTGATCTCAAAGGTTCGACCGAACTTTACGAGCGTGTAGGCGATCTCGTAGCGTACGATCTGGTGCGTGCGCACTTCCGTTTGCTCAACGAAATCATTGCAGCGGAAGGCGGTGCGGTGGTGAAAACCATCGGGGATGCGGTGATGGCAACCTTCCCGACGCCGGAACGCGCCATGTCTGCGGCCCTTCGAATGCGCGACGCTTTGAAAGAGCTAAATGAAGAGTTGGTTTTGAAAATCGGAATCCACCAGGGACCATGTCTCGCTGTCTCGCTCAACGATCGACAGGATTATTTTGGACAGACCGTGAACATCGCTTCGCGCGTTCAAGGCCTTGCGAACACACGTTCGATCCTTGTCACACGCGAGGTCATCGAGCACAGCGAAGCATCGAAACTGTTACGGGCCAGCGGAGTCGAGCCCACAGCTCAACAGCGGTCCCTCCGTGGTATTGCCAATCAGTTTGAGATATTCGAAATCACGTGACGGACGTCGCATAAATTGGAACAGGGCCATTGTTTCTGTGCCGCTTTGGAGTTAAGGAGCGGTTGAAACCGCAGATTTCGCCTCATTGTTCTTCTCTGCTGCAGCAAGAAACCGCTGATACAGAAACGATGCGACGATCGCGATCACAGCGACCGCAATGAAGGCGCCGATGCGATAGAGTTGATCAAGCTGAGAGAGATCGTGAAAGAAGAGCTTCACGATAGTCACGCCGAGCAAGGCAAGACCCGCGTAGCGCGCGGGGGCGGTTTGTTTTTGCATGCCAACAATAAGCAGCAATAGCGCGAACAACGCCCAGGCGATGCTATAGCTCATGTCGCGCGCAAAATTTCCCGAGAATTGAAACGTCAACGCAGCCGCGCCTGGACTGCTGAAGTAATCAGCGATCTCGATATTGACGATTAGAAAAGCCAGTACGGTGGCGAGCGTGTATAGCAAAGGCCGCACGTTTCGACCGAGCACTAGATCGCGCGGTGGCGCTAGAAATCGCGCGGCAGCGAACAGGCACGCCGTCGCGATTCCATAGGTGTAAAGATACCAGTTAAGAATTGGAAACGCGGCGCGCGAATGATAGTTGAGCACGGCCGGATTGAGTGCGAGCCGCACGAACACGATTACCAGCAATGCGACCCCGGTGAGCCGTAAACCCGGATGCGGTATACGGCGAAACAGCCAGCAAAGCGCTGCGCCCTCCAGCGCCCAGCCCACCGTGATCCATTGTCGCTCAAACTCGATGGGGAAAATCAGCGTGATAAAAAACAGCGTTGCTCCACCGAACAACGCAAGACGCGCGTCGCGTGCAGCGGTTGTGACTGGCGCGCGTTTGAGCAGCACCCACAAACCAAGTAACGACGGCAAACCAAATGCAGCCGGCACCAGACCGGGAACTACGTTGGGGTACGCAGAGCGAATCAGGTCGAAGACCAGATAAAAATACAACGGACCGGCGAGTGCTGCTGCCGCCCACGGCGCAGTTTTACCTGCAAACTTCTTTTCGAACAGGAACGGAAAGATCGTGAACAATGCATAGAAGCCGAGATACCAAATCAGCGGCAGCGCCGCACGGGTGGGATCGAAATGTTCGAAATGCCATGCATGCTCAAGCGCAAGCCCGGAGATGAGTGCGACTGGGGGGAGCAGATCGAGAGAAAAAATTACGCTCATTCCGAGGAGCAAAACGACCAGCAATAAAGCCAGACCGAATACGGGAGATGGATTCGCCACCGGTAGGCGCAGCGTCACCATGATGAGCAGCAGAAACGGCAGCGTCGCCGAGAGCGCAGGCAGTTGAACGGAAAGATTTGCCGGGTCGTCAATGCTGCCGAAGAGCCTTGGCGCGCGAGTTCCTGCGGTGGTCAGACGCCGACTGGCCCAACCCGCAGTGGCCTGAAAGAAAATCGCGAAGGCGCCGAGGAGGCAGAGTCCCGTCGGCAATCCGGTGAGTTCCTCCGGAATTCGAAGGAGCGACGCGCCCAACGCCACAACCGTTAGCAGAAGTACCGCGAGAATGGGAAGCAGCGACGCGGTTGCCAAAGCGACAACGATCGCGAGCAGATCAACAATTAATACAAAAGGCCAGACCAGGATCGAAGGCTGACTGAACTGGAAAATCGGCATTAACACCAGAAGCAGTGCGAGAGCGGGGAAAACATTGCTCCACCACGGGATCTTGATTTTGCGCAGGCGCTGGAGGGCCAGCGGAATCGCGGTATGGAAAAGCGTAAAGACAAAATAGAAGACCAGCGCGGTATAAAGGCGGCTGTTCGTTAGGTAATTGCTGGTCCACATGCCAAGAAAAATGAACGCTGCGACTCCGGCGAAAGCTTGAACCGCTACGAAGCTGGTTTCGAGCAGTGTCAGCACAAGCAAACCAAGATCGACAATAAACAGGTAGCCGAATAGCAACGCCGGCCGATGCGCCAGCGTAGGGAAAGAGAGCAGGTAAAACGCGGAGAACAGCGCAACGAAACCAAGGGCGATTGCACAGCCGAAAAGTTCGCGGTTCGTTTTTCCGGTGCGATTTGCCCATGCGGTCGCCGCCAGAAACAACCCCTGGAATCCGGCAAACACCGCCATAAAAATGAGAACTTTGTTACCGGCAAAATATTTTTCGGGAACAAAGACCGCTGCAGACCAGGCGAATTCCATTAGCGCAGTTCCAATAGCGCCCAAAATGGGAAGCACGTTCCAGCGCTGTCGTTGCGCGACGGCGAGTAATCCGATATCCAGCAGCGCGATGTAACCGAAAAGTCCGACCGGATTGTCCTGGCCCGTTGAAAGCAATATCGGCGTGAGAAAACCGCCAGCAATTCCGAGCACCGCGACGACGATCGCATTCAAGCGAACCGCCAGTAGAAAGGCGACCGCTGTGATCAACGTCATCAAGAAAAAAGTCGGAATGAGACCAAAGAATGCGAAGTGATAGTACGACCGACACGCGAATGTCACTGCGTAGAGCACCAGGATGCCCGTCGCGCACAGTGTCTGCGCTGTGACGGCCGTTTCTTTGCGTTTCAGGAGCACACCGCCAACGACGAGACCGGTGCCGATAATGAACCCGATCGCTACCCGCAACAGCGGCGGGATGAGGTTGTGCTCGAACGAATATTTTACGAAAAACGCCACGCCAAGGAAAAGTGCCAGGCCGCCGATCCACGCAAAAAGTTTTGCACCCATGAACTGCTCCCAGTTAATCGGCGGTTTGCCTGATCTCGCGATTTGAGGAGCAGTCGGTTCGAGAAGTTCTCGCGGAATTGGTGGCGGCTTTGCTGCTGACTGCGGTGCGACGGGAGCAGGGGTTATCGGCGCGATTGATGGTGGAACGGCTTCCACTGTTGGCTCAGGCGCCGCCGCAGACGCTTCGGACTGGACAGCTGAAACCGTTTGCGGTCGCAAATTCCGCAATTCGTTTTCGAGCGATGACAATCGCCTGGCAAGATCGTCAACGCTGCGTTTTGCGCGGCTTGCCTTCGCTAGAGCGATAAAAGGCAGAACGAGAATCGCGATAACTAAAGCGATTATAAGAAAACCTAGAAATTCCATTGGTTGTTGGGTTTGACTGGATCACTCCGGCTTTGCGACAGAGGATAGACGTTTTACAGGGCAACTGTGAATTGATAAAAATGGCGGGCAGGTCGGTTACAATCCCGATCAATGTTTCCTGCGACGGCGGTTGGTAGAAGCCCAGCGAGACGCTGTGCTCGTTACATCTAACCGCATTGCTTCACGTCCGAACGCGCTTCAATCCACCGGAATATTTGCGAGAGCGTGCCAACTTGGCGTCTGGAACAATCTGGTTTCTCATTCCGCAATCATACTCATGCGGTGCTGCTGCTCTCGGCGCTGATTGCGAACCATTGCGCATTTCTGCAGCTCCCTGAAAGGGAACTGCCGTGCTTCATCGCGAGCTCCGGGTCGCTCGCAGCGCGGTGATCAGCGCATGATTCATGGCGCCCTCGGCACCGCCCGGAGCGGGCTAAGAAGTTTAATGTGCGCGCCGTATGGCGGGTTACGCGTTTCGCAGGCAGACAGCGATGATCCAGACGTAGGCAATCATCATCGCTTCAACACTGAATACGATCAGGTATTCCATTTATTACTCCTCATTGATGAAATTGAAGATCCCGGTTCGGGTGCGAGGTTGTGCTGGATGCCGCCCGACATGGATGACCCCATCGGTCGCAAGTGCAGCCGGTCCATGCCTTATTCTCGCGGACTGCTGAGTTGACAGAAGTAACGTTGTTCAACATCAGTCTCGCCGTTTCAGGCTCGTCATTTAGCAACAAAGTCGGTCTCATTGAATGGCTCCTGGTCTGTTTCAGCCTAAGGCGGCGCTGTTGCAGGGCTGGGCGTTTATTGGCTTTTGCTTTGCAAAAATTGCGTGGCAATTTTGCGGGCTCACACCCACAAAAGACGATGTTTTATCGAACAGTTTTGTAATGCCGCCGAGAGTTGAAACCGATCAGGGCCCCGAGCGTGCGGGAGGGTTGCGCGGCTGTAAGCGACGGACACAACACAGGGCGATCAATTGTCTCGCCATTCTGATTATCGCAGTTTCGGCTGTTGCCGCCGAACGACAACGGCAGCGTTTCGAAGTACCAACGAAGGATTCAGCCAAAGCTGAAGCCTTGGCGAACCACCTTGCGGCGCTTTCGCGGAGAGTGGATCGGAATGAAGCGAAACTTTTGGCGGACTGCGCGTACGCCACGGTCGCGCGACTACGTGGGGAGTACCGAATGTTTGGGACGCCAATTTTCAACAATTTCCTGGTTTATCATGGCATCAAAAAGCGCGGATATTGTTATCACTGGTCGGCGGACCTGCTGGTCGCACTGGATGCGCTCAAGCTCAAAACTCTCGAACTTCATTGGGGCGAATCGCGCGCCGGCACATGGATGGAGAACAACTGTCTGGTCGTGACCGCCAAAGGACAGCCGTTTGATCGCGGGATGATCCTCGACTGCTGGCGTCATTTCGGACATCTCCGTTGGAACCTCGTTCCTTCGGATCAGGACCGATACTACGAGAACACGAAATATGCGCGGTTTGTGCGCAAGCGCGCGGCCGCCAAAAAAGCATCGGGCTCGCAGCATGGCGTCGCTTTTCAGAGGCGAGTGATGGCAGCCGGTAAAAAGAGCGACTAAATAATTCTGTTCAGAAATAGACACGGCAAAGCGGCAGCAACCGCTTCCCGGAAAATTGCTTGCCCATCGCGGTGTGCTGTTTGAAGATTGCTGCGCGATGAACAGGTTCACGCGCTCACACCGTTGCGCATGCGCTCTTGTCGCGGCTGTTGTTTTCGCGGCGTTCGCGTGGACAGTTGTCGGCAGCGCCTCACCTCAGTTGCATGCGCGCATTCATGCCGATGCGAATGGCACTGAGCACGTTTGTGCAATCACGCTGATCGCTTCAGGCAGTTGTGAGCATATGGCTCAGCTGCCGCCAGTCTGTGCGCCTCAGTACAACATTCGCTTCCCGCTAAGCGCTCCGCTCATTTCCGCGTGGATTGAGCCACTCTTCCTAAACACCCACGTCTTCGCGCACGCGCCGCCCCCGCTACACGCGTAGGGCGTCTCCGACTCTCGCCTAACGAATTGGCGTCCGCCGCGGCGGAGCCCTGCAACCCACCCCGTATCGAGCGGCTTTGCGTACATGGTGAAGTCCGCACCCCAAATTCACCCAATGTTAACAACCAAATTGCAAAAAGAATTTCATGAAAAATGTTTTACTTGCAGGGAGTTTATTTTTTCTCCTGCAAAAAATGGCGAGTGCGCAGGACGCGTTACCGGCGTCTCAGACTCCATCGTCATCTCCGCCGGGTGTAGCTGAGGTCGCAGGCGTCGTGGTAAGCGGTGGCGAAATCGAGAGCAGTGAGACCGATAATGCCCAGTCAGTTACGATTCTTTCCGAGAATAATTTAAAATTACATACCGAGCCCACGCTGGGCGATACACTCGCGAGGCAACCGGGTGTCGGTGGAAGCGATTTCACTGGCGGCGCGAGCCGCCCGGTGATTCGCGGCCAGGCGGACAACCGTGTTCGCGTTCTCAATAACGGCACAGAAGTTTTCGATGTCTCGAATTTGAGTCCTGATCACGCGCCGAGCGTCAGCACATTGCTTAGCCAGAGCATCGAAGTCGTGCGCGGTCCGGCAACAATCCTGTACGGCTCCGGCGCGATCGGCGGTGTGGTAAACGTGACTGACAATCTCATTCCGGTGGAACAGCCGGCTGAACGGCTCAGTGGCGAAGTTGATGGCCGGTTCAACAGCAACGATGTGGAACGTGCTGGCGCAATGGCGCTGACGCTTTCGCCTTTTCAGCATTTTGTAATTCACGCGGAGGGTTCGCTTCTTTACGCAGATGACCGGCATGTCCCGGGCTTTGCTCTCGATGAACGGATTCGCAGCCAGCTCACGAAAGAGCAACGGCAGAATGAGGGTTTTGGCGGTGATCCATTTGGATTCGTGCCAAATACATTTATCAAGACAAAAGATTTCGGTATCGGAGCATCGTATGTCTGGGATAAAGGCTACATCGGCGCGTCTTACACCCGATTTCTTTCAGAATACGGTGTTCCTGACGATCCCGAGGTGGATGAGCCGGGAGTTCCACCGCCGCGTGTGCATATTAACGTGCGCAAGGACCAGTACAACGTGCGCAGCTCGATCGTTGATCCGCTGCCCTGGCTTTCAGTCGCGAATTTGAAATTTGTCTATACCGATTACAAACACGACGAGCTGGATAACAACAAGGTCGGCGCGACGTTCAAGACGAACGGTGTCGATTCGCGCATCGAGCTAGTGCATAAACCAGTCGGCCTGTTCGAGGGCTCGATTGGTTCACAGATCTTTTACAAGGACCTTTCCGTTCTCGGTGAGGAAGCTTTCTTGCAGCCTACCCAGACGTTAGCCGTCGCCGGGTTTGTGTTTGAAGAGGCGAAAGTCAATCCGATACGCCTTCAATTCGGAGCACGCCTTGAGTATGACGACGTCAGCATCGACTCAAGTAACCCCGAGCTCACGTCGCTTACCTCGCCAAGTCAAAAAGACCAGGATTTCTTGCCGATCAGCGCTGCTGCCGGTGCGATTTATGATTTTGTGAGGGACTGGCAACTCGCGCTAAACCTCACGTACTCGCAGCGCGCGCCGACAGCAGAGGAACTTTTCGCGCGCGGTCCGCACGACGCCACGTTCCAATTCATCATCGGCGATCCGAATCTCGACGTCGAAATTAACCGCAGTGTAGATCTGAGCCTCCGAAGGACTGCCGGCCGTCTCACTGGGTTTGTTAGCGGTTTTTATACCAGCTACGATGGATTCATTGATTTTACCGCGACCGGCCAGATCGAGGATAATCTGCCTGTTTATATCTACACGCCGAAAAAGGCGACTTTCTATGGCGGCGAAGGGCGCGTGGACTTTCATCTGTTGCCCTTGGAAATCACACGGGCAAGCGAGCCATCCGATTCAAAGTCGGTCAAGAACGTGATTACGGGAGAGGAAGAGACCCCGCAAAAGAATCCCAACGACCTCTATCTGCGGCTGCAAGCGGACTATGTTCACGCGGAAGACGGCAGCGGCGAACCGCTGCCACGCATCACTCCTTTTCGCTATGGCATCTCGCTGAATTACGAGAGCAAACATTGGCTAGCGAGCATCGAAGGCTGGCGGGTTGACGCCCAGAATCGCGTTGCCGAGTTTGAAACGCCTACGGCAGGCTACACCTTTTTAAACGCCAGCGTAGGCTACAAATTTCAGTGGGGACGCACCTACAATTATCTTTATCTGCGCGGCACAAATCTGTTGAACGCCGAAGCGCGCGATCATCTCTCATTCCTGAAAGAGGTGTTGCCCTTGCCTGGCCGCGGTGTGGTTGTCGGCTTGCGAACGACATTTTAAAACCGAAAAGCGGCGCAGAAACGCGGCACTCTCCCGCAGTTGCGAGACAAGCGAACGACATGCGCTCGAAAAAAGGCGACGTTTTGACCTGCGGCAGTGGTCTGCCCCGTTCCAATAATAGAGCACGTTGGCCGTTATGCGGGATCGCGCTATTTTGATTCAAGATGTATCGGACTGATCATTCGCGTTTTCGCAAAAGGCACGATTTCGTGCCGGATTTTTCGCATGCGGAACGCCGCACGCGAGTTGTGATCGGGATTACGGCCGCGATGATGGTGGTCGAGATCGTCGTCGGAGTGATGTCGCATTCGATGGCGTTGCTGGCCGACGGCTGGCACATGAGCACTCATGTCGTGGCATTTCTCATCACGGCCGCGGCGTATTATTTCGCCCGAACACAAGCCGGGAATGCGCGCTTCAGTTTCGGCACGGGAAAAATCGGCGTGCTGGGCGGATTCACCAGCGCGGTCGTGCTCGCGATTGTGGCATTCCTGATGGCGGGGGAATCGGTCCATCGTCTTTTTGTACCGCTGGAAATTCATTTCGATGAAGCCATCGGCATCGCCTGCCTTGGTTTGCTTGTGAATTTGGGCTGCGCGCTGCTGTTGGCCGATCGCCACCACGAACATGATGGCGGCAGCGCACATCAGCATGATTTAAATCTGCGCGCAGCGTATCTGCACGTGCTTGCCGATGCCTTTACTTCCGTGCTTGCGATTACAGCATTAACCGGCGGTAAATTCTTTGGCTGGGCATGGCTCGATCCGGCGGTGGGAATTGTCGGAAGCGGTGTTGTTTTCTCATGGGCTTACACGCTGTTGCGCGATACGAGCGGCATCCTGCTGGATCGCACGCCGGCCTCATCGGATTTGCCTGATGAAATTCGTCGGGCGGTAGAGGACGATGGCGATTCGCTGGTTACCGATCTGCATGTCTGGCAGGTCGGAATCGGAAAATATGCGGCGATGATTTCGATCGTCGCGCATGAGCCAAAGAGCTGCGATTCTTATCGTGCGTTGCTGCGCGGGCATCACGAGTTGGTTCACGTTACGATCGAGACGCACCACTGCCGCGAAGACCACGCACCAGTCGCAAATTCTTGAATGGCGAACACGCTCTGGCAGGTCATTGCGGCTTATGCTTTCGCCCTTGCCGGCGGATGGATCAGCACTTCGCTTCACCTGGAACACAAGCAGCTCTGCGGGCTGATTAGTTTTGCCGCTGGAACACTGCTGGGCGTAACGCTTTTTGCTATTTTACCGGAGAGCCTGGCTACCTGCTCGTGGTGGAGCGTGGTGCTGGCGTTGTTTGTGGGATACGCTCTTTTTCTTTTCATCAGCAAGCATGTTCACCATGTGTGCCCGGCATGCGCGGCCAGCCATTTCGATGCCGATGCGACCCGACATTTTAGCGAGATTGCAACGGCGTTGATCGTCGCGCTGGCGATTCACAGCACCACCGACGGTTTGGCTTTGGGTATTCAAGGAGAAAATTCCGCAACAGATGTGACCAAATGGTCGCTGTTCTCAGCACTCTGCATACACAAAGTTCCCGAAGGCCTGGCGCTTGGCAGCCTTTTGATCGGCGCCGGATTTAAGCGCCGCTCCGCGCTGGGATGGGTGGCCGCAGTGGAGGCGACGACACTGGCGGGTGGCGTGATTGGCTATTTTTTTCTTACCAATATTTCCACGTTTTGGCTCGGATTGATCATGGCGTACGTTGGCGGAGGGTTCGTGTACCTGGCCGTGCACGCAGTCCTTGGCGAAATGTTGAAGCACGGAAAAAAGCTCGTGCTTACCAGCTTCGCGCTTGGTGTGGCCCTGATTGCGGTGCTAAATGTGGGGCTGCGGTTTCTTGGATAGTGCGTTCCTCAATATTTCCGCCGCATATGGCTGGGGAGAATATTCAGTTCAGTGCGGTACTTGGCTACCGTCCGTCGAGCGATCGGAATACCGCGCTCGCTTAAGATCTCAACAATCTCGTGATCGCTCAACGGCGCGCTGCCGCTCTCGTGCTTCACCAAATCGAGAACGGCTTGTTTCACGCTGATATTGCTAAGCGATTCACCGCTGGTCGTGCGATAGCCACCGGTGAAAAAATATTTCATTTCGAAGACGCCCTGGGGTGTGGCCATGTATTTGCCGGACACCGCGCGGCTGACGGTGGTTTCGTGGACGCCGACCACTTCGGCGACCTCGGCCATGGTCATCGTCTTCAAATGTGACACGCCCTGCTCGAGAAAATCCCGCTGCCTTGAAACGATTTGCTGCGAAATGTTGAGAATTGTTTGCTGACGTTGATGGATGGAGCGGATCAGAAATTTGCCGCTGCGGATCTTGTCCCGAATATAATCTTTAACCTCGCTGGTCTGGGACTCGCCCGCGGAGATGATGTCCTTGTAGAGATTGCTTATTCGCAGATGGGGAATCTGTTCGTTGTTCAATGAGATCTGATAGTCGCCATCGACTTTTTCAACAATCACGTCGGGCAAAACATAATTTTGTGGGGCCGCCGCGAATACCTGTCCAGGCCGTGGATTGAGTCGCGCGATATTATCGGCGGCTTTTTGTACATCCTCGGGGGTTATCCCCATCTGGCGTGCGATCTCGGGGAAGCGGTGCCGGGCCAGGTCGTCCATGTGCCCGGAGACAATTTTATACTCGAGAGTGTGTTCCTTTCCCTGTCGCCTCAACTGAATCAGCAAACACTCGCGCAGATCACGCGCCGCAACCCCCGCCGGATAAAATGTTTGAATCAGCGCCAGCATTTTTTCAAAATCGTTCTGTGGAACCCCCGAGTTCAGCGCCATTTCCTCCGGGGTGCTTCGTAGGAATCCGTCGTCATCGATGTTGCCAATGATCAGTTCCGCGGACTTGCGGTCCTCGGCACTGAGAACGGTCTGATTCAGCTGCGCGATGAGATTCTGCTGAAGCGTTTCCTGAACTGGAATGGAATCGAAAAGGAACTGGCGCTTCTCGTCTGCGTCCTTTGAACCGCGTCGGCCATCAAAACTGTAACTGGCGGACTGCGCCATGTAATCGCGCCATTCCTCATCCAAGCTTGTCAGCTTCTCAAACTCATCCTTGAAGTTGTCGTCGGCTGATGCCTCCGGCTCGGCAGGGTCCTCGGCTCTAACCTCATCGGGTAATTCTTCGAGTACCGGATTGGTTTCCATCTCCTGTTGAACCAGGTTGCGAAGCTCGAGCAACGGCGTCTGCAAGATGAGCAGACTTTGTTGCAGTTGGGGTGACAAAACCTGCTGCAACGCGAGGCTTTGTCTCTGCTGCATGCCGTGTGCGGCCATAGGCCGAGCTTACGGGTGCCGGCAACCGCAGGCAAGCAGCTCTGGGCGACACCGTCTGCCAACCGGTACTGTTCGGCAGCCTGCAGAAAAGCTTCTTGAACATGCCGCCGCGGATTGTTGTGCACGCGGCTTCGTCTGGTCGGCAAGCTGCCGACCACGGCAGGCTAGCAGCCTGCACTCCCCGGAACAGATGCGATCACGCTTCCGTTCATTATCATCCAACTCACCGACCCATCGAACGCGATGATTTGCTCGAAAAGATCTGTCGAGCCGGAGAACGGAACAGCTACCAAATCTGCTTGAAACCCTTGCCGAACTCGTCCCAGCGCATTTTCCTGATGTAAGGCGCGTGCGGAATTTACTGTCACCATTCGCAGCACTTCTTCCGCGGAAACAGCCGGGAAATGCTTTCGAAACGCACGCATTTCATCGAACAAACTCAAGCTTTCATTGCTCGCGAGACTGTCCGTGCCCAGGCAAAGGTTGAATCCGAGAGAGCGCAGTCGCTCAAACGCAAACCCGCTATGGCTGAAATAGTCGTGGCTTCGGGGGCAATGCACGACATGAAATTTTGGCGCCAGTCCTTCCAGCAACTCAAAATCGCCCTCCGTCAGTTCATTTAAATGCGCGACGATCCAGTGTGGTAGGGCGCGATCAGTGCTTGCTCGCAGTGGCGAGAGCGCGCCGACGAAGAGTCCCAATGGCGTCTCCTTGCCACAGTCATCCATAGGCCGTCCGATATTTTTAAGAAATTCGTAGAGCGGCCCCGAAGCATCGCGAAACATCTGCATCTCCTCACGCGATTCGGCCAGATGCGTCGTTAGCAAAATGCCATCGCGTTGCGCTACCTCTTCGCAACGCTGAAATAAATCTCTCGAAGCAGTGAACAAGGCGTGCGGCGCCAGACCCCACGGCGCGATCTCGCCACCGCGAGCAAGCTCTGATCGTGCCCTGCCAACTGATTCAATTGCAAGATCCACAAGTTGATTGGCGCGCTCGGGCGCTCGGATATCGATCAATTCCGGAAACCAACATGTGCGGATCGGTGCTTGAATTTGTGAAATCAACTCCGGAAACGCAGTGAGATTTGCAATCGAGGTCGTGCCGAAGCGCATAGCCTCAGCGAAACCGTCGTTGATTGAGGCGATATAATCTTTCGACGAAAGCGTTGCCTTTTCCGCGTTGATCGCGCGGACCCAGTCGGCGAAAGATTTTTGGGGCGGGATTTTGCCGCGCAAGCAGGTGTAATCCAGGTGGCAATGCGCGTTAATCAAGCCGGGCAACAATGCCCGTTCGCCCAGGTCGAAAATTTCACCTGCGTTATGCGTCTTGATGTCACCAAATTTCCCGACATCGACAATGGAGCTAGCGGGACCGGAGCGACCTGGACGGCTAGCCCGAGAGGGGGACGAGCCGGGAGGCGAGTCATCAATTCGATCTTCTGATACAGCGACCGCGCCGTTTTCAATCGGCGCTCCGTCCATTGTGACGATCGTGCGCGCGCGAATGATCATGCGTCAGCTGTACCGGCGCTCTCTGTCCGCCGTCAAATACTCAGACAAAATAGTGGCAGCGATTGCGTCCGGTGGATCGGCTTCTCCGATCGGAGATTCGCCGTGGCGAAAGACGATGGCAATCGTCGCCGAAGGCGCAAATATCTGGCGGCCAAGCCGCGTTTGCTGCCAACGCGCCCGGAAGTCGCGTTCCACCTTTACAACTTACCGCTTTCGTCCTTCACCACTTTTCGGCACTCCGCGACCAGAAGATTGCATGCTTCCTGGCAAAGCAACGGAACTGTGGCCGCGGCGGCTGCTGTAGCCGGGGGCGATGACCCCGGCGGACCTGAGGCCATCACTTGATCAACGCTGGGATCAAATTTCTCGCTCGGCAATTTAGTCGACGCGATGACACCGTTCCGATCGCGTTTCCATAAAATCGTCCTGAGGCATCCGGTATCCGACCGACAAAAGTTCGCCGCAAGATCGCTAATCTGTCGATCGGAAATTTTTGCGGCAACGCGGTACATTCCTGATTGGCGATCCAGTGTCTCGCGCAAAGCGGTCGTTTTCAGGTACCCGTTTTTCCACGCTGCGTAAACCGCGAGCCGACCTGGATAAAAATAATCCAGCGCGCGTCTCAGTTCTTTAAGCGTAGCGAGCTCCAGCCGCCAGCCATGTCGCAGGTTCGGCGCGGCCTTGAGCGGGCGATAGGCTCCCGCGTCGTCATACTTTGCAATTTCAATTGCGTCTTCCACATCTCGAAAGGTCTTCAGCTGATCCAGCGATCCGTCATCGCGATGCGACACGACAAAATCGCCGCTGTTTGTTTTTTGCACCAGGATCTCACCGAAGCAGAACGGCGCAGTGAGCACGCCCTTCAACAATTTATCGACGGAGTCTTGCATATCTATCAAGCGAAACGGGAGACGGTGCGAGATTGAATAAAAACGTCAACATTCACTGCCGAAAGCGGCGTCAAGCCGCCGCACTAGAAAGCGCACTTCGCGTGCGAATACAAGGAGCGACGGTCTGGGCAGCCGTCAGTCCTTGGGTGTTCAATGCAAACAGTGGGCGATCAAACCGCCAGCGCGTTCGAGAAACTGCAGGTCTTCATCATCAAACGCATTTAATTTATCGCTCTCGGCATCGAGCATACCGAGGACGTGGCGGTGGTCGTTGCGCATCGGCACAATGATCTCGGAACGCGTTGTATGGAAGGTAGGCAGATACCGCAAATCCTTACTCACGTCACCTACGATGATGGGTTTGCCCGAATCCAGTGCCGCACCGCACAAGCCCTGGGTAATTGGGAAACGTGCGTAAGTCGCTGGATCACTGCCGGTTTCGGCCATGATTACGAATTCGTCCTTAATGATCTTGTAAACGCCGACCCAGCGATAATCGCGCGCAGCCCGAATCATTTCTACCAGTTGATTCATGCGTTTCCGCGTACACCCCCCTGCCAGCGCAAACCCGCCGATCTCCTGCAGCTTTTTACAAGTCGTCTCCTTCATTCGTGGGAAAGCAATCTGGCGCAAAAGAAACCGAGTGCGAGCAGGATTTCAACTTTTTGCAGCGGATGCCTGTTCGAGGATGATATCGGCAAAACCGGAGTCGGTACCGATAGACGGAGCGTAAAACAGCTTTCGACCCTCGATGCTGTAAGGATTGCCCCGGAAAATCCCCTTCAAGAATCCCAGTCGCCCACAAGGAGCCGCGGTCTCCAGACCGCCGGAGCGCTCTGGGGAGCGCCCTCCCTTAACTCGACGGCTGGGAATCCGTCGTTCCTTGATCCCGATCAGTTTCGGAATGTCCTCATAGCTGTGTAACCCGTCGGAAATGAAAAATGGAACCACGACCACGTTCGGAGTCATCGTCAATTTTCGCCAGTCGGACACCAGAGGTGGTTCTTCCATGTACACGTTGAGCACGGTCGCGTATCTTCCATTTGCACGGATCTTCTCCGCTTCGCGTTTTGCTGCTACGGCGCTGTTTTCATTCAAATCCGTTCCGTGCGCGACGATTAGCAAACTCGTTTCCTCAGGATTAGCGTCCGGTGCGACTTCGCTGGCGCGGTTGAGCAGCAGTTCCGTCATCATCGGATGGCTCCCAACCGGCTGACAATATTTCCACTGCTGCCCGCCCGGTCGTTTCGCCGTCGGGCCATTCAGCTCGAGCTCGCGCGGTACCACTGTCTGCGTGAAATAGCCTTCGCTGATGAAATTCGGCACCACGTAAACTTCGCGGATCGATCCCGGATCGAATAAAAAGAGCGCGTCACGCAAACTCGGTTCCTCCTTCCAGAACGCGCACTCCACATTCGCAAAAATTTTCCGACGCCGAATCTCCGTTGCGTGCGCCAGCGTCGGCGCGCTCGAATCGGGGTTCACGGTCGAGCCGTGCGCGACAATGAGAAGCGCGCTGTCGCCGGATTTCACAGACGAAACGTCCAACAGCCTGCCCTGAGCGCAAGTCGAATGGGTCGAATATCCAACGTCCAACGCTTAATTAGAAAGCAGACGTTGCGACGGAATTTCTGGTAAGAGCAGGACCGCGGTATTCGTGCGAATCGTGCATCGCGGGATAAACTGTTTGACTCGTGGCTTTTCTAAATGTTAAACCTCCGGAGTAAATGCGGGGAGGCCGCTTATGAAATTTATCAGGCTGATTTTCGCGTCTTTTTCGCTCGTTGCGGCGGTCGCCGTTTTTACGCTAGCCTTTGGCGCTGAACAGGCGGCCAAGTCAAATATGCTGCTATGCAAACATCGATATGCGCTTTGCACGTCGGCGTTGTGCATCCCGCAGCCGGGTGATTCGACTAAGGCAATCTGTTTTTGCGATGTGGAAGAGGGCGCGAGCATGTCCTCGGTGCCATGTAACACAACGCAGCCCAGCACGGACGCCAACGGTATCCGCACGGTATACTCCGCATTTTCTCTCGAACAAATCAAGGAGGGCAAGAAAGTCCTTAAGTGCCCCAACGGTACTCCCTGGACGTGGTGCCTCAACAAGCGTTGCACCGTCGATCCGTCCGATCCCAAGAAAGCAATCTGTACGTGCGACGTATTGCGAACCGGAGTGTGGATCACGCTGGGCGGGAAATGCGACACTGGCACCTGCACTACAGGCTATTGGTCTGGCGCAACGGTAAAGGACTTCGACGAAGCGGCTTCGTTTATGGTTAAGTCGCTTAACCTCGACCATTCTCCTGTTGAATGGTGCCCGGGGGCCAAGCCTTAAAGCCGGGTTGCAATCCCTTTTTAGCAACGCTCAACGCTGAACGCCCAACGCTCAATTCCAATTCTGCATGCCGACGGAAGTTGTCGTGTTATGCAGCCAGGCGCGCTAAACACGGGCGATCACCCCAGCAATTGGTGTGAATTCGTGCAACCGAGCTGATGAGATCAGCGAGATAGAAGGCAAAGCCGCGAGGGTAGCGGCGAGCGAGCAGGGAACCGAGCGAGTTTCAAATTCGTGTCTTTATCTGCTCGCAGCTTTGGCTGCGGCAACGATTTTGTCGAAGCGCGGATCACCGCGCAAATCATCCCAGCACGGATTGAGCTTGAGGTCGCCGTATGTCGGGCCGTTCGGGATCGTCGCGACTTTTTCGAGTTCTTCGAGCGCGCGGGCGCGCTCGCCCGTCCAGGCGTAAACGAGCGCCAGGTTCATGACAAATCTCGGACCCCAATACGAGTCCTTGGCAATCGGCATGAGTTCCACAGCGCGCAGCGCTTCGCCGATTGCGTCTTCTTTTCGGCCAAGCCCGGCATCAAGTCCCGCGATGATCGCGAAATACTGTGCGCCTTTGGGCTTATCGCCCCAATTCGCTTGCATTTCCTTTCGCGCACCTGCAAACGCCGCCAGCGCCTTCTGCTTATCGCCGCGCGCACGCGCAACTTGTCCATCAGCCCAACTCTCCGGCGGTTGCCCACTGTGAACATGGGCGAACTTCGCAGGAGTAGCGGCGATCACCTGATTCGCGCCGTCGTAATCCCGCAGGTAAAGAGCTACCTCGAATCGAATTCTCCAAACCCATTCAAACGCGCTAAACTCCAACGGCACCTGCGCTAGAAAAGCCTGAGCTGCGAGGGGATCACCCTGCGCCAGCTTGAAATCAGCCAGATAAAGCTGGGTCCGTGGTCCTTTTATCGCGCCGCTTTCGACGTCCCTCGCGAGAGCCTGTTCCCATTCGCGATAGCGACGCATCTCAAGTAAGGTGCGCCTGCGGGTGTATGTGAC
>Ga0210142_1000121_pt1 | contig 17463 bp, 13 predicted proteins | sample Goodyear_PhragC__FD_184869 | JGI IMG/M metagenome (GOLD analysis project Ga0210142, IMG submission 184869) | Wetland microbial communities from San Francisco Bay, California, USA, that impact long-term carbon sequestration - Goodyear_PhragC_D2... | ecosystem: Environmental > Aquatic > Marine >...
CCACGATAGGCATAGATGGGACCATTGTAAGGATAATAGGACTGGGCCGGGTTGTAGCCCCAGGCCGGGTACCACCAGCCCCCGTTCCAGGCATACCAGCCGCCTCCAATAAAGACGACGCGGTTGTAGTGGCGGTTCCACCAGCTCCGATCGTGCCATTCGGAGTTGTAATTCCTGAAAACGGTATAATTGGAGCCCTTCCAGTTCTGGGCGCCATGAATGTGATAGTTCTTTTGGAACTTTACACTCTGGATCTTCGGGTTGGGATTATTCGAAAGCTTATAATGCTTCGCCTGCCACTTTCCCTGGTTTCCTTTCTTCCCCTTATTTGCGAAGTTTTGATTGTTCGCGTTATTGAAGTTGTTGTTCGCCTTATTTCCCTTCTTGCCTTTGTTCGCGATGTTCTGGTTGTGCGCGTTATTGGGGTTATTAAAACCCTGCTTGCCTTTATTCCCATTTTTTCCCTTGTTTGCGATGTTTGGGTTATTGGGGTTGTTTGGATTGTTGAAACCCTGCTTGCCCTTATTCGCCTTCTTGCCCTGGTTCGCGAGGTTCTGATTGTTCGGATTATTGAAAGCCTTCTTACCCTTATTGCCCTGGTTAACCTTCTTTGCGTTGTTCAGGTTCCCCGCATTCTGATGCTTCCCTCCGGGTTTTGCCTGACGCTGGGCCTGCTGTTGTTGCTGCCCCTGTTTTTTCTTCTTATTATCTTTGCCTGCGGAAGCGACCAGTGGGATCGCCAGACAGCAAATTGATATGGTAAACAGTCTTAGTGCTCTATGTCTCATGGTTCCTTGGGCTTTTTGGGTTGTTCTGCGTTCCGATCTTTTCTCTGCGGAAATCAATCGATAGTTGAATTCTCGGGTCGAAGCGAGCTAAATCGTTGCCTTTTGATGTTCTTGGGATTGAAGTTTCGGTTGTGAATAAGCACTCGCTTCAGAGTGGATTCTCACAGCAATTTGATCGTGGCGGTTTGCTGCGTTGCCAGGTTAAACGGTCGGGTCATCGGGAAGCAAACCGCCGGTCGTTAAAAAATGGTTCAATGCCTTCTCCCAAGCTTGCATGAACTTTTGATAATATTCCTCTGTGAATTTAGCCACGAACTCATCGCCCGCCGGGCAAAGGCTGGTGTGCATGTAGGAGACATCTGCGATGCAACCTTCGCCGTTCGCGGAAAGCTGAATGTTCAGCCGGCAAGCTGTCAGGCCTGGCACAATCTTCAGCATTTCGATGAATAATGCTTCCGGCTCGTAACGAGTGATATACCAGAAGGCGGTCCCCGCCTGATCCGGCGTAATAAAGACACAGTCGCGCTCAGCAACACCGGATTCGCTAACGACCAATTCCGGTGACCATCCATCTGTCCATTCGGCTTCTCTCACCGGGCAGAGGAGCGGGAACACCTTCGCTGGAGACGCACATAACCGTTGCCTGTAGGTATGCGTCGCTCGATTTGGTTTTGTGATTTGCATCGCCGACTCACCCTAAAGGTTCAGCCGGACGCTATAGCGCGTTGGCTGCACTACATTGTTACGTTCCTTGAGCTCCCAGTAAATTATGGGCTGCGGAATCTCGACCCTTATCCGGAGCGACGTGTTGTGAAGATCCGAGCGATAAAGCAGTGGTCAGATGGTTCAGCAACACACGCCTTGAGGCGATCTGGATCCAGCAATGACATTCACTGAGCTTTAGTTAAGGTTTCGCTGGTGGAAAGATGGTTTTCCAATCCTCTTTCATGCTGATGACGATCCAGCCTTTCTTCTTCGCCTCAGCCATCAGCGCGTCGCTAAATGTTCCGATCTTTGAGCCAACGCCATAGGCGTACTCGCGCTTCGCATCATCATGATGAACAAGCATCATCAGTCTCGCGCCATCGCCTGCACCGGTGTATTCGAGCATCTGCTGGTCACCGGTGGAATTGCCGAACGCCGCTTGCGGCCGACGACCGATAACCATGTTGATCCCTTCGGGTTTCCCAGTCTTGTCGTCGATCAACAGCACTTCAGGCAGTTTGATCAGCTCAGGGCTACCTTCCTTGTTATATTCGTATTTCACCTTACCCATGCTGCCAACAACCTGCTCAGGCGGCACGCCGTAAGTCGGCCCGGCAAACGCCCGCACAAACTCCTGTCCGCCTCCCGTGACGATATAGACCTTGAACTTGTTGTCCCGCAGGCATTGCATCAACTCAAGCATGGGTTGATAAATACATTCGGTATAAAGCCGTTTGAAACGCGGTTGCTTCGCTTCAGCAAGCCACTTCTTAACGGTGTCCCGAAACTGTTGAACGGTCATACCGCTGTGCGTTATCGCGACCACCTTTTCGAAATCCTGTATGCTAAAATTCAGCATCGCCCCGCGATCGTGCGCCAGGATCGACTTGAACGGTTCCTTTTCGCGCCACTCCGGATGCTGCGGCGCCATGGCAACAACCTCATCGATTGCGAACGTAACCTGTGTGTAGATCGGCTGCTCAACCCAGAGTGTCCCGTCGTTATCGAAGGTCGCGATTCGATCCTCGGGCTTAACAAAGTCCGGTGACCCTTCCTTTGTTACCTTAGCGACAAAATCGAGAATTGCTTTCTTAGCCGCAGTGTCGTTCCAGGATGGCAACGGATCACGGCCGCTCTGGGCAACGACAGTCGCACCTGCAACCGCCAACGCGGCTGCGACGAGCGTCGTGATTCTTGACCCTGTTTTCATAAATATCGGATCAAAACAGAAAGTAGCTGAGATAACAGAGCAGTCCCGTTATCTCTGCTTGCTGCTATGGAGTCTGGTGCGGTTCGAGTTGAAAAGCAGGCCTCTTGCTACCCCTGACATCAACGTCACCACCAAAACGCGCGTGGACCCCACGCTCCGTACCAACCCCAGGCGGTTGCACGGTCCATCTGCGCCGCCATGTAGTAGTTCTGAGCGATTTGCTGCTGAATAGCCATCTGCTGATAGCGTTGGTACTCCTGTTCTCGCCCGATGTACGCAACACCTGCGTTCGTGTCTTTATACACGTAAAAGACTCTTCCTTTCACAGTGGCTCGCTCAACCTGGTAGGGCGGCAGAGCGGCATACATTTGTTGTTGTTTTGGCGTTTGCGGCGTGCGCGCGCGAAAGCCCGCAGCGGTGAGCAAAGCCGTGGTGTTGCCTGATCCCACGCTGGCGCAGCCCGCCACGAAGAGCGCGGCAGCCCCGGCAGCAAGGATTATCAGGAGGTTTGAACTAGTTTTTTGTGTTTTCATGGTTTTGGTTTGGTGGATCTTGTTGTTTTTCGATAAGAGTCCCTTTGACGTGATCTGTCATTGTGTGAAGTGAGGCAGCGGGGCAACCTGCTTACACCTTGGGCGCCGCCGACGCCTCTTCGCTATACCGCAAAAACGGTGAGCATGGAAGCAAAAACGGCAAAACCTCTCGCAGTTTTTATTTTGTCGCCGTATCCGAAACGGATTTCACACAGCGAAAACCAAGATGGTTTGTGCCCGTGTTAACTTCCCCTTTGCCGCGCGTTCCGACGATGTAGCGGGAACAGAACTGGTCGTTGCAAAGGAACGAGCCGCCACGATGGACGCGCTTCTTTTCGCTTGGCTCGGCAGGATCAAACGGCGAATCGGGCCCTTGCGGATTGCGCGTCACGCCGCCCCTGTCTGCAAGCGCCGCATAATAATCAGGGCGATACCAATCGTTGCACCATTCCCAAACATTTCCGGACATGTCGTAAAGTCCGTAGCCATTTGGAGGAAACGATTTGACCGGCGCGATCCCGGCGAAACCATCTTCGCCCTCATCTTTGACCGGAAATTTTCCCTGCCAGGTGTTCGTCATCCATCTCCCGCCGGGACGAAATTCATCGCCCCATACGTAGGTTTTTCCTGATAAACCACCGCGCGCAGCAAATTCGAACTCCGCTTCAGTGGGCAAACGTTTGCCCGCCCACTTGGCGTACGCCTGCGCGTCGGGGTACGCGATATGCACCACCGGATAATTGTCTTTCCCTTTGATATCGCTTTGCGGACCGAACGGGTGACGCCAGTTCGCGCCTTTCACGTAGCTCCACCATTGATAATGATTGTTGAGCGGAACTTCGTGATCCGTTGGCGCAAAGACTACTGAACCCGCCACGAGATTCTCCGCGGGCGCCGTAGGGAATTCCTCTTTTGTTGGCGTGCGTTCAGCAATTGTAATGTAACCGGTCGCCGCCACGAACTTCTCAAACTGCGCGTTCGTCACGGGCGTCGCATCCATCCAAAAACCGTCAATGTAAACGCGGTGCACCGGTTGCGAGTCATTCGAGGACATCGGCATTGCATGACTTCCTTCGCCACCTACGGCTGCGCCCATGGAAAATTCGCCACCCGGAATCCACACCATGCCATCCGGCGCTTTCCCGGTCGGCGCATTCTTGTTCGGAATTGTTGGCTTAAAATCCGTCGTGGCGCACAATGCCGAACCGTAGATCAAAATGGCCGCAAAGATCGCGGCTGTGGATGCTCTCCGCATGATATTGATCCTCGCCGTCCTCAGCTCACTTCTCAAACGCAAACAAGTTTTCCTAATCGCCCTTCATTGTGATCCAGTTATCCCAATAGCCGAAGCTTAGATGTTCAGGGCTCTTCGATTCCCGCAAAATCTTCATCAATCGGCAGAATCGGTTCGCCCTGCATGTTTTTCGTGATGACCTTGAATTGATCCACGAGGAAAAGGGGCTTGGTCGCCTGCTTTGCCAACACATTGAGCCGCTGTTTAAGCGTTGCGACTTTGTCGGCATTGTCCGGAGCCAGATTATTCTTCTCCGACGGATCCTGCGCGAGGTTATATAATTCGACTTTCTCCGGCAGCAGCGTACCCCAAACCAGCTTCCAATCGCCTTCTCGCACGGCGCCACGGAACGGCTCGACATTATAAATGATCTCGGTACGCGGGGACGGCTTGCCCTCAGCGATGGTGTCCCAAACGTTGACGCCGTCGAGCGGTTTGCATTTCGAAGTAGATGCATCCGCGAGAGCCGCGAATGTAGGATAGATGTCAACTGCATGAATGAGTCCGTCCACGGTGCCCGGCTTGATGTGCCCGGGCCAATTACCGAAACCACATACACGCACTGCGCCCTCGTACAATGTGCCTTTCCCATCCCGGTAAGGGCCGTTATCGCACGGGATTTTCACTTTTGACATGTCGGCCATAACTCCGGCAAACATCGCGCTGCGCGTGCCGCCGTTGTCGCTGTGGAAAAGAATCAGCGTGTTATCGCGCAATCCTTTCTTGTCGAGCGCCGCGACGATCCGGCCGACTTGGTCATCCAGGCACGTCACCATTCCGGCATAAGTCCGGCGAGTCGGATCGGCGATGTTTGGGTAGCGATCAATATAATCCTTCGGTGCCTGATACGGCGTGTGTGGGGCGTTAAAGGTGAGATAAAGATAGAACGGTTTGTTCGAGCTCTGCGTGTTAATGTATTTCACCGCGTCGTTCCCGAGGAGTTGCGTCGTATAGCCTTTTTCCCGGACGGGTTTGTTGTTGCGATACCAATCGAGTACGCCGTGTTCTTCATGCGTGAAATAGTCCAACTCCCCGATCATCGGGCCGTATTGGTAGTCAAACCCGCGCTGCCTGGGCCAATACTTCTTATCCGCATGGCCGAGATGCCATTTGCCAATTATCGCTGTGTTGTAACCCGCTTCCATCAGAGACTGTGGCAGGAGCCATTCGGTCGTATCCAGCCCATAGGCGGAGACAGAAGGAATAACTGCCGTCTGCAAGCCGTAACGAAATGGATAGCGTCCGGTCATCAGCGCTGCGCGCGTGGGAGTGCACATTGGTTGCACGTAAAACTGCGTAAAGGTCGCGCCACCTGCGGCGAGCCTGTCCAGGTTTGGCGTCTTGATGTCCATGGCACCATTAAACCCGACATCTTTCCAGCCAAGGTCATCGGCCACTATATGGATAATGTTCGGCTTCCGCGCCGTGGCTTCGGTGGTCGCAGATTTGCTGGCCTGCCCATCGGCAGACGGGATAATGACAGCCACCATCGCGGCTGTGTAAGTGGCGAGCGTTCTCAGCATTACTTTGCTTTTCATCTTCGATGTTGTTCCTGGATTAGCTTAAATGGTCTTAAGAAAGCCGCATGCGCGTCGCGTTGATTAGAATACCCGAGGCGAAGCTCACCAAATATTCTTATCATGCGCAGCCGACAATTGAGACTTAGGTCCTACTCGCGGCGCAACGGATTTAGGGGGCCGCCAGAAAACTAGGAGGCCGGTTCGGACTCGAGCCGGCGGTGAGGCCGCTGTTGATCAGCAGCCTGCAAATCGGAATCCAGAAATCCGAGCGCATGCGGTACCTTGATTACGCGCACTCCAGCCTTGCGTTGCTGGTCGACAATTTGATCGCGGAGCGTCTGCATTCGTGTCCAATGCACCTTTGGTCGGAAGTGATGTTCTGCGTGGTAGCCGTTGTAAAACCAGGTCCAGTTATAGAGCTTCTCGTAAGTGCTCACGCCCCAGGCGATGGGCTCGTCCGGATTGCCACCGTAATGTCGGTAGTAGCCGTTCAAATATGAGAGGCAGTGACCGAAATACCAAAACGGCAAAAGGAAACAGATGTAATGCCAGTTGAGAATCCCAAGGATAACAAAGGTCATCACAAAGCATACCAACTCAAACACGCCCCAAAACGCCTCGCGCGGGTGTTTGCGTTTCAATTCCTTAAAGACGGTCTTGGGATCCTCGCGAAAGAAACTGAAAAAGGTGTATTTAAACGGGTGCTCCGGCTCACCGTCACGACCGTGCTTGTAAATCGAAATCCAATCGATTGTTTCGCCATGTTCGTCCGGCCGATCGGCGTTTCCCTTATGATGCTGCATGTGAATGCACTCGTAAAAAACCTGGCCAAAACCAATTGTGATTGTTTCCAGGATGCTGAACAGACGATTCAGTATCGCTGAACGGAAATAGGGATTGTGAATGAAGTTATGGGAAACGCCGTTGATGTTCCACGAAATGCTGATCGAATAGATAAAACCGAGGATGATCATCACCCAGAGCGGGACCCGCGGGAAAAGATAAAACATCCCGAAGAAATAAACGCAGTGCAGAACAGCGGCTGTCACAGGAATAGCGTCCCATCGTGTGTGCGCAAAGATCCTCGAATGGGTCTTCGGACGCTCAATAGCTACGACATCATTTGAAGCGTTTGGCATCGTGTTGAGGGACGAACCTTGGAATACACAATTTTGCCTGATAAATCCAGTCGGAAATTCATCGCAGAGGAGAGCCGCGCCATGCCGTACGCACGTTATGCCGACTGCAAGCTGGTAATAATGGCATACCGGAAATCGCTTCCATTAACGTCTGTCTAAAGATGCACACCCGTCTGAAAGTTTGACTGAGTCGTTTTGACATGCGACGTGTCGAACCGCCGGGCAGTCGCCAACTCGCCAGTCGACCGGGAATGAATCGCTATGACTTTTTGTGCACGCTTAGCGCAAAGCGGTGCGCGTTTGCCGCCTCGTTAAAAGTGATATGCTTGCTCGCGGTGACGTGGTTCGCATCACCACAATGGGCCGAAAGTGCCGACGCTGTATCCGATCCATCCGTTCGACCCGAGTTCAGAGAGCCTGTCAGACTTGCCAGCAAAGACGGCGTTCTCGAGGTGAGGCTCACCGCGCATCAGGGTCACGCGAGCCTCGACACTGTGACAAAGCCGGTCGAAGACTTCCTTGTCTATGCCTATGAAGTGATCCGCGGCGTACCGTCGGACGGGCAAATGAAAGGAGATAATCTTTACCCCGCGCCGACTTTACAGGTTTATCCAAGCGACAAGATGATCATTCATTATCAGAACGCGCTCAGCGGCCTGACGATCCGAGACTATTACGATCCCGCATTCACCGCAAAGGGCGGCCAAGTGCCGCTCTATCCCCCACAGCTGACGCAGGCGCCGATAAACCTTCACACCCACGGCTTGCGCATCAGCCCCAAAGGGAACTCCGACAACGTCATGCTGCATATTCCCGCCGGTTTGTCGAACACCTACGTCTACGATATCCGCTCCGACCACCCCGAAGGCGCCTACTGGTATCACCCGCATCTTCATGGGCTCACTTCGCCGCAAACGTATTACGGGTTGGTCGGTCTGCTAGCAGTCGGTCGACTCGATGGCAATATTCCGCTGGTCACGCAGAACCACATCCCGATCCGGAACATGGTGCTGCAGTACAACTATGTGTTCGACCGCAAGGGAGGTCTCGCCGAGCTTCGCAATCCCAATTGGCCTCAATACGTCAGCACACTCGATCGGCCCAAAGGCGATGCGCTCACAAAGGGCACGTATCGTCCGTTGCTCACGCCGGTCAATTTCGCGCAGTCCAAGAAAGGCACTGAGTTCCTGACTGTCTGGTGGGCGGGTCCGCTCGGGGTTAACAACAATCGCGGACGCTTTCAGTTCATTCCGAGCAATTTACTGGGATTCAGAGCAACGCCGGGTGGGCCCGGCAAGGACAAACCGCCCGATCCGGCGCTGCCGGATTATCAGCGCGACGTGCAGTTCACGGTCAACGGACAGTTCCAGCCGGTCATCAAGAGCAAGCCTGGGCAGACGGAGATCTGGGTGCTGTCGAACATTAGCGACATGGCCTACATGTACGTGCAACTTACCGAGACAGCGACGGGCAGGCACCCCAAAATCGCCATCCTGGGAGAGGACGGGAATCCAAGCCCCTCTGTTCGTTATCCCGCCACGTACGGCGGCACGCGATTGTTGATTCCCCCTGCGACCCGCTACGCCATTGCGGTGAGGATGCCCGAGACCGGAGATCTAATCCTCGAAATGCCGCCTATAGGCGCAGGTGCGCGCACAATCAGCCAGCTGGGAATCCTTTACACCAATGACGGCAGCGACAATCCCCCCGCCACGCTCGGCGTCGTTAGCGTTCTGCCGTCCGCTGTGAGCCACGACGACGGGTTTTTCGTTTTTCCGACACAGGTCCTGGCTAGAGCCGTGCCTTCAGGCGGCAAAGGCATCACCACGCCGTTCGTCGAAGGGCAGGCGCTGCATGCCGCTGCCGGGTTCACAGACGTTTCTCGGGTCACGCCGGACTTCGAACGGAAATTGAATGTCACCGGAGGGTTTCTCAACGATCTCGCGAGCAAGAACGACCCAAAGGCCTTTGTCTACGCCTTCAATGGCCAGGGCTTCCCGAATGCTCCCGTGCTGCAGCCGCGGCTCGATTCCATCGAAGAGTGGACCTTTTACAACCTTAACAACGACTCCCATCCGATTCACGTTCACGTCAACGACTTTCAAGTCACCCGCTACTTCGATCCGACAACCGGTCTCGAAACCGGCCCGGGAATGTGGGAAACGGACACCGCCGAACTTCCTCGTCCGACGTTGATCGTGGGTGAAGATGTCGGCGTCCCAGCCGAGTTGTCTATACGAAGCAAGTTTCAGGATTACATCGGCCTCTTCGTGATGCACTGCCATCGCCTCAACCACGAAGACAACGGTCTCATGCTGCTCGTCAATATCATCCCCGCCGTCTCGACGTATGCGGTTGCTGTTCCCGGATCGCCAGGCCACGCAGCCGTAGTGAATGTGTACGACGGCAACGGCGACCGGCTCGTCGCCACGGTGACGCCCTTCCCCGGTTTTGAAGGAACTCCGAGCGCTGCCATGGGCGACATCGACGGCGACAGCATCTATGACCTGATCGTGGGTGCCGGAAAAGACCACGCTTCCGAAGTCGTCGTATATTCAGGAAAGGCAACTGGCGGCAACGCAGCGTTTAAGACAGAATTGACGCGGTTTAACGCTTTCGGGCCCGACGCAAGCGGGGGTGTAAACGTCACCTCGGCACAGATCGATGGAACGACTGCGGACAATATCATCGTCGGTTCAGGGGCTGGAATCCCGAGTGAAGTCAAAATATTCGCCTACAAACCTTCGGCGCCACCGGCCCTTTTCTCGACGTTCAGCCCTTATCCCGACGATCGCTCAGGGGTAAGTGTAGCCTCCGGCTTCGTCGATTTGACGACCGGCCGAAACAGCATCGTCACAGCTCCGGGTCCGGATAGCCCAGCGAAGGTGAAGGTCTTCGCATATTCGCTCTTTACGCCGCTCGATAAATCGACTCTCAGCGGCACGGATGATAAGGTCCATGAGCCCCCGCGGATGCCGTCGAAGGGTCAGCCGGTCATGAGTGCGGAGTTTGTGCCTTTCGGCAATGAATATCGCGGCGGCGTCTCATTGGCCACCGGTTGGCTTTATGGGCAGCTGGGAGGCGCCAAGCGAATCGTGGTCGGTCAAATGGCGGGCCCAGGCGAGGTGAAGGTCTATTCTACCGGTTCAGCGCTCCAGGGTGGCCCCGCACTGTACCTGCACGGACCGGTGGAACACAATCAAACCACTCAATTCAACGAGGCCTTCAGCTTCACACCGTTCGGCGGAGACTCCGGCGTGCGCGTCGCCACAACCAGCACAACCACTGGCGCCCACCTGCTGGTAAGCGGCGTCTCCGCACCAGACAAGACTGCGAAAATCTTCAAATATGATCTGGTGCGGCCGGATGAGAAGGCGGCTGGATTAAAAGCTCTCCGCCTCGGGACCGTCTCTTCCACAGCGAGTTCAACGCCACCTTGTCTTGGCGGAGATTGAGGGATGCGCCGCTCACAAGCAGTATTGCAATTTGGCGGCGATTAGATTTCGCGGGATGCCGATATCAAGTGCCAGGGAGGGGACTCGAACCCCTACGGATTTCTCCACCAGATCCTAAGTCTGGCGCGTCTGCCAATTCCGCCACCCCGGCGGGAGATTTTCGATTGTAGATTTTCGATCGTCGATTTCAAGGAGCGGCGGTCTAGACTAGTCCGCCGCCGATGCCGTCGCGAGCTTCTAGGATGTAGTCGGCGCTTTTGCGGCTGGTGACGCTGAGGGCTGCGCGGCTGCGGCCGCTTTCGCCGCAGCGGCCTTTGCGGCTGCTTCTGCCGCGGCTTTCTTTTTCGCTTCAGCGGCGGCCGCTGCGTCTGCCAGATTTTTATCTACGGCTTCGGCTTCGACTGGATGAATCTTGTGATAATACTGGTTCGATTTCGAAAGCTGCTGTTTGCGAAACAGAAGCGAATCGAATCGCTCGCGTTTACTGAGCTCGAAATCTTTGTCCATCTTGATCGCCTCGAAGGGACAGACCTCGACGCAAATCTGGCAGCTCATGCACACCGAGATGTCGATGTCGAAGATCTTCGGGTAAAACTGCGGTTTGCCCATGTAATCGGGCTTTCGATCGTCGCTCTTGACGATATAGATGCATTGGGGTGGACATTCCTTTTCGCAAATCTTGCAGGCCACGCATCGCAGACCAGCCTGCGCATCGTCACCATCGTAAATTAGAATTGGGAAATTCCGGTAGTTCTCCGGCAACGGACTCCGCTCCTCCGGATATTGCACCGTGATCAGGCGTTCCTTTTCGAAATAACTCCCGACAAAGTTCCTCGCCGTGACTGCCATTCCTTTGAGTATGCCTGTACCAATCATCGCTTTGTTACAAAGGTTACATCGTTACAAAAAAGTTCCAATCAATCACGGCTATGTCGGCAGATTCGGCTGAAGCTTGCCATGATCATCCTTTACGTTGTGCCGCCGACAGAATTTAATCGTGTCGATGAGCAAAGCGGAAAAACTCGCCGCGAAGATTCTTAGCGGTCGCTCGGATCGAAATTTTCGTTTTGATGATCTTCGCTACATTCTTGAGCGTGCCGGTTTTCAATCACGAGCAAGAGGAGGAAGTCATCGGATATACTACAAAGATGGAGTTGTGGAGATCATCAATATTCAGCCGCGAGATGGGAAGGCGAAGCCATATCAAGTTAAACAGGTGCGCGAACTGCTTTTAAAGTATAAGATCGAGATCGAATAAATGCGCTACGAGCTAATTATTTACTGGAGCAAGGAAGACGAAAGCTTCGTCGTTGAAGTGCCGGAGCTGCCCGGCTGCATGGCCGACGGCCAAACATACGCCGAAGCGGTCGCCAATGCCGAAATCATCATCGACGAATGGATCGAAACCGCCCGTAAACTAGGGCGTCCCATCCCCGAGCCGCGTGGAAAGCTGGCTTACGCTTAGCTGTTACTGATCGCGCGAGTCAGCCAAACCTTGGCCGCTTACAAATCGCGCCATGCCTCGTCCTCGTCCTGCGTACTCCAGTCCGCACCCCAAGACGTTTGCGCGAGAGGTAATAAATCCTCTTTCCCATTGGCTTGTGCGGTTTGCCTGGCTTTTAGAAAACGGAGAAAATTAAAGACCTCTCTCTGCACGCCCTCGGGCGCAGCCTTGATTTCGTCAATCAATGCCCTGGTCAACGTGCTCACGGTTTTAGCGTAATCGATCGGCGCGGGTTTTTCCATGCACTACTTCTCGAAATAGCTCCCGACGAAGTTCCGCGCCGTGACCGCCATTCCCTGGAGTATGCCAGTGCCGATCATGACTTCGTCAAAGTTACAAGCGTTACAAAGTTATACGGTTACAAGACGCGTCGCTCATCCAATCCCCGTTGCCTTGTACCATTGTAACGTTTTAACTCTTGTAACCTTTCGCGTTAGCGATCCACTTCTCCCATCACGATATCCACGCAACCGGGAATTACCATTACATCTGCAACGGTTTGACCCCCGACGTCCGGCTTGTACGACAGAAGGGCTTAAGGTGAGTTTTGGACACCGTGCTTCAGATGCCAGACGTCAGAGCATCGAGGATGTCGAATGAAAACCAGGGAAGCAGATGAACCGATACTCGCATCAGGAGCGCAACCAGCTTGCTCCGGTTCTTCACCCGCAGCTTATCAAAGATGGAATGGAGCTGCGCCTTGATTGTGTGGGCGCTTTTGCCGAGTTGACGGGCGACGCGCGCGTTGCTGTGCCCTTCGCAGACGAGCAAGGCCAACTCTCTCTCGCAGGCCGACAGTCTGGCGAGCAACGGAAAATTGTGCGCTCGCCCGTGCTTCGTCCCGACCAGATGCCGCTGCGAAGAATCCGACTCGAACCGGAGGAGGAAAAGCGGTTTGATGAGCGGGAAGTTGCGCTGGCGCACCATTTGCACTTTCGCGCGCAACTGCGGCACCCTGGGATGCTCCAAATCGTGTTCCTCTTTCTCCAGGGCCGCGCGCGGTCGCGGCTCCGCCATCAGCCAGGCGTCGATCCGCGATTGGCAAAGGATGGCCAGGTCCGGCGGAAGCGGCTGGAGTCCTGAATAGTTCAAGACGCGGGCGCTCTCCCGCCCGAGCTCCCAAATGGCGCGCGCTTCCCGCCCGGCCGCACTTTCACAAACGATATTTAATTGCCAGTCGCAGAGTACGACCGGCAAGGGCAGCGGTTTGAGAATATCGGCGAGGAGATTTTTCTCAGCCTGCTGTTGGCGCACCGCGATCACGCGAGTGAGCGCGGTTTCAAGGTGCGGATGCAGGTTGCGCAGAGTTCGCAACTCCACCTCTGAGAAATCGCCTTCGTTTTCCGCGCGGTGAAGGAGGAGGCAGCCCTGCATCTGCTTCCGACTCCAGAAAGCCAGGGCAGCGCCGAAGACCCAGTCGCGCCCGCGCAACAGAGCGTGCTGGCTCCTGCGCACCAGGCACCTTTCCTCCGGTCCTAGATGCATCAGCGGCGCCCTGGAATTTCTGCGGAAATGTAAAACGGCTGGGTGCCGGGTGAACAATTCCTTGAGCAGCGCGGCTTCACCTTCATCGGACCTAAGTCGCCCGTTTGTTTTTATTCCATTTCGTCCGGGCGCTGCAGCCGTTTCCCGCAGGAGCATCATGGCAGTCGCCATGCGAATCGGGCGCACGCAGAGCCAGCGGGTCGAGGAAGGCGCCGCGGCCGCGATCAAAGCCTGCGTCGCCGCCCAATATTGTTCGATGGTGATGGCGGCGGCCAACTTCAGCGCTGCTTTGCGGTTCGACTCCAAAAGCTGAGCCGCCCGATCCACGCTGCCATTGGAGATCCTGCGTTGTGGGTGCTGGGAAACCTTCCGGGGCGCGCGCATTTTCAAAAACACCCTAGGAAATATTTTCCGTATTTCCAGCGAAAAAGTGATTTTTTGAGAGAGAGGTTTCGCGGCCGCCGAGTGAGCTTTAGCGCCGCGCGACCGCGGGAACTCGTCCACACCATTTTAGAACTTTTGGGTGATAGACGGACACAGTAGGGGTCCTTAGCCTTGTGGAATCACTGAAGCAGAACGCATCAACGAAAAGACCACTACGCATGATTCCTGAGACCCGACCCCGAGCTCAACAATTCGTCTCCCTCCGCCGGAACCGCTTTTATCGCTATCAATGCGTTGTTTCCGCTTTCACCTTTGCCGCGCTCGCCCTTGCGTGCTTTGCGCTTTCGCCCGCAGGACAAGCAGCCCCGCCTGAGCCCGTCAAACCCGATAAAGCAACGCGTGCCCGAGTTAGTAAAAGTTACGGCAAACTTCCCCTCAGCTTCGAAGCCAACGAGGGTCAGCAAGATCGACAAGTGAAGTTCCTCTGCCGAGGCAGCGGTTACAATCTATTCCTGACCAACCGGGAAGCAGTGCTGGTGCTGACCAAGCGGGAGAAGCCTCTAACTCCGCCTGCCAACAAGACGACTCTCTCGCAGAAGAAGCCGAAGGGGCAATCGACCGTTTTACGCACGCAATTGGTTGGTGCAACTCCAGCAGCCAAAGTGACCGGCGAGGAGGAGTTACCGGGCAAGGTCAACTACCTCATCGGCAACGATCCCTCGAAATGGTGCACCGATCTGGCGACCTACGCCAAAGTGCGCTATGAACAAGTCTATCCGGGTATTGACTTGGTTTACTATGGCAGCCAACGGCAGCTGGAGTACGATTTTGTGGTGGGACCCGGAGCTGACCCTGCTCGTATCCGGCTCAGGGTTGCCGGTGCGCGGAAAATGTACGTGAAAGGGAAAGGCCAACTGGTGATGAAGACGGCCGGTGGCACTGTGCGCTGGAATAAGCCGGAAATTTACCAGGAAGTGGACGGCCAGCGCCGATCCATCAAAGGCAAATATGTTCTCCGACGCGGCCATGAGCTGGGCTTTGAAGTGGCAGCTTACGATACCGCCAGGCCACTCATTATCGATCCGACCCTCGTTTACTCCACCTATCTCGGGGGCGGCAGTGACGAGGAGGGCTATGGCATCGCGGTGGACATCTCCGGCAACGCCTACGTCACGGGACGCACGATTTCGACCGACTTTCCCACGACCGCTGGCGCCTTCCAGACGACCCGCCTTGGGTTAGCAGATGCCTTCGTAACCAAGCTCAATTCCACCGGCACCGGCCTCCTCTACTCCACTTATCTCGGGGGCAGCCATTACGAGGAGGGCTACGGCATCGCGGTGGACACCTCCGGCAACGCCTACGTTACGGGATACACGAGTTCGGGCACCGACTTTCCCACGACCGCTGGGGCCTTCCAGACGACTTACGGTGGCGGTCCCTACGATAGCTTCGTGACTGAGCTCAATTCCACCGGTACCGGCCTCCTCTACTCCACTTATCTCGGGGGCAGCTTTCATGATTACGGCTACGGTATCGCGCTGGACGCCTCCGGAGACGCCTACGTTACGGGGGCGACGGGTTCGGGCGACTTTCCCACTACCGCTGGCGCCTTCCAGACGACTAACAATGGTGGCTTCGATGCGTTCGTGACTAAGCTCAATTCGACCGGCACCGGCCTCCTTTACTCCACTTATCTCGGGGGCAGCGGCGCTGCGGGCAATGCCGATTACGGCTATAGCATCGCGGTGGACACCTCCGAAAACGCCTGCGTCACGGGACGCACGAATTCAACCGACTTTCCTACTACCCCTGGCGCCTTCCAAACGACCCGCCTTGGCGCCACAGACGCCTTCGTGACCAAGCTCAATCCCACCGGCACTGGCCTCCTCTACTCCACTTATCTCGGGGGCAGCGTTGACGATCGGGGCTACGGCATCGCGGTGGACACTTCTGGAAACGCTTACGTTACGGGATGGACGAGATCGACCGACTTTCCCACTACGCCCGGCGCCTTCCAGACGACCAATCTTCCCGAAGACGATGGCTTCGTGACCAAGCTCAATTCTACCGGCACCGACCTCGTCTACTCCACCTATCTCGGGGGCAACAATAACGATTACGGCTACAGCATCGCGCTGGACGCCTCCGGGAGGGCCTACGTTACGGGATACACCACTTCGAGCAACTTTCCCACTACCCCTGCTGCCTTCCAGACGACTTACGGTGGTGGTGGCGACGCCTTCATGACTGAGTTCAATCCCACCGGCACCGGCCTGCTCTACTCCACTTATCTCGGCGGCGGAGATACCGATTCCGGCAACGGTATCGCGCTGGACACCTCTGCCAACGCCTACGTTACGGGAGACACGGAATCGAGCAACTTCCCTACGACCGCCGGGGCCTTCCAGACGACTAACAATGGCGGCTACGATGTTTTTGTGGCGAAGATTGATACGGGTCAGGTCACGCCCACACCGACACCTACACCGACGCCATGCACCGGCAGATGTGCACCCACACCCAGGCCGCGCCCGACTCCTAACCACCGGCCAACGCCGCCGCCGCATCTGACACCAGTCCCGCCTCCACCGTCACCGCGGCCAACTCCGGCACCACGACCGTAGTGGCCTTCTTCTAAAGGAGCCGGCGATGAGTAATGGATCGGTGAAGTTGTCGTAACCTCAACGCCTGCCACCAAAGGCGATCCAAGCGTGGAAAATTCCCGCGTGCCGAAATTGGAACTTTAGTTTGATCGCCACCCTGAGCGGTGGCCGTCGATGGAAAAAGTCTGTTTCATCACCAAAGCGATGCGCGATTCGAGCTTCCCGTTCCGCTTCGATCGGCATCACTCGATTTAAAACTTTCGGGCAATAGACGTCCACAACGCCTTCTCGTTAGCCTCGCGGGAAAACCGAAGAACCAGAACCGTCACGCGGTTCAACACCAAAAGTTGGCAGTGCTAACTCCCAAAACTCTACTCAAGCAAATTATGGAAAACCGACAAAAGAACTCTGCACGCGCTTGGGCGCTTCAAACCACATTCTCGGCCAGACTCATCTCGCTCTCGCCGTAGCGAGTGCGCGCCGCCTGATTGGTTCGTTTTGCATTTCCCCCAATGGCGGGTTCCGATTCCTCCGGGGCCCGCCTATCTTTTGCGCCCAAGGTCTCCTCTTGACACAGGCGTCGCTTTCTCGTCGAGGATGGACTTAATGTTCGCCTGCCGGAACGTCTCGCCATTCGTCTCGACGAGGAGAACCGCGCCGCTCCCGAACCTCCCCCTAAAGAAACAGCGGGCGAAGATCGAATTGAATTAACCTCACCAAAGCAGATCTTGTAAGGCGTTGATTCTGTCTTCGATCAGCTTCGATTTTTCCTCAATCGACTGCGCGGCATCGCGAGTTTTTAGCCACGCAATTTGCTCTTGCTTCACTTCGGCAAAACGG
>Ga0210142_1000122_pt1 | contig 17447 bp, 14 predicted proteins | sample Goodyear_PhragC__FD_184869 | JGI IMG/M metagenome (GOLD analysis project Ga0210142, IMG submission 184869) | Wetland microbial communities from San Francisco Bay, California, USA, that impact long-term carbon sequestration - Goodyear_PhragC_D2... | ecosystem: Environmental > Aquatic > Marine >...
TTTATCGCACGGCGCATCGTGATTTTCGCGAGCGAGGACGTTGGGCTTGCCGACCCGGAAGCGTTGCAGTTGGCGATCGCTACCCAGCAGGCGGTGGAATTTGTCGGAATGCCCGAGGCGCGGATCCCGCTCGCACATGCTACCGCATACATGTGTCGCGCTCCCAAAAGCCGCGAAGCTTATGATTCATTGAATGCCGCAACTGAAACGATTGAGGAGGAGCGAACGAAGGCTGTGCCGGAGCGTCTGAAGAACAAGCATTTTCCGATAAACCCGGAAGGCTAAAATGCTGCGTGTGCGCTGGCGACAGGAAGAGACGAACCTATGATCGCGACTTGACGCCGCAATCGAATTTCACTGCTATTCTACCCAATGGCCTCTTCATCACTTTGGCAGCGGTTCCAACGGTATTTCCTGGAATACCCTGAACTCGGTTTCTCTTTGGACATCAGTCGGATGAGATTCCCTGATGACCTTTTCGCAAAAATGCAGTCGCAAATTGAAAACGCATTTGTCGCGATGCAGAAATTGGAAGGGGGAGCGATCGCAAACCCGACAGAAAAGCGATTGGTTGGTCATTACTGGCTTAGAGATTCAAAGCTTGCGCCAACGCCGGAAATTCGGGCGGAAATCGAAAAAACGATCGTGCGTATCAAGAAATTCGCCGAGGAAGTTCATACTGGAAAAATCTCGGCTGAAAATGGAAAACGATTCGAACACGTGTTGCACATTGGAATCGGCGGTTCAGCGCTTGGTCCCGAATTCGTAGCGAACGCTCTCGGTTCGCCAAATGACCCGGTGGACATTTCCTTTTTCGACAATACCGATCCGGAAGGTTTTGATCGCGTGTTTGACAAGCTGGGAGACCGGCTTTCGCAAACTCTGGTTGTGGTGGTCTCAAAATCCGGTGGCACAAAAGAAACACGCAACGGAATGCTGGAGGCCGAAGCGAAATTTGCGGCGAAAGGACTTCAGTTTCCACGGCATGCGGTTGCGGTCACGGGCGTAGGGAGCGAGTTAGACAAGCATGCCGAAACAAACGGCTGGCTGGCGCGATTTCCCATGCCCGATTGGATTGGCGGCCGCACATCGGTGATGAGCGCGGTCGGACTGGTGCCGATGGCCCTGAAAGGATTTGATATTGATGCGTTCCTCGCCGGGGCTGCAGCCATGGACGCGCGAACCCGCGTCCCTGATGTCACACAAAATGCCGCGATGCTTCTTGCCGTGATGTGGTGTTACATCGGCAACGGGAAAGGCGAAAAAGACATGGTGGTTCTTCCCTATAAGGATCGACTGGCTTTGTTTACAAAATACCTTCAGCAGCTGGTGATGGAATCGTTAGGCAAAGAAAAGAATCTCGCAGGCGAAGTTGTGCATCAGGGGATCGCCGTTTACGGGAACAAAGGCTCGACCGACCAGCATTCATACGTCCAGCAATTAAGAGACGGTGTGTTGAATTTTTTCGTGACATTTGTGGAAGTGCGCAACGATCGGCATGGCGCGCGGTTTGAAGTCGAGGATGGTTTTACCAGTGGCGATTATCTTCAGGGATTTCTGCGCGGGACGCGCAGCGCACTGTACGAGAAAGGGCGGGAGTCGATCACCTTGAGCATTCCTCAGGTCGATGCGTTTAATATCGGACTGTTGATCGCACTCTTTGAGCGAGCAGTCGGTTATTACGGTTCGCTGATTAATATTAATGCCTATGATCAACCTGGTGTCGAAGCGGGCAAAAAGGCGGCAAGCAAACTATTGGAGCTTCAGAAACGGGTGCGTGAAACGCTTTCCAGTGAGGGAAAAACTGCCGAAGAAATTGCGCGCTCAATCGACGCCGATCCGGAAGACGTGTTTCACTTACTGCGGCATCTGGCCAGCAACGATCCCCACATCAATGTTGTCTCGGGAGACGCAGCCGCGGAGAACCGTTTTTTGTTCGGACAATCGCCGTAATTTCGCATGATGGACCACTCCGAAAATCGAAACGATTCCTTGAGTGTGCCGTGGCATGACGTGGTTCGTTTTGTCCGGCAATTGAGTCACGATTTGCGCAATGATTTGAATGCCATCGAGCTGCAATCGGCTTACATCAGTGAACTGACCCAGGATCAGGAGCTACTAGGTGAGGTTAAACGTTTGCGTGAGATCGTTTCAGGCCTGAGCTCGAATCTACAAAAGCTTTCCAGAGCAGTCGGAGAGGTGACACCGACCATGATTCCATACCAGGCGGCTGATTTTTTGGCGGATATACGCACAGAAGTCGGCCGCGATTTTCCAGATAAAGCGGACCAGATTACGTGGGACCTGCAGGCTGACGGGATGCTGAATGTTGATCCGCAACTTTTGCGGGAAGTGTTCATCGAACTTTTTACCAATGCTTTCCGGCATGATCGCGGCAACGGGCCGCTGTCCGCGAGTGCCAGGATAGAGAATGACTGCCTTCTATTTCACCTCCACGAACCAAAATCCGGTTTTAATTCGCCGACGCAAAATTGGGGACGCGCGCCGCTGCGGAATATCAGCCAGCGTCGCTATGGGCTTGGTTTGAATCGCGTGCGCTCCATCGTAGAAGCGCATGGCGGCGAGCTGCAGGTGCAACACGATACGAAAGCTTCCATGCTCGTTTCGACCGTAACATTGCCCGTCTCAAACGGGCATCCCGAACATGTGTGAACCTCATGGCAGGTATTGGTTTAAACAGCTGCAGGCCGCCGCCCGTGCGTAGTATCAGCATGGAAATGTGATGAAGACCGAGAACCATCGCGTTTTAATCATCGACGACGAGCGTCCCGTGCTGATGACGCTCGAAGCATTACTCAAGCGGCATGATTACGACGTGGACACGGCGGCGACAGCGTCGCAGGGGCTCAAGCTGCTGAAGCAAAATTCACCATCTCTCGTGCTTCTGGATTTGCAATTGCCAGACGCTCACGGGTTGGAAATGCTTGAACAGATCAAGGCGGAGTTGACCGATGTGCAGGTCATCATTCTGACCGCGCATGACTCCCTGCATAACGCCATCGAGTCAATCAAACGCGGCGCCTACCATTTTATCAGCAAACCTTATGCCCCTGAGGAACTGCTCAGCCTGGTCGAGAAGGCATTGGAGAAACAGTTCCTCCTTCGAGAGGCCGAAAAGCTGAGGGAGAAGACAGAGCAACTCGAAAAGCGCCTGGAGATCGCGGAGGCGCGGCCCGCACCGGTGTTTAACAGCAAACCGATGCAGGAGATCGCCGAACTGATCGAGGCGATGGCACCCTCGGACGCTAACGTCCTGATCATAGGCGAAAGCGGCGTGGGCAAGGAAGTCATCGCCAATACTATTCACGCCCGCAGCCGCCGCGCCGGGCAACCGATGGTCAAGCTCAATTGTGCTGCGTTTCCCCAAACGATGATCGAGGGAGAACTCTTTGGCTACGTCAAAGGCGCCTTTACCGGAGCGATGCACGACTTTCCGGGAGTAATCGCCGCGGCCGATCGCGGAACGTTGTTCCTTGACGAGATATCCGACATGCCGGCTGATTTGCAGACGCGGTTTTTGCGCGTCCTGCAGGAACGCGAATTTCGGCCTCTCGGCAGCACGCAAACAATGAAAGCGGACTTCAGGGCGATTGCTGCGACTAACATGCCAATTTCCGGCGCGCTCGCTGAAAATCGGCTGCGCTCGGATCTGTATTACCGGCTAAACACCTTCCAAATTGAGGTGCCTCCTCTCCGGAAGCGAAAAGAGGACATTCCTCCTTTGATTACGCAATTTCTCAGACAATTTTCTCAGCAACTCGGAAAGCCGGAGCCGGAGGTTTCGCCGGACGCGTTTCAAAAATTGCTTGATTACGCTTGGCCTGGGAATGTGCGCGAACTGCAAAACGCGATCGAATACGCAGTGGTACTGGCGCGGCATGGCGTGATCGGGGTAAAAGAGTTACCGGCAGAAATACAACTGCCTGCGGCGCTGCAACAAGCCGAGGTTGGCGGATTGCCGCACAAGGGCGTGCAAACACTCGATGACATGGAGCGAACGGCCATTCTGCAGGCGTTAGCCGAATGTCGCGGCAATAAGAAAAAAGCAGCCGAACTGCTCGGTATCCAGCGGCCTACCCTCTATAACAAGCTGAAGCGATACGCGATCGAGCTGTAGGCTGCCAAAAGCGACGCTTGCGCCTTGGCTTTTATTGGCCGCGATAAATGCAGCGCGCGGTGGGTGTTTCGTGCACGACTATCTCGCAAAGGCCAGGACATTTGGATTCCAGCCTTTCCCAGAACCAATGCGCCATATTTTCGATGGTGGGATTCTCTAATCCTTCGACGTCGTTGACGTATTCGTGGTCCAACATCTGTAAGAGAGGTTTCATAGCATCACTGATGTTCGCGTGGTCATAAATCCAGCCGGTTGTTGGATTCACTTCGCCTTCGACCGAAACCTCAATCATAAAACTGTGTCCATGGACCCGGCGGCATTTGTGACCCTCCGGCGCCTCTGGTAAAGTCTGTGCCGCTTCGAACGTGAAGTCCTTGGTTAAGCGCGCTCTCACGATGAGGAGATTAACATTCGAGCATGCCCGTTGTCACTGTTCAAACACCCCGCTGCGTTGGGCTCCAGATGAATTTGTGCATTTGAAGCTGAAAACGAACGTTTAGTTTGTCGGCCAGAATCCATTCCACGATCTGACGCGGATCGATTCTGCCGAAAATTGGGGAGAAGAGCACCGCGCGGCAACGAGAAGTAAGATCGTGCTCCTGGATTTTATCCCTCGACCACTCGTAATCTTCGCGCGAACCCATCACGAATTTCACTTCATCGCGTAGATTGAGGTGAACGATGTTCGACCAAAGATTTTTGTCCACTTCGCCACTTCCCGGAGTTTTTAGATCCATAATCCGGTGCACGCGCGGATCGATCTTTGATATATCTTGCGCGCCACTGGTCTCTAGCAGGACTGTATAGCCCGAATCACACAGCATCGACATCAGCGGCAATACGTTTTTCTGGAGCAATGGTTCGCCGCCTGTAATCTCGACCAAATCACACCCAAATGCCGCCACAGCATCCACGATTTCACGGAAGGTCTGATTTTTCCCCTCGTAAAAGGCATATTCGGTGTCGCAATAATTGCAGCGCAAATTGCAGAATGTGAGACGCACAAAAACACACGGCCAACCGACCCAGGTACTTTCGCCTTGGATGGAGTGATAGATTTCGTGGATCTTAAGTATTCTCTCGCCGTTCAACGTGCTGGTATCCATTCTTTGCTAGGAAACTGTAAAACCTCTTCTGCGAGAAATTACAACGCAAGTTTCGTTCCCTTAAAACGTGACGTCTTTACAAGCGGGCAAACATTGACATTGCCAAGCCCAACGCGCTCTAAAATTTGTCTAATTTTTGCGCGATTTTTTGATTGACGCCTATGTACCGGCACTCTAGTCTCGCCGCCATGCGCCACGGTTATGCTCTGTTCAATCGCCGCTTCGCACCATTTTCAGCCCGCCTAGCGGCAGAAAAAGCTGCCGCGATCCTCCACCTGATTACCGGCCCGAGCCTGGTTCTAGTTGCAGCAATCTCCTTCGGAGTTGTTCTTGCTGCGCAAGCCCAGGAATCGGTTCAAGAAGTTGCTTTGCCGCCCTGGTCCGAGCCAACGCTTCCGTCTACGGAACCGGCTTCGTCAGCACAATCAGGACAATCATCACAGGTCGAGACTCCGTCTGCACCGGAAGCTTTGCCCTCTGTCCCAGAGGAGCCGTTGCCCTCTTCGTCAACAGCTTTACCTTCCTCGGAGGAAGCTTTTCCGTCGACGCCTGATCCGTGGTCTTCTTCGACAAACTATACCACGGCGCAGACAAACGCCATTGCATCTCCGGCGGTTGGGTCGCCATACGGCGGCTTTAGCACGAAGGATATAGCGGTAGGCGAAGGTCCGATATCAAGTCAACCGCGTCGTTTTTATTACGGATTTCAGTTCACTGTGCGAGGTGTTTGGGACGACAACATCTTCATCAGTCATACAAATCGCGTTTCAGATTATTATTTCGCGATTGAGCCACAAATTACACTTGGCGTTGGTGATATTCAGGGGCGCAGTAGAAGCTATCTGCGGTTGGATTATATGCCGAGCGGCATTTTGTTCGTCGATCACTCCAATCAAGACGCGTTTAACCAGTTGATTCATCTCGAAGGCGGGTACGACACTGGCCGCTTAAAGCTGAGCCTCTTCGAGGATATAGCCCTTCTCGAATCGGCTAACCTTAACAGTATCATCGATACGACGGGGTTGTGGGCGAACCTCGATGCCAGCGCGCCCACGCGGGTCAACATCTTTAACACGCGCCTGACGGCGAATTATGCCCTGACGGGAAAAGTATCTCTACAAGGAGAATTGGGTTCCTCGATCTACTTCTATCCCAATCACATCAGTGATTACAACGCCTCAGCCGGCCTCTACCTCTATTACGATTGGCTGCCAAAGCTCTCGGTCGGCGTTGGCGGCACCTTCGGTTATGATTGGGTGGACGATCCAACCCCAAACCAGGCTTTCGAGCAGGTGAACGCGCGTCTGAATTATCAGGCGACAGCGAAATTAGGTGTCTATGCTTCAGCAGGCGTCGAATTTCGTCAGTTTGATGGCAACCGGAATACCTACACCACGCCGGTCTTTGAAGTCGGTGTGGAACACCACCCATTCGAGGGCACCAAACTCACACTGGCTGCCGGCCGGAGAATTTACAATTCCGGTTTCCAACCTAATCAGGATTTTGCAAACACGTACGTTGTGGGGCGACTTCAGCAGCGCTTATTCCGACGCGTTTATCTTGGCTTGGGCGTTGGCTATGAAAATTCGAATTATTTCGCGGCCGTGCGCAACCTCAATACGCCGCGGGATGATAATTACTGGTTCATCGAACCGTCTGTCGACGTGCTGATAACCAGGTGGCTGAGCGCCGGGGTATACTACCTGCATCGCGATGACGACAGCTCACTCAGCTCCTTCAGTTTCTATGACAATCAGGTGGGCGTTCGGGCGACGGTCCGGTTCTAACGAGGGTTCAAGCCGTTTGCAAACAGGGATGCGGGGACGGTGGTTGATAATAGCGCTCGCACTACCGTTGCTGCAGGGCACTCTGCGGGGGCAAGTAGCGCCGGGCACCAGCGGAGCACAGGCGTTCGGATCATCCACGAGATCGGCGTTTCCAGCCGGTGGAGGAGCGAGTGCGCCAGCTGGTTATGTGTTGAGTTCAAACGACTACGTGGGGGTCGAGGTGTTTGGCGAAGACGATCTGCGTACGAACGGACGATTGAATCCGGAAGGCAACCTGAGCGTACCGCTGCTGGGTTCGGTGCATCTGGCGGGTTTAACTCTGACGCAGGCTGCCTCGAAACTTACAGAGCTGTACGGCCGCGATTATTTGGTAAACCCCAAAGTAAACGTCATGCTGATGGGTTACGCCAAGAGAAGATTCTCGATCCTTGGACAAGTGGGTCGGCCGGGAAGTTATGAAATGCCTGAGTCCAGTCCGGGCGGCATCGATCTGCTGGAAGCGATCGCGTTGGCCGGAGGATATACGCGTATCGCTGCGCCGGAGCGAATAACGGTGCGACGGCAAAGTGCAAACGGGGACCGAATTTTCAAGGTAAATGCCAAGAAATTTAACAAGGGTAATGGTGGAGGGTTTCGCGTCGAGCCAGGCGATACCATCACCGTAGGGGAAAGCATTTTTTAACCGCAAAACTTTTCATTCCGTGCGCCTTTTCCGGCGCGCTTCTTGGTGTATGATTGCAGCCGGTATTCCGCTGTGATTGATTCAGCACAATCTTCCGTCGCCACCACCGTTTCTCCAAATTCGGACAAACCCGTTTTGTCCGATTTGACCGGACACTACGCCGAGGGACTGCAGAAATTTGATTTCCGCCGATTCTGGCATTCTTTCGTGGAACGCATTTGGATCGTGGCGATCTGCGTTCTCGCCGGGCTTTTCCTCGCGCTCGGTTACCTCGCACGGACGCCGAAGCTTTACCAGGGGCACACCGTACTGGAAGTCGAATTTCAGGAGCCCTCGTTCCTTCCTACGGACGATTCCACCACGCGGATGCGGTCGATGTTTCTGGCAAGTCAGGAGGCCCTGCGGACCATCGAACAGAATCTCACAAACCAAACTTTGCTTTCCAGAGTCGTTCGCTCGGAAGGGCTGGCGGCAGACGGTGGACGCGCCCTTTTGGGTCAGAGTGTTGTGCCAGACAAAAAATCCAGTCCGACGCCTCCTGCCGAAACGGCGCAATCTGGAGCGAAAGCTCAGAGCGCCGGCGGCGGTACAACGTTCACTCCGCTGGAGGAAGCATTGGGCCGGGCGATGTCCGGAATGGTACGACCAGCGATTCGCCGCGGAACCCGCCTGATCGATTTGTATGTGACGCATCCCGATCCGGTGATGGCACAGCGTCTCGCCGAAGCGGTCGGTCGGGAATACATCCGTAACTCAATCGAGCGGCGCGCCTCTCTTAGCGAAGAGGCCTTGCGGTATTTGCTCGAAGAAGAAGAGCGGTTGAAAACGAACCTGCAAAAAAGCGAAGCTGCTGTAGCAGACTATAAGGCGAGTCATCCGGACGCATTGCAGCTCGGCGGCGGCACGGCGGCCACAGGTTCGCAGCAGGGGTCGGGCGCGGGTGGCGGCGGACCGCGTGGTGGTCTCGTGGAAGACAAGCTGCAAGACCTGAACAACAAATTAACGGCAGCAAAGTCCGACCGGATTCGCCTCGAAGGCGAGCTAGAGCAAATTCAACGCGACGGGGATAACATCGACGCGCTGCTCGAAGTTCCGAGTATCTCCTCTGCGCCGATGGTGACGGAAGCGCGCCGCACCGTTACGCAGATCGAAGCTGCGATTACCACTTATGCCCTGCGATATAAGGATAAACATCCCAAAATGATTGCTGCCAAGGCGTCGCTTGCCGACGCGAAGGAGAAACTTCGCCAAGCCGTGTTAGCGCAGCCTGCGATGCTGCGTAACGCCATCGAACAGACCAAAACCACAGAAAACAGCCTGCAAAAAGCGTTGCACGATCAGCAGGGTGTCGCCGTCGCGCTCAATCGCACAGCCATCGGATGGCAGGAATTGGCGCGGCAAGCCGAAACCGATCGTGCGCTATACGAAAGCGTCATTCGTCAAATAAAGGAGACCAGCTTGACCAAAGATGTAAAAGCGAATGCGGTCAGCGTAATTGAGCATTCGCCGCTCCCGCAGTCACCCGTTAGCCCGCGCCCGACGAGAACAATCTTTCTGGGGCTGCTGGGAGGTCTGGTTGTCGGCTTGGGATTCGTCTTCGGCGCGGATGCCCTGGATCGTTCGATTAAAACGGTTGATCAGGCAGAAAACACAATTGGGTTGCCGGTGTTCGCAGCTGTTCCCGAGACCACTGACGAGGGACCCGTGAGCCGTTTGAAACGGCGAAGCAAGAAAGCGTTTGGCAGCTCAAACTACCGGGTGGTGGTGGAAACTCCTGAAAGTCCAGCGGCCGAAGCCTTTCGTAACCTGCGCGCTGCCCTTGCGCTATTAGGACCGGAAGCGGAGCGCAAGGTGTCCCTTTTTACGAGCGCCGTGCCGAACGAGGGAAAAAGCTTCACCAGCGCGAATTATTCGCTCGCATTGGCTCAACAGGGTTATCGTGTGCTTCTCATTGATGGCGATCTGCGGCGGCCGACCATGCACAAAATATTCCGTTTCCCCACTGCCAGAAACAATTCGGACGAGGATAGTCAGCCTGGAGTCATAGATTGCCTTCTGGGTGAGGCGGAGGTGGCGTCAGCCGCGCGCCAGATTCCCGCGGGTGAAATCCAGATCGTCGACGAAAACATTGCAATTACTGGCAACATTCTCACAGCGACCGGAGGTCAGCTTTCGGTCCTGGCGGGTGGGCGACGCTCTCCCAATCCGGCTGAAATTCTTGCCGGGCCCTTTTTCGGGCGTCTGATTGCTGAAGCTTCTGCGCTTTTTGATCGCGTGGTTATTGATAGCGCTCCGATCCTGGCAGTAAGCGATACTCTTCTGATGACCCCCCATGTCCAAACGTTGTGCATTGTCGTTCGAGCCGCAAAAACGCCTCGCCAGGCGGTTCGCCGGGCTATTTCGTTGTTGTCAAAATCAGGGATTCGGCCAGCGGGCCTGGTCTTGAATCGATTGCGACGCAGCGGCGGTGTTGGCTACTATTATCATTATTCGTCGCATGGTTACGGTAGGGAAGAAGGTGCGTATTCCAGGAGTTACAATCGCCCGCACGGTTCCGACCACGAAGGCAACGGAGCCTAGGTTTAGCGGCACGCAGTAATAACCGCAACGTCCGAACTGGAACGCCTCGATTTCGACGGCTGATACCATAAGCTGCTGCCCCAGCACAGCCCCAGATAGGTTGCGATATAAAGTTGGATCGACTCGATCTGAAATGGAAAATCAACAACCGCGTGTAGCGCGACTCCAGCAAGCGCCATGATAGCCAGGGGTTGCATCACACGTCGCCGCGGTAACCACTCTCGCGCGGCGTACCTGTTGTAACTGCGAATTCCGATCGCTATTCCCCCGAAGAAAATAAAGGCCCAGAGAATGCTCCCCAGCCCTCCCCATTCCAGAACAGTCTGCAGGTAGTCCTGGTGTAAAAACCTCCAGGTACCTGGGACCGGGTGGCTCGATCCAATGTTATAGCCTGGGAACACCACTCGAAATGTTCCCGGACCGGACCCGAAGAATCCCGCGCTGGGCAATGCACCGAGTGCCACGCGCGAAGCTTGCCAGCGCGCGTCGGTCGGAATTCGTTGGCCTACCGATTGCCAACGGTTAAGCGGCTGCTCCAGATGCGTTGCTTGAGCGAGCGCAATAAGCGCCAAAACAATCGCGAACGCACCGGCTATGGCGACATTCTTCTGCGCACCGGAAAACTTTCGCAGAAGCACCGGTCCAAAATGTAGGCAAATGACAATCAGCAACAAAACCGCCACCAGTTGCGCCATCCGTGAAGTGTTCGCCAGCACTGCGGCTATCGTTAAAATAAAAACAATGACCCACAGAGCACGGAGGGCCGGCTGAGATCGGCTCATAAATGCCCGTATAACGAGACCGGCGCTTAGCGGCCACACGAGATTCAAAAACGCACCAGCGTTACCGTGGTAAAAATAGGTTGCGAAAAATGTAGTAACGCCGAACTCCGGCGGGGGCGGCGGTTGCCAGAAGATCATCTGCGCTCCGGTTGCTTTCTGAAGCAAACCCAAAAACGCAATCGAACCGCCTATTAGCCCAATGACATACCACAGTCGCAGCAACCATCGACTACTCTGAGATAAGTCCGCGACGAACAGCATGGTCGCCAATAGCAATCCGCCCCGGACGATCCAGGCACCGCTGATGGCATAATCGACGGAGCCAGGCAAAGGCGGCACGAAGCTGCGCAGAGGCACGAAGAAAGAGAATTCGGTGTCGTAGACAAACTTCGCGTTTAGAGCCATCCATCCGCCAACAAACATCAATGTCCCGGTCAGTAAGAGAAGGAGCGGAGGAAGTTGCGGTCGCCGTCCACGGGTGAGTAACTCGGCAGCCCAAAGCACGAGTGCAGTCAGCAGAATCCAGTTGGTTACTGCGATACTCGTTGACGTCGTAGCGCCGTACGCCCACGGCGCGTAAGCAAGCGCAGCAAAAAAAATCCAGCGAGAAGCGCTGCGGAAAATATAAGGAATCACACGTCGGACCTAAAAGTTCGGTTAACCGCTCACCCTCTGCCTTAGCGTCCTTTCCCAAAAAGCATTGTATACAGTGTCTTCAGAACAATCATGGCATCCAGCTTCAATGAGTAATGGCGGATATAATAAAGGTCGTACTTTAGTTTTTCGACCGCGTCCTCGTCGCTCTCGCCATAGGGATAATTGACCTGCGCCCATCCGGTGATCCCCGGTTTCACTAAGTGCCGGAAATGATAAAACGGGATGCTTTGCTCGTACCGTTCGGCGCACTTGCTCCACTCAGCCCGAGGGCCAATCAGGCTGATATCGCCTTTCAGGGCATTGAAAAGCTGCGGTAACTCATCGAGGCGAAGCTTTCGCAGCCACCGTCCCGCGCGCGTCACTCGCCGATCGCCTTCGCGAGTATAGATGTCATCTTCCGTTTCATCCGCGCGCCAGCGCATTGTCCGGAATTTGAAAAGAACGAACTGTTTCCCATTCCGTCCCACTCGTTCCTGTTTGAATAAGGCCGGAGCGCCGTCCTCCAACCAGATTAAAAGGGCGATAAGGATGAAGAGCGGCGAACAGATGACCAGCGCGATGGCGGACGCGACAATGTCGAAAAGCCGTTTGAGGTAGTGATATGGAGAGGTACGGGCCAGTTGAAACCCGGTCTGGAGTGGCCAGAAAGGATCGACAATTCCCAGCGGAAGATAACGCCACTGCGTTTCATAGAATGATTCCAAAGTGTAAACACGCGTTTCCTGGAATTGTGCATGCACAAGACGCTCCAGTAATTCGGTGTCGAGGGAACTGGCGCGCTCGGTGAGAATGATTCCGCTGTACCGGATGCTAAGACTCTCTAATTTCGCCGCAAGATTTCCCTGGACGATCGGCGATCCTTCACCCGCCACCGGCTTGCCTACGCGCTCTTCATTTGTATCTACGAATTCCAGTTGTTGACCGTTCGAAGACTTCTTATAGGCCTCATAAAAGCGCGCCGCTGCACTGCCGCCGCCGATGACCAGAAATGAGCGGTTTGCACTGCTGGCGACCACATATTGCCGAATCCATCGGCGATAGGCTAGCGATAGGGGTAGAAAAATCGCGAAGCTCAAAAGCAGCACCCCCCGACTTGGTTTCATCGTCTGATCGAAGGTCGCTGCGGAATAAATCAGCATGGTGCTGACCACAGCCGCAGCTATGATCGCAAGGATGTGTTCGGCGGCATAGCTGAGGGTGAGTTTCTCGACTGTCCGGTCATACCCCCCCACAAAGTACAGCGCCGCCACAATAACACCGAGCTGAATAAGATTAATGATAAAGAACTGAAACGGGGTGGCATAAAATGCGTCATGTCGGAACCAGCCAACTATTCGATAAATGGCGACCCAGATCCCTACATCTAAAAACAGATACAGTGCAGCCGATGACCATTCGTGGTGGAAAAAGTTCGACCAAAAACCGGTGCGGAGCCTGCTCGTAACCACAGGCTCGCTCCGCACCGTCGGACCCTCCTCTGGAAGCGCGGGAAAATCCCGGAAAACCGTCTGAGGCTCTTGGCTATTCGGCATCAGGTCGCCCATTATATCCTACGTAAACCGAAGTAAAACATTACTTATTCGAACCCAACTAATCGGATGATATTCAAACTGTGGAGCGTCTGTCCACGGCTACAGCCTTGACGCTCTGACAAGCGTTCATAATCTCAGAGGCGTGCGCGTGCTTCGCGCGCCAAATTTCTAGTGAATATTTTTGCCGCCTTTTATCGCTCGTCCGTTGGCAAGAAGATGATCGTTGCCATCACAGGCATCATTTTGATTCTTTTCGTCGTCGGACATCTTCTCGGCAATTTACAGATTTTTCTCGGTCCTGAGTGGATCAACGGTTACTCCCAACATCTGCGTGATCTCGGGCCATTGCTTTGGGCAGTCCGCTTTTTTCTGCTCGGGACGGTCATCATTCACATCTACGTCACGATTCGATTGGCGATTGAAAACCGCCGCGCCAGGCCCGCGGCTTACCTCGACAGGCATTACGTCAAAGCAGACTTCGCCTCGCGACATATGGTGATGAGCGGTTTGATCGTATTTGCCTTTATCGTCTATCATCTGGCGCATTTTACGGTGCGAGTCACCGATCCCCGTTTTGGTCTGCTCAAAGCGGATCCTCTCGGACATTACGACGTTTACTCGATGATGGTTTACGGATTTCAAAACTACTATGTGTCCGCTTTTTACGTGCTCGGCCTCTTTCTGCTCGCCCTTCATTTGAGCCACGGCTCGTCGAGCTTTTTTCAATCGCTAGGATGGAATGACAAAAAGCTCACACCGCGCCTTGCGTTCGGCGGCCGGGTCCTGGCATGGCTTCTGTTTATCGGCTACACGTCTATTCCTGTTGCGATCTTGCTGGGCTTGATCAAGCCGGCGCAACAGTTGTGACAGAAGTCGGCGGAGCCTTGTAAACATCCGCGATCCGCACCCCTTCGGTCGCTGTCCGTTTGACGTAGAGGTCGCTCAGTCGTTTCGTCATCGGGCCGGTTTTGCCATCTCCGATCTGGCGATTATCGATTCGAATGATGCCGGCTAATTCACCCATCGTGCCCGTGCAAAACATTTCACGTGCGCCGTAGACGTCCATTACTGACAGATCCGTTTCGATGCAACGAATCTTCTCCGCAGCGCAAATCTCGATCACTGTCGCGCGAGTTATTCCTTCCGGACATGCTACGACGCGACTTGTCGCCACGTCATGCTCCCGCACGATGAACACGTGGGTCGCATTGGTCTCAGCGACGAAACCGCGCGTGTCGAGCATAAGCGCGTCGTCTGCGCCCGCATTGTTTGCTTCGATCTTTGCCAAAATCGAGTTCAGCAGGTTCGCATGGTGAATTCGCGCATCCAAGACGTCCGGTGGCGAGCGTCGGATTTTACTGGTGATCAAGCTCAATCCCGTCTTTGCATAAACGGGCGGCTTGTGTTCGGCGAGTACGATTAAGGTCGGTGCGCTCTGGTTGAGCCGCGGGTCCATTCCCGAAGTGATCTTTACGCCCCGCGTGAGCGTGAGTCGAATATGCACGCCGTCGCGCATCTTGTTTGCCGCGATCGTGCGCTTTATTTCATCGATGATTTTTTCCCGTGGCGGAATTTCGGAGAAGGACAAGGCGCGAGCGGAACGTTCCAGCCGGTCGAGATGTTCGTGAAGTTTGAAAATTCGACCGTCGTAGACGCGCAGCCCTTCCCAAACAGCGTCACCCCCCTGCACCGCCGAGTCGAACGGGCTTACACCGGCCTCGTCGCGGTGCATCAATTCTCCATTGATGTTCACCACCAGGTTTCGGTTTCGCTCGTCAAATTTCTGTAGCATTTGAATTAACTCCCACACCGTCCGCTAGGAACACAAAGGAAATGTCATTTTAATGCAGCCGGTATCCATAAAGCTGCTCATAACACTCGCGGCAGCGGTGGTAAATATCACGCAATCGCTCCGGGACTTCGCTGTGAGCTGCACGGTACGGCTGAAAGGACTTTGTTTTGGCCACCTCGCCGTACCAATGCCTGGCCCATATCCCGTCCGTGTCGCGCAAACCCGGGGACCAGGAAAGCATCGATTGGTTAAATTCTACCCCGAGTACATCGCAGAGCTGTTGTAGTATCCGCTCCGGATTCTGCAGCACGTCTTTGGCATCGACAACGGATGGCACTTTGTCCGTTTGTGCGCGCACGAAATCAAAAATCTGTAACTGCTGCACGAAGCCAAGGTCTTCCAGGTCCGGTTCATCACGCTTCTTGACATAGGAACCAATTACTTCGAGTGGATCGCGAATGAGAAAGCAATTTGTCACTGAGCCTAACCATTGGCGATCGATTTCGGGCAGAAGATGGTGGGTCATCTGCTTTTGAAAAAAAATCCGTTTACCGTCCGGAATCGGTCCGGTTAGGTACGCAACGACCTTCCGCCAATCAGTTTCGCCGGTGGCGATTACTTCGTTCGCCCCGGGGTGCGGCTTGTTCGTGGCGCGCAAATAATGAGCGTAAAAAGGTTCATCCACGACGACCGTATCGTCCCGGTTGCCCCAGGCCCGCATCATTGCCGTCGAGATGTTTCGAGGCCCGGACCACATGGCGATGCGGATGCTCATGGCCCGAATAATTAGGCGGCAAGCCCGGGTATGCAACGCCGTTGAGAACAATACCTTCCACCATCTTCAGGTGGGTCGGGTTTCTCCGAAGACGATGGCGACCGCCGCTGAGTGTCAGCTAACTCTTGGCGAAAACGCCAAGCAGTGGACGCCGCGAGGGCGTCTTCGAGCGAAAATCGCTCACGAAGCCGGTCTCGGTCCGAATCTCCACGTGGCCAGGCGCGCGTTTGGCGCCATAGACCAAGACAGCTCCAACGGGGGCTTCGTATGGATTCGAGACGGGGAGCTTTTTGAATCCGTAATTATTTACCAGTTCCTGGCCGGCTTGTTTCGCGAGAGTTGTTTGCGGCCGCGACTTCACTACACCTGCAGCGACCAGCGCTTCTTTGACGAAACGCCAGCACTTGGACAGCGAGTGTGCGCGTGCTCGCTCTTCGGCAATCGTAGCTGCCCGGCGCAATTTTGGATCAATCTGAGGATCCACTTTGGCGAGAGGATGGACGATCTTCTTCGGATAATATTTGTCTACTACTTCGACGGACTGCTTTTTGCCGGAAGCATCCGTGTAATTGAATTTCGGTCTCGGCGCCGAAAAGTTCAGCGCAAGAGCCGGGCAGGGACAGAATGTCGCGCATCCAAAAAGTACAAGCGTGAGGGTGAGAAGTTTTCGCATGAAGCCGCGACCTATCCGACATATCGGCTATGTTCGCAACCGATTTTTTCGGCAAATGCAAACTTTTTGCCTTGCCCCAAGGGCGTCGCAGCACCCGGCGAAGCTAAAAGGACGACACTAATTCCATCATGCGCCGGCGCATTGGTGCATCGGGCAGTCGGCCGACTCCGCCCTGCATGTTGTCCTTCAGATGGTGCGGCTTATTTGTTGCCGGTATAACGCATGTGATTGCCGGGTTTGCCGCGATCCATTTCAAGAAAAATTGCGCCCACGAGCGACAATCAAAATCGGCTGCCCAATCAGGCAGCGGTTTCGAACGCACTTTGTTGAAGAGATCGCCAGCTCCAAACGGACGATTGGCGATCACCGCGATTCCGCGCTCTTGCGCCAGCGGCAGAATGCGCTCGTCGGCTTCGGGTTCCATGAGCGAATAATTGATCTGGAGGAAGTCGAACTTCTCGCTCCGCATCAGCTTTTCAATTTCGGTGAAAGCTCCCGATTCATAATGTGTGATCCCGATGTAGCGAACGCGCCCCTGTTGTTTCCAGTCACGCAGCGTCGCGAGCTGTGTATTCAGATCGACCAGGTTGTGCACCTGCATCAGGTCGATTCGCTTCGTACGCAAAAGAGCCATCGAACGTTCGATCGACTGAACTCCGCTCTGCTTACCGCTAGTCCAAACTTTGGTTGCGAGAAACAGTTTTTCACGAATCTCGAGCGCAGAAGTGAGCTCGCCGATCACTTCCTCCGCGCGACCGTACATCGGGGAGGAATCGATGACACGTCCGCCGAGTTTTATAAAAAGCGACAGAACTTCTTCGAGCTGTTTCCGAATGTCCGCCGTAAGACTAACATCGAACGCCTGCCACGTTCCGAGTCCAACGACCGGAAGGTGTTCCTTAGAGGATGGGATGGTGCGTGTGAGCATTGCTGATGATTCGCT